>Ga0207645_10003707_pt1 | contig 11508 bp, 6 predicted proteins | sample KBSM53metaG_FD_184331 | JGI IMG/M metagenome (GOLD analysis project Ga0207645, IMG submission 184331) | Miscanthus rhizosphere microbial communities from Kellogg Biological Station, Michigan, USA - KBS M5-3 metaG (SPAdes) (version 2) | ecosystem: Host-associated > Plants > Roots > Rhizosphere >...
GTAAGCGCGAGGGCTGAAAATGTGCCGAGCAAGAATGACATTAATCGCGGTGTGGCCCACGTTTCGGCCACGACGTCGTTCATCATGCGAAGTTCAAAAACAGGTTGCGCTGGATCGAGCGAGGCGACGATCTGGCGAAGCGGCTTCTCCAAACTTTGCTGAGAAAGCGTCGTGCGCAGCAAAAGCACCAATCCGGTTTCCGGCACCTGAGTTTGAGGCACGTAGGCCTGTGGGAGAACGGTCGGCTCTTCAAAACCGTAAACCTTCAAGTGCGGAACGACGCCGACAATCGTGCGCGGCTGCTTTCCGGTTTCATCGGTCTGCATCATGATCCGTTTGCCGAGCGGATCCTGTCCGGGAAAATATCGGTCCGCGAGGAGCTGATCGATGATGATGACGGCTGGTGCTTCCTTCGTGTCGCGCTCGTCGAACGCGCGACCGCGCAAAATCGGCGTGCCCAATGCCTGAAAGTAATCTCCCATCGCAACCGCCATTTCCACGGAGGGCACGTCAGCCGGCTTCGGTGCCGGCTGTCCTTCGGGATAAAAGCTCGTTTGCCAGCCAGTGAAGAGCGGGGGATTTACCGAGACGGCGGCATGTTGAACACCGGGAAGCGCGCGCAGCTTATCGAGCAGCGCTTCGGAAAACCTGATCAGTTTTTTTTGATCGTCGTACGGCGGACTGGGAAGATCGACACGGGCAGTCAACAAATGCTGCGGCGCAAACCCGAGCTGGAGCGCCATCGTTTTGGCAAAGCTCTTCAGCACCAGGGCCGCAGTGCTGAGCAACACCAGGGTAAGCGCGACTTCGACAATGATCAGGAATTCACGGGAACGCCGAGCAGCGGGCGCATCAGAGCTACCATGCGCTCCGGCTTTCAACGCCGATTGCGCATCGGCACGCGAAGTATGCCAGGCGGGCCAGAGCCCGAACAACACGCTGGTCGCGATCGCCAGCAATGCAGTAAAGACAAGCACCACTGCGTCGAGACTTGTTTCTTTAAAGCGAGTCACATCCGGTGGCGAAAGAGTTACGAGGAGATCGCGTCCCCACGCCGCCAAAAACAGCCCGATCAATCCGCCGATTAGCGCCAGAACAAGACTCTCAATCAGCAGTTGTTTAATGATCTGCCAGCGAGTCGCACCAATCGCGACCCGAACGGCGAACTCCCGGGAGCGCGCCGCGCCGCGAGCGGCGAGCAGGTTCGCCAGATTCGCGCAGCCAATCAAGAGAACCACGGCCACGGCCGCGAGCAATAAGATCAGGCTCGCCCGATACTGCCCCACCTGGTTTTCGAGCAGCTGCTTCACATTGGCGCCGACTTTTGTGTTCGATTCCGGATAGGTTCGCTCGAGGCGTTCCGCGATGATTTTCATTTCGGCCTGCGCCCGCTCGATCGTGATGCCCGGTTTCAATCGCGCCCATCCAAACAAACCAGGGTGATTGTCGCGGTTCTGCCATTGCCGGTTGTCTGTCCGGCGCATGAGGGGAAACCACACATCGGCCGTCCGCGGCGAGAACATCTGTTTCGGCATTACGCCAATAATTGTGTAGGGTTGGTTGCCAAAATGGACGACGCGTCCGAGCACCCCTGGATCGCGCTGAAAAACACGTGCCCAGAGTTTGTCGCTGATCACGGCGAGCTGAGGTCCGCCCACACGGTCTTCTTCCTCCGTGAAGGTGCGGCCGATCTGCGGCGATAGGCCGATAACCTTAAAAAAATTTGCCGTCACGATTGCTCCGGAGATTTGTTCCGGGTCGCGATCTGGAAGGCCGCTCAGGTTATAGGATTCGCGCCGTGCGACCGCGATTTCCTCAAAAACTCTGTTCTCTTTTTTCCAGTCAACGTAGTCAGGAAATGAGACGGAAATATTGGGCTGGTTCGCGTCCGATTCCGAAATGATGACGAGCCGATTGGGATCTGGATAAGGCAGCGGCCGAAGCAGGACCGCATTGATCACGCTGAAGATGGCAGTATTCGCGCCGATGCAAAGCGCAAGAGTGAGGACGGCGATAAATGTGAATCCCGGAGTCTTGCGCAGCTGTCGCAGAGCAAACCTTAGATCATTCATTTCATTCAGTCCGTAACGCTTGAATTGGATCAACACGCGTAGCGCGACGCGCCGGTAACCAGGTCGCAATGAGCGCCGCGGCCCCAAGCAATAACGGCGCAACCGTGAACGCGATCGGGTCAAGCGGGCCAACTTGATAAAGAATCCCGCTGAGGATTTTTGCCGTCGCCACCGCCAGCAGCAGACCGATCGCGACTCCGCTCAAGAGCATGATCGAGCCTTCACGCATGATCATGCGCAGGACCATTCCGGGCTGTGCGCCGAGCGCCATGCGAATGCCGATCTCACGGGTGCGGCGGGCGACCGAGTACGCCTTCACGCCGTAGAGACCAACAACAGCGAGGGCAAGCGCGAGCCCGCCGAAGATGGAAAACAATGCGGCTCCAGCGCGCACGATCCAAAGCTGCAAATTGCTGTCGAGATGTTGCGCGAACGATTTCAACTCCAGGATCGGAATCGCGCTGTCCACATCGCGAACCGTCCGACGAATCAGCTCGGTCGCCGCAATTGAATCGCGACCGGCGTTGGGTGCGAATTTGATGTGAAAGAAAACGTTGCTCTGAAATCCGCCCGCAAACGGCAGATAAAGCGCGCCGGAAGGATCTTTCTCGAAAAGACTTTGTCGCGTGCGCGGGACAATTCCCACGATCTCGATCTGCATTTTTGTTTCGGCGGCGGGCTCTGCGAACGATCCGACACCGCCTCTTCCCCCACTGTTGGCGCGGGGAGCGTCCTTAGCCGCAAACTGAATTTGCTGACCAAGCGCATCGCCGTCCGGCCATAATTTTTTCGCCAGCACGTCATCCACAATCGCGACCTTGACGCCTGTTTGATGCATCGCTTCCGCAGTGTTGAAAGCGCGTCCACGGACGAGCGGCATGCCGACCGTGGAAAAATATTCCGCGCCCACACTGTTCCAGCGGGCATCAAAAGCGAGACCGTCAGCCGCCGTCGCCGGCTTCGAATCCGGCGCCGGATTCGCGCCGCCGCGTTGCACGGACCTGCTCAGCGAAATCATTCCGAAAGGAACCGTGGCCGCGATGCTGGCCCGTTCGACGCCGGGTAAAGCGGACAATTTTTCCTCCAGCGTTCGGTAAACATTTAGCGCGCGTGTTTTATCGTAGGCGGCCAGACTCGCATCGACTTCGAGCAAATAATTCGTCCTCGTTTGCAAACCGGTATCGACCGAAGCTGCTTTATGGGCACCGCGAATGAAGAGCGCGGCGGCGGTGAGGAGCGCGAGCGAAAATGCGATCTGCACGACCACGAGCGGATGACGCGGCAGGAACTTCCAATGTCTGCGCACGGCATTTTCCGCGGCATGCTCTTTCAAGTCTTCAATCACCGCTGATTTGGTGAGCTTGAGCGCAGGCCCGAGCGCGAAAACTAGCGTTCCGACGACGCAGAAGGCGAATGTGGCCACGAAAAGTGAAACGTTCGGGCCACCCGGCCAAACCATATCGACCGGGACCAAATTGCTTAACGAGGCCACAAGCAGATCCGAAGACCAAAGACCGAGCAAAACACCAATAACCCCTCCAAGTAACGCCAGAACAAAGCCTTCCAGCAAAAGTTGACGCACGATTCGCCAACGAGTCCCACCCAGCGCGAGACGAATCGCGATTTCTTTGCGCCGCGCCGTGCCGCGCGCGAGCAACATGTTCGCCAGATTAAGACAGGCTACGAGCAGGACAACGGCCGCCATGCCGAACAACATCGGCGCCAACATTTTCACTTCCCCGTCGCCGGACGGGCTCGTGCTTGTGGCAAAACGTGAGACCGGCGAGGTGATGAAAGTCTGATCTTTTTGCTCGACGGGATAGGCTTGCTCGAGATTGGCAGCTAACGTTTTCAGGGCTGGCTCCGCTGCCGCGCCGCTCATTCCCGCTTTCATCCGGCCGATGATGAGCAATTGCGTGCCAGTGCGATCCCCGAGCGTGGTGCGATTGTCCGATTCGAAATCGTTGGCTACGGTGTCATAAGAGCCGAGCGGCAACCAAACTTCCGGCGCGAAAACTTGCATCGTGCCGGTGAATCCTTTTGGCAAAATTCCGATCACCGTATACTGCCGGTTATTGACCGTGATCTGCGAATTCAGGAGCGCGGGATTGAGGTTCTGTTTCTGCCAATAGCTATAACTAACGATCGCGACGGCGGCATTCGTGCCCGGTTTTTCTTCTTCGGGCATGAACGTGCGGCCTTGCACCGGGACGACGCCTAGGACGGAAAAATAATTTGAGCTGACGAGGTCGGCGAAGGTGCGCCGCGTCGTCGTGCGATCGCCAATACCGACCATGGCGAGGTTGTGCGCCATCACCCCAGAGAAAACGCCGTTCTGCTCGCGAATATCGACGTAGGCCGGATAAGAAAACCCCCGGAATGTCTTCGGATTTTTTTTGTCCTGCGAGAAGAGCTGTACGACCTGATGAGGCTCGGCATAGGCCGGCGGCCGATACAGCATCGTGTTGAGCAAGCCAAAGATCGCGGTGTTCGCGCCAATTCCCAACCCCAGCACAATCACCGCTGCAATCGTGAACCCTGGCGATTTACGGAGCTGCCGAAGAGCAAACTTTAGATCGTTCATGTTATTCAGCGCGTAATGCCTCGACGGGATTTATGCGCGTTGCCCTTCGCGCCGGCAAATACGACGCGAGCAATCCAATCGCTGCGAGCACAAGCGCGACGATGCCGAAACTCCACGGGTCATGCACAGACACCCCGGCAAGATTTCCCTCGAGCAATTTTGTAAGGAAAAACGCAGCGACGCTGCCCAGTCCAAGTCCAATCGTGATGAGGCGCATTCCCTGCCCAGTGACAAGCTGCAGCACGTCGGATGTTTGCGCGCCCAGGGCCAGGCGCACGCCGATCTCCTGAGTGCGTTGTCGGACTGAGTACGCCATCACACCGTAGAGGCCGATCGCCGCCAGGAACAAAGCGAGCGCAGCGAACACCGTGAAGAGCGAGCTAAAGAAGCGACGCTCCCAGAATGATTCGGCGACGACGCGTTCCATCGTCTGCACGGCATAGATCGGCACATCTTTGTTAATCGACAGCACCGATTCACGCGCGGCGTTCGCTAAACCGCGCGGATCGCCTTTTGCCCGCAGGACGACGGACATGCGGAACCAGCCCGGCTCCTGAAATTGCGGTACGTATATGCAAGGTCGCGAGCGCGTTTGCGCCAGCCGCTCGTATTCCACGCCTCGCACTACACCGACGATTGTCGCCCATCGCGCCGGCTCTCCCAGCTTCAACACAACTTCCAGCTGATGGCCGACTGGGTCGACCTTCGGGAACCATTGGCGTGCGCCGCGTTCGTCAATGAGCACGACGCGCTGCGAATTCTCGTTGTCCCCCGCTGTGAAATCGCGTCCGCCCAAAAGCGGGATCCGCGCCGCCTGCAAAAATCCGGGCGTGATCGCGATAATATGCGCCTGTCTTGAATTTTGTACGTTCTCGATGACCGGCTCGCCTTCGAGTCGGATAGCGTTATTGCCGACCTGTCCCGCTGCGGGCAATGAGCTCGTCGCGCCGGCGGACTCGACGCCGGGAATCGCGGCGAGCTTCGGTATCAATTCTTTGAAGAACCGATACGCATCCCGCTGTTGAGTTTGGAGCGGCGGCAGCCCAGTACGAAACGTCAACACATTGGACTGATCCATTCCGATCTCCGTGTTCTGCAGCTTGATGAAGCTGCGCAGCATCAGTCCGGAGCCGACAAGCAATACCAGCGCGAGTGCGACTTCTGCGACGACAAGACCGTTGCGAACGCGCTGACCTTTGCGGCCGCCCGTGCTGCCGCGAGCACCTTCCTTGATTGCTTCAACCAATTGCGGACGCGACGCCTGCAACGCCGGGAACAATCCAAACAAAACAGCCGACCCAAGCCCGAGCGTGACCGTGAAAGTGAAGACGCGCCAGTCGAAATCGAAGTGCAGCCAGTACGGCAGCTCGACCGGGATTGTCGCCGTCATCAGATCGACGCCCCAAAACGCGAACATCAATCCGACTGCGCTGCCGATTGCCCCGAGCACCAGACTTTCCGCGAATAATTGACGAATGATTGCACCGCGTCCCGCGCCGAGCGCGATGCGCACCGCGATCTCCCGCTCGCGCGACGCGGCGCGTGCAAGCAGCAGGTTCGCCACGTTCGCACACGCGATCAGTTGAAGGAATAACACCGCGCCCATCAGCAGGAGTGTGAGTGTCTTCGCGTTCGCGACCGTTTCCTCGCGAAAGTCGCGGACGTAAGCGGAGCAACCGGCATTACTCTGCGGGTGATCCGCGGCGATTCGCGCCGCGCTTGCTTGAAGCTCGGCGCGCGCCTGGTCGATCGTCACGCCAGGTTTCATGCGCGCGAAGCAGTTGAAATTGAAATTGCCGCGCGGATCCTCTTTCTCCGTCGTCTTCAGCGGCATCCACAGGTCGGACGTTTCCGGAAAACGCCAGCCGTTGGGCATCACGCCGATGATTGTCGCACGCTTACCGTTCACGGTTACAACGCGCCCGACCACGCCCGGATCAGACGCGAAATGACTCTTCCAAACGTTGTAAGCGAGAAGAACAACGGGCTCGGCGTTTGCCTGATCTTCGTCCGCCCGAAAATTGCGGCCGAGGATCGGTTGCACATCTAGAATGGTGAAGACGTCTGCCGAAACGAATGCGCCGAGATAACGCTCCGGCTTGTCGCCGGCGCTCAGGATCATCGTAGTCGTATTCGAAATGCCGAGTCCCTCGATCGTCTTCGTCGCGTCACGCTTGAAATCCAGGTAATCCGGGTACGCGACGCCGTTCGCCTCTTTCGACAGCTTCGGGAAATACTCGCTGACGAATACGACGTGTTCCTGATCTTTGATGTACGGCCACGGTTTGAGCAGCAGCGCATTGATCGCCGAGAAGGTCGTCGTTGATGCGCCGATGCCTAGCGCGAGCACGAGCACTGTCACGGTCGCAAACGCCGGCGCTTTCGCCAACATTCGCAACGCGAGCCGCAAGTCTGCGAGCATGTGCGATCCTCGATTCTTCAGGCCGCGATCCGGTCCTCGATCACTCGGCCATCGAATAAATGCACTGTGCGATCTGCGTGTTGGGCAAAACGCTCATCGTGCGTAACCATGCAAATCGTGGCGCCGCTCTCGTGCAATTCCTTGAGCAGCTGCATCACTGCTTCGCCGTTGCGCGAATCAAGGTTACCCGTCGGCTCGTCCGCGAGCAAAATTGCCGGCCTCCCAGCAAGAGCGCGCGCGACTGCGACGCGCTGTTGTTGCCCACCTGAGAGCTGACTTGGCAGGTGCTTTGCACGGTGCGCCATCCCAACCCGCTCCAGGGCCTCAGTCACAAACGATTTGCGCTCGCCAGCCGCCATTCCTCGATAGGTGAGCGGCAATTCGACATTCTCAAAGACGGTGAGATCGCCAATCAGATTAAAACTTTGAAAAATAAAACCGATCTCGCGATTCCGAATCCGCGCTCGGTCAGCAAACGAGAGATTGGCAACTTCGTTTCCTTTTAGCGAATAACTGCCGTCGGACGGCGTATCGAGCAGTCCGAGGATCGACAACAATGTCGTCTTGCCGCAGCCAGAAGGTCCGGCGATCGAAACATATTCGCCGCTGCGAATATCGAGATGGATGCCAGAGAGCGCATGGGTCTCCACTTCGTCAGTGAGGAAGACCTTCCGTACGCCATTCAGTCGTATCAAGGGAGTCGAGCCGTTTTTCATAGGAGTTTGCGTTGATTCGGTAGCTGTTGAATTCATTGATGTCGTTTTTGTGTTAGTTAAGGCGAATGCGCTCGTGCGCATCCCATGCGCTGGTATCGGAGAGAATCACCTGATCTCCCGGTTGAAGTCCGTCTAAGATCTCAATCGTGTTCACGGAACTCTTGCCCAGCTTTACCGGCGTCCGCACAGCTTCGGAGCTGCTCCCGACGAGTTTGAACATACCAACGGTATTGTTTTCCTGGCCGAAAGCTGGGCGTCCGACATAGACCACATTGTCGAGACGCTCGAGTTCGATTGTTCCATCCACGCTCAGATCGGGCCGCGCTCCTTTTGGCAGCACCTCATCGAACGCGACATCGACAGTGACTGTTCCCTGTTCGACGGCGGGATCGACCCGGGTAACGTGACCTTTCACGGTGCCGTTCCGTGTATCGATCACCGCTTGCTGGTTGATTTGAATATCCTTCGCCTGCGTTTCGGCGATCTTGACCTGCGCTTTCAGCTTCGTCGGATCGGCTACGCGCGCCAGATTGTCGCCGACCTTCACCCGTTGTCCGATTTGCACCGGTAACTGTTGCAGCACACCGGACATGCCCGCTTTCACGTGCAACGCTTCGACCTGATCCGATTTTAACTTCGCAAGTTGCTTGGCTTGGTCGACGGCAGCTTGCTTTGAAGCGATTTGCGGTTCAATCGAATCACGCGAGAAGACCAAACGTTTTTGCTCGATACCATCGCGGTTTGCGAGCTCCGCTTCTTTTACTTTCGACGTCTTGTAGTCGAGTTCGGCAATCAACCCATTCTTAGCCAGTTGGTCGTTGGTCTGCCGCTCCATTTTAGCTTGTTCGTACTCAGAGTGAACTCGCGCCGTCGTTGATTCCTGATCAAGAACCTCCCGTTGGAGCGTCGCCCGCAAACTCGTCAGCTCCGCTTCTGCTGCGGTGGCCTTCAGCTCGGCGTCATGCGCGCTTTGCTCGAAGTCCGGGCTGCTTAATTCCAGAATGACGGTATCGGGTTCGACTTGTGTGCCGGGCCAGACAATAATTTTTTCCACCCGTCCTTCGGTGTTCGCCGGGATCCAACGAATTTCTTCCGGAACGAGCGTGCCCAATCCGCGCACCTGGCGCACCATCGGCCCGCGTTTCACCGTATCGATCCAGACTGTGGAGCGATCTACGCTTGGCACGGCCGGTTTCAAGCGCGAGATGGCAATCGTGGCCAGAATCAATCCCAGCGCGGAAGCAGCAATGATAATAATGCGGCGCTTGCGTTTCTTCGCTGCAACGCCTTCGCGTGGCACGTCCATGGATGAAAGATTCGGCGTGAATCCAGCCGGGCGCACAATTGTATTTTCTTTTGGTTGTCGCTGGGGAGTCACGGCTTGGATTAAAGCGCTCCAAAAGCGCGACAGAGTTGAATGACAGCGTACGCTCCGCTCACCATCGGCACGGTCGCAGCGAGGACCAGGATTGAGAATAGAACCGCCTCGCCGAAGAAATCGCGCCGCGCTTCTCTTTGAAAATACGGACGGCTGATATTGAGAAAAGAGGGTGCCGTTGGTTTTGCGCAATGGCTGCGATAACCGCTGAGCGTCACTGAATGATAGTTGCACTCAATCAACGGGAACCGCTTCTCGCTGCGAGTTGTTATGAAAGTTGGTTTCATGCTTCTATTAAGATGCGTTGCAGGTGTTTGTTGGATTCTAAAAACTTCTTCTCCTCGGCAATCGGTAACGCAATGACCGTGCCAACCAGAAAATAAAGTCGCATGGCCCAGTCGATCAATGACTTATGATTATCGATTGAAAAGCAGCGGCGCTCGCATAGCTCCGCTTCCGGGACGAGGGCGTCCCGTTTTCGGGACGAAACTTGGAGTGCGCGGATATGTGGCCGCACTCTAGAATTATCGCGGGAGTCGCAGTAACGCTTCTGCGCCTGTGCCGGCGGGGCGGTTTATCACTACCAATGAACCGCCGTGCGCTTCGGCAATTTGGCGGCTCAGCGGTAAACCAATTCCCGACCCGTCAGGCTTCGTCGTGAAAAAGGGCACGAAAAGGTTTGCCGGGTTCATGATTCCTGGGCCTTCGTCTTGAACAAAGACTTCGACTGAATCGACTTTCTCGCGCCAGCCGATTAGGACACCCCCGTTTGTCTCGAGGGCGGCATCCACAGCGTTATGCACGAGATTGATCAGTAACTGTTCAAGTTGCGCTGCGTCCGCGTGGATCGCTGTCACCGGGCTGGATGCGATTTTCACCTGTAGTCTTGGCTCCAAATCCACGACCCGCTGCACCAGCTCAGGCAGCGCGACGTCTCTTTTTTGTGGCGGCGGTAGTTTCGTCAGGCGCGTATAGGCTTGCAGAAAGCGACTAAGCGAATCGGCGCGGGATGCAATGGAGTTCAATCCACTGCGTGCATCATCTTTCCAATCCGGCGGAGGCGGATCGCGCCGCAGGAGCGATTCCAAGCTGGCAGCAAGCGATTTGATCGGCGCAAGCGAGTTATTCATCTCATGGCCGAGCACACGAACTAGCCGCTGCCAGGCGCGACGTTCCTCTTCGCGCAACGTCCGACTGAGATCGGTCAGCACGAGCAAGTCGTGAGGGAGACCCTGTTCGCGAAAGGTGCTGCGGCGAACGCCCCATCGACCAGAGCCTCCGGGAAAACTGAGCGTGAGCGGTTCGTCCTCGTCGACATCGTAGCAGGAGTCGAGCCCGAGTCCTTTTGCGCTTTTGCCAAGCAATTTGTCGATCGGTTGCCCGAGCAAGGTTTCGCCGGCGCGATTAACGAGACGCAAACGGCGTTCTGGATCGAAAGTAAAAACTGCGACATCGATTTCGCCCATAATCGTGCGCAAAAGCGCCGTTGCTTCAAAGGCGCCAAGGCGTTGCAGGCGCAACGTTTCGCCAAGTGAGTTGATTTCCAGAAGAACTTCTCCCAGCGCATTGTTTGCGCTCGCGCCACGCGCGCGGATCGAGTAATCGCCCTCGCGTAATGCGGCGAGGAGATTGGACATGGTTTGCAAAGGATGAACGATGTGTTCGCGCGCGCTGGAAATAAAAACAAGGAAGCAAGCAGCGATCAGGATCGTCAGCGTCCACTGCACTTTCGCGCTGTAACCGCCAAACCAAAGAAGCGCGAGCGCAACAACGATCGCAGGAGCAGCCGCACCAAAGGTGAGCCAGGTCAATTTCCCTTCAGGCGAAAGCCGATAGCGACTCTTCGGTGGATTCATTTATTCTGGGGAGCGCACGCGCCTCGCGTGCTGTGCCTGGCGCCCCCTCCGGGCACACTCGGCCCAAACAACACGGACAAAAAGTTCGCAATGGCGAGGGCGCCATCGCCAGCACCCGAGGGCGCGCGCGCTCCCCGGTCATAATCCATATTGTTGCAACCGCCGATAAAATGCGCTTCTGCTCAAGCCAAGCGCTTCCGCTGCTTTGCGTGCATTGCCATCGTTTCGCGCCAGCGCCTTCTTAATTAGAAACGCTTCCACTTCTTCGAGACTCATCTCTTCAAGACTTCGTGAATCGGCTCCGGCGATTGTCAGACCAAGATCGGCTGTCCTTATTTGCCGGTCTTGCGCCATGAGCACGGCCCGTTCGATCACATGATCAAGCTCGCGCACATTTCCAGGAAAGCGGTGTCGCAGCAAACGCTCTCGCGCCGTCTCATCGAAACCGCTGATCTGTTTCCGATATCGTTGCGCGTGTTG
>Ga0207645_10003708_pt1 | contig 11507 bp, 11 predicted proteins | sample KBSM53metaG_FD_184331 | JGI IMG/M metagenome (GOLD analysis project Ga0207645, IMG submission 184331) | Miscanthus rhizosphere microbial communities from Kellogg Biological Station, Michigan, USA - KBS M5-3 metaG (SPAdes) (version 2) | ecosystem: Host-associated > Plants > Roots > Rhizosphere >...
TGGGCTTGGCGATGGACTGTGCGTGGGCGAGGCCGGTGGTGGAAAAGGCGGCCAGCGTCAGCAGGGCTCGTCGTTGCATGGAATTCTCTTTGCGTTGTGGGTCGGCGCAATACCGTCCGGCGATACGCGCTCGAGACGAGGCAGCGAGCAGGGCTTCGGCATCGGCGAGAAAGTCGCCCTACTTCAGCAGGTCCTTGATCGCATCGAGGCCGGCCTGCGCGCAGGCCTCGTCGTTGTCGGGCATGCTGCCGCTCACGCCGATCGCGCCCACCAGCACGTCGCCCACCTTGATCGGCAGGCCGCCCGGAATGCTGAGGACGCCGGGCGCCAAGGCGAGGCCCGGCATCGCGCCGCCGCCCTTGCGATCCTTGCCGAAGGAGAGCTCCTCGAAGGCCCGGGTCGGGAACGGCGTGTTGGCCGAGGCTTGCGCCTTGCGCAGGGCGATGTCTCCCGAGCCGAGAAAGGCAGCGTCCATGCGCTGGAACAGGATCGGATGGGCACCGGCGTCGACCATCGCGATGTCGCCAGAAAGATCACCGGCCTGATACCGGATTACATGGTGATGGGCGACAAGGGCATGCACGACATGGCCGAGATGGAGATGCCCCTCCCGGACAACACGCTGCCCATGATGACCGGCACCGGACCGTTCGGGCCGGTCGGGATGGGCGGCATGTTCAGCGTCGTGAAGGTTCGCGACGACATCGAGCGCGGCGACTACACCGACCCCGGCCGCTACAAGCATCCCGCCGGCACGTTGGCCCGCGAGTACACCGCCGAGATGCCGCAGGCCGTGCGAGCACCTGCGCCCCCGGCCGACGCCGACACGCCGCGGGTGCGCAAACCCGGTGGCCACGCAGGTCATTGAAGGAGAAGCTGATGAACATCAAGCAAGCGGCCGCTGCCGCGTTCGTGCTGTCCGCGCTGGTCGCGACCAGCGCGATCGCCCATGGCGACAAGGAGCACGCGGCGCCTCGCCGATTCGATGCGCGCCAGGTCGAGCCGACGGACTTCGGCCAGGAAGGCGACCCGGCGAAGGTCGCCAGGACGATCCGCGTCGAGATGAGCGACAGCATGCGCTTCACGCCATCCGCGGTGTCGATCCGCAAGGGGCAGACGGTCGAGTTCGTGGTTCACAACCGCGGCCGGGTGCTGCACGAGATGGTCCTCGGCACCCGCCAGGCCATCGCGGAACACGCGGCACTGATGAAGAAGTTTCCGGAGATGGAACACGCCGACGCCAACATGGCGCATGTGAAGCCCGGCAAGAACGGCCGCATCGTCTGGCAGTTCAGCCGGGCCGGCGAGTTCCAGTTTGCCTGTCTCCAGCCGGGCCACTTCGAAGCCGGCATGGTCGGCACGGTGACGGTCAAGTGAAGCGCAGACAAGGTCGACGGGGCGCTGACGGTGACGGCATCGAAGCGGTGCAGTGATGCGCGCGCGTGGCGGATGCCGGTGCCGGCGCGCCGCTCGCTACGGCTTGCCAGTGGCGGTCTGCCGTTGGAACGACAAGGCCATGAAGTCGACGAACGCCCTGACGCGCGCCGCATGCTGATGGCGCTGCGGGTAGACCGCATGGATGTCCGCGTCCGGCGTGTAGAACTGCGATAACACCTGGACGAGGCGCCCGCTCTTCAGGTATCGCTCGATGTCCCATTCAGCGCGCATCAGGATGCCGTGACCGTCGAGCGCCCAGTTGACCGCGATCTCGCCGTCGTTCGTGGTCAGGTTGCCGCGGGTCTTCACGGCCTCGGTCGTGACGTTCCTTCCGCGCCCACTCGCCAGCCGCCACACGCCGTAGGCTTCTTCTCCCTGCCGGATGCCAAGGCAGTTGTGCCTGGTCAGGTCGTTCGGAACCTTCGGGGTGCCGTGCTTGGCGAGATAGGCCGGCGCGGCACACAGCAGTCGCCGGTTCGCAGCGATGTACCGGGCGATGACGCGAGCATCCGGCGGCACGCCGAAGCGGATGCACACGTCGAAGGAGTCGTCGCTCAGCGCAGGCGGGTTGACCGACAACTGCAATTGAACCTCGACCTGCGGGTGCTTGCGCACGAATCGCGATATCAGCGGCGCCACGTGGCTGCGGCCGAAGCCGAGCGTCGCGTTCACACGCAGCAGGCCCTTCGGCGTGGCCTTCGACACGCCCAGCAGCTGCTCCATGTCGTCGATCTCGCCAAGAATGCGGCGCGCATGCGCCAGGTACAGCTCGCCCTCCGGCGTGAGACTCATGCGGCGCGTCGTCCGGTTCACGAGCGCCACGCCGACCCTTGACTCCATCAGCGCCAGGTGCTTGCTGACGGCGGGGGTCGTGATGCCGAGTTCACGCCCGGCGGCGCTCAGGCTTCCGGCACTTGCCAGCACGGAGAAGAAGCCCAAATCGGCCGGTTGAATGCGACTGGTCATGGAAGCTCCGTTGGCAAATCGGATTGTTGAATCGAAGTAAACAATGGATTCACTTTAGCGGTGAGCGCGACGGCCGTCCACTTCCTACAGTCACGTCACCGCCCACCCCCAACCATGAGACAAGCCATGAAGACCTACTCAATCGCCACCATCCCCGGTGACGGCATCGGCAAGGAAGTCGTCCCCGCCGGCCAGCAAGTGCTGGAAGCGCTCGCCGCGACCACCGGCGACTTCCGCTTCGAGTTCGAGAACTTCGATTGGGGCGGCGACTACTTCCGCGCGCACGGCGCGATGATGCCGTCCGATGGCCTGGACGCGATCCGCACCAAGGACGCGATCCTGTTCGGTTCCGCCGGCGACCCGCACATCGCCGACCACATCACGCTGTGGGGCCTGCGCCTGAAGATCTGCCAGGGCTTCGACCAGTACGCCAATGTGCGCCCGACGCGCATCCTGCCCGGCATCGACGGCCCGCTGAAGCGCTGCGGCCCGGACGACCTGAACTGGGTCATCGTGCGCGAGAACTCCGAGGGCGAGTACGCCGGTGTCGGCGGCCGTGTCCACCAGGGCCACCCGATCGAAGCCGCCACCGATGTGTCGATGATGACCCGTGCCGGTGTCGAACGCATCATGCGCTTCGCCTTCAAGCTGGCGCAGTCGCGGCCCCGCAAGCTGCTGACCGTCATCACCAAGAGCAATGCGCAGCGCCATGCGATGGTGATGTGGGACGAGATCGCGCTGCAGATCTCCAAGGAGTTCCCGGACGTCACCTGGGACAAGGAACTGGTCGATGCATCGACCGCTCGCATGATCAACAAGCCGGCCACGCTCGACACCATCGTCGCGACCAACCTGCACGCCGACATCCTGAGCGACCTGGCCGCCGCGCTGGCCGGCAGCCTGGGCATCGCGCCGACGGCCAACCTCGATCCCGAGCGCCGCTATCCGTCGATGTTCGAACCGATCCATGGTTCGGCCTTCGACATCATGGGCCAGGGCCTGGCGAATCCGGTCGGCACCTTCTGGTCGGTCGTGATGCTGCTGGAGCACCTGGGCGAGCTGGACGCCGCCAAGCGCGTGATGAGCGCGATCGAGCAGGTCACCGCGAACCCGGCGCTGCACACCCGCGATCTCGGCGGCAAGGCGACGACGGCCCAGGTGACGCGGGCCGTGTGCGAACTGCTCAGCGCCGACGCACAGCGCAAGGCCGCCTGACCGTCAGACCGAGAGAGTGTCAACCCATCGACGCTCAGCGAAGTGCAACCGGAGACAACGATGAAACTCAACCACAAGCTCACGCGTCGACATGTGATCCACGCCGTCGCGCTCGCCGTGGCGCTGGCCAGCGGCAGCGCGATGGCGCAGATCTGGCCGAGCAAGCCGATCAGCCTGATCGTGCCGTTCCCGGCCGGTGGCACCACCGACGTGCTGGCGCGCGCGCTGGCTGACAAGCTCACGCAAAGCCTGGGCCAGACGGTGATCGTCGAGAGCAAGCCCGGCGCCGGCGCGACGCTCGGCGCCGACTACGTGGCCAAGGCCAAGCCGGACGGCTACACGCTGCTGGTGGGTGCGGTGCACCACACGATCGCCTCCAGCGTCTACAAGAAGCTCCCGTACGACTTCCAGAAGGATCTCGCGCCGATCACCACGATCGCGCTGGTGCCGAATGTGCTGGTCGTGAACGCCAGCACGCCGGCCAGGAACGTCGCCGAGCTCGTCTCGATGCTGAAGGCCAGGCCCGGCGCCTACAACTACGGCTCCAACGGGAACGGCACGGCCCAGCACCTGATCGGGACGCAGTTCGAGAACCTCACGGGGACCGATATGACCCACATCCCGTACAAGGGGAGCGGCCCGCTGGCCACCGACCTGTTGGGCGGTCAGGTCGCGATGTCGTTCGATACGGTGACACCCGTGCTGCAGCACATCAAGAGCGGGAAATTGCGTGCGCTGGCGGTGACCACGGCGAAGCGTTCGTCCGCGTTGCCCGATGTACCGACTCTCGACGAGGCCGGCCTGAAGGGCTTCAACATCGGCACCTGGTTCGGCGTCCTGGCCCCGGCTGCAACGCCCAAGGACATCCTGGCGCGCCTGAACGCCGACATGGTGAAGGCGATCCAGTCGCCTGAATTCCGCAAGCGCATGGACGAGATCGGTGCGGAGCCGATCGGCAACAGTGCCGAACAGATGGCGCAGCAGATCAAGGGCGAGACCGAAAAATTCGCCAGGCTGGTCAAGGACGCGAAGGTGACGATCGAGTAGGGCGGCAGTCCGGCTCGCCGATCGGCGCCGCGGCTATGCCCGACCGCCTTCGATCACGCGAAGCGCCACCTGGACGTTGTTGCGGCCCGCGCCCTTGGCCTGGTAGAGCATCACGTCCGCCTGCTTGACGAGGGCGTCGACGGTCGTGGCGTCGCCCTGGTAGAACGCCAGGCCGATGCTCGTCGTGACATCGATCGCCTGCTGCTCGATGAAGAACGGCGTGCTCGTGGCCTTGACGATCTTGGCGGCCACGGTGGACGCGACCTCGGGCCTGGGCAGGCCTTCCATGATGACCGTGAACTCGTCTCCCCCAGGCGGGCGATGGCATCGGTGGAGCGCAAGGTCTGCGACAACCGGCCCGCGAACGCCCGCAGCAGCGTGTCGCCGGTGTCGTGACCGAAGCGGTCGTTGATCTGCTTGAAGCGGTCGATGTCGAGGTACATGAGCGCCATCAGGGCGCCGGTCGAACGGCAACGCTGCATCGCCTCGGCGACGCGCAACTCGAATCCGGCGCGGTTGAGGACGCCGGTGAGCGCGTCCACCTGTGCCAGCTCGGTGAGCCGCCGTTCTTCGAGCTTCTGGCGCGTGATGTCGCTGATCACGGCGTGAAAGCCGAGCACGGTGCCGCCATCGCTCGAGAACTGCGGGATGTAGTTGGCCTCGTAGCAGACATAGCTGCCGCCGCTGGCCATCTCGCTCTGGAACGTGACCGATTCGCCGCGCAGCGCGCTGCGAATGTGCGGTTCGACCGACTTGTAGCCCGCTTCGCCCAGCAGCGAGCGCACGGTCTGGCCGTAGAGCTCGGCGCGCGGGCGGCCGAAGCCACGCTCGTACGCCAGGTTGTTGAAGCGGTAGCGGTGACGATGGCTTTCGCGGCCGAACGCGGCGGCTGTGCCGGGGACCGCGAATGGGCAGTTCGAAGCGTACCCGCGGCCAAGAATCGCGAACACCGGAACTGCGATCTCCTGGCGTGCCAATTCGAACGGCGCTCACGCCGCGCTCAAATGCCGGCCAGCCCCTACACTGCGCGCTGCATCTGGTAATGGATCGTGGTCATGCCGACGTACGTTGTCGAATTCAATGGCGCCGATGAACCCCGCTATGACCCGCGGCGGGAGTGAGGGCGGGCGCGTCACGGGGGTTGCAATCCAGCTGGCCAGACTGCGCCGCAGGCGGTCCTGGCGCGTCCATGCGGTCTTGGTGTCGATCGTCGCCTTGCAGTTGCTGGTGACGATCATCAGCATCGACCTGATGTCGGCGCTGCGTGCGTATGTGACCGGCGAGAGCCTGTACTCGAAGGGTCAGAAAGACGCCCACATCCACCTGATCGACTACGCGCAATACCGCCGCGAGGACGATTACCAGCGATTCCTAAGCGCGATCGCGGTGCCGATCGGCGATCGCATCGCCCGCGAAGCGATGCAGAAGCAGCCGCGCGATGCCGTCCTGGCGCGCCGCGGCCTGCTGCAGGGCGGCACCCGGGACGACGACATCCCCGGCGTGATCCGGCTGTTTCGATGGTTCCAGAAGACACCGCTGATGGCCGACGCCGTCGCGACCTGGACCGAGGGCGACGCCCTCATCGCGCAGATGCACCGGCTCGCCGAACGGGCGCATGCGCGCGTCGTCGCCGGTGACCTCCTCGCGCCGGAGGTCACGAACCTGCGCGAGGACGCGCAGCAGCTCAACAACCGCCTGACGCCACTCGAAGCCCGCTTCTCGGCACAGATCGCCGACGGGGCGCGGCTCAGCCAGCGCCTGCTGCTCGGCCTGAACCTCGGCCTGGCCCTGCTGCTCGGGCTCAGCGGCCTGGCGTTCGTGCGCCACAGCGCGCGCGTCCAGGCCGCGATCGAAGACGAAGTGCGGCGCCGGCGCGAGTCGCTGCAGAACCTTCTCGACTCCGCGGCCGAGGGCCTCTACGGTGTCGACACGCAGGGCCGCTGCACCTTCATCAACCGGTCGGCGCTGGCGATGCTGGGCTACGAGAAGGAGTCGGACCTGCTCGGCCGCGAGATGCATGCGCTGATTCACCATTCGCATCCGGACGGCCGCCCGCGCCGCAGCGACGAATCCCGCATCGCGCAGTCGTACCGTGAGCGCCGCGAGCTCCACACCTCCGACGAGGTGTTCTGGCGCCGCGACGGGTCGTCGTTCCCGGTCGATTACTGGTCGCATCCGATGCTGAAGGACGGCGAGCTCCACGGGTCGGTGGCGACCTTCTTCGACATCAGCGATCGCATCAAGATGCAGGCCGCGCTGCGCGAGGGCGAGGTCCGGATCGCGGCGCTCGTCGACGCAGTCAACGACGGCGTGCTGACCGTCGACGCCGACCGGCGCATCGTCGTGTTCAACCGCGCCGCGGAGCGGATGTTCGGCGTGCCGGCGAGTGACGCCATCGGCAGCAGCGTCGAGCGCTTCATGCCGCTGGGCGCCGACGATGCCGACACGCTGGTGCGAGAGCTCGTCGGCCGGCGCGCCGACGGCCACGAGTTCCCGCTCGAGGCCTCGCTGTCGCGCCTCGGCACCGAAGGCGGCACGCTGATGACGGCCGTGCTGCGCGACGTCACCGGCCTGAAGACGGCGCGGGCCGAGCGCCAGGCACGCGAGGCGCTGGAGGCGTCGAGCCGGGCCAAGACCGAGTTCCTGTCGCGCATGAGCCACGAGCTGCGGACGCCTCTGCATGCGGTGCTCGGCTTCTCCCAGCTGCTGCGCCTCGATGCCGCGCCACGCCTGTCGCTGCAGCAGCTCGAACGCGTCGACCACATCGAGAACGCCGGCGCGCACTTGCTCGCGCTCGTCAACGACGTGCTCGACCTGTCGCGGGTGGAGTCGGGGCAGATGATCGTCACGCTCGAATCGATCGACCTCCGATCGGTGATCGAGGACGCGCTGTCGATGGTGGCGCCGCTCGCGGCGACGGTCGGCGTCAAGACCTGGATATCAGGGCTCGAGGGCGCGCCGGCGTCGCGGCGGGCCGAGGCCGGGATCTCGGTCGTCGCCGACCGCGTCCGCCTTCGCCAGGTGCTGGTCAATCTTTTCAGCAATGCGGTGAAGTACAACCGCGCCGGCGGCGAAGTGCGGGTGAGCTGGCGCGCCAGCGATGACTTCTGCGACCTGCGCATCACCGACAACGGCATCGGGATCGCGCCGGACAAGCTGGGCCAGTTGTTCGAGCCGTTCAACCGGCTCGGCGCCGAGAGCTCGAAGATCGAAGGAACCGGCATCGGCCTGGTGCTTTCGCGCCGGCTGGTCGGGCTGATGCAGGGCGAGCTGCGCATCGAGAGCGAGGCCGGCCGCGGCACCGAGGTGTCGCTGACGCTCGTATCCTCGCACGACGCGCCACGGCCGGCGCGCAGCCCCCTCCCGCCGAGCCAGCATGGGCCGCTCGACGAGGCACTGCGCGTTCTCTACGCCGAAGACAACGAAGTCAATGTCGAGATCGTCAGGCAGCTCACGAAGCTGCGTCCCTCGGTCATCTTCGATGTCGCGCAGAACGGCGCCACCGCGCTCGACAAGGCCTTCCTGGATCAGCCTCAGCTGATGCTGGTCGACATGAATCTCGGCGACATGACCGGCATCGATCTCGCCCGGGCGCTGCGCGCCGACCCCGCCACCGCGAACATTCGCCTGGTGGCACTGTCGGCCGACGCCTTGCCGGAGCAGATCGACGCCGCGCTCGCGATGGGTTTCGAGGACTACATCACCAAGCCGATCGATTTTCGCCAGCTGCTGAACGTGCTGGACGGTCGACCGGCGAATACCGGGGTGCGCGGCACGAAGGTCGTCCAGTGAGCTCGCGCGGGCGTGTTTGCAACAGCCGGGCGTGACGCATTGCATACCACTCCATAGAATGCGTTTGGTTACAACAGGACGGGGATGTTGATGTTGCAAGCTTTTCGGCGCACGGGCCCGCTCAAGGACTTGTCGAGCTATCCGGTCTGGCTTCAGCGGGTCGTGTACCAGACCGAACGCGACAAGCTGCGTGTCGCGGAGCATGAACTGTTTGTCCAGATGCGCGACGCCAGGCTGCCGATCACGGCGATGCGCAAGTTCCTGATCGGTGCGTGGCCGACGATCGAGCAGTTCCCCCAGTTCATGGCGATGAACCTGAAGAAGCTGAACGTCGGCGCCGGTGCCGGCGAAGATCTCGCCCGGCGCTACCTGATCCACAACATCCGCGTCGAGCAGAAGCACGCCGAGCACTGGGTCGAGTGGGCTCGGTCGGTCGGCCTGACGCTCGACCACCTGAGGCACGGCGAGGACATCGAGGGCCTGTCGGCGCTGGCCCATTGGTGCTGGTACGTCTGCGATCGTGCCAGCCTTCCGGTCGCGATCGCGGCGACCAACTATGCGGTCGAAGGCGTGACGGGCGAGTGGTCGTGCCTGGTCTGCGCGACCTCGACCTATGCCGACTCGCTGCCCGAGGAGATTCGCGGCCCGGCAACACGCTGGCTGCGGCTGCACGCGGAGTACGACGACACGCATCCTTGGGAGGCGCTCGAGATCGTCGCCACCTTGCTCGGGCATGCGCCGGCGCAGGCCGATGTCGACGCCGTGCGGCGGGCGATCCAGTCGACCTACATCTATTTTGCGATGGGCCTCGATCACGCCCTCGGGGAAATGCGGCACGCCACGTTCGACGAGACTGCATCGAATGCATCGACCCTGGGCGCGCTCGACGCGGCTTAGCCTGAGTCCTGCCGTCAGTTCTGCGAGGAACGGGCCCTCCGCGAGGTCACAGTCCATCAACTGGTGGACCGGTGCATCATGATTCGGCCTGCCTGCGACCCAATGCTGCTTTAATGCAGCAAAAGGTTTGCTCGCCACATGAATCTCGACGCCGTCACACCGCTCGCCAGCGATTTCCCCGACGCGATCGTCGTGCTGACGCCGGCCGGCCTCGTGGCGCACTGGAGCCCAGGCGCGCAAGTGTCGTTCGGCTTCAGCGCCGAAGAAGCGATCGGCCAGGTCTTCAATGATCTCGTCGTGCCGACCGACCGTGCCGGCGAGCAGCGCAAGATGCTCGACGACACGCTGGCAGGCGACACCGCCATTGCCTACGAGTCGGTGCGCCGCCGCAAGGACGGTTCGCTGCTCTACGTCGACGTGACGACCAAGGTGCTCGATGCCGGCGGTGGCGCAGCGCCCTACATCCTCAGCGCCGAGAAAGACGTCACCGGCATCAAGGTGCTGCGCGACGCCAAGCTGATGGAGGCCAGGTTCCGCGATCTGCTCGAATCCACGCCCGACGGCATCGTGATGGCCAACCCGACCGGCCACATCGTGATCGCGAACACGCAGGCGGAGCGCTTGTTCGGCTATGAACCGGGTGAGCTGCGCGGACGTTCGGTCGACCTGCTGCTGCCGGAGCGGTTTCGCCGCGCCCATGTCGGCCATCGGTCGAACTACTTCCTTCAGCCGCGCAAGCGCGCGATGGGTTCAGGCCTCGATCTCGCCGGCTTGCGCAAGGACGGCACCGAGTTCCCGATCGAGATCAGCCTGAGCCCGCTGCGCACCGAGGAAAGCGAATTCGTGATGAGCGCGATTCGCGACATCAGCGAGCGCAAGCGCTTCGAGCATGCGCTGCGCGAGAAGAACGTCGAGCTCGCCAACGCGAACCAGGCCAAGGACCGCTTTCTCGCCAGCATGAGTCACGAGCTGCGCACCCCGCTGAACGCGATCATCGGCTTCACCGGCACGATGCTGATGAAGCTGCCCGGCCCGCTGACCGCCGACCAGGACAAGCAGCTGCGCACGGTGCAGACGAACGCGCGCCACCTGCTGGCGCTGATCAACGATCTGCTCGACATCGCGAAGATCGAGGCCGGCAAGGCCGAGCTCAACATCGAGGCCGTCGACTGCCGGCAAGTGGTCGAGGAGACCGTCGCCACGCTGCATCAGCAAGCCGAGGCGAAGGGGCTGCAGCTGATCGTCCAGCTGCCCGCGGATGCGATCGTCTTGCACACCGACAAGCGCGCACTGAGCCAGATCGTGCTGAACCTGGTGGGCAACGCGGTCAAGTTCACCGAGACCGGCAGGGTTCGCCTGGCGCTGAGCCGCCCGCGCAATGGCGCCGAGTGGAGCACGCGCATCGACGTCGAAGACACGGGCATCGGCATTCCGCAGGAAGACCAGGCGCGGCTGTTCAGCGCCTTCAGTCGGGTTGGCGCGGCGCACACCAGAACCGCCGAGGGCACCGGGCTCGGCCTGCACCTGAGCCAACGACTGGCCAGCCTGCTCGGCGGCACGATATCGCTCGTGAGCCGCAGCGGCGGCGGGTCGACGTTCACGCTGATCCTGCCGGGGCGCTGAGACGATGGCGCGATTTCTGATCATCGAAGACAACCCGGCGAACCTGGAGCTCGTGCGCTATCTGCTCGAGCATGCCGGGCATCGCGTCGACGGTGCGGTCAACGGGATCGACGGCGTGTTCGCGGTCGGCGCCACGGCCCCCGACCTCGTGATCTGCGACCTGCAGCTTCCGATGCTCGACGGCTACGGCGTGCTGCGCGAGCTGCGCGCCCGGCCGGCGCATGCGGCGCTGCCGATCGTCGCAGTCACGGCGTTCTCGATGCCGAACGACCGCAAGAACGTGATGCAGGCAGGATTCGATGGTTATCTGTCGAAGCCGATCGACCCCGAGACATTCGTCGAGCGCATCGAGTCGTTCCTGCCGCCGGCGCTGCGGCTGCAATCATCGGGTCGCGCCGGGGAGGGCGGCTGAGCATGGCCAAGGTGCTGGTCGTCGACGACTACCCGTCCAATCGCGAACTCGTGACGGCGCTGCTCGGCTACGCCGGTCATGCCTTCATCGAAGCATCGAGCGGCACCCAGGCACTGGC
>Ga0207645_10003711_pt1 | contig 11501 bp, 9 predicted proteins | sample KBSM53metaG_FD_184331 | JGI IMG/M metagenome (GOLD analysis project Ga0207645, IMG submission 184331) | Miscanthus rhizosphere microbial communities from Kellogg Biological Station, Michigan, USA - KBS M5-3 metaG (SPAdes) (version 2) | ecosystem: Host-associated > Plants > Roots > Rhizosphere >...
ACCGTCGATCGGCCGACATTGGGCGGTTGCGGCCGTCGCGGCGCTGGGGATTGTCGCCGTTGCCGCGTTAGGTGCGCTGGCCGTGCGCCGGGCACGCCTCACATCTGATCCATCGGCGCGGACGATCGCCGTCGGACGCATCACGGATTATCGACAACGTGATCCCGCCGCCATCGCCGGCTCCGTCACCGACCTCCTCGCCACGAACCTCGGCCGCGCGAGCGGAGTCCGTGTCGTGAGCACGGCACGCATGTACGACCTCCTGAGGCGTGTCGGCACCGCGGGCGACAGCTCGAGCGGTGCATTCGCCGAGGCCGCGCAGCAAGCGGGCGCCGACGAGCTCGTGGACGGTGCGCTCTATGATCGCGACGGGCGACTGCGCCTCGACCTCCGTCGCATCGATCTGCCGAGCGGTGCGGTACGTGCCGCCTATTCGGTGGAAGCGCCGGACATCTTTTCCCTGGCCGACAGCGGGACGGCGCGCCTCATCACCGGGCTCGGGATTGCGACGCTTCACGGTTCGGTGGCCGACGTCACGACGCGATCGGCTACGGCCTATCGCATGTATGAGCAGGGCCTGCGCGCCCACTTCCGTGGCGACGTGGCGGTCGCCCGCAACTTCTTCGAGGCGGCAGTTGCCGAGGATTCCCTCTTCGCGATGGCGCAGTACTATGCTGCGCTCGATGCCGGGAACGTCATCATGGAACGCCGGCGCCTGGAGCGCGCTCGGCAGCTGGCTTCTCGTGCGTCCGATCGCGAGCGCCTAACGATCATGGCGGGGTGGGCAAATCGGATGGCCCTCCCATCGCTGCGCCCGATTGCCGAGACCCTCGCGACCCGCTACCCCGCGGAGGTGGCCGGGCATCTGTTCGCCGGCATCGCGCTCGTCGAGGAGGGGCGCCACCTGGAGGCGCTTACGCCGCTCCGCCGCGTGATCGCGATGGATTCCCTGGGGCTTCATCGCGCCGCGGCCGTCTGCAGCGCGTGCGATGCCTTCCGATGGACGGTGAGCGCGTTTCAGCTTGCCGACTCGCTTCCCGCCGCCGAGCGAGTTTCCCGGCAATGGTTGCGGCTCCAGCCGGACTCTCGACTCGCGACCGAGGCCCTCATCGAGGTCCTCGATGCCGAGGGGCGTGGCGAAGCCGCCGACTCGATGCTTCGTGTCGTCTCGCCAAGAGTCATCGAGCAGAAGGACGCGCTGAACCGGCGCGCGGCGTATCTGATTCGCTCCGGGAATTACAACGCGGCAGAGCAGCTCCTTGCCGATGTCGTGGCGTCGGGAGGTCAGCACGACCGAATCGACGCGTACTGGATGCTCGCGATCTCGCTGCGCCAGCAGGGACGACTCGCCGCCGCTCTCGACACCGCGCGTCGGATGCGTGCCCTGACCTCGACCGCGGGATCCGTGGTGCCGGGGACGGCCCCTGGCATCGCGTCACTCGAGGCCCAGATCCTTCTCGAGCGCGGCCAGCCGCGTGAGGCGGCGGCGCTGTTCGACTCGATCGCGCGCGGGCGCGAGGAGGTCGAGTCGGGATCCACCGCCGCTCGGCGCCAGACGTGGAACCTCGCGCATTCGGCGAGCGCTCGCGTCGCGGCGGGCGATACCGCAGGCGTCGCACGTCTCATTGACTCCGTTCAGTCGTTAGGCGCGGTAAGCGGGTACGGCCGGGACCTGCAGCTGCACCATTACGTGCGCGGACTCCTCTTCGAAGCACGCCACGACGACGAGCGTGCCGCGGCGGAGCTCCAGCAGTCGATCGTGTCGCGGAACTTCGGCCACACGCGTGCGAACTACGAGCTTGGGCGCGCGCTCATGCGGCTCGGCCGACCCGCCGAGGCGATCGCGGTGGTACAACCCGCACTTCGCGGATCGCTCGAAGCATCGAACCTCTACGTGTCACGCACGGAGCTGCACGAGTTGCTCGCGCAGACGTGGGAGGCCGCGAGTGGCCGGGATAGCGCGGTCGCGCATTATCGCGTAGTCGCCGACTCGTGGAAGGGCGCCGACCCGATGCTGCAACCTCGCCGCTTGCGCGCCGCGGAGCGTCTGTCGGCGCTGAGCGGTCGGCGTTAGACGCACGCGAACGCCCGCCTCGGCGACTCTTCGGTTGCGCGTTCCGCGTCGCCGAGCGTAGCGTGCGGCATGCGAGACGCGTCCGCGCTGCCCACGATGACGGTCGAGGAGTACTTCCGCTTCGAGGAAAGCTCCGAGATCAAGCACGAGTACGTCGCGGGCGAGGTGTACGCCATGTCGGGGGGCACGGTACGGCACGACCGCATCGCCACGAACGTGTTGGTGCGGTTGTCCCTCGTAGCCAGGCCCGGCCCGTGTGATGTGTTCTCGAGCAACATGCGCGTCGAAGTCGCCCGCGATCGCTACTATTACCCCGACGTCACGGTCGTCTGCACACCGGTCGCCGAGTCGGACATCGTCACTCGGAATCCGTGCGTGGTCGTCGAGGTCACTTCGCCGAGCACGGCACGAATCGACCGCGGTGAGAAGCTCGATGCGTATCGCTCGATCTCGTCGCTCCAGGCGTACCTGATCATCGATCACCGACGCCGTCGTGTCGAGCGACACGCCAGAGACGCCAATAGCGGCGAGTGGCGGCGCGAGGAGATCGTGGGCGAAGGACGCGTTGGCGTCCCGTGCCTCGACGTCGAGCTTACGCTGGAGGAGATCTACGAGCGGGTCGAGCTGCCGTCGGTGGGTGAGCCGGAACCGATAGGCTACGAGGTTCACGAATACGACGTGGACGCGGACGAGTAATCGAGGCCATCGCGGCCAGCGTGTATTCGCACCCCTTATTTGGTCGTTAGTTAACGACTGTTCGCTAACGACTAGCGACTGGGATATGACGCGTTAGGCTGGGACGAACCGATCGTTCGGTCTCTTTGGCTACGCGGATCAGTCCATCTGTCTGTGGCCAAGCCTCGCTGTCGATGCTATCGTGGACACCCCGTTGGCTCCAGCAGCGAATGCCGCGCTGCCTCTGCCCGGAGCCCACCCACAACGAGTCGTCTCATGCCTGGTCGCCACCTCCGTGTGCCCGTCCGTCCGACGAGCGCCCGCCGTCTCGCCCTCGTCCCCGCCCTCGCGAGCCTCGCTGCCCTCGCAGCCTGCTCCGCACCGGACGAACCGACCGCCCCGCTGGCGACGCCCCTAACGCCAGTCGAGCCGTCCGCCGCGATCTCCGATGCCACCCAGGGCAATGGCGATCCCCATTTCTTCTGGCTGCCGCCAGTCGCCCCGTCGCGCACCTACCCGGGCACGTTCGACCCAGGCCTCCAACCGCAGATCCGGATCTGCCGAGTCTCGGCGCTCCCCTGCTCCAATCCGCTGGTGACCTTCCCGTCGAGCGCCATTGCGGTAAACACCGCCGGCCAGTCGTACTCGGTCGACTGGTCCACGAAACCGACCAACATCACGCCTGACGACTACCGCGCCGAGGTGTGGATCGCCAGCCGAAGGATGGGCTTCGCTGACATCCGTGTGGTGCTCAACGCCAAGGACCTGAAGAACGTGCCTGCTGGCTTCGCCGGCGTGCTGAAGAGCAAGAGCCTGACGCTCGCGTTCCGCCTGGAGCTCGGGATCGTCGCCGCCGTCGACCTCGCGCCACGCAACCCCACCGTCGACTCCGCGAAGACCGTGCAGCTCTCGGCCACCGTGCGGGACTTCCACAACCAGGTCATACCTAACGCGGCTGTCACGTGGGCGAGTGCGCCCGCGTCGATCGCAACCGTAAGTACAACGGGTCTCGTCACCGGCGTTGCGCCCGGGCTGGCCGTGGTCACCGCGACGAGTGGCGGCGCGTTTGCCGCGGACACCATTACCGTCACGCGCCCGCTCGCCGACTGGAGCGGCGCCGTCGAGTGGACCACCTACCAGGGAAACGCGAGCCACACGGGCTACAACCCGGTGTCCATGGACACGCACGTATTCCAGGAGCTCTGGACGAAAACGGTGTCCAGCGCCGCTCTCAATCCCGTGACGGCGGGTCAGGGACAGGTCTTCGTTACGACCAACGCGTATTTCGGCATCGAGCAGGCGAAGTCGCTCGACGCGCGCACGGGTGCGGAGCTGTGGTCCCGCGACTTCGGCGCGATTCACTCGGTGAATCCTCCCGCCTACGCGAACGGCACCGTTTACCTCCAGACCGGCGGCCACGACGACTCTTTCCTTTATGCACTCGACGCAGCGACTGGTTCCGTGCGGTTCCGCACCGCGTATCTCAACCAGTGGTCTCACTATTTCGCGCCGGTGATCGTCGGCTCCTCGGTGTACGTGGCGGGCGGGTACTACGGCGGCATGTACGCGTTCAACACCGCGGACCTGTCACAGCGCTGGTTCGCGACCCTCAACCAGTACGATCAGTTCACGCCGGCGGTGAAGGACACGTTCGTGTACGCCTACACCGGCAGCTACCAGCCGAAGCTCACCGTCACGAGCGCGAACACCGGCGCGATCGCATACGAGATCGCCGACCCTGGCTTCGTGTGGGATGGCTGGTCGATGAACACGGCGCCCACGTTAGGCGACGCGGCCAACGTGCTGGCGACGAACGGTGGCCGTCTCATCTCGTTCAGCATGACGTCGCACAGCATCGGCTACGCGCTCGCGGGCGGCTTCAAGGGGCAGCCGACCGTCGCCAATGGCGTGGTGTATATCGCGAACGGAGCGCAGGTCGAGGCGCGCAAGGAAAGCGACGGCTCGCTCCAGTGGTCGTGGGCGCCGTCGGACGGCCCGCCCGCGGGTCCAATGATCGTGACGAAGAATCTGTTGCTCGTGAGCACGGCCGCGAACACTTATGCGGTGGATCTCGCGTCGCACGCCCCGGTATGGACGTATCCGGCGGGTGGGCAGCTCGCGTTGAGTGCGCAGGGGATCCTGTTCATCGCTCAGAGCTCGGGGAAGCTGACAGCCGTGTCGATGCGATAGGCACTATAAATTGGGTCGCGGTTCGACGTCGGCGGCAGGCATCCAGACGCCAGGGGGTCGACCCCTCCGTTTTGGATGCCAGAGCCCCTCTTGACCTTGTGTCGTGGGAGGGGTCAGCCATCTTCAGATGGTCGACTCCTCCCCGACGTCCGCGAGCGACGCCGTCCGCGCCGTCGGCTGCGTGAGTCGACGAGCAGCAACGGAGGTGGAGTATGCAGAAGCTCGCCAAGGACCTCACCGTCAACCTCGGCGCCGACAAGCCAGGCGCACTCGCGAAGGCGACGGATGCCATCGCGAAAGCGGGGATCAACCTCGAGGGTTACGCCGAGATGAACGGCATCCTGCACGCGCTGACGGAGGACGCGCCACGTACCCGTCGCGCGCTCGAGGACGCCGGGTTCAAAGTGACGGAGGAGCGCGAGGTCGCGGTCATGGACGTGCAGGACCGGCCGGGGATCGCGGCAGGCATCTTCCGGCGGATCGCGGACGATGGCGTCAACGTCGACTTCAGCTACGTCGCCGCCAACAACCGGATGGTGGTCGGTGCCAAGGATGTGAAGAAGCTGACGGATCTCTTCTCGCTCGAGACCGCGGGCGCAGCGCGGCGGTGAGCACGTTAGGCGCGTAGCGCACCACGAGTCGAACAGGACCCGGGAGGCGACCGCGCCTCCCGGTGTCCTTTTGTACGCTCTCGACGGCTACCATCCCGGATCACGCGAGAGGCTGGCTCGATGCCGCACGTTCATTCTTGGAGCGGCTTCATCGAGGCCAACTTTCTGCGTGGATGGAGGGCAACATGCAAAACGCGATGCGCATCATCCCGGCCCTGGCAGTCGCAGTCACACTCGCAGCCTGCGCCGATCCCGGCTCCGCCAAACAGGCCGCAAACCCGGCCCTGGCGGCCCACGATCCCTCGATGCTTGGGCGAGGCAGCTCGATTGTCGCGGCGGCGGCTCCCGACTATACGACCGTGGAGAGTGCCGGAGCGGCCGCCAGTGGTGGTGCATTGAAGCTGGCATCCGATGTAGCCGGTGACATCCCTCGCTTCGCGGATACGTTCATCGGCGGCGTTGCAGTCTTCGGGTATGCGTGGGCTGACCTTGGCACCGGGCGCGGGGTCGTTGCGGTGATTCACCCGGCGATTGGACGCGACTCGAATCAGAACCCGGATGCCTGGCATACGCATCCCGTCCAGCTGGCGGCCGGCGCGGGCGCGTCGAACTTCTGCATCGTCTCCATCGGAACGTCGCAGGCGGGCATCGCGATCACGGGCGATCGCATTCGCGTCAACATCGCCGAACATCAGGCGGGCCTCTCGGCCGGCGATCTCGATGTCGCTGCGGCCTTCATCGTACAGGGCGAAGCGGGGTGCTCCGCGACCGGATTAGGCGTCAAGGTGCTGAGCGCGGTGAATCTCTGATGGTATGCCTCACGCGGTGGTAAGGGCCGCGAGCATCGGTCCGGCCGACACGAGCCGTTTGCCGACCAGGTCCACTTTCAGGTTCAATCCCTCGAGGGAGCGCGCGCCGAGGAGAACGAGGTCGTCGAGCTCACCGAACACGACCTCGTCGGTCGTGAAGGTGCCACCAGCGTGGACGATGGCGAACCCCACCCATCGCTCCAGGACTGTTCCGTCAGCCTGCTGAAAGCGAATCGGCTTGCGACGCCTGATGCCCAGCGACTCCAGCACGGGCGCCGGAGCCCATGAGAGCTCGGCGCCCGTGTCAACGAGAACGTCGCGAAGGAGCCGTCGGTCCCCCTCCCGCAGTGGAGACTCGATCTCGACATCGGTGCGCAGGATGCCCGTTTCGTCGGCCATGGTACCTCCCGGTGTCCCCACGAGTACTACCAAATCATTGCGGGGCGAGTCAAGTGGCCGCGGCTGGTCACCGGGAAATGCTGGTCACCTCCTCTGTCGGCAGCAACAGCGTCTTGACCGCGTACCGGCCGATATCACCGCCTAACGCTAACCCGTTTTCGATCGCGAAGCGGAAGTGAATTCCCGCCCTTACCCTGGACTCCGCGTTCTCACGCGCCGCCTCGCTGAAGCTGCGGAACGTGCGCACCGGGTTCGCCGGATCGGCCGACAGCGACGCAAAGGTGAACGTCACGTCGTCGCGACCGAACGCGTGGGCGAGTACGACCGCGCCGGCGGCCCCGAGCACACTGTGCGTGGACGGGTAGTCCTGCACCGGCGGCGTCGTCAGGAACGGCTCCCACGTCGCGTCCGCCACGGTGGCACCGTTGGCATCATCCGCCGCGAGGCGGATGGCCGTGATGGGACGCCAGAAGTTGTAGTGCATCTTCGAGTCCCAGCCCGCGATGTACGAATCCGCGAGCACGGCGTTGAGGAGCGCGAACGTGCGTGCCGTGGCCCACAGGTCCTGTGGATGCTCACGCGATACCACGCGCGCGATCCGGTTCCAGCCGATGTCCGACAGCTCGTACCAGAAGGCGGCATAGTGTGACTCGTCCAGCGTGCGCGTGTCGCCCGACCGCGCGCCTTTGCGTTTCACCTCCTCGAAGGCATGCGCGTATTCCGCACTGCCGAACGCGGGCGGCGCCTTCACGCGGAACTGCGACGGTGACGTGAGCGCGAACGGCTTCACGCTACGCCAGTGCGGCATGTTGACGAAATTGAACCCGGGCACGAAGCGATACTCGCCGGCAGCACGTCCCTCCTTGTACGGCGCTTCGGCGGTGCTGCCGTCGTCGGCGCGTGCGGCCATCATGTCAGCGGCCGCGCGCTTGCCGAGCTCGACACCCTTCGCAACGTTAGGCGCGACGCCCGCGTCACCCAGGTATTGCTCGAGAAACGTCTCGAGCGCCGGCTTCTGCTTGGGATAGATCGCGACAAGCACGTCGTGCGCAGCCTGCGCGGCCGCGACCGTGGGGTCCGCCTGGGTGTCGCGAGTGCGGATGGCGTAGGTTGCATAACGCGGCACTGCGGCGTTGATGGCGTCGTGCATCGCGAGATGCATCGTCGCCAGGGCGCGCGTGGCCGGCAGAGGGTTCACATAGCCGTTATCGGCGGCGATGATCTGCTGCGCGAAGCGATTCCAGTCGAGAATCAACTGCGACTCGGCGACATATGATGGCGCCGCGCGCTTGCCCTGCGCGCCGGCGACCGCAGCCAGCGCGGCAGAGGCAGCGACGAGGCTGATGGGTAGAATGCGAAGTGGCGTAGGCATAACGGGACCTCCTCTATTCGAAAGCGCCTGGTCGAACCGACGAACCGCCGGGGACGGGGGACGGGCGACGGGCGACGGCTAAAGAGCGACGCCGGCATCGCGCCGGTATCGCGCGTTCGGGAGGATAGCCGGCCATGGCCCGCAGGTTCAGCGGCAAAGGGGCCAGGAACGGGTCGAATGTGCCACGGCAGGCGGCAGGCGGCAGGCGGCCGGCGGCGGATAAAGCGGAGAAACTCGGGATGCCGCTGGCGCCGAGGACGCAGGCCGAGGTCTTTGCTGTCGCCAGTCGCGAGTCGCCAGTCGCCAGTCGCCTGCCGCCTGCCGCCTGCCGCCTGTCCTCAAGCCGCAATTGCTACGCAGAACTCAAACACGGAGGTCCACTTCATTCGAGGACATAGGCCATGCAGATATTCACACCGCGAGCCGGCCGCTGGCTGCTCGCATTTACCGGTGTCATGCTCGCCGCGTGCGGCGATGAGCCGGTCGCACCCAGGCATCAATCCGCGAGCAAGCCTAACGCGGCCAGGCTCGCCGGCGAGTTCGTCGACGTTACGGTCACGAACGCAAGCGGCGGCATCGGCGTCGGGTCACTCCAATGGGCAGCCGCCCAGATCAATGCCGCCGGCGGCGCGATCCACTTCGACCCGAGCCTCAATGGCGCCACGATCGTGCTGGACGCACCGCTCGACCCCGACGGGCCCATGTACATCGATGGGCCAACCAGGGGCCTAACGATCAGCGGCAACGATCAGCACCGGATAATCGAAACCGACGCGCTGGTCAGCGTAACGAACGTCACGCTCACGAAGGGCTATGCCGACTACGGTGCCGCCGTGCATGCCGGTTCGTTCTACATGCAGAACAGTACGGTGCAGGACAATCGGTCTCCAACCTCCGCGATCCGCGCAGATAACCTGATTTCTCTCGTCAACAGCACGGTCAGTCGGAACACGGTCGGCGGTCCGGCGGTGGAATACCGCGAGAGCGCATGGGTGGACGTCGACAACTCCACCATCGCGTTCAACAGCGGCGCAGGGCTCGGCCCGAGTGGCTTCCCGACCGCCTCGGTGCGGGTGAACCTTCGCAACTCGATCATCGCGAACAACGGACAGAACTGCTCGAGCTTCTTCAACTTCGCGTACGAGGGGACCAACATCTCGAGCGACTGGAGCTGCGGTGAGGTCGGCATCACGGTCGCGGATCCCAAACTGTTCCCACTCGCCAACAACGGCGGCCCGACCATGACGCACGCCATCCCGCCTACAAGCCCGGCGTTCAATTCCGGCGTCGGCTGCTTCGTGACCGTGGATCAGCGCTACGTCCCGCGCGACGCAAAGTGCGACGTCGGTGCGTTCGAGTTCAACGACTGGACGAAGGTCACGATCACGATCGACCCGACCGTTAGGCTGGACGCGGCGACCGGCCGCGCACTGCTGACCGGTACCATCAAGTGCACGCGCGATGACGTCATCAACCTCGCGCTCGAACTGCACCAGGACCAGAAGGTGGGTAAGCAGGTTGTCGACGTGCATGCGGCCGGCATGACTCAGGTCGCGTGCGGCACTACCGTGGCGACATGGGCAAGGAAGATGATCCTGACGGATGGCGCCACCTGGCGCACTGGCGCTGCCCGGGCGACCGCAAACACCTACAACACCCCCGAGTGGGTCACACCCGCCGGGGCAGCGGGAGCGGTCACGATTTCGCGTAGGTAGGCGGCCGCAACCGCTAGCAAGCGGTGCCGATCGAAAGCATGTTGGAAGGCATCGCGCGCTGCCGCCGGCGGCCGTGCGATGCCTTCCTTTTCGTGCCCGCCTACTGCATGTCGGAACCGCAGCCTAACGCCTCCGTCACCGAGCTTCTCGTAAAGGCCCGCTCCGGAGACTCGTCCGCGCTTGCGAACGTGTTCCCGCTGATCTACGGAGAGCTGCACCGCCTGGCCGAGGTGCAGCTCCGACGGGAGCCCGACGGGCATACCCTGAGCCCGACCGCGCTCGTCCACGAAGCCTACATGCGCCTGATCGACTACTCGCGCATGGAATGGAACGGACGGTCGCACTTCATGTCCGTCGCGGCTACCGCCATGCGGCGAATCCTCGTGGACTACGCACGCGGTGCCCGCAGCCAGAAGCGCGGCGGCGGGCTCCAGCGCGTGTCCCTGGATTCAGTCGAGCTGGGCACCGAAGAACGGGCCGAGCTGCTCATCGTCGTCGACGACGCCCTCGTCAGGCTCAAGGAGGTGAACGCGCGCCTGGCCCAGGTGGTCGAGTGCCGATTCTTCGGCGGTATGACCGAAGAAGAAACGGCTGAGGCGCTGGGGATCAGCTTGCGCACCGCGAAGCGGGACTGGGCACGCGCAAAGAGCTGGCTGCACAAGGAGATCGCCGCCGAAGATGCCGGGTGAGAGGCCGGCCTCTACGGTTCGTTCGAGCGATGTTGATGTCGACCGTGGCTGACGAGCTTGCGAGGCGGCTCGCGAAATTCGACGTGGGCTTCGTTCAGTGGTACAGGAGGTGCCCGCCACGAGCGGTCAAAAGAGCTCGTGATCCGTCGTGTTGTCGGCGAATGTCTCAGCCTCTGGTGTGCGTTTCGGACCGACGTCGGCCGTGCTCTGCGCCGGGGAATCCCGGATCCCCTCTCACGGAGGTCTGATCGATGTACGAGAAACCCACACTCGAGCGTTTGGGCAAGGTGCGCGAGGTGACCCGGGCGGGCGGCATGGCGAGCGCCGCTGACGCCGCGAATCCGTTCCACCGGTATACGTAAGGCCCCGGGCGACGGGGATGCGAAGCCCTCCCCGTCGCGCACTGCTTTCGATCAGATCACGGCTTCGAGTCGGCGGACTGCTTTGGCTTGCGGTCCGCCGATTTGTCATCGCCATCGTTAGGCTTGCCGCGCCCCTTCCCCGGCCCGCCGCGCTTGTCGTCCTGACCCTTCGCGTCGGGCTTCGAGTCCGTACCCGTCGCGGACGCGGTGTCCGGTTTCGCCGGCACGTCAGGCTTCGCCGGCGTGTCCGCCTTCACCGGCATATCCTGCTTCCCCGCGTTGTCCGGCTTCCCGGCGTTGTCTGGCTTCCCGGCGTTGTCTGGCTTCCCGGCGTTGTCCGGCTTCCCTGGGTTGTCTGGCTTCCCTGAGTTGTCCGACTTGCCCGAATTACCCGGCTTGCTCGAGTTATCCGGCTTCCCCGGGTTGTCCGACTTGCCTCGCGTGTCGGGCTTCGTGGGCATCACCGGCGACGCCGAGCTATCCTGCCGCGCGATCCGAATGGGCGGCTTGTCCGCGGGCAGCGGCGTTGGTGTTGGACGCGTCGGTCCCCGCATCACATCGTTCGCGTCGGCCTTGCGCTGCTGCCCCGGCGGGACGTTGTCATT
>Ga0207645_10003712_pt1 | contig 11499 bp, 10 predicted proteins | sample KBSM53metaG_FD_184331 | JGI IMG/M metagenome (GOLD analysis project Ga0207645, IMG submission 184331) | Miscanthus rhizosphere microbial communities from Kellogg Biological Station, Michigan, USA - KBS M5-3 metaG (SPAdes) (version 2) | ecosystem: Host-associated > Plants > Roots > Rhizosphere >...
CTTTACGCAGTGCATTAAGAAACGGGTCTTGTAGCAGCTGCCCTTTCGTGCTCATTGTGGCCCCATCGTTTTTAGTATTGATAACAGCACTCTACTGCATTTCACCGGGGAGCGCCATAGGACGGACGCTCACCGCTTGCCGCGCCGTTTGTCATACGGATTAACCCCTTGCCGGAACTCTATTTTTAGCGGGGTGCCCAGGAGTTCGAACGCGTCGCGGAAGAAATGTTCGAGGTAGCGCCGGTAGCTGTCCGATACGCGGTTGAGCCCCGTGCCGTGGATGATGATGCGCGGCGGATTACTGCCGCCCTGATGGGCGTAGCGCATTTTGGGCCGGAATATGCCGCCGCGCGGCGGCGCCTGACGCGCGATCGCGGCTTCGAGCGCGCGCGTAAGCTTGGGTGTCGGCAGCTTGATCATGGCCGCGCGGTAGGCGCGCTCGACCGCATCGAGCAATGATTTAATGCCGGTTCCGGCCAGCGCCGATATGTAATGCACCGGCGCAAAATCGATAAAATTCAACGTGCGCTCCAGCGAATGCTTGGCGCTTTCGCGCTGCTCGGGGCGCAGACCGTCCCATTTATTGACGGCGACCACCAGCGCGCGGCCCGCTTCCACGATGTATCCCGCGATATGCGCATCCTGGTCGACGATCTGATCGCGCGCATCGAGCACCAGGATCACGACGTTGGCATCCTCGATGGCCTGCAGCGTCTTGATCACGGAAAACTTTTCGATCGCATCGGTGACGTTCGCGCGCCGTCGCACACCCGCGGTGTCGATCAGCGTATAGCGCTGCCCGGCGCGCTCGAAATCGATATAAATGCTGTCGCGCGTGGTGCCTGGCTGATCGAACACGACCACACGCTCTTCTCCCAGCAGGGAATTGACCAGCGTGGATTTGCCGACATTCGGACGGCCGACGATCGCGATGCGCGGCCGGGTTTCGGGCGCCGCATCCTCGTCGACCTCTTCGCGCTCGGGGAAGTCGGCGGTGATCAATTCGGCGAGATCCCCCACGCCTTCGCCGTGCGCAGCGGAAATCGCGAGCGGCTCGCCCAGCGCGAGCTCGTGGAATTCAGCGTTGACCGTCGCCGGCTGCATCCCCTCGGCCTTGTTGACCACCAGCCAGATCTTGCGGCCGGTGCGGCGCAGTTGCTCCGCGATCGCGCGGTCCTGCGTGGTCACGCCCTGGCGTCCATCGACCAGCAACACGACTGCGTCGGCCTCGTCGATGGCCAGCAGCGTCTGCTGCGCCATGACCTGCATCACCCCCTCGTGCGATACCGGCTCGAGCCCGCCCGTGTCCACGACGATGTATGACTTGTAGCCGACGCGTCCGCGCCCGTAATGCCGGTCGCGCGTCAAACCGGGAATATCGGCGACGATCGCATCGCGGCTGCGCGTGAGCCGGTTGAAAAGCGTCGACTTGCCAACGTTCGGACGGCCGACGATAACGAGGGTTGGAATCACTGAAAGGATGAACGATGAATGATGAGTGATGAATGCGAAACACAGAGCGGAACTGCGAGCCCAGACCGGACTAGTGGTCCTGATTCATCATTCCGCATTCAACATTCCTGATTAACGCAATCACTGGATAGTGATCGCGAACACCCCGCCCTTGACCGTCTGCACGAGTATGCCGTCATTGAGCAGCTGCGGCTGCGCCACGACGGCGCTGCCATCGGTGGGGATGCGCGCGACGAACGATCCGTCATCGCGCGACACGAAATGCACGTAGCCCTGGAAATCGCCGACGGCTATGTATCGGCCGACGACCACCGGCCCGCTCACATAGCGGCCGTAGAGCTTGTCCTGCTTCCACAAGCTCGCCCCGCCGGTGAGCTCGAACGCAATAAGTGCGCTCTTGTCGTCGGCGATGTAGAGATTTTCGCGATCGTTGGCGAGCCCGGCGATGCTCGAGACGTCACGGCTCCAGTTCGGCGAGCCTTTGATCAGGTCGAAGCATGCCGCGCGGCCCTGGAATGCCACAGCGCAAACCTGCCGCCCATCGGTGACCGGCAGACTCGATACATCGGCGACGCGTTCGAGCTCGGTCGCCCCTTTCGGCAGCGCCACCGTAGCCTCCCAGCCGACGTTACCGCTGTCGGCTGACAGCGCCACGAGCCGCCCGCCCGGAAAGCCAGCGAATATCCCGCCGCGATAGAGCAGCACGCTCACCGCTGTGCGCACGGTCAACGGCGGCAGCGCGCGCTGATAAAGCCATTTGCGTGCGCCGGTCGCGGCATCGAGGCCGAAGATGCGGCCATCACCGGTGCGCGCCACGACGATGTTTTGCGCAATCTGCGGTGCGCTCAGCACTTCGCTGGTGAGTTGCGCTCTCCACAACTGCTTGCCGCTGTTGTCGAGCGCGATAACTTCACCCTTCGAGCTGCCCACCAGCACGAGGTTGCCGTCACTGCCAACGCCGCCCGACAGCGGAATTTTGGCGTCGATGCGACCAAGCACTTTGCCGGTCGCGGCATCGAGGCGCAGGATCTGCCCGGACGCGCCCGCGACGTAAACCACCGAACCGACGATCGCCGGGCTGAATACGAACCGCGCGCTCGCGCCGACGCTCGCCTGCCACGCGATCTTCGGCGTTGCAGTCGGTTTGAACACGACTAGTTCCGCCGGCTTTTGCACCGGCCCGCTGCCGAACCATTTATCGATGACGTCGCCGGGCGCCGCGCACGCTGCCGCCAGCAGCAGTAGCGCGCCAAGCGCCGCGAGCGTGCGGACGCGATGGGTCATCGCGCCGTGCCGAGCGCGTCGAGCTTGACCTGGATCAGCGCACGGTAACCGCTCTTGCTTTCGCTTTTGTCCAATGCCGTCTGATAGGCGGCGCGGGCCTCCTGAGGCTTGCCTTGAGCGACGAGGATGTCACCTTTTAAATCGGCATACAGCGCTGCGAAAGTTTCGACGTGCGCAGTCTCGGCGAGCTTCAGCGCTTCGTCATATTTCTTTTCGTCGAGCAGCACCGCCCCCAAGCGCAGGCGCGCGATGTCCCGCGTTTCGGCGTCGCGCGCGTTGTCGACGACCCATTGCAGCTGCGTTTTCGCGCCGGCGGAATTGCCGCTGTCGAACGCTGCCTTGGCCGCGGCGAGTGCGGCGAATGCCGCATAACCCGTGCGCTTGTAGCGATCGGTGATGACCGCGGCGATGTCCTGGACCTTCTTCGGATCGTTGGCGCCGGCCGCGCCCTGCAACTGCGTATACAACTCGCCGGCCTCGACGCCCTGCCGGGTCTGGTAATAGCTCCAGCCGCGCATTCCGGCGACCGTCAGCACTGCCGCCGTGGCGAGGAGTATCACGAGATTGCCGTATTGCTTCCACCACGCCTTGATTTCGTCTATCTGTTCCTGCTCTTCCAGATCGTATACGGCCATCATCAACCTCTTTTGCTGTCCATCGTATTTACCATCATCGCCGCCGCTTCAGCCACCGTGCAGCGAGTCTGCTCCACAGTTTCGCGCAGCGGCTTCACGCTCACCTGTTGCGCGGCGATTTCATCGGCGCCGATGATAACCGCGTAACGCGCGCCGCTGCCGTCGGCTTTCTTCATCTGCGATTTGAATCCGGCGCCGCTGCAGTCGAGCACCACCGCCAGGCCGCGATCGCGCATCGTCTCGGCCGCCTGCATCGCATACTGCGCGGCGCCATTGCCGTGATGCGCAATATAGGCGTCGGGGGCGCGGCGGGCGTGGATTTTACTCTCTTCGAGCAGCAACAGCGTACGTTCCACGCCGATGCCGAATCCGCAGCCCGGCGCCGGCTTGCCGCCGAGCTGCTCGAACAAGCCGTCGTAGCGGCCGCCCGAGCAGATTGCGCTCTGCGCGCCCAGCCGGTCGCTCACCCATTCAAAGACCGTCAGGTTGTAGTAATCGAGCCCGCGCACGAGCCGTGGATTGACGGTAAATGGGATGCCAGCCGCGCGCAGTCCCGCCTGCACCGCCTCGAAATTGGCGCGCGATTCGACGCCCAGCGTGTCGAGCAGGCGCGGCGCCGCGTTTACCAATGCCTGCATTTGCGGGTTCTTGCTGTCCAATATGCGCAGCGGGTTCGTGTGCAGGCGGCGCTGCGCGTCGTCGTCGAGCGCTTCCGGATGCGACTCGAAATATTTGATCAGCTGTGCGCGAAACGCGCGCCGCTCCTCCGCGCTGCCGATTGTGTTGATCTGCAGCTGCACACCGTCCAGACCCAGCGCCTGCCACACGCGGCGCGCCATCACCAAGAGCTCGATGTCGACCTCGGCGCCGGCGAGTCCCAGCACTTCCGCGCCGAACGTGTGGTATTGGCGATAGCGCCCTTTCTGCGGGCGCTCGTGGCGGAATAGAGGCCCGCTGTACCACAGGCGTTGCGGCCCGTTATAGAGCAGGTTGTGCTCGATCGCCGCGCGCACCGCCGGCGCCGTGCCCTCGGGACGCAGTGACAGCTGGTCGCCGTTCATCGCGTCAGTGAACGAGTACATTTCCTTTTCGACGATGTCGGTGACCTCGCCGACGCCGCGCACGAATAGCTCCGTGCGCTCCACGATGGGCGTGCGGATATTGCGGTAACCGTAGCGCCGAAACACCTCGCGCACGGTGTCTTCGAAAAATTCCCACAGCGGCGACTCGTCCGGCAGGACGTCGTTCATCCCGCGGATGGCCTGGATTTTATTCGACATGAATCTGGCGTTCGGGATTTATTGCGCGCTGGCGGCCGGGCGGGTGGTTGCGCCGTCTGCCGGCGCATAGTGCTCGTGCACGTAGCGCTCTACCAGCGCCTGGAATTCCGCGGCGATGTTGTCGCCTTTCAAGGTCACCGCCTTGGCGCCGTCGATGTACACCGGCGCGACCGGGTTCTCCCCGGATCCGGGCAGGCTGATGCCGATGTTGGCGTGCTTGCTTTCGCCGGGCCCATTGACGACGCAGCCCATGACTGCCACGTGCATGTTTTCGACGCCCGGGTAATGGCCGCGCCAGAGCGGCATCTGCGCACGCAGATACGTCTGGATGTTGTCCGCGAGCTCCTGGAAGAACGTGCTCGTCGTGCGCCCGCAGCCCGGACAGGCGATGACGAGCGGCGTGAACGAGCGCAGCCCCATCGTCTGCAGGATTTCCTGCGCGACGACGACTTCCCGCGTGCGGTCGCCGCGGGGCTCGGGCGTCAGCGAGACGCGTATCGTGTCGCCGATGCCTTCCTGGAGGAGCACGCTCATCGCGGCGGTCGACGCCACGATGCCCTTCGAACCCATGCCCGCTTCGGTGAGGCCAAGATGCAGAGGGTAGTCGCAACGCGCGGCGATGTCGCGATACACCGCGATTAAGTCCTGCACGCCGCTTACCTTGCACGACAGGATGATGCAGTCGCCCGCAAGTCCCAGGGTTTCGGCTTGTCGGGCGCTGTCGAGCGCCGACGCGACGAGCGCCTGGCGCGTCACGACCGCCGCTTCCTGCGGATCCGCGCTGCGCGCGTTGTCGTCCATCATGCGCGCAATCAGCTCGGCGTCGAGGCTGCCCCAGTTGACGCCGATGCGCACCGGCTTCGCGTACTTGCACGCGAACTCGATCATCGTCGCGAACTGCTCGTCGCGTTTGGAGCCGCGGCCGACGTTGCCGGGATTGATGCGCAGCTTGGCGAGCGCTTCGGCGCACGCCGGGTGCTGCGTGAGCAGGCGGTGCCCGTTGAAATGAAAGTCACCGACCAGCGGGACGTCGACACCCTTGGCCGCCAGCCGGTCGCGGATATGCGGCACCGCGGCCGCCGCTTCGGCACTGTTCACGGTGATGCGCACGAGCTCCGAGCCCGCACGCGCGAGCGCTGCGACCTGCGCGACGGTCGCATCGATGTCCGCGGTGTCGGTGTTGGTCATCGATTGCACGACGATAGGCGCGCCGCCGCCGACTGCGACGCCGCCGATCACTACGCGGCGCGTGTGCCGCCGCTGCAGGACTCCGTACATAGCCGCTTATTCCAGCGTCAGCCGCGCGACATTGACCTTGGTGTGAGGACCAAGGTTGACCGGCTGTTCGTTGTGGGTGACCTCTACGCCGTTCGCATTCCCGACAATCAATTGCAGCGGCGGCAACCCGCTTACCGTCTGTTCGGTGCCCGGCGCATTGATTCGCGAAAATATTTTGCGTCCGCTGCGATCGCGTATCTCGACCCACGATTCGCGCGCGAATCGCAGGTGCACAGTTTGCTCGCCGGGCCGCGCTGCCGCGCCGGTCGCCGGCGCACTCGTGGCGGCAGCTGCTTCAACCGGCCCTGTCGAGGATGCCGGAGCATCGCCTAAAACCGTTGACGGCAGAACGCCCGGCGGTGGTGTTGCGGTGGTCGACGTATCGGCGACCACTTGCGGCGGCGATTCGACCTGGCCCGTCTTGATCCCGGATTCCGACGTGTCCAGGTAATAAAACTCGTACACCGCGAGCGGGATCAACGCCACCGCCGCGAGGATTGCATACTTGTACCAGTTCACCCGGCGCGCGATCGGATAGGGAATTTCTGCCGAAGGACCGAGCGCGCCGCGCGACAGCGCCTCCGCCTTTGGCTCGCGGTCTGCGCCCTCGAGCAATCCCGCGGGATCGAGCTTGACCAAACGCGCGTAGTTGCGGATAAATCCGCGCACGAATACCGGGCTTGGCAGCCGCCGGTGGTCGCCTGCCTCCAGCGCTTCGACTTGCCACGGCGACAGTTTTAGATGCTGGGCGATCTCGGTAATGCTCAGGCCGCGGTTCGCCCGCGCGGCCGCGAGCTGCTCGCCTGCCGGTAGCGCTTGCGGCAGCTCCGACTCGGCCGAGAATTCCGCAGTGCTCATTCGTACAGGCCGGACGCCAGCGCGCGTGCCTCGCGCGAGTCGGGGAAGTTCTTGCGCAGCTGGAACCCCAGGCTGCCTTCGGCATTACGATCGCCGATCGCGCGCTCGACCCGCAACGACAGCCACAGAAATTCGGCCGTCGGCTCGACCTCGCGCTGAATGCGCATCAGGTACGATTTGGCTTCGGGATAGCTCTTGCGCTTGTACGCCATGTCCGCGAGCTGCAGCAGCGCCTGCGGTTGCCCCGGCCGCACCTTGAGCGCCTTCTGGAAATAGTCGTCAGCCGCGGTGATATCGCCGGCCTGGCGCGCGCACACACCTGCATTGACCCACGACTTGTCGGGGGTCGGATAGAGCGGGTTGCGCAGCGCGATCAGAAAATACTTGATCGATTCCTGCTCGCGTTTGCGCTGACACAAAAACCAGCCGAAGTTATTGTTGACGTCGGAATCCTGCGGGGCGATGCGCAGTGCGCGCTGGAAGTTGGCTTCCGCCGCCCGGTCGTCGCGCAGTTCCATGTACACGAGCCCCAGCACACTGAATGCCGGCGCATAGTTGGGGTCTGCTTTGAGTGCTTCGCCCGCCTCTTGCAGCGACACGCCGTAATTGCCGAGCTCCAGATAGCCTGCCGCGAGTTCCGTGTGGATACGCGCACGCGACATTTCGCCCGTATCGGTGACGGTCTGGGGCGCGTAGCTCGTCGATTCGGAGCCGGTGCCCGCGCAGCCGCACAGCCCGAGTATCAAGCCACCAGCAATCACCCGTTCGATCAATCGTGTCATTAGTGCCTCACGCCGTTGCGATTGCAGCGCGCTTTTCGCGGCGCCGCGTCTTGTCCTGGACCTGCCCCGCGAGCTGTCCGCACGCGGCATCGATGTCGTCGCCGCGTGTCCTGCGCACCATCACCGTGAAATCCTTCTGCATCAGCACGTCGCGGAAATTCGCGACCGCTGCGGCGTCCGAGCGCACGTAGCCCGAATCCGGAAACGGGTTGAACGGGATCAGGTTGATCTTCGAGGGCACCGTCTTCAGTAGTTTCGCGAGCTGGCGCGCGTGCTCGGTGCTGTCGTTCACGCCGGCCAGCATCACGTATTCGAACGTGATGAAATCGCGCGGCGCGCGGTCGAGGTAGCGCACGCATGCGGCCAGCAACTCCTTGAGCGGGTATTTCTTGTTGATCGGGACGAGCTCGCTGCGCAGCTCATCGGTGGGCGCGTGCAGCGAAACCGCCAGCGCCACCGGGCACGCATCGCGCAAGCGATCGATCGCCGGGACCAGTCCAGACGTGCTGAGCGTGACACGCCGCCGCGAGAGGCCGTAGGCGTCGTCGTCGAGCATGAGCTGCAGGGCGGCGACGACGTTGTCGAAATTCGCGAGCGGCTCGCCCATGCCCATCATGACGACATTGGTGACGGGACGCGGCGTCTCGACGCTGCGTCCGAGCTGGCGATTGGCGAGCCACAGCTGGCCGATGATTTCGGCGACCGTCAGGTTGCGGTTGAAGCCCTGCCGGCCGGTCGAACAGAACGTGCATGCGAGCGCGCAACCGGCCTGCGACGAGACGCACAGCGTGCCGCGATTGCGCTCGGGAATGAACACTGTCTCGATGGCGTTGCCCGTGCCCACATTGAGCAGCCACTTGCGCGTGCCGTCGGCGGCAGTCGTGTCGCGCACCACGGCGGGCGCGCGAATGACGGCGAGCTTTTTCATCTCCTCGCGCGATGCTTTGGAGATATCCGTCATCGCGTCGAAATCGTCGGCGCCGGACTGATGGATCCAGCGCATCAGCTGGCGCGCGCGAAACGGCTTCTCGCCCAGTCCCGCACAAAACTGCGCGAACCCGGTGCGTTCAAAGTCGAGCAGGTTGACGGTCATGGCCGCGGAAATTAACGCGAATAAATATTGAGCGAAGGGAAGAAGTAGGCGATCTCGACGCCGGCTGTTTCGGTGCCGTCCGAACCATGCACCGCATTGGCGTCGATGCTTTGCGCAAAATCGGCGCGGATCGTTCCTTTGGCCGCCTTCTTCGGGTCGGTGGCGCCCATCAGGTCGCGGTTCTTCTGGATCGCGTTCTCGCCCTCGAGCACTTGCACGACGACGGGGCCCGAAATCATGAAATCGACCAGGTCCTTGAAAAACGGACGAGCGCGATGCACGGCGTAAAACCCCTCCGCATCCTCCCGCGACAACCGCAGCATGCGCGCCGCGACGATCTTGAGGCCGGCGCCTTCGAAGCGCGCCATGATTTGACCGATCACGTTGTTGGCGACTGCATCGGGCTTGATGATAGAAAGCGTACGTTCTACTGCCATGCATCTTCCTTTGTGTCTGAATTTTAAGGCTAATTCGCAAGAATACCACGTTAGGGCGTGGTTATAAAGCCAGCCAGCCCGATTTATGCCCCATTTTGCGAGCTATTCGGCTGCCACTGGGGCTCGACCGCCGGCTCGCCGCCCTGAGCGCCGAATGCGGTGTCGATGCCGATACCCGGCACGTAAACCAGCGTATCTCCGCAGTACAGCAGGGGCAGACGCGCGCGCAGCCATGGCGGCAGTCGCGCTTCCTGCAGCAGATTTTTCAGGCTTCGGCGCGGCCGTCTGGCGTCCGGGCGCAGGCGCTCGCCGCCCGTGCGCAGCCGCACGGTCACCGGCGCCGTTTGCAGCTTCGCCAGACTCAAGCCCGCGCCGCGGGATTTTTTCATCAGCAGTGTAGCGCCGAGTTCGGGCAACGCGAGGCGAGCTTCACCTTGCCACTGGCGGCTGAAATCGGCAGCCGGCACGGGCGTCTTCGGCACCACGCGCAATTCGCTGCCGAAACGCCGCAGTTCGTGCGCACCTAGATCGATGGCGATGCCGGTTGCGCGCGGCTCTTGCATCTGCCGTACGCATTCCGCGAGTCTCGTCTCGTTCGGCATCGTCACGCCATGCGTACCGAGAAAATATCGGAGCACATTTTTCGCGCGTACGGTCGTCAACGCGCGCAGGTCCGCTACTGTCAAATGCGGTGCGGCGCCCGGCGTGTCGAGGCGCGCGAGCTCGTCCAGCAACAGCGCGGCTTCGGCGAAATTGCGGCTCGCGCGCGCCAGGGTTTTACGATAGGCGGGATAGCGCTCCGCGATCACCGGCAGCAGCCGATGGCGCAGAAAATTGCGGTCGAACCCGGTATCCACGTTGCTGTCGTCCTCCACCCAGCGCAATTTGCGCGCGCGTGCATAGGCTTCGATTTCAACGCGCGTGATATCGAGCAGCGGACGCAGGATGGCTGGCGAGAAGCGAGAGGCGAGAGGCGATAGGCGGGAAGCAGATTGAAGCGATTGTTTCCCCTCTCGCTTCTCCCCTCTCGCCCTACCGCGAAGCTCGGGCATCGCACTCACGCCCTTGACGCCCGCGCCGCGCAACAACTGCAGCAACACCGTTTCCGCCTGGTCGTCGAGATTGTGCGCGAGCACGACGAAGTCCGCGGGCAGCCGCGCAAATGCCGCATAACGCGCATTGCGCGCCGCGGCTTCCAGGCTAGACTCGCGCGGCACGTTCACTTTGATGACGGTCAGCCCGATGCCGATCTGCCGGCAATACGCGCCGCAAAACCGCGCCCACTTCGCGGCCGCCGGATTGATCTGATGATTGACGTGCAGCGCGGCGAGTTCGAACCGCATTTTGGCCGCCGCGCGACGCAGCAGATCGAGCATGACCACCGAATCGATGCCGCCGCTCAGGCCCGCCACCAGACGGTCGCCGCGACGCACATGCCGGCCGAGTACCGCGGAAACGCGCTCGAGCAGGGCCTTACTTGGCGGCAACTTCCTTGTACTTGCCATAGCCCATCAGCCTTTCGAACCGCGCCTGCAGGAGCTCGTCGACCGACTGGTTCTGCACCTGGCGCCAGGTGTCCTGCAGCGCCTTCTTGAGCGTCTGCATCATCGCGTCGGTATCGCGGTGCGCGCCGCCCAGCGGCTCGGTGATGATCTTGTCGATCAGGCCCAGCGTTTTCAGCCGGGTGGCCGTGATGCCGAGCGTTTCTGCTGCCTCTTCCGCGTGGTCCGCGCTTTTCCACAGAATCGATGCACAGCCTTCGGGTGAAATCACCGAATAGGTCGCGTATTGCAGCATGAGCAGCGCGTCGCCCACCGCGATGGCCAGCGCGCCGCCCGAGCCACCCTCACCGATCACAGTGCAAATGATCGGCACGCGCAATTCCGCCATCGCATAAAGATTGCGCCCGATCGCCTCCGACTGCCCGCGCTCTTCCGCGCCGACGCCCGGATAGGCGCCGGGCGTATCGATGAAAGTAAAAACCGGCACGCCGAATTTTTCGGCGAGCTTCATCAGCCGCAGCGCTTTGCGGTAGCCCTCGGGCTTGGGCATGCCGAAATTGCGGTAAATCTTGTCCTTGGTATCGCGGCCCTTCTGGTGGCCGATCACCATGACCGACTGCTCGTTGAAGCGCGCGAGCCCGCCGACGATCGCCGCATCGTCCGCGAACGCGCGATCGCCGTGCAGCTCCTCGAAACCGGAAAACATGCCCTGCATGTAATCGAGCGCATACGGCCGCTGCGGATGACGCGCGACCTGCGAGATCTGCCACGCCGTCAGCTTGGCGTAGATTTCCTTGGTCAGCTGCTGGCTTTTTTTCTGCAGGCGCGCGATTTCCTCGGAAATGTCGAGGGCGGAATCGTCCTGCACGAACCGCAG
>Ga0207645_10003718_pt1 | contig 11487 bp, 9 predicted proteins | sample KBSM53metaG_FD_184331 | JGI IMG/M metagenome (GOLD analysis project Ga0207645, IMG submission 184331) | Miscanthus rhizosphere microbial communities from Kellogg Biological Station, Michigan, USA - KBS M5-3 metaG (SPAdes) (version 2) | ecosystem: Host-associated > Plants > Roots > Rhizosphere >...
GCTCAAGCTGCGCACCTATCTGCAGATCTTTCCGTTCTACCGGCGCGGCATGTTCAAGCGCCAGAAGAGCTTCCTCAAGTCGGACCGGCTCAAGTGACGACGACGCCTGCGCCGCTGCTCACGATCTCGCACCTCGGCGTGCGCTTCGGCGGCGTGCTGGCCGTCGACGACGTCAGCTTCGAGGTGCGGCGCGGCGAGGTGTTCACGCTGATCGGGCCGAACGGTGCGGGCAAGACGACCGTCTTCAACCTGATCAGCCGCCTCTACACGCCGACGGCCGGGTCGATCGAGTTCGACGGCCGACCCCTGCTGGCGCGCGCGCCACACGAGATCGCCGGCCTCGGCATCGCCCGCACCTTCCAGAACATCGAGCTGTTCGAGAACGCGACCGTGCTGCAGAACCTGCTCATCGGCCGCCACACGCATCGCCGAACCGGCTTCGTCAGCGACCTCGTCTTCACGCCGCGAGCGCGTGCCGCCGAGGTCGCGGCGCGCGAGGCGGTCGAGCGCGTCATCGACCTGCTCGACCTGCAGCACCACCGCGAGTCGCTGGTCGCCGGCCTGCCCTACGGCGTGCGCAAGGTCGTCGAGCTGGCGCGAGCCTTGTGCACGGAGCCGAAGCTGATCCTGCTCGACGAGCCGTCGTCCGGCCTCAACGTCGAGGAGAGCGACGACATGGCGTTCTGGATCGACGACATGCGCGCCGAGCTCGGCATCACCGTGCTGATGGTCGAGCACGACATGACGCTCGTGTCGAAGGTCTCCGACCGCGTCCTCGCCATGAACCAGGGCCAGATGCTCGCGCTCGGACCGCCGGCCGAGGTCCAGCGCCATCCCGGCGTGATCGAAGCCTATCTCGGCGCTGCCGAGGACGTGTCGTCGCTGCGCCGCGTCGCGGCCGAGGTCGCGCGATGAGCATCCTCAAGCTCCTCAACGTCGAGAGCGCCTACGGGCCGATCCGGGCCATCCGCGGCGTCAGCCTCGCGGTCGAGAAGGGCCGCATCGGCACGGTGCTCGGCGCCAACGGGGCCGGCAAGTCGACGATCCTGAAGACGATCTCCGGGATCATCGACCCGCGAAAGGGGAGCGTCGAGTTCGCAGGTTCCGACATCACGGCCATGGACCCGGCCGACATCGTCCGCCGCGGCCTGAGTCACGTGCCCGAAGGACGCGAGGTGTTTCCGCTGCTGTCGGTCCGGGACAACCTGCTGATGGGCGCCTACACGCGCACCGACCGCGACGCCGCGGCGCGCGACATGGAAATGGTCTACGGCTACTTCCCGATCCTGCGCGAGCGCGCGCACCAGGAGGCCGGGCTGCTGTCGGGCGGCCAGCAGCAGATGCTCAGCATCTCGCGGGCGCTGATGGCGGCGCCGCAGATGATCCTGCTCGACGAGCCCAGCCTCGGCCTCTCGCCGCGGCTGACGCGCGAGATCTTCGAGATCGTCGTGCGCATCAACCGCGAGCGCGGCACGACCTTGCTCGTGGTGGAGCAGAACGCGAACATGGCGCTCAACGTCGCCGACTACGGCTACGTCCTGGAGAACGGCCGCATCGTCATGGAAGACACCTGCGAGCGCCTGCGCGAGAAGGACGACATCAAGGAGTTCTATCTGGGCATGAAGGAAGCCGGCGCGCGCGGCGAGCGACGCTGGAAGCGGAAGAAGACCTGGCGATGAACCTCTGGGATGCCGACAAGCTGCAGGCGCGCCAGGACATCGTCCTCGCGGGCGAGACGATACCGGCGCTGTTCTGGAACGGCGTCGCGGCCAGGTCGGCGCGCGTCCTGATGCGCGAGAAGAAGCTGGGCTTGTGGCGCGCGTGGACGTGGGCACAGGCCGGCCAGGCCGTCCGGGAGATCGGCGACGGCCTGCTCTCGCTCGGCTTCGAAGCGGGCGACTGCGCCTCGATCCTCGCCAACACCGTCGTCGAATGGGTGCTCGCCGACATCGCCGTGCTCTCGTGCGGCGGCGTCTCGAACGGCATCTACCCGACCGATGCGCCGGCGCAGGTCGAATACCTGATGGTCGATTCGCGTTCGCGCGTCGTCTTCGTCGAGGACGACGAGCAGCTCGACAAGGTGCTCTCGGTGCGCGAGCGCCTGCCGCTGCTCGAGCGGATCGTCGTCTTCGACACCGAGGGGCTGCGCGACTTCAGCGATCCGCTCGTCATGTCGCTGGCGGCGCTGCGCGAGCTCGGCCGGTCCCACGCCAGCACGCATCCGGGCGAGCTCGACGCGCGCGTCGCAGGCTGCCGCCCCGGCGATCTCGCGATCCTGATCTACACGTCGGGAACGACCGGCAAGCCGAAGGGCGCGATGCACTCGCACGCGGGAATCGTCTACACCGTGCGCGGCTACAACAAGATCATCCACCAGGACGAGAACGACGAGCGGATGTGCTTCCTGCCGCTCTGCCACGTCGCCGAGCGCGTCGGCGGCGAGTACTTCGCGGTCTACACCGGCTCGATCCTCAACTTCGTCGAGAACCCGGAGACGGTGCCCGAGAACGTCCGCGAGATCGCGCCGACCGTCTGCACGGCGGTGCCGCGGATCTGGGAGAAGTTCTATTCGGGCGTCGTCATCGCGATCCGCGAGTCGGGGCGGGTGCAGCAGGCCGCCTACGCCTGGTCGATCGGCGTCGGCGGCCGGGTCGCCGATCGCGTCCTCGCCGGACAGCCGGTCGGCGCGGCGCTGAAGTGGCAGTTCGCGCTGGCGCGGCGGCTCGCGCTCGACAACGTCAGGAAGCTGATCGGCATCCACCGTGCGCGCTTCCTGGTCACCGGCGCGGCGCCGATCTCGCCCGACCTCGTCCGCTGGTACCTCGCCCTCGGCGTGCCGATGGTCGAGGTCTGGGGGATGACCGAAAGCTGCGGCGCGTCGACGTACACGCCGGCGACGCGGATCAAGCCGGGAATGATCGGTCCGGCGTGCCCGTACAACGAAGTGAAGCTCGATCCGGCGACCGGCGAGCTGCTGATTCGTGGCAGAAACGTCTTCATGGGCTACCTCAACCAGCCCCAGAAGACCGCCGAGACGATCGACGCCGACGGCTGGCTCCATACCGGCGACGTCGGCATGCAGGACGGCGACGGGTATTTCCGGATCACCGATCGCATGAAGGACATCATCATCACGGCCGGCGGCAAGAACATCACGCCGAGCGAGCTCGAGAACGAGCTCAAGTTCTCGCCCTACATCACCGACGCCGTCGTCGTCGGCGACCGCCGCGCCTACCTCACCGCCATCGTCATGATCGATCTGGAGAACGTCGAGAAATTCGCCCAGGACCATGACATCCCGTTCAGCAACTACGCGAGCCTGGCACGGGCGCCGGAGGTGCAGGCGCTCGTCGCCGGCGAGGTCGACCGCGTCAACGCCAAGTTCGCCCGCGTCGAGCAGATCAAGAAGTTCTGGCTCCTCGAGACGCAGCTGAGCGCCGAGGACGAGGAGCTCACGCCGACGATGAAGCTCAAGAGGAAGCTCGTCGAGGCCAAGTACGCCGATCGCATCGACGCCATGTACGCCGCCTGATCCAGATCACCGAACCAGAAACCGGGAGACCACCATGAAGCGCTACCTCGCCGCACTGTCCGCCACGCTCGCGATCGTCGCGGTGCCCGCCGGCGCCGCCGATCCGCAGGGCGTCAGCAAGACCGAGATCGTCGTCGGCTCGATCCAGGACCTGTCCGGCCCGATCGCCGGCTTCGGCAAGCAGGTGCGGCTCGGCATGATGCTGCGCGTCGACGAGATCAACGAGCAGGGCGGCATCAACGGCAGGAAGCTGAAGCTGCTCGTCGAGGACTCGGGCTACGACCCGAAGAAGGCGGTGCTCGCGGCGCAGAAGCTCGTCAACCAGGACAAGATCTTCATCATGATCGGCCACATCGGCACGGCGCAGAACAACGCCGCCATGCCGGTGCAGTTCGAGAAGAACGTCATCAACTTCTTCCCGATCACGGCAGCGCGCGAGATGTACGAGCCGTTCCACCGGCTCAAGTACTCGTTCGCGGCGACCTACTTCGACCAGGTGCGCACGGCGATGCCCAAGCTCGTCAAGGACAAGGGCGCGAAGAAGGTCTGCATCATGTACCAGGACGACGAGTTCGGCCTCGAGGTGCTGCGCGGCGGCGAGGCGGCGCTGAAGACGATGAACATGGATTTCGCCGAGAAGACGAGCTACAAGCGCGGCGCGACCGACTTCTCGTCGCAGGTCGCGCGCATGAAGGCGTCGGGCTGCGACTTCGTCCTCCTCGGCACGATCATCCGCGAGACCATCGGCGCGATCGCCGAGGCGAGGAAGGCCGGGTTTTCGCCGACGTTCATGGGAACGAGCGCCAGCTACACCGACCTGATCCACAAGCTCGGCGGCAAGGCGATGGACGGGCTCTACGCGACGATGACGGTGCAGAACCCCTACCTCGACGAAGCCTCCAAGCCGATCAGCTTCTGGGCCAACAAGTACAAGACCAAGTTCAACGAGGATCCGACCGTCTTCTCGATCTACGGCTACAACGCGATCGATGCATTCGCGCGCGCAGCCGCCAAGGCCGGGCCGAACCTCACGACCGACACCTTCATCAAGGCGATGGACTCGATGAGCTTCGAGCCCGACATGTTCGGCAGTGCGCCGTCGAACTACACGGCGACCAAGCGCCTCGGCAGCGACGCCTCGCGCTTGTCGCAGCTTCAGGACGGCCGCTGGAAGGTCGTCTCCGACTACATCAAGCCGAACTGAGCGGCCGGCGCTCGCGGCTCAGGAAACGATGTAGGCGGCGCTGCCCGTTGCGAGCAGCTTGCCGCTGGCATCGGCGAATCCCATCCGCGTCGTCGCGACGCGCGAGCCGAGGCGAAGCACCTCGGCGCGCAGGACGAAGCGATCGCCGAGGGCCGGGCGCAGGTAGTCGATGCGCAGGTCGATCGTGCCGAGCTTGCCGAAGCGGCGCAGCCGCTCGGCCGGCGTCTCGGCCATGTGGCGCGCGCCGATCGCCGCCATCACGGCGAGTCCGGCCATGGCGTCGAGCGTCGCGCTGATGACGCCGCCGTGCAGGCGCTGGTGCGCGTAGTGGCCGATCAGGTCGGGACGCATGGCGAGGTGACCGCTGACGCCGTCGGCAGCGAGCGAGTCGATGCGCAGGCCGAGGACATGGTTGAAGGGAATGCGCTCCTCGAAGAGCGTCGTGAGGCCGCTGACGAACTCGGCCTCGAAGACGGGGGCGGGCGATGCCGCGGCGGTCATGGGGCGAGAGGGAGGCGAAGCGATTGCAGGGGGAGGTTCACGCTGCGATGATGCCTGCCCATCGAGGGAGTCCCGCCATGGCATCGATCGCCGTCCCCATGTCGCCGCGTCGGATCGCGACGCTCGCTTGCATGCTCGCCGTCTCTCTCGGCGCTGCCGCCGCCGACGAGCCGCCGATCATTCTCAAGAAGGAGACCCGCCCCGGCCAGCCGGTGATGGTGCGTGGCTTCGCCGAGTTCGACTCTCGCTGCCGCCTCAAGCACGTGCAACGCATCGCCGTCGCCAGCGCGCCGAGCCACGGCACGGTGGAAACGCGCCCGGGCGACGTCGTCGTCGGCCCCAATTGGGTCGGCGCCGCCCGCTGCGAAGGAACGAAACTGCGCGGCGTCCAGGTCTTCTACCTTCCGGCGCCCGGCTTCACGGGCACCGACCACTTCCTGCTCGACATCGGCTACTCGCGCGGCGTCACGGTGCGCGCCGACGTCGAGGTCGAAGTCCGCTAAGCGCGGCGCGCCGTTCCTCACAGGCCGAGCTGGCGCGCCGCCAGCTCCTTCATGATCTCCTCGCTGCCGCCGCCGATCATCATCACCTTCACTTCGCGGTAGATCCGCTCGCTCTTCGTGCCGCGCATGAAGCCCATGGCGCCGAGGATCTGCACCGCCTGGTCGGCGCAGTACTGCATCGTCTGCGTCGCGTGGTTCTTGAGCAGGCAGAGCTGGGCGACGCCGTCGCCGTCGAGCGAGCCGGCGTCGTAGCGCTCGATCATCGCTTCGATCCACGCATGGGCGCTGAAGATGCGCATGCGCATGTCGACCAGCTTGTGGCGAACGGCCTGGTGCTCGACGAGCGGCTGGCCGAAGGTCTTTCGCTGGCGCGCCCACGCCAGCGCCTCGTCGAAGCAGACGGCGGCGAAAGCGCACGCGCTCGTCGCCATGAGCAGCCGCTCGCCGTTGAAGTTGTCCATGATCGCGCGAAAGCCCTCGTTCTCTGCGCCGATCAGGTGGTCGGCGGGGACGCGGCAGCCGCTGAAGGAGAGCCGGGCCGTGTCGCTGCACCACCAGCCCATCTTGGCGAGCGGCGCGCGCTCGAGGCCGGCGGCGTCGCCCGGCACCGCGATCAGCGAGATGCCGCTTGCCCCCGGGCCCCCGGTGCGGACGGCGACGGTCAGCCAGTCGGCGCGCAGGCCCGAGGTGATGAACGCCTTCTCGCCGTCGATCACCCACTCTGCGCCATCGCGGCGGGCTCGGCAGGCCAGCCGCGCAACGTCGGATCCTGCGCCCGGCTCGCTGATCGCGAGGGCGGCGATCTTGCGACCCGCGAGGACGTCGGGGACGATGCGTCGCTGCAGCACGTTGCTGCCGCGGGCGATGACAGGCGGCAAGCCGATCGAGTGCGAAAACAGGCTCGCCAGCAGGCCGCCGCTGCCGGCGCGCGCCACCTCTTCGGTCGCGATCAGGCGCCACGCCATCGGCGCCGGCGTGCCGCCGAGGTGCTCGGGGTAGCCGAGCCCGATCAGGCCGGCGTCGGCCGCCTTGGCATAGAGCTCGCGCGGGAACGAGCCGGCTTCGTCCCACGCGTCGACGTGCGGCGCGATCTCGCGCTCGACGAAGCGGCGAACGCTCGCGCGGAAGGCGTCGCGCGCGGCGAACTCGTCGGCGTCGACGACGGCGCCGCGCGCGCTCATGCGCGCACCTCGACGAGCGGCTGGCGAACCGCGACCTGGTCGCCGGCGCGAACGTGGAGCGCGGCGATCGTGCCGGCATGCGGGGCGCGGATCTGGTGCTCCATCTTCATCGCCTCGATGACGACGAGCAACGCGCCGGCGGCGACCGTGGCGCCGGTTTCGACGCACGCCTCGGTGACGCGACCATGCATCGGCGCGACCATCGTCCCGGACGCCACCATCGCGGCCCGGGCGCTGCCGCGCAAGCGCAGGTCGAGCGCGACCAGCTCGCTGCCCTCGGCCTGCCAGTGGCCGACGTCGCCGGCGAGAAGGGCGGCGACGCGGACGGCTCGACCGTCGACCTCGGCTTCGATGATCGTGGCGCCGTCGTCGACGCGTTGCGACAGCCCGGCGATGCGGTGCGTCGATCCGCCGCAAGAGGCGACCAGCGTCTCGCGCGATCCGGTCAGGCGCCAGCGTCGCACGGCGCCGGCGATCTCGATCGGTGCCGAGGTGTCGATCGACGGCGACGACGACCAGCCGGACCACAGCGGCGGCAGCGGCGCGCGCGGCAGCACGGCGAGCGATGCGGCGGCGAGGGCTTCGAGCCAGGTCGGCGCCGGGGTCGAGCGCGCCGCGTCGTCGGCGAAACGGCGCATCAGGAAGGTCGTGTCGAACGCGCCCGCGCCGAACTCGTCGTCGCGCAAGACGCGGGCGAGGTGCTCGCGATTCGTCGTCACGCCCCAGCAGACGGTCGAATCGAGCGCGGCGGCGAGCCGTGCCAGCGACTCGCGCCGTGTCGGTGCGTCGGCGATCACGCGCGCCAGCATCGAGTCGTAGAACGACGGCACCGCGGCGCCGTCGGCAAGCGCATGGTCGGTGCGAACGCCGGGCGCAGCGCGCCAGCGCACGATCCGGCCGGACTGCGGCAGGTAGCCTTGCGCCGGATCCTCGGCGCAGAGGCGCGCCTCGATGGCGTGGCCGCCGCGCTCGTAGCGCCCGAGCGCTTCGTCCTGTGACCACGGCAGCGCTTCGCCGGCGGCGATTCGCAATTGCCACTCGACGAGGTCGACGCCGAGCACGGCCTCGGTGACCGCGTGCTCGACCTGCAGGCGCGTGTTCATCTCGATGAAGCGGAAGTCGCCGTCGGGGTCGAGCAGGAATTCGACCGTGCCCGCGCCGCGATAGTCGACGGCACGCGCCACCGCCACCGCGACCTCGCCCATGCGCCGGCGCAGTTCGGGCGTGACCGCAGGCGAGGGCGCTTCCTCGACCAGCTTCTGATGGCGCCGCTGAAGCGAGCAGTCGCGCTCGCCGAGATGGATGGAGTTGCCGTGCGAATCGGCGACCACCTGGATCTCGACGTGGCGGGCGTGATCGACGGCGCTTTCGAGCAGAAGCCTGGCGTCGCCGAACGAGCTGCCTGCCTCGGCGGCCGCCGATGCGAGCGCGGCGTCCAGCCCGGCCACGCTCGCGACCAGCCGCATCCCGCGGCCGCCACCGCCGGCGACGGCCTTGACCATCAGCGGATAGCCGATCCGCGTCGCTTCGGCGCGCAGCGTCGCCGCGTCCTGCGCCGCGCCGTCGTAACCGGGCAGGATCGGAACGCCGGCCGCCTGCATGCGCCGGCGCGCCGCCGCCTTGTCGGCCATCGCGCGCATCGCCGCCGCAGGCGGGCCGATCCACGCGAGCCCGGCCGCGAGGACCGCGTCGGCGAAGTCGGCGCGCTCGCTCAGGAAGCCGTAGCCGGGATGGACCGCCTGCGCGCCCGACGACCTCGCGGCGCCGATGATCTTGTCGATGCGCAGGTACGAATCGGCCGCGAGCTCGCCACCGATCGCGACGACGCGATCGCACGCGGCGGTGAACGGCGCGCCGCGGTCGGCGTCGGAGGCGATCGCGACCGTCGCGACGCCGAGCCGCTTCGCCGTCCGGGCGATGCGCGCGACGATCTCGCCGCGGTTGGCGATCAGCAGCGACGCGAACATGCCGCCGGTCAGTGCCGCGCCGGCAGTGTGTGCATGTACTTGGCGATGATGCCGAGCATGACCTCGTCGGCGCCGCCGGCGATCGAGCCGAGGCGGCCGTCGCGGTAGTGCCGCGCGACCGGGTTGTCCCAGGTGTAGCCCATGCCGCCCCAGTACTGCATGCAGGCGTCGGGAACGAGGCGGCCGAGCCGGCACGCCTTCAGCTTGGCCATCGACGCCCACTCGGTGACGTCGGCGCCGGCAACGTACTTCTCGGTCGCCATGTAGACCAGCCCGCGCAGCGACTCGACCTCGGTCTTGAGCTCGGCGAGCTTGTAGTGGCAGACCTGATGGTCGAGCACGCTCTTGCCGAAGATCTGCCGTTCGCGCGCGTAGTCGGCGGTTTGCTGAATGGTGTTGAGGAGCGCCTGGATCGCGTGCGCTGCCGCCCACAGGCGCTCCTCCTGGAACTGCATCATCTGGTAGGTGAAGCCCATGCCTTCTTCACCGATGCGGTTGGTCTGCGGAACGCGGACGTCGTCGAAGTGAATCAGGCCGGTGTCGCTCGACATCATCCCGATCTTCCTGATCTTCTTCGCCTTGACGACGCCCTTGGCCGCCATCGGCACCATGATCAGGCTCTTGTTCTTGTGCGCGGCGCCCTCCGAGGTGTTGGCGAGCAGGCACATCCAGTCGGCCTGCAGGCTGTTCGTGATCCACATCTTGGCGCCGTTGATGACGTAGTCGGCGCCGTCTTTCCGTGCCGTCGTCTTGATGCTTGCGACATCAGACCCCGCGCCGGGCTCGGAGACGCCGATGCAGCCGACCGCGTCGCCGGTGATCGCCGGGACGAGGAACTCCTTGCACAGCGCCTCGCTGCCGAAGCGGGCGAGCGCGGGCGTGCACATGTCGGTCTGCACGCCGATCGCCATCGGCACGCCGCCGCAGGCGACGTGGCCGAGCGTCTCCGCCATCGCCACCGAGTACGAATAGTCGAGGTTCATGCCGCCGTACTTCTCGGGCTTCGTGAGACCGAGCAGGCCGAGCTCGCCGAGGCGCTTGAACACCTGGTGCGCGGGAAACTCCTCGGCCGCTTCCCACTCGTCGACGTGCGGGTTGATCTCCTCGTCGATGAAGCGCTTGAGCGTGCGCTGGATCTCCTCGTGCTCGTGCGTGTACTGCATCTCGTCTCCTCGTGTGCAACGCCTCAGGGGCGGGCGACGCCGAACTGCATCGGGTGAAGGGTGCGCCGCGCCGCCTCGTCGCAGACCGCCAGCGCCAGGGCGACGACGCGGCGCGTGTCGCGCGGGTCGATGATGCCGTCGTCGAGCAGCAGCCCCGACGTGTAGAAGGCGTCGGCCTGGCGCTCGAAGGTCGCGACGATCTTGTCCTTGAGCGCCGCCAGCTTCGCTTCGTCAAGCGGCTCGCCCTTCCTCCCCGCGCCTTCGCGCATGACGATCTCCATCGTTCCGGCGGCCTGCTCAGCGCCCATCACCGCGGTCTTCGCGGTCGGCCACGCGAAGACGAAGCGCGGCCCGAAGCCGCGTCCGCACATGCCGTAGTTGCCGGCGCCGAACGAGGCGCCGCACTGGACGGTGATCTGCGCCACGTTGGCGTTCGACAGCGCCTGGATCTGCTTCGAGCCGTGCTTGATCATGCCGGCGCGCTCGGCCTCGCTGCCGACGATGAAGCCTGTCGTGTTCTGCAGCCAGACGATCGGCGTGCCGAGCTGGCAGCAGGCCTGGACGAAGTGGGTCACCTTGGTGCTGCCGGCGGGGTCGAGCGGGCCGTTGTTGGTGACGATGCCGACGCGAAAGCCGGCGATGGCGGCGTGCCCGCAGACCGTTCCCGGGCCGTACTCGGCCTTGAACTCGAGGAACTCGGAGGCGTCGACGATGCGTGCGATCACGTGGCGCATGTCGACCGCTTTCTTGGCGTCGGCGCCGAACAGGCCGAGCAGCGCTTCGCCATCGTGCAGAGGCACCGGGCCGTCGGGCCAGGTCGCTCGCGGCTGCCAGCCGAGCGCGGCGACCAGCTCGCGCGCGGTCGCGAGCGCGCTCGCGTCGTCGTCGGCGACGTGCTCGGCGAGCCCCGAGACGCTCGCATGCATGTCGGCCCCGCCGAGCGCCTCGTCGGTCGCGACCTCGCCGGTCGCCGCCTTGAGCAGCGGCGGCCCGGCGAGGAACGCGCGCGCCCGGCCGCGCACCATGATCACGTGATCGGCAAGGCCGGTCATGTATGCGCCGCCCGCCGTCGACGAGCCATGGACGATCGCGATCACCGGCAGGCCGGCGGCGGAAAGGCGCGCCAGGTTGCAGAACAGCGTGCCGCCGCGGACGAACTGCTCGACACGGTACTTGAGCAGGTTCGCGCCCGCCGACTCGACGAGGTGGACGAAGGGCAGGCGGTTGTCGAGGGCGATCTGCTGCGCGCGCAGCAGCTTCTCGAGGCCTTGCGCCTGCAGCGCGCCGGCATCGATGCCGGCGTCGTCGGCGACGACGAGGACGCGAACCCCCGCGACGACGCCGATGCCGCAGATCGTTCCGCCGCCCGGGACCGAGCGCTCGACGTCGTCGACGTCCTGGCGCCAGCCGGCGAGCGTCGACAGCTCGAGGAAGGG
>Ga0207645_10003719_pt1 | contig 11484 bp, 11 predicted proteins | sample KBSM53metaG_FD_184331 | JGI IMG/M metagenome (GOLD analysis project Ga0207645, IMG submission 184331) | Miscanthus rhizosphere microbial communities from Kellogg Biological Station, Michigan, USA - KBS M5-3 metaG (SPAdes) (version 2) | ecosystem: Host-associated > Plants > Roots > Rhizosphere >...
TGTTGCTGCGCAATCCATACGACTGCTTTACTTCGCATTACCTCGGGCGCACGGAAGTGAGTTTTAAGCAGGGCTTGGAGCGATTTGAAGCCTACGCCAATAACATTAATCAGTTCGATGCTTTAAAGGCGAAGAAGGGCGTCTTCTTTTTCGATCCTGAGATCGGCGACCTGAAGATCGACCGCTTCCGCAAAGAGAAGAGCAGGGACCGGTTCTGGCAGGCCGCGTTGACGATCCAGGGCAAGATCGCCAATTTCGACGTGACCTACGCTGGCGCCTACATGGACCGGCCAACGTTCGGTATCAGCGATTACGCGGACTACACTGACGCGTACGACCAGCTCTACGAGAACGTTGGCGGGCTCTATTATTATTTTGCGCTCCACGATGCCGCCGGGGCCTTTGTCAGCAACCCGCAGCAGTTCATCATCGGCACCAATCACTTCAAGAAAATGAGCCAGGAGCTGCGGTTCGCTTCGCCGGCGGACAAACCGTTCCGCGTCATCGCCGGCGCCTTCTACCAGGTACAGAAGAACTTCATCCACCAGGACTACAGGATCGACGACCTGGCCCCCGAGCTATCGGTCAACGGCTTTCCGGAGACGTTGTGGCTGACCCAGCAGAAGCGCAAGGACAAGGACTATGCATTGTTCGGGGAAGCTAGCTGGGACATCGTTCCGACAGTGACCCTGACGGCGGGCGGGCGTTTCTACAAATATGATAACAGTTTGATCGGCTTCTTCGGCTTCGGCCGAGATCCGGCCATTGACGAGGACGACACCCGGCCGTTCACGGCAAGCCCGCCCAACGGCGCGTTCAGCAGCAAGACGGGCGTCATCCAATGCTTCACCGAAAGCGGGCAAAGACTGTTCGACGTGCTGGGCGCTGGCGGTTTTTCGGCGCTGCTTCCCGCCGCCGTGTCTGGCAGTCCGTGCACCAACCTGGCAGTATTCAAGGATGGCAAGCTCAAGCCGGTTCGCGCCAAGGACCATGGGTTTACCCACCGCCTGAACGCGCAGTGGAAGCCGCAAGAGAATTTGATGTTTTACGCGACCTGGTCGAGGGGTTTCCGGCCGGGCGGAATCAATCGTCGCGTCGATGTGCCGCCCTATGACGCCGACTTCCTCACGAACTACGAGTTGGGCTGGAAAACGACGTTCGGGCCGCTTCGGTGGAACGGCGCGATCTTCCACGAGCAGTGGAAGGCGTTCCAGTTCGCCTTCCTCGGCGCCAACAGCTTCACCGAGATCCACAACGCGCGCGACGCGCGGATCGATGGGCTCGAGACCGACATGAGCTATGTCCGCGGCGGGCTGACTCTGAACGCAGCTGCGGCCTACACCCATGCCGAGACCAAGGGGAACATCTGCAACAAGGCCGGGGACCCAACGCCGGATTGTACGGCGGTCATTGACGGCCTGGAGGATTTCATCGTTGCGCCCAGCGGCACTCGGCTTCCGATTACGCCGAAGTTCAAGGCCACGGCGACAGCGCGCTACAACTGGCCGGCCTTTGCCGACGTCAAGGCGCACGTCCAGGGCGGCATCACCTACCGGGGCTCGGCGCCATCGTCACTCCGGACGCTGATCGAGCTCGTCCCGGCCGGCAGCGGCAATTTCCAGAACCCGAACGAGTTCCAGGGCCGGCTGCACGCCGCGACCCTGGTCGATCTGTTCGCGGGCCTGGACTGGCCGAAATGGAACATCGAGGCATTCGTGACGAACCTATTCGACAAGCGCATCGACATAAGCCGGCAGACGGCGTGCGGCAGCTGCACGCGGGCGCAGGTCGTGCCCGGGCGGCCGCGGACGATCGGCATCCGGGCGGGGATGAAATTCTAGCGCGTAACCGCATGGACTTTGGCGTCGCGGCGCTCGCCGTGCTGTGGCTGGCGATGTTGGTCACCGGCGCGGGACCGCTCGATCGCCAGTTGCTGCAGATGCTCTATGCGGCCGATCGACCGGCAGTTCGCGATGCCGTGATCGTCGTCACACAACTTGGCAGCTGGTCGGTCCTGCTGACGCTGGCGACGATCGGCGCGGCGTGGCTGATCTACCGGCGCAAGGTGCGTGGCGCCTTGCTTCTGCTCGCGATCACGCTGGTGGGACGCCTGCTGATCGATCTCCAGAAACTCGGCATCGGGCGGCTTCGGCCGCAAAGCGAAGTTCACCGCGTCCTGGTGGGCGACCTGTCATTTCCGAGCGGTCATGCCGGCAACACGATGATCGTGTTCATGAGCCTGGCGTTGCTCGTCGCGCCGCGGCGATTCCGGAATCTCGCGGTTGCGGCCGCGCTCGTCGGCACGGCGGCGGTCGGGATCACTCGCCCGATGCTCGGCGTGCACTGGCCCAGCGACGTCGTTGGCGGCTGGGCCTTTGGCGCCGCCTGGGTGCTGCTGATGCTCGGGCTTGCCGAGCAGCTCGGATCGGCACACACTGCGCGCGAACATCGGGGGAGGCACCAATGACGATGAACAGACCTTTTACGCTACTGGCAGCGGTGATCTTCGCGCTGATGGCGCTGGTCCATCTGTATCGGATCGTCACGCATTTTCAGATCATCCTGGGGTCCCACGTAGTCCCGATGTCGGCAAGCTACGTTGCGATCGCCATCACGGGACTGCTCGCGGTGCTCCTCTTCCGGGAGAGCCAGCGCTAGCCTTCGCTAGACGTTGAAGCGGAACAGCAGGACGTCGCCGTCCTGGACGACATAGTCCTTGCCCTCGGACCGCATCTTGCCGGCGTCCTTGGCGCCCAGTTCGCCGCCACAGGCGATGAAATCCGCGTAGGCGATGGTTTCGGCGCGGATAAAGCCGCGCTCGAAGTCGGTGTGGATGACGCCCGCGGCCTCGGGAGCCTTGGCGTGCTTCTCGACCGTCCAGGCGCGCGCTTCCTTGGGCCCGGCGGTGAAGTAGGTGATCAGGCCGAGCAATTGATAGCCGGCGCGGATCACCCGCGTCAGGCCGGTTTCCGCAAGGCCGAGATCGGCCAGGAATGCGGCGCGGTCGGCCTCGTCGAGGGTGGCGATCTCGGCCTCGATCGCGGCGGAAATCACGACCGCGCCGGCGCCCTCGGCGGCCGCTTTCTCGAACACGCGAGCGGACAGCGCATTACCGTTTGCCGCGTCGGCTTCATCGACGTTGCAGACGTAGAGCACCGGCTTGGCGGTCAGGAGCTGCGCGCGGTCGAGCGCCTTTTGCTCCTCGGCGTCCTTGGGCTTGACCAGCCGCGCCGGTTTTGAGGCGCGCAATAACTCGAGCGCCTGGCCGAGCACCGAGGCTTCGATCTTCGCCTCCTTGTCGCCCTGCTGCGCTTTCTTGACGAGGTTGGGGACGCGCCGCTCGAGGCTGTCGAGGTCGGCGAGCATCAACTCGGTCTCGACCGTCTCGGCGTCGGCGATCGGGTCGACGCGGCCCTCGACGTGCGTGACGTCGCCGCCCTCGAAGCAGCGCAGGACGTGGACGATGGCGTCGACCTCGCGGATGTTGGCGAGAAACTGGTTGCCGAGGCCTTCGCCCTGGCTGGCGCCGCGGACCAGCCCGGCGATGTCGACGAATTCGATCTGGGTTTCGATTTCGGCCTTCGAGCCGGCGATCTCGCGGATCTTGTCAAGCCGCTCGTCGGGCACCGCGACCCGGCCGACATTCGGCTCGATGGTGCAAAACGGATAATTGGCCGCCTGCGCCGCCGCGGTTTCGGTGAGCGCATTGAAAAGCGTCGATTTACCGACATTCGGCAAGCCGACGATGCCGCAGCGAAAACCCATATATTGTCCTTGAAAAGAGTTTGGTGGCGCTTAGCCGCGCCTCAGGCGAAATTGAAGCTGATGCTGAGCCGGTCGCCCTTGCCGCGGCCGGGCAGCACCTCGTGACGCAGCCAGCTTTCCCACATCAGCAACAGGCCGGGGCGGGGTTGAACGGTGACGAAGGTTTCCGCGCGCGGCGGGGCGGCCATCATCAGCGGCAGGCGCGGGTCCTCGAAGCGGATAGCGCCCGATTTCGGCGGTGCTTCGATGTAAAACGTACCGGAAATGATGCTGTGGGGGTGAATGTGCCCACCATGCTGTCCACTGCCTTTCAACAGATTAACCCACAGGCTGTCGAGGCGGGGCTTGCGAGGCAGGTCGAAGCCACAGTCCTTGGCGAAAGCGGCGGCGTGACGGGTGAGGTGCCGCGCCAGGTCGGCAAAGGCCGGATCGCGCTTGGGCAGGTCAGCCAGGGACGCGTAGCTGGTGTAGCCAGGGTAATGATGCTCGCGGCTCCAGTTCCGGCCGGCGGTGTCATCGGCGGCGAGGCTGCGGATAGAATGCGCGAGTCCGGCGAGCAGATCCGGCGATTCCAGCTCGCCTTCGTACAGGCGGGTGGCGAAAAGGCTGCGGACGGGCATCCGAGCCCTTTGCGGTGATGGCCCGTCGGGCGCAAGGCCGAGACCGTCAGTCGTAAATCGCTTCGGTGCCGATCCTTTCAAACGTGAGGTTGACTGAGCGCGCACCGCCGGGACGCGTGCGGTGGCGAACGCCCTTGGGAACGGTCAGGAACTGGCCTGGCCGAAGCGCGACTTCGCGGTCCTCGAACTCGAGGATCAATTCGCCGTCGATGACGAAGAAGGTTTCGTCGGAGTCGCAGTGGCGGTGCCAGGGGAAGCCGCCGGTCATCACGCTCATCCGGATCTCGTGGTCGTTGACCCGGGCGATCGAGCAATTCTGGTAGGCGGCGTTGACCGCCCGGCTGAGTGCGAGAGGGTCGACCGGCTCGGGCGTTCCGGTCACGGTTTGCTTGAGACTTGCCATAAGCCCAGTTGGGCCTGGCCGGAGCGAGCGTCCAATTGAAATCCATCGCCAACCGATAAGCAAAGCTTATAACCTTTGCCCCTCTCGAACGATCAGCTTGCGCATGTTTTCCTTGCCCTTTGTCGCGGGCGCTCGGTAAGATTTTGGCAAGCGAAAGGGGCGATCGCCGAACATGCCGCACGTCTTTGTCTCGTACGCGCGATCGACCGAAGCCCAGGCGAAGCATGTCGCCGACGCTTTGCGTTCGCTCGGCCATGAGGTTTGGTGGGACGAAGACCTGCCTGCCCACCGCGCTTACAGCGAGGTCATCGAGGAGCGGCTCCAGGCCGCTGGCGCCGTCGTGGTCCTGTGGTCGGCGGAGGCAGCCAAGTCGCAATGGGTCCGGGCCGAGGCCGACGCGGCGCGCGCCAAAGGGACTCTGATTCAGGTCAGCCTCGACGGCACCGTCCCGCCGATGCCATTCAACCAGATCCAGTGTGCCGACCTCAAAGGATGGGAAGGCGATGCCGAAGCGCCAGGTTGGCGCAAGGTCGAGCGCAGCGTGGTCGCTTTGGTCGGGGCCGGCGGAAGCCCAGGTCCGCGAGATGGCAAGCGGGGCAAATCGTCGATCTGCGTGCTTCCGTTCGCCAATATGAGCGGCGACACCGAACAGGAATATTTCAGCGACGGCATCAGCGAGGACATCACCACCGATCTGTCGAAGATTTCGGCACTGGCAGTGACCGCCCGGAATTCCGCATTCATGTTCAAGGGACAGGCGGTCGACGTATGCGACGTCGCGCGGAAGCTCGACGTCAGCCATGTACTCGAGGGCAGCGTGCGCAAGGCCGGAAGTCGCCTGCGGATCACTGCACAGCTGATCGATGGACAGACTGGCGAACACGTCTGGGCGGAACGCTACGACCGGGAACTAACGGACATCTTCGCGATCCAGGATGAGATTTCGAAAGCGATCGTCGATGCCCTGAAGGTGAAACTGCTGCCGGCGGAGAAGAAGGCGATCGAGCAACGCGGAACAACGAACGTCGATGCCTACAACCTCTATTTGATGGCCCGCCAGCTCTGGATTTCAGGCAATTACGGCGACATCCGGCACAATGAAATCGTGATTCGGACCGTTCAACGCGCGATCGGCATCGATCCCGGCTACGCCCAGGCATGGGCGCTCCTGGCGATTGCGCAGGCGAGCCTGCGCTATCATTACGGCCGGGACGTCGACGACGGGCTGGCTGCGGCCGAGGAAGCACTGAAACTCGATCCGACTCTCGCCGCGGCCTACAGCGTGCGTGCGCGCCACCTTGCAGAGCAGGGCGACTACGAGCGAGCCGAGTCCGAAATCCGCCGAGGGCTGGAGCTCGACCCGAACAGCTGGGAGGTCAACCGCGAAGCGGCACGGCAATTGATGCAGCTTCGGCGAGTCGACGAGGCGATGGAGCATTACACGCTGGCTGCATCGCTCGACGAAAACGACTTTCATTCGTACATGATGTTGTTGACCTGCTTGCAAGCCCAGGGTTTGCATGAGCGGAAGCCCGAAGTCGCTCGGCAAATACTGGAGCGAAGCGAGCGCGTCCTCGCCCATGACAGCCTCAATGCTTCAGCCTTGGGTGTAAGTGCCGGCGCGTTCGCCATTCTCGGCGACCTCGACCTCGCCAAGGAGCGGATCGAGCGCGCGATGGTCGTCGATCCGGAAAACATCAACATGCCGTACAACTATGCGTGCGTGCTCGCCTCCTGGATCGGGGACATCGAAGGCGCGCTGGACATGGTCGAGTCGATGATCGCTCGCCAAAGCCGCAGCCTGATGCTGACCATGATGGCCGACCCCGACATGGACCCGCTGCGCGATCATCCGCGGTTCAAGCGCATGGTGGCCGAGGCGATGAAACGCACCGGCCTGACCGAGGACATGCTTCCCCAGGTGGCCCGGTCTAGCGGCGCGGCTAATCCTGCTGCAACCTCAGCGCCACCTCGCTCATGAAACGGGCGTCGTCGCCGTCGGCGAGCCATTCGGCATCGGCGGCGATCGCGGCGAGCAGGTCGGACAGCGGCTCCATCTCCGACTTGGAATAATTGCCCAGCACATAGTTGGTCACCTTGTCCTTGTGGCCGGGGTGACCGATGCCGATCCGGACGCGGCGGAAGTCGGGTCCGAGGCTGGCGTCGATCGAGCGCAGGCCGTTGTGGCCGGCGGTGCCGCCGCCGACCTTCACCTTGACCTTCATCGGCGCGAGGTCGAGCTCGTCGTGGAAGGCGGTCAGCGCGTCGACGTCCAATTTGTAGAAGCGCAACGCCTGCTGCACCGCGTCGCCGCTGTCGTTCATGTAGGTCTGCGGCTTGACCAGCAGGATCTTGTGCCGGCCGATGCGGCCTTCGGCGACGAGGCTGCGGAACTTCTTCTGCCACGGCCCGAAGTCGTATGCGGCGGCGATCACGTCGGCCGCCATGTAGCCGACGTTGTGGCGGTGGAGCGCGTAGCTGCCGCCAGGATTGCCGAGACCCACCCAGATTTGCATGCCGCCTCCTAGCGTGTCGCCCGGGCAAAAAGAAACCGCTCACCCTCCGGGGAGGATGAGCGGTTGGTTTGAATGATTGGGGAGGGGGTTAGCCTCGGTCGCCGCCCCGGTCGCCGCCGCGGGCACCGTCCTTGTCGCCGCCTTCGGCTTCGCCCTCGGCCCCGGCCTCGCCTTCGCCTTCAGCGCCTTCTTCGCCTTCGACTTCCTCACCTTCCGCCGCGGCGGCTTCCGCAGCTTCGGCTTCCTCGGCCTTCACCGCCGACGGAGCGACGATAGTGGCGACGGTGAAGTCGCGGTCGTCGATCGCCGCCTTGGTGCCCTCGGGCAGGGTGACCTGGCTGATGTGGATCGAATCGCCGATGTCGAGCCCGGTCAAGCTGATGTGGATCTCGTCCGGGATGTGGGCCGCGTCGCAGACCAGCTCGAGCTCGTGCTGGACGATGTTGAGCACGCCGCCACGCTTGATGCCGGGCGATTCCTCTTCATCGTCGAAGCGCACCGGGATCGCGACCGTAATCTGGGCATGCTCGCCAATGCGCAGGAAATCGACGTGGATCGGGCGGCTGCTCACGGGATGGAACTGCACGTCCTTGGGCAGCGTCCGGTGGGCTTCGCCGCCGGCGTCGACCATGACGATGGTGTTCATGAAGTGGCCGGTCGAAAGCATCTTGGCGAGGAGCTTCTCCTCGACGTGGACCGACAATGGCTCCTTCTTGTCGCCGTAGATCACGGCGGGTACCCGTCCGTCGCGCCGCAATGCCCGGGAGGCTCCCTTGCCAGCCCGTTCGCGCGCTTCAGCGGGCAGCGTCAGCTGTTCGCTCATTTGTATTTACTCCAATGCAAAAACCCCGCCACGCCTCCAGGGATGACCATGACTGGGGAAGGGCGCGCCCTAGTCGACGGGCAGCGCAAAAGCAAGAATGGAGGACGTCGGGTTAATTGATGCGCGACGAACGGAAGCCGAGCTGGGCCAGCTTGGCCTGGATGCTGTCCGGCCCGGCGAGGTGGCCGGTGCCGACCGCGACGAAGACCGTGCCGGGCTTGTCCATCCGCCGGGCGATCCAATTTGCCCAGCTGGTGTTCCGCTGGGTGAACATGACGTTGTAGCTCTCGGGTGAGTTGGTCCGCATCTGGTCGAGCATGGTCGCGAATATGCCGGAATCGCCGCGATTCCAGGCCGACTGCATCTGGCCCATGACGATGGCCAAATTGCCCACCGAGCTGACGTCCTGCGCGGCCCGCACCGACGGCGTCGGCTGCTGCGGTATGCGGCTAAACATATTCAGCTGAAAGGCGAAGCTCTCGAGCCCACCGACTGGCTTGCCTGCCGCTTCGGCGGCACGGCGCAGGACCATATCGGCGCCATTGTCGGCGTTCATGCCGCGCGCTCGACCGGCGGAGATCGCCAGACGGGTCGAAGCCAGGAATGATGCGTTGGGAGTCACGCTGAGGCTGTCGACGCGGTTCGGGACGGCAATCGGCCGCTCCGGCGCGCGGCGCGTGACCTCGGGAACGATCGTCTCCAGCACCAGCTCGTCGGACGCGGCGAATGCAGTCTTCACCTCGTCATTGAACCAATCCGATTTACCGTCGAGCGCGTGAAAGGTGCCGAACAGATAAATGACCGTATCGGCGTCGTTGACCACCCAGATGGCCGGATGGGCGTCAGGCACCGGGCGCGCGCTTGAGGAGGCAGGCGCAACCGAGGCTGCGGCGATCGCGGCGGCAATCAGGAAATGCGCCATCTCCGGGTCTCCCACCCACCATATCGGCGCCGAGGAAACGGATGACGGATGAGCGCGGCTCATTTCGCCGACTGGCGCGGAAGGTCCGCACCCGCCCATGCGTGCATCGTAGCCCCCCAGCCCGATACCCGGCCATTATGGTCACCGAGAGATTAACAAATGTCTAGCGTAAAGCCGCGCAAAGTGAATTTTTCTCGTTGCGGATCAGCAATAAAGGCGCGGGCGGTCGGCGATTTGGCGGAGGGTCCGGTCTATTGGACGCGGCGGACCCGGTAGCCGTCCTTCTGCAGCATTGCGACGACCGAGTCCGAGCCGGCCAGGTGACCCGCGCCGACCGCAACGAAGACCGATCCGGGCGCCGCCATGCGCCGTTCGATCCACCGGGTCCAGTTGACGTTCCGGCGCTTGAGCAACGTCTCGCGCAGCTCGGGCGAGGCGGACAAATCCTCGTTGAAGCTGGCCGCGATGGCGTCGACGTCGCCGCGCGTCCAGGCGTTGATCATCTGCTGGAACTGGGCGTTCATTGCCGCCGGGCTATCGATCGCGCCTTCGAGGAGCGCGCGCTGGGCGGATTCGGGAAGCGTGTCGAACATGCTCAGTTGCTCGGAGTTGGTTTCGAGCTGGCCGACCGGCTTCCCGGCCCGGGTGAAGGCGCTCCGAAGCACGGTTTCGACGCCGTCATCGCCGGTCAGGCCAAGATCCTTGAACTGGATTCCCAGCAGCATGAAAGCGGCGGCCCAGGTCTCCATCCGGTCATACGCGGCGCGCGGAATGCCGGTCTTGGCGATCGCGCTTTCGAGCAGCGCACGCTTTTCCGGCGGCACCCGGGTCGCGAGCGGGGGCAGGCCCTCGCGAAAGCCGAGCCGGGCAAGCTCGCCGGCCAGGGCCTGCGGATTGCTGTTGTCGACGATGGTTTCGACGATCAGCCCCTGCGAGCCGGCAATCGCCTGGTCAAAAGTCGTCGTACGCCACGGATAATTTTTGGGCAGCAAGTGGATGGTGCCGAACAGGTAAACGGTCGTGTCCTTGTCGGCGACCTGCCACAGGGCCGGCCGTCCGGTGGCGTTCGCCGGCGGCGCTACCGTCGCGCAGCCCGCCAAAGTCGCCAGGCCGAGTAGGCCCAGCCCGCGCCGCAGGATTCTCTTCAACATCACATGGTCCTCTCGTCGCGGGAGCCGTTGTTGTCTGGCCATGTAGGGAGGCTGAACGGCAAGGTCCACTTGCCCCCATTCACGCCATGCGCCAAAGCCGCCGGCGAACCGACCGGTTGCGCGAGTTATTGAATGGGGAGCGGCGACCCGTGGCCTTGAGCTTTCAGGACCTGATCCTCACCCTCCACCGCTATTGGAGCGCATACGGCTGTGTGATCCTCCAGCCCTACGACATGGAGATGGGGGCGGGGACGTTTCACCCGGCGACCGTGCTGCGCGCGCTGGGGCCCGATCCGTGGCAATGCGCCTACGTCCAGCCCTGCCGCCGGCCGACCGATGGCCGCTATGGCGAGAACCCCAACCGGCTCGGCCATTATTACCAGTATCAGGTGATGCTGAAGCCGAGCCCTCCGGACCTCCAGCAACTCTACCTCGGCAGCCTGGCCGAGATCGGCATCGATGTCCTCAAACACGACATCCGCTTCGTCGAGGACGATTGGGAGAGCCCGACGCTGGGCGCCTGGGGACTGGGCTGGGAAGTCTGGTGCGACGGCATGGAGGTCACCCAGTTCACGTATTTCCAGCAGGTCGGCGGGTTCGACTGCAATCCGGTCGCCGGCGAGCTTACCTACGGGCTCGAGCGGCTGGCGATGTACATCCAGGGCGTCGACGATGTCTTCGACCTCAAGTTCAACGACGCCGGAGTCACTTACGGCGATATCTTCTTAGAAAATGAGAAGCAGATGTCGGCGTGGAACTTCGAAGTCGCCGACACCGAAATCCTGTTCGACCTGTTTAAAAAAGCGGCGGCGGAATGCGAGAATTGCCTCGCCGCCAAGCTCGCGATCCCGGCCTATGAGCAGGCGATCAAGGCCAGCCACGTCTTCAACACGCTGCAGGCGCGCGGCGTGATCTCGGTCGCCGAGCGCCAGGCCTATATCGGCCGCGTCCGCAACCTCGCCACCGCCGCCTGCGCGGTGTGGATGGAAGCGAAGGCGGCCTGATGGCGGATTTCCTGCTCGAGCTGCGGAGCGAGGAGATTCCGGCGCGGATGCAGGCGCGGGCGCGCAACGACCTCGCGCGGAAGTTCGCCGACGAACTGGACAAGGCGGGGCTCGAAACGGGCGCGATCGATGTCCATTCGACGCCGCGGCGGCTGGCGCTGATCGCGCGCGGAATGGCCGAGGGGACCGCGGCGGCGCGCGAGGACGTGAAAGGGCCGAAGGCGTCCGCGCCCGCCCAGGCGCTGGAAGGATTCCTGCGCAAGACCGGCCTCAGCCGGGA
>Ga0207645_10003720_pt1 | contig 11477 bp, 10 predicted proteins | sample KBSM53metaG_FD_184331 | JGI IMG/M metagenome (GOLD analysis project Ga0207645, IMG submission 184331) | Miscanthus rhizosphere microbial communities from Kellogg Biological Station, Michigan, USA - KBS M5-3 metaG (SPAdes) (version 2) | ecosystem: Host-associated > Plants > Roots > Rhizosphere >...
CCTTCGCTGCTTCGCGACGCGGCGCCGGCGGCCGGCATGGCCGCCGCCGAACCGGCACCCGGCGCGAGCGCGGCCGACGCCCGCCAGCAGATCGAGGGAATGGTCGGCAAGCTCGCCGAGCGCATGAAGAACGCGCCCGGCGATGCCCAGGGATGGACCCGCATCGAGCTTGGTGGCGCTGCCATTGAGCGGCCCGATTCCCCAATAGTCGGCCTTTTCCCCACTCGCCGCCTCCTTGATCGATCCCACCGAGGCTCCGATGACCTCGCCTTGAGTAAAGAGGCTGCGGACAACAGAGACCGGCACGTCATCGGGGCCCAGATGCACCCAGCATCCGGCAGCACGCGCGACGTCGGGACGATCGTTCACGATCACCGGCACCCGGAGTGCTGCTCGAAGCCGCCGTGCCACATCGAGCAGAGCCCGCGGCGAGGCCTGCTTGAGTCGCAGCTGGACCGCCGTGACTCCACCCCGCTCCGCCGCCTGACACACCGCCACCGGGTCACGCTCTCCCAGTAGCCGGTCATCGGTGACGAGCATCAGTCGCAGGTGATTCGCTAGATTCTGCACCATGTCCGAGCCTCTGCCGCTTCGCCTCCGTGGGTTCCGTGGCGCCACTACCGTCGAACAGGATCGTCCCGAGGAGATCCTGGGCGCAACCGACGAGCTCCTGCGCTCGCTGGTGGAAGCCAACGGCATCGATCCGCTGGATATCGTGAGCGCCGTTTTCACGGTCACTCAGGATTTGATCTCGACCTTCCCCGCCCGTGCTTCCCAGCCCTACGGTTGGGACCAGGTAGCCATCCTGCACGCTACCGAGATCCCGGTACCCGGATCCCTCCCTCGCTGCATCCGCGTCCTGGTCCACGCCTACAGCCGGCTCGCGCCGAATCAAATCAAGCATTGCTACTTGCGGCGAGCCACCGCGCTGCGGCCGGATCGGGCCCAGCCCGCGAAGTGAGCCTGACCGCCGGCGATTTGCCTCTGGCGCGTGTCACCGCCAAGGGCGCCTCTCGCTGGGTGCGCGGTCACCCCTGGATCTATCGCAGCGATGTGATGGAATCGCCCGGCGACCCCGGACTCTGCCGGGTATTGGACACCAAAAAGAAATTCCTGGGAATAGCACTCTGCTCCCCCCGCTCGGAAATCCGCCTTCGCCTGCTCGAAACCCGGGATCGCCCGATCGATCGCGCGTGGTGGCGTGAGCGGCTCACTCGCGCGGTACGACAGCGCACCGGTATAGACGCAACCGCTTTTCGCGTCGTGCATGCCGAGGGCGACGGGCTCCCCTCGCTCATCGTGGATCGCTACGATCGCTGGTTCGTCGCCCAATTCCTTTCGGCCGGGCTGGAGACTCAGCGAGAGTTGGTCGTCGACACGCTGCTCGAGGTGCTGTCTCCCGAAGGAATCCTGCTGCGGAATGATGTCGCGGTCCGGCGGCACGAGGGGCTGCCGGAACGCGTGGAGCTGGTCCATGGCGACGTGCCCCGGAACATCGAGGTGCGGGAAGGGGAAGTACGCTACCTCGCGGCACCGTGGACCGGACAGAAGACCGGTGCCTTTCTGGACCAGCGCGAAAACCGGATGCTAGCCGCCCGTTCCTGCCCGCCCGGCGGGGAGGCGCTCGATTGCTTCTCCTACCACGGCAGCTTCGCCCTCCACCTCGCCCGCAGGGCTGGACGAGTTGTCGCCCTCGACTCGAGTGCCGACGCCCTCGAGCGCGGGCGGGAGAACGCCCGGCTCAATGGCATGACCAACATCGAGTTTCTCGAGGGAGACACGTTCGATTTCCTGCGAAGCTGGGAGCGAGAGCGGCGGCGCTTCGACCTCGTCGTCCTCGACCCACCCGCCTTCGCCAAGACCAAGAGTGCGGTCCCCCAGGCGCTCCGGGGATACAACGAGATCAACTTGCGGGGATTTCGCGTTCTGAATCCGGGCGGGTCTCTTCTCACCGCGTCCTGTTCCTACCACATCGCTCGCCCGGCTTTTCAGGAGATGTTGGCCCGAGCCGCCGAGGACAGCGGTCGCCGGGTGACCCTGCACCAGCTCCTGGCCCAGGCCCCAGACCATCCCGAAATCCTCACCATTCCCGAGACCGGGTATCTGAAGGGTGCCCTGCTGACGGTGGATTGACCCATCCGGAAGCGGCTCCTTATTGACTATCCCCTTATACTCAATGAGCTTGTAGCCACTCACCTGCCAAAGTGGTCGAACGCGAGCTATGCTGAGCGCCCTCCAACTCGAGCAGCAACGCCCCCGTCGGCCCCTGCCGTCGCTCAAGCAGTTGTACCACGAATACATCCTGCAACGCATCGAAGATTACAAGAACGGCCTCCGGCGGAATCAGTTATTGAACCTCGCCAACGAGGCGTTTGCCGAGATGGGCACCACGCAGGAAGCTCAGTTCGTGCTGACTGAAGTGCTCATGGCCGACTGCGTGGATCGGCTCATCAATCGCCGGCTTCGGCTCCCCTCCTATCGCCGGTGGGTTTCCCAGTTCAAGGAGTTGCGCTCCGCCCAGCGGGAGCCGACCCACTGGGGTATCGATCGCCGCTGCCCGCTCCAATTTCTCCCCCGCATGGAGCAGGGAGACACGGCGGTCGTGATCGGCCCCGACGCCACACCTCTGGCCTTCCTGCTCGCGGCCCATGAGGTCTCGGTCGTGTACATCGGCAGCGACATGACCTACGTGGATCAGGTGGAATCACGGGTGTCGGAGGAGGGCTTGAGCGAGTGGTGCACTACCTACGTCGCCCCGCCCGGCCGCTGGCCCACCGAGGTGATCGCGCGAACTCACGTTCTGGTGGTAGACACCGGGACTCTGGAGCCTCTCTCGCCTCGAGAGCGGCGAGACGTCCTGCTCACCTTGCAGGATCACACCGAGCCCGGAGGCGCTCACCTGCTGCTCCCCAGCAACCGGTCTCTGGCACCGGCGGCTTTCGTCTCGTTCTACAGCGGGTGGCATCGGGAACCGGCGCCGGGCGAGAAGCGACGCCAGGCCAAGTCGGCCGGCCTGCTGGTCAGCAAGCCAGCCGAGCCCGAATCACTCCGAGTGGCCACCCGGCAATCCCGCGGCGCCACTGCGTAATTCCGCAAAACCGCCTCTCCGTCTGACACACCGCGACCGACCTCCCTTCCCCGATCTCCGCTCCTTCATCGGGGCGCTGGAGCGTCGCGGCCTGCTTCACCGCATCACGGCCCAAGTGGATCCCCGGCTCGAGGCCTCCGAGATCGTGCAGCGCGTCATACGTCGCCAGGGACCCGCTTTGCTGTTCGAGCGACCGAAAGGCAGCTCCTTCCCGCTCGTCATGAACCTGTACGGCACTATGGAGCGGATCGAGATCGCCCTGGGCCGGCACCCGCAGCAAATCGGACACGAACTCGTCGAGACCCTGCTCCGCCTGAATCCTCCGTCGCTCAAGACTCTGTGGGATTCGAGGGGAGTCCTGTCGCGTGGGCGGTTCCTTCATCCTCGGCTGGTGAAACGAGCGCCGGTTCACGAGGTGGTCGAAGCCCCACGGCTCGATCTGCTCCCCGCGGTAACCAGCTGGCCCCGGGATGGCGGACCGTTCATCACTTTCGGCCCGACGATCACCCAGGACCCGGTCACCAAGCGCCGGAACTACGGCTTGTATCGGCTGCAGGTGTACAGTCCCAATGAGACCGGGATGCATTGGCAGAGCATGAAGGGGGGGAGGGCCCATCACTACGAGGCGGAGCGCTTAGGGCAGCGCTTGCCGGCGGCAGTCGTTCTGGGCGGCGATCCCCTCCTGATGCTGGCCGCGATCCTTCCGCTCCCTGAAGACTTCGACGAGCTGGGCTTCGCCGGTTTCTTCCGCGGGGCAGCGACTCAATTGGTTCGAGCCCAGTCCAACGAGCTGTTGGTTCCAGCCAACGCCGAATTCATCCTCGAGGGGTATGTGGGGCCAAACGAGCGCCGGATGGAAGGCCCCTTCGGCGATCACTTCGGTCATTACTCCGAGGCCTCCGAGTTTCCCGTATTCCACGTCGAGCGGGTGACCCGTCGCCGCGATGCGATCTATCCGGCGACAGTTGTCGGCAAGCCGCCCCAGGAGGACAAGGCGATGGGAATCGCCGTCGGCGAGATGGTGGGCCCCCTCATCCGTCTGGTGAATCCCAACATCGTGGATCTCTATCCCTTCGAGAACGCGAGCTTCCACAACCTCCTCGGCGTCTCGCTGAAGGAGCGTCATCCCAAGGAAGTCCTGAAGACCGCGTTAGGCCTGCTGGGCACCGGACAGCTCTCGCTCACCAAGGTGGCGATCATGGTGCGCGAGGACGTGAATCCGCGAAACTTCACGAACCTGTTACGGGAGCTTTGGTATCGCTTCGAGCCGGGTGAGCGCATGCTGCTGCTGCCGATCGCCCCGCTGGATACCCTCGACTACACCTCCTATCGGATGCATGTGGGAAGCAAGCTCGTGCTTGATGCCACCGGTGAGGTACTCACTACCGAGTCTCCGCCCCGGGACGTCTCCAGTCCCTCGGCGATGGACCGTCGAGTCGTGCGCCACCGCCTGCTGGAGGGTGGTTTCCTGGTCGTCGTCGTGAAGCAGGAACCTCGGGATGTCCTCCAGAAGCTCCTCGGCTGGAAAGAGCTTGGCCCCGTCCGCTTCATCGTGGCAGTAAGCGAGGACGTCGATCTCTCCGAAGAGTGGAGCCTCCTCTGGGGCATCTTCACTCGGTTCGACCCGGGACGGGACATGATCTTCACCGCTCAGGAGTTCATCGGTGCCCGTCCGGTCTATCACGGGCCGATCGGGATCGACGCCACGTGGAAAGAGGGCTACCCTTTGCCGCTGGAAATGGATCCGGCAACGGTGAGTCTGGTGGATCGTCGTTGGGCGGAATACGGTCTGTAGCAGCGTGGGGGCCTGACGATGGATCTGGGACTGCGGGGACGCGTTGCTCTCGTGTGCGGAGGCTCGAGCGGGCTGGGTTACGCCGTCGCGGAGAGGTTGCTGGGAGAAGGAGCTCGCGTCGCCCTGAACGGGCGGGATCGGGCCAAGCTCGACCGCACAGTCTCCCACCTCTCCTCGCTCGGCGAAGTACGCAGCTATCCCGCCGACGTGAGCCGTGCCTCCGAGTGCTCTGCCCTCGTCAACGGTGTCCACCAGGGCATGGGTGGCCCCGACATCGTGCTATGCAATTCCGGCGGGCCCTCACCGGGAGCATTCGAAGCGCACGAGGAGGCAGTTTGGCAGGCCGCGCTGGACACGAGTCTCCTGTCAGCCGTGCACTTGAGCCGCTCGGCGGTACCTCACATGCGGGCCAAACGCTGGGGCAGAATCCTGTGCCTTACCTCCGTCGCCGCTCGGCAGCCTTCCTCTGCCCTGATTCTCTCGACTACTGCCCGGGCCGGAGTCCTCGGCTTTTCCAAGGCACTCTCCGACGAGGTGGCCGCCGAGGGCATCACGGTCAACGTCCTCTGTCCCGGCCTGTTTGAGACCGATCGCCTCCGTGAGTTGGCCGAGGTTCGGGGTCGCAAGGATGGCCGATCGGTCGATCGCGTCCTGGCCGACATGGGAGAAAGCCTCCCGATCCGCCGGATCGGGACTCCGGACGAGTTCGCCGCTGCCGTTGTGTTCCTGGCCTCGGAGCCGGCCCGCTATATCACCGGGACGGTGCTGTCGGTGGACGGCGGGATGACGCGGTCGATCCTGTAGGCGGCCGCACCGGATGCTCCTGATAAGGGGTTCTGCGACTCTAATCCTCGGGTTAGCTTTGCGTCCGCAATGAATCCTTGGGGGCCACCCCTGCAACCGACTTCCTACTCCCCACCCCCTCTCCAATCGGCCCTGGAATCCCGCCACTCCACATGCGCGCCCTCGTAAAGCCAGCCCCAGGCCCCGGAATGGAGCTGCGCGATGTCCCCGTCCCCGAGTACGGACCGAGCGATGTGCTGATCAAGGTCCACCACGCCGGTGTCTGCGGGACCGACCTCCACATTTGGGAATGGGACGCCTGGGCCAGCGCGAGGCTCAAACCCCCGGTAGTCATCGGCCACGAGTTCGCCGGCGAGGTCGCCAAGCTAGGTCGAGAAGCTGCTTCAGCCGGATTGCTCAAGCCCGGCGACCTGGTGACGGCCGAAGGCCACATAGTGTGCGGACACTGTCTCCAGTGCCGAATCGGTGAAGCCCACCTCTGCAGGCGCACTCAGATCATTGGGGTAGATCGAGATGGTGCATTTGCCGAGTACATCGCGATGCCTGCCGCGAATGTCATGAAGCTGGACGGCATTCCGACCGAAGTCGGCGCCATCATGGACCCGACCGGAAACGCCGTGCACACTGTCCTCGAAGGCGGAATGGTGGCTGGAAGCCGGGTCCTGGTGCTCGGCTGTGGGCCGATCGGCTGTTTCGCGGTGGGTGTCGCGCGAGCGGCGGGAGCGGCTCTGGTCATCGCCAGCGACTTCAACTCCCGTCGGCTGGAGCTGGCCCGGGTCATGGGCGCCCATGTCACTCTCAACCCGGGGTCGGACGATGTCGTGGCCCGGGTGAAGGAGCTGACCGATGGCGACGGGGTAGACCTGGTCTGCGAAATGAGCGGCCACCCCTCGGGCCACGCGCAGGCCTTTGCCGCTGCGCGACTCGGTGGGCGCGTCAACCTCCTGGGCACCCCGAGCCGGACCACCGAGGTGGATTTCGCCCGAGACGTGATTTTCAAGGGGCTTACCCTCTATGGTGTGACCGGGCGGCGCATGTATGAGACTTGGGACGTGATGCGGCGTTTGGTACGCTCCGGCCAGCTCGACCCCCGCCCGGTCATCACCCATCGCTTCAGCCTTGATCGGATCGCGGAGGCAATTCAGGTCATCAAGGATGGTCAGGCCGGTAAAGTGATCCTGGAGATCGGCGCATGAAATCCCCACTTGATTCCCGCATCGAGGCGGAGCTCGACCAGTTTCGTCGCGACGGGGTCTATAAGCACCTGAACTACATCGAGAGCCCGCAAGCACCCCGCGTCAGGATGGAAGGACGGGGCGAGGTTATCGTGCTCTCTTCCAACAACTATCTGGGCCTCAGCGATGAGCCCGAGGTCGTGGCGGCCGGCCAGGCTGCGCTCGACCACTACGGCGCCGGTACCGCCTCGGTTCGCTTCATATGCGGGACGTTCACCGTACACCGGGAATTGGAGGCCGCCTGCGCCCGGCTGGTGGGGACTGCCGCCTCCCTCAGCTTCGTGAGCTGCTGGAACGCCAATGAGGCCGTGCCGGCAACGCTCCTCGGCGAAGAAGACATCGTCATCAGCGACCAGCTCAACCACGCCTCGATCATCGATGGGGTGCGGCTCGCTAAAGCGATCACCCGGTGCCAGACCGCGGTCTACAAGCACTCCGACATGACCGACCTGGAAGAAAAACTCTCGGCCGCCAAGGATCGCCGGACCCGCATGGTGATCACCGATGGAGTGTTCTCGATGGAGGGTGCCATCGCCCGATTGCCGGACATCATCGAGATTTGCCGCCGCCATCGGGCCACCCTTGTGGTGGACGATTCACACGGGACCGGGGTCCTGGGCAAGACCGGCAGGGGGACCCCTGAGCATTTCGGACTGGTAGGAGAGGTGGACATGATCACCTCCACCCTGGGGAAGGCCCTGGGTGGGGCGGCGGGTGGCTTCGCGGCAGCTACCGAGGCGGTCTGCGACTATCTGACGCAGCGCGCCAGACCTCAGCTCTTCTCCAATGCCCTCCCCCCGACGGTCGCGGCCAGTTCCTTAGCCAGCATCCAATACCTCGAAAAGCACCCGGAGCTGGTTGAGAATCTGCGCCAGAATTCCCGCTATTTCCGCGAACAGCTTCTCGCATCAGGCTTCAAGCCGCTGCCCGGTGAGACCCCGATTATCCCCGTAATCCTAGGGGAAACCGCTCGGGCGATCGACATGAGCCGTCAACTCTTGGAGGAGGGTGTCTTCGTAACCGGGTTCGGATATCCCGTGGTTCCGCAGGGCCAAGCCAGGATCCGATGTCAGATTTCCGCCGCGCACACCAGAGCCGATCTGGACCAGGCCTTGGAGGCCATCCGGAAGGTTGGCCGACGCCTTGCGATAGTGTGAAGCGTCACCAACCGAACGACATCGGTATCTGTTCGGTGGTGTATAGAGATCGTCGGCTGGCAAAAGTTCAAGTAGTTTATTAACCTAGTTGCCCAAGCCGAAACAACGAAATAATCTAGGGCATCAGCCAGGCATCAGGAATCAGCGATTTCTGGAGCCCGATTAGATGCCAGCAAGGGGCGGATTGCCGCCCTTGCCAAGTGCCGCCGAAATCCCAGGAGGTATCGTGATGCGCATGCTCAGTCGCATCATCCCGGTGGTCGCGCTGGCCGCTTTTTCCCTGTCACCCAGCCTGGGTGCCCAGGAGAAGCGGAGTGGGGACGCCTTTAGTTGGTATATCGGCCCCCAAGGCGGGACCATCATCTTCGAGACGCCTAATCAGACCAAGGGTGCCATCCCCTCGGTCGGCGGGCACTTCCTGATCATGGCTCGGCGGACCGGCCTCCTGCTCTCCTTCGATGAAGGCATCGCACAGGATCAGAAGACTTCATTTGCTGATCCCAGCGCCCCGGGCGGAGTGCGGAGCGTCACCTTCAACGATCTGCGCAAGTACTCGGCGATTCTCGTCGCCTACCCCCTTCGCGGCCATCTGCAGCCGTTCCTGGGCGTCGGTCTCGGAATCCTCCAGACTGGCAACGAGTACCCCCAGAACACCGTCACCCAGGTTGAGAAGGACAGCTTGACCTCGGTGGCAAACTCTCTGGGCAGCTATGGGTTCGGAACCGGACTCATCGGCCTGCAGGCAAAGGCTGGCGGAGTCGCGCTCTTCGGCCAGGCCCAGGTCATGACGGGACCCAGCTCGGGCAAACTGCTGACCGGCGCTTCCTTCGCCTTCGCCGGCGGTATCCGCATCAGCCTCGGCTCGGCTCGCGAGGACGTGACCAGCGGGTACTAATCAGTCCTGAGCGTTGAAAATGAAGCGGGGGCGATCAACCATCGCCCCCGCTTTTCTTTGCTGGTAACTAGCGAATCCGTGGCCCCGATACCCATGGTGAGCCGCGGATCGCGAAGCGAAGCGGCCAATCCGCAGCCTTGGTGAGTCCGATTCGCGGCGTCGTGACAATGGATTCCTCGGTAGGTGGCTCGCCCGGCACAATCACGATCGGAGCCTTGGGCATGGAGTGGCCATCGAGCGCCCGGCTGATCCCCATCGCCTGAGTTAACCGCCCGGGTCCGGAGCATAGCGCCCGGTCAGGTACCCCTCCTCGACGACGCCGCATTGCGGGCAGGCCCTCGATCGGCTCCAGCGCCCGAATCAGGATCGCGGACCCCAAGCCCGGTGGTCCCGCTACCAGATTGGCGCACCAATGCATCCCGTAGGAGAGATACACATACCAGCTTCCTATGGGCCCGTAGAGAGACTCGTTCTGTCGATGACGGCGATAGGCATAGGCGTGCGAAGCAGGATCCTCAGCGCCGAGATATGCCTCTACCTCGACGATCCGTCCGACCGTGCGAACTCCCCTGAGGTTCGAGACCAACCGCGCACCCAGAAGCTCGCGCGCGACGTCAATCGTATCCCTCCTGAAAAAGGCAACGGGCAGCGGGGCTGCCCGTTGAATCCGGCTCACTCCGACGCCTTTCGGGTTCGAGGTCGGCTGGCCTTCTTGCGCGGCGGGGAGGCAGCCTCGCCTTCCGCTGCGGGAGTGGCCTTGGACTTGGTCCGGCGGGGGCGGGCGGGCTTCGCAGCGGGCGCTGGTGGCTCCTGCGTTGGGGGAGTCTCGTCGAGGCTGACAACCCCAACCATCGGGATCTCACGGCTTGCTGCAGGAAGGCGGGACCCCCGACGGAACCGAACTCCACCCCGGGCCGAGCCGTTGCTCGGGCCGCCCGCAGGCTGTGCCTGCTCCTGAGCGCCTTCCGGAACCGGACGCTCGGCGGTGATCAGCAGTTGCCCCTCGGACGGCCGCGAGAGCACCTCGTACTCGTCATCGGCAATCTTTCTGACGTCGGCAACTTCGGCATCGTGCGCCTGACGAAGCAACCGGTGGAAGCGGGCTGGCTCGATCAGCGGATCCATTCGGCCGTTTAGCGCGGCCATCCTGAGGCGGAGAGCCTCATGCTCTACCGGCCGCGGCAGTTCCGTCAGGGCCCGGCGCATGAGGTCGAAGGCGCTCGCCAGCGTGAGACCGTTGGTACGAGCCGCGGGCGCAGGCACAGACACAGGCACAGGCACAGGCACAGTCGATGGCTCCGCCGACGACCTGGGCTCATCCCGGCGCCCGCCCCGACCGCGTCCCCTGCCCCGTCCTCGACCGCGACCAGCGCGTTCGCCATTCGGAGCGGCCGCCTCCGTCGCTGGCGCTACAGGCGAGGCTGCTTCAGCAAGCGGGGCAACCTCGTACTGGCCGTTGTCCATCTTGCTCACGCGGAGCAGGCCCTTCTGCCCGGCCTCGACCACGAACTTGCTGAACCGGTTGAATCCGGCATTCTTCTCGTCGAAGTTCGGGTCGATCTGCTGCATGACCTGCTTGAGCCGGTCCGAGCGCATCACGTCGTGATTCTGCGCCATCATTGCGACGGCATCCTTGACCAGAACCCAGGGGTCCCGCTGAGCCGAGGGGAGGTCGGTTTCTTTGGTCAGTCCCGCAAGGTCGCTATAGCTGTAGTACTCGTCGCAGTTCTGGATCAGGAGGTCGCTGGCCGATTCCCGGATCCCGACGCCGATCACGTACTTCCCGTACTCCTTCAGTTTGATCACCAGCATCGAGAAGTCGCTGTCGCCCGAGAGCAGGATAAACGTTCCTATCTCAGGACGGGTAAAGACCAGCTCGATGGCGTCGATCGCGAGCCGGATGTCGGTCGCATTCTTCTTGTTGGTGCCGAAAGCCGGCGCGAAGATGAGATCGATCGACGATTCGGAGAGCGGTACGATGTACTGCGGGTAGCGGCGCCAGTCAGCGTACGCCCGCTGTACCGCGACCTTCCCCTTGATCAGGTCGCTGCTGACCAGCGTCTTCAGTTCTTTGGTGAGGTCCGAACGGATGCCGAGCGTGACGTTGTCGAAGTCGATCAGAAGGGCGGCGTTGGGAGCGTGCAGAGGCGGTTCGCCCCCGCGGATGCTACGGATGGGTGGCTTATTCACGAGAGGTTGAACTCCAGCTTCCTCGCGTCTCAGGCGCTGCTACGGAGATCTTCCCGGACCCGGATCTTCGGGAGGTCGCCGGCCGCAGAGAGACGCTTGGAGAATCCTGAACGGCGGCACAATGCCGCGGGGCGCGAACCCCCGGATGACGGCATTGCCGCACATGATGGTCTCGACCAAAGGGAGGCTGCGCGAGGGGTCGGCCGGGTCGCCGATTGTCGCGGACTCTGGGCGGGTCGGCCGGTCCGGGAGTGCCAGTCGCGAGGGCCGGAGCAAGTGGGGCCTTATGCCTCCCGAGCCGGCGTCTCGCGTC
>Ga0207645_10003723_pt1 | contig 11474 bp, 26 predicted proteins | sample KBSM53metaG_FD_184331 | JGI IMG/M metagenome (GOLD analysis project Ga0207645, IMG submission 184331) | Miscanthus rhizosphere microbial communities from Kellogg Biological Station, Michigan, USA - KBS M5-3 metaG (SPAdes) (version 2) | ecosystem: Host-associated > Plants > Roots > Rhizosphere >...
GCACCACCTCCGTACCAACGGCGGACCGGCCTCCCTGGCCCTACAGGGGGGCCGTTTCGTTGTTAGGCTCACCCGCGGTCCTCCCGCCCGTTGGTGCAGCGCACCCCGGTCGGAGCGCTCATGACCACCTCCCGGCGGGGGGACCGTTCGGCCGAGCCGATCTTGATCCCCCTATCGACCAACGGGTTGGGCCATCTGCCGTGAGCACCGATCAGTGGCTAGCCCTGATCTTCGCGGTGCTGATCTTGTATTGCGCGCTCACCAGTGTCGGGCGACGTCGATGACCACCCGCGGCGGATTGGTCAGGGTGAACACCCGGAACGGCAGACGGCCGCGCACGCCGAGCCCCAACGTGGTCTGACCCTCGAAGTCCCCGGCGAACACGATCCCCTTGAGCGTTTCGCCACCGACCCGCGGCAGCACGAACGAACGATCACCGGCCGCGTTGTGACCCTGCGCGAAGATGATCACCTGTAGCTTGGCCGCGCCGGGGACGAACAGGGTGCGCCCAGAGCCGTCCTCGATGATCTGCGGCACGTAGCGGACATCGAACCGCGGCGCGAACCGGCCATCCGTTTGCACGACCAGGCGCGCGAAGCACGGGTGCGAGCCCACCCGCACGGCGGTGATCGCCTCATCGGGACGGGCCAGGCCCCCGGATTCAGGCAGCGATCCCCAGTTCACGTGCGGGCAGGCCGCAGCCTGCGAGGGTAGCGCGGGGGCCGCGGTGGCAGCGGCGGGCGTTGCGGCCGCGATCAGGGCCACCAGGGCCGCCACGATAAGGGACACGAACAGCACCGCTCGATACATGGGGACCTCAGCCAGTCGGGCCGCGCAGCCACACGCGGCGTTTACACAGGCTAAGACGTCCAGGTCGCGGTTCGGTTGCTCTGCGCCGAACGGCACCCGGCCCCCTGGGCCCACCCGGGCGAGAGGATCTAGGTCTTTCCCGGGTGGGGGCATGGGGCCGGGGGCTGAGGGTGGGCCTCGCACCCGCGGGACCCGGAAGTGTCAACAGGCGAGACCGGCGAGCTACCCCCGACACGTGCAGTCTAGCGGGTGGTTTGATCCACTCCGCTAGGCGTCGATCTTGAGGGTGACATGGATGGGTGCGTTACGGACCCGGACCCGGAACCGCACCTCGCCCCACTCGCGCTCGGCCGGATTCTCCAGGGTCATGCCACCCTCGTGATCGTGCAGGTAGCGAATGATCCGCTTGGCCAACTCTTTGATCAACTCGCGTTCCCGGTCGTGGATCTCTTCGACCGCACCCATCACAGAGCCTCCTCCGGTGTCGCCTCACCGTATCCGGCGCGCAACAGGATCGAGGTCCACGCGCCCAGCTCCACCCGGACCGGGATGCGCAACACTTGATCATCGGTATGCAAGATCTGGTAGGCCCACCCGCCGATATGCCGCGGTTGCGGCCACACCGGATCCACGTCGAGCAGCGGGGCCAGGATCCCGGCCCGGATGTAGACGTGCCAGCGCACCACCGGGTGTTGGCGCCATTTGAGGACCAGGAACCGGATAGCGGTGTCCGGTCCGTCCATCGCGTCCAACTCGTCCAGCCAGGTCGGCAGCCGGTAGACCTCTAGATCATCCTTGACGGAGCAGATCAACCGCTCGTCGAGCTTGAGATCCCCCGGGTCACCGGCGCGGGCGTGCCCGGCCCGCACGTGGCGGATGATGTTGTAGCCCAGCGCCACGGACAGGAACCGGGCGACCTGCCGTTCGGCCTCTTTGCCCCGCGCCACGTTGGCCCGGCCGCGCTCGGCCGCGGTGGTCATATCCACGCCGCCGATCCGGTCAGGGTGAACGCGGCTCCGGTCTCCGGATCCGACCGCCACTTGATCATTGCCTCTTCCGAGTCGACGAAGATCCCGGCGGTCCCGGACAGGGTCACGGTCTGCGCGGGGAGGGGCTTGCCGTTGTGATCGAGCGGAACGAGTACCACGGTTACCGTGCAGTAGGGATGCAGCGGACTCATGATCCGCCGTTCGCTAGCGCTGGTCATATCTGTTGATCCTCTCGTGACTGCCGTCGAGCTTCGGGATGTACCAGACGGCGCGCGCGGTCCAGCCGATGACCCCGCCGAGCCCGATGCACGCCAGGGCCAGTACGACGATCTCTACCATGATCGATTCTCCAGGTCTCGACGTAGGTACGTGCCAGCGTCCAGGCGGACACGGCCACGATCGCCAGTAAGGACCAATACGCGGGGAGCGTCACGGCCCCCATCCTGGCGGATGATCGTCCGCAGGTGCTCGGCCATGGCGGCCCGCTTGCCCCACCTGCGCCCGGTGTAGATCATCGGTCCTCCTCGTCGCGGGCCCGCTTCCGGTCGCCGTGCACGATCAGGAACACGCACACGATGGCGATGGCCAGGCAGCCACCGATCAAGATCAGCAGCGCCCACACCAAGCTGGGACTCATCGCAGGTCTGCCGATGCGAACTCGTGGCCCCACCCGCAGTGCACGGCATGCCACACGTGCCCGATCTCGACGTCGACCAGTTCCACCCGGATGCGCGCACCGCACGTCGGGCACAGCGCGGTCGGACCCGGGGCTAGATCTCGATCGTCTGCGAGCGGATCCGCCGGGCCAGGTTCACCGCGCCGTTTCTGGTAGGCCGCCAGTAGCGCCGCCCCGGGCCGACGATGATCAAGTAGCCGTAGCTCATCGAGCCGTAGACGGTCGGGCCACGGTGCGCGATCCACCGGCAGCGCCGGATCTGTATCGGGGTCACCGGTGGACTCGGCTGGGTCGCCTCGATCGAGCCGCCGCGGGTCAAGCCCACCGGTGTCCTCCCTCATGATCTACGCCACCTCTGCCAGGCGGCCGATGTCACCGTTCGGGTCGATCTGCGCGAGCAGGCCCACCAACTTGTCCGAGCGCGCCACCTTGAGCAGGTCGATCAACGCGCCGCGCACCGACGGGACCAGCGCGGTCGCGGTGAACAGGTGGTCGAGCAGGCTGACCAACGCGTGCACGTTCTCCGCGTTGAGTCGGGCCGAGCGGTCCTGTGCGTCGCAGCCGCGCAGGTAGGTCAAGACGACATCGATCTCGTCGTCGTCGGTCAGGGCCTTGAGCGTGCCGCCCATGGTGTGCATCCTCTCGTTCGGTTCCATCGGGACGTGCGTTACTGCCGTTCAGTCCGTTGCTTCCGCCTGCGCCCGGATGGCCCGGTAGCGCGCCAAGCGGTCGGCGGGGGGCATGGGCGCAAGGTGCCAGACCCCGTCGCGCTCCACCAGGCCCAGGTCGACGGGCCGTTTACACAGGCTGCGGGTACGGGTGGGCTGACGGTGCGCGGCGAACAGCTCGACGTCGGCGAACGTGGCGTGACAGCTCGCGCAGTGGCAGGCGTCGCGGTCGAACGTCGCGGAGCAGGCGCCGCAGGTGGCGATCCTGGGCAGCGCGGGGGCGGTCATGTAGATCAGATCCTCTCGGCCGGGGTTGACGATCCCCGGAAAGGCCAGCATACCATACCGCCGGTACTACCGGTGGATGTGGGGCCGAATCACCCTAGGTGTACTTGCCGTACCTAGTAGCGGATGGGCCCGGTGGCCGACTCGACGTCCGGGCCGATGTCCGCGGAGCTGGGCAGCATGTTACGGCTCAACCGGGGCACCGGCCGGGGCCGCCGGTACGGGGTCGGCCGCTCCCCCAGGATCTTGAGCGGGGCCGGGGGGAGCCGAGAGATGCACGCGAACAGCACCGCGGCCACGTCGGTCATGGCGATGGCGAACTGGAGGCTGGACGCCGCCCCGTTGCCCATGGTGATCCGCAACGCGGAGTCGCGCTCCTGCAACACCCACGCCCGCAGCGCCACCAGTTGATCCCGATCGGTCAGCACGTCCGGGCGCACGTTGGTGCCGTCGATGATCGGGACCTGGCCGTAGGTGCCGTCGCGCGGGTCGCCGTAGTGCGGCCACGGGTCACTGTCGAATCGTTCGCTGTAGCCGTCCGGGTAGTCCACCATGATCCTCTCCCGTGCCTGTGTCAGTAGGTGGCCACCCGGAGCTGTGGTACCGCATCGAGGATGTGCAGGGTGCCGCGCGGGGAGACGCGATCACAGATGATGATCCCCCAGGCCACGTCGATTTGACGGCCGTTCGCGACGATCAGCCCGCCCGGATCCCCGGCCGGGTCGAGCACGTGCCACATCCGGTACCGCCGGGAGTGCGCGGTGATGAACCCTCCCGAACCCCAGGGCCCGGCATCGAACCCGGATCGGTAGGTAGCCATCGGTGCGCCTCCTGTCCGAGCGTGTAAACGCTCAGGGCAGCCACGCGCAGGGTAGCCCGGTCAGTCCCCGTCCGGTGGCTCGACGCGCGGTTCGTAACTCCCGGGCCGCTGCGCCCGGTCCTGATGACCGTCGGAGTCGATGCCGATGGCCCGCAGCGTGGGGCACGGCCACGCGTGGTGATCGTCGCGGGTGGGGTCCCAGCACGCGGTGCAGATACCCGGCCAGCCGTGCGCGTTGTCGATCAGCCGGGGGTGACAAGCACGCACGGCCAGCCGGATGGTCTCGATCTCCACGGCGAGATCGACGTAGAGCTGTACCGCCTTGCGCGCGGCCTTGGCGTACGGCTCGTGCACCAACGGATCCGCCCCGATCGCCCCCAGCGTGGCCCACCACATCGGCAGCTTGATCACCAAGCGGTTGGGAGATGATCTATTCGGCATTCGGGTTCCGGCTCCAGACCTCGATCGAGACCTCGTCCCCGTCCACGATCGCGACCTCGTCCCCGTCGGCAAACACGATCATGGCGCGCACACCGTTGCGCGCGTCACTGGTCACCGCGTCCACCACTCCCCTCGCCGTCACCTCACGCGAATCGATCTCGATCTCGACGTAGTAGCCGATCAACGGCACCAGTCGCAGCACGTCGCGCATGTCAGATCCTCTCCTCGGTTAGTTCGACTGCACCCGCACCCCGGTTGCGCGCTGCACGTAGCGCAGCGTCGCGCGGTGGGATTCACGCGCCGAACGGTTGATCACGGGTCGAAACCGCGGGCATCCACAGAGCCCGCAGTCCGACCCCCTTCGGTAGTGCTCGTGTGCGTTGCGCAGGTGTCCGCAACGGCAGCGGTAGGAACGTCGCAGGGTCATAACCCATGCCACGGTGCAGATGATGGCCGCGATCAATGCGCCCGCCACGGCGACGATCACGCCCAGGTATCCCGGTGCGCCCATGCGCCGAAGGATGAGCGTTTACACGCGCCAGGTGTCTCATGTTGAGAGGTTGATCAGTCGTCATCCTCACCGCGCAACGCGCGCAACACCTCGGGTGGGAGCTGGCGTTCCAGACGCCGGATGTCCCACTTGAGGTAGGCGGTGAACGCCACCAGACCCGCCGCGATGACCAGGAACAGCCACCACGGCATCATGGCGTGCTCTCGAACAGCATCCCTTGGCCGAGCCCGGCCACACACAACGCCGGGGACTTGTCGGTCACCGCGATGATCTGCCGCCCGGCCCGCCAGGCCGGGATGATCAGCCCGCCGTCGCCCGCGCACGGGTCGAGGATCACCCCGTCCGGCAGCCAGTAGAACAGCGCCTCCCGGCTCGTGATCTTGGCTTTGTAGGGGTGCCCACCGAACGCCACCCCGCGGCACCACAGCGATGACCCATACCCCATGCTGATCTTCCAACGGATCTTGCGCACCGGAACCGTGTTCCACCCCATGATCAGCCCACTGGCGCGCGACTCGCCGATGTAGTCGTGCAGCGCGGTGGCCAGGGTCTCCCCGTCGTCGTCGCCGTCGAGCACGCCGCGCGGGTCGGTGATCAGCGTCGGGCGCAACCGCAATCGGCGGCAGTAGGCCAGCATGCCGGACAGATCATCGAGCACGTGCTCGACGGTGCGCGGGGCGGGTGAGGCCATCAGCCAGCACCGCTCCCCGCGGAACGCCTCGTGTAAACGATCACTCATGACAGGCTGCGCAGGTCGAACACCTCGGCCGCGGTGCCGATCACCGACTCGACCCCGATCACGTTCAGGTGGAACACCTGATCCAGTCCGCCGACGTCGCGGAGGAACCGTTGCTCGTCGTCGCGGAGCTTGGCCAGGTGCATGCCGCACACCGGGACCTCTTGGGCCAGGGCCTGCTCCCGGATCTCCGGGTCGCGACCGATCATCTGCACCGGACAGGCCGGGTTGTCGCACTCGTGTCGAGCGCACGCGTCCAGGTAGGCCTCTGTGAACGCGGCGATGATCGTGGCCGGGCGGTTGCAGACCAGCGGTTCGGACCGGAACAGCGGCGAGGTGATCGAGGGGAGTTGGGTGGCGCAGCGCGGCCAGTCGACCGACGACACGGACAGGTGCCCGCGGCTGGCGTCGCGCCCTTGCAGCGTCTTCCCGGCCAACACCCGGGAGTGGATCTCGCTCAGTGGTCCGGCGCCGAGCAGGCCGGGCGACACGGGGACCCCGGGCGAGCTTGGGTTGGCGACACCCGGGGTCGGCTCATCTTCCCCCGGGCGCTCGGCCCCGCGGTACCCCTCGGCCCGTGCAAACGCCTCGATATCGTCGGGGTCCCCGGCAATGATGATCAGCGCGCCGGGCCCGTCGTCCTCGGGTTCCGGGCCCATGATCTCGTCGAAGCACGGGCCGCAGATCCCGGACACCAACAGCTCGCGTTGCCCGGGGTCCAGTTCGGGGAAGGCGACCTGCACATAGGCGCCGCGCCCCTGGTCCCAGTCCCGGTATCCGGCCGCGGTCACGGTCAGCGTGTGCTCTTTGCGGCAGTTCGAACAGGTGCGGGTGATGTTGACGGTGTCAGCCATCGGGACAGATCCTCTCGGTTGATCTCTATTCGTGCCCGCCGGGGCGGGGGTCCATCGGGTCGGTGGGTCGATCGGTGGAGTGGCGGCCCGGCGTCTCATCTTCCTCGTACCCGTGCCGGGCGTACCAGTCATCGGTGTCGGTGTTCACGTCCTCGCCGCGAGCGCGGCGCACGTTGGGGTGTTCCCACCCGGCCATGCGGGCCAGCCGCTCATCGCGCCGATCGGCCTTGACGTCGTCGATGCGGGCCATCAGTTCGGCCCACCGGCCGGACCAGGAACGGGCCGCGTCGGCTTGGGCGCGGCGGCTGGCGGCCAGGTTGACGGCCACCTCGTGTTCCATGTCGCGGGCCCGCCAGTGCTGCGCCTGCACGGGTTGCCACTTCCCGGTCTCGTCGCGGTAGCGGCCCTTCGGCGCGCACGATGAGCAAGTGCACAGGCAGGTCTCTTCGCCGCGGTTGACCCGCTGGGTGCCGTCCGGGTCGTTGATCAACGGCATGGCCTGTTCACTGCACGTGCACCAGTCGTAGGTCATGCCGGACGCGGTCATGGCCCCGGCGAAGCTGGCGCCGCCGGTGCGGTTCGGTGCGGTCCAGTCGATGGGCCGGACGGGGCGACCTTGGCGGATGAGGTTGAGTTGTCGGCGGGCCATGTCGAGGGAGCCGACCTGCACGGTGTCCAGCGGGATGATCTTTTTGAGCCAGGACAGCCCGGTCTCGAACTCGCGTTCGGTGTCCCACCACCGGGAGGTGCGGTTGGCTACGGTGATCTGTCGCCCCGGCTGGTTGATCTTGTCGACCCCGCTGGCCTGGTGGCTGGCCACCGACCGCCGGTTGTAGAGCTTGAGGGCGACGGCCAGCGCCGCCCCCAGCACGATGATCACGGCGGGAGCACCCCAGGCGTTGACCCACTGGACGAACAGGAGCAGGGCCACGCCGGTGATGAGCATGGCCCACAGGACCCGGTTCATGATCAGTTCCTCGGCTCGGCGAGATCCTTGCCCTGCTCCCAGCGGTGCAGCGCGGCCCGGATCTGACGCACGGCGCGCGGGTCGAGGGTGATCCGGGTGGCTTTCAGTTGACCTTCCGGCTGCACGATCAGGCGCACGCCGGGGCGGGGGTCGAGGTCGGGGTCGCGCTCGGCCTCATGCTGCGGGCAGTCGATCAACGTCAGGGTGTCGGCGCCCCGGGTGGGGTAGGTGTGGATGGTGATCGTGTTGCGGCGGGGCATGGGGCGGTCTCCGTCTCGGGCGATCTCGGGTGGGTAGCGGATGGCGCCCTCACCCCAGGGGTCGGCGTCGCAGGCGATCATGCGTTCGGTCAGGCCGTCCATGTCAGATCCTCCGGTCGAAAATCGTGTAGCGGCGGCCCCACCACCGGACGGTGATCTTGTCCAGGCGGTCGAACCAGACGCGCCGCGCGGTCCAGGTGAAGGCCCAGCGGCCTTCGCGGGTGGTGGAACGGATGGGCTTGCCGGGCCCGGGTGGCAGCGAGAAGCCCATGATCAGCCTCCCGGGTGGTAGACGTCGGGGTCGTCGAACGGGGTGGCGGGGCTGGCCTCGAACGGCGGGGCCGGGATCTTGTCGACGGCCATCGGGTAGGCCAGCGCGTCGAGGGCTTCGCGCAGGGGGCGCAGGCTGGCCCGGGTGCGCATGTCGGTTTTGCCCGCGGAGGCGAGCCCGCGGTAGGCGGAGATGACGCGGGCGACGGCGTCCACGTTGTCGGAGCGGATGGGCTCGGACCCGCTGATCACCTTGCGTTCGATGCGGGGGCTGACCATTTCCTGGCCGCGCATGGCGAGGTCGCACAGTTCGGCGCAGGCGCTGTCGCGGGTGGCGTGCACGGAGCGCACGTGCCGGTCCTCTTCGATGCCGGTGATGAACAGCCACACCACCGGGGAGTCGATCTTCTGGTTGCGGCTCATGGTTGACGGCTCCGGAGGTAGGTGATGATCGCGGTCGAGCGGGCGTAGAGCAGGATCCCGTTGCAGGTCATGGAGATCACGAGCAGCGCGTCGCGGCCGAGCAGGCGGCCGATGAGTAGTAGGGCGAGGAACACGAAGGCCAGGATCATGATCGTGCCGGGGGCGCGCATGATGATCAGACCCCGGTGTCGTCGGTGGAGGCCCATCCGGCCGGGGGACGGGCGTGGGCGCCCTCGTCGTCGGCGGGGGTCCAGGTGGGCCCGGTCGGGTTGGGGACCAGGGTGGTGATCACGGCCTGTTCGGTGAAGATCGGGTTGAAGATCCCGTCGTCGGCGATGATCTTGCGCCAGACGTCGGCGACCGCGGTCTCCAGGGCGGCGTAGATGCCGACGGTCCAGGTGCGGTTGTCCATATCGCCGTATCCGGCGGCGAACGAGTCGGAGGTGACCAGCCACACCACGGTGACCCCGCCGCGGGTGTCCACGGCGTGCCGGGCGGCAGCGTGCAGGGTGTCGATCTCGGCGCCGCGGGCGTCGACCAGGGTGGCCAGCGCGTAGAGGGTGGAGGTGTTGAGGTCGGCGGGGAGTTGGTCGCGCAGCACGTTGACGGTGTCTTGGCTGGGGGTGCTGTACGTCTCGTTCATGATCTTAGATCCTCTCGGTGATCTTGCTGAGGGCCTGGCCTCCCTGGCCCCGCTCAGGCACCACTATACCACGAGTCCACGGGTCTTCACCACTCTGGCCTAATGATCCTTGGCCACCCCACCCCACCCCTGATCATCCCACCCAAGGTCGACTCTGCTCGGGTGGATCATCCCCTGGTCACCGGTGTCACGGCCGGACCGCTCCGCTCGGCGCTCCGCTCGACCTCCCGATCATGGGCTCGGCCCTCTCACCGCGGCCCAAAAGATCATCCGGCGCGGGGCGGCGCGCTCAGTCCCAGAGAAGGACAGCGTAGGCGGCAGATCACCGCCGGACCCTGGCTCGTGCGGATCGGATCTGGGCCTCGATCTTGCGTTCGGTCATGCCGGTGGACCGTGCGGCCAGCCGTAGGGCGATCAGGTCGTCGTCGGTGTCCAGGGCCCAGCACGCGAGCCGGAACAGGGTCAGGGATCGCTCACCGACCTGGGCTGTAGCCATGGTCCGTGCTATGACTCCATCGGCCGCCTTGCTCGGCTGGCCGCTGCTACCTGCGCCGCCGCTGCTCGTCTGGCTGGGGGTGCTGGTCTGGTCGAGCCAGGTGGGCACGTCGGCTGGGGGGAGACGGCTGTTGATCCACTGGTAGCGGCGGCCGGACAGGTGCACGGACGGTGGGGCGACCAGGAGTCCGCCGTGGGACTTGAGATCAACACCGGGTCCGAGTGCGGCGCGCCGGGGTACCGCCTGGGGGGTGCGGTACCACCGGTGTTCGCCACCCCCGCCCGTGTAAACGCTCAGGGTCGGCGGCAGCGGTCCGTGCTTGGCTTCGAGCTTGCGAAGAGTCTCCACCCCGCCGTTGCGCGGGTCGATGTCCACGACCAACAGATTGTCTGCGGGCACGATGCCCAGGTTGATCGGCCGCGGACGTAGCTCGCAGATGATCGCCATCAGCTCATCGGCTCCGCGCGCATCGAGGCAGCCATGCTCCTGCACGTCCTTGATCACTCGCGGGTGCTTCCCCGGATCCGGGCACGCCCTCCCCCGTTTACACGCGCAGCACCGGCCAGGCGCGGAGGCCTCAGCCGTAGCGCCGTAATCGCTCTGGTGTTCCAAACCCCACCCGATGGTGGCGGCTCCCGCTCCGCTGAGGCTCCGCTCCCGCCGGTCCCGCCGGTAGTGCTGCACCCCATGCAAGATCACGAATGCCCCGAGCCCCCAACGCTCCGCCAGCGCCAAGCTGGTCGCCCATCCTCGGTTAACGATCACTCCAAGATCCTCTCTGGTCCGGTGTTCAGGGCATAGCACCCACCGGCCATCCCTCGATCCGATCTTTCCGACCGGACCCGCACACACCCACCGCCCCGGACTCTCCACCCGGTGTCGACCTTGGACCACATTGGCTTGCAGCCTGATCGATGGCCCTGAGCCGGGCCCCAGCGAACGGCACTCTCTACCGGATGGATACGGCATGCAGCGTTAACCGGAGCGGTGAAACCCGGGACGGTACGGAGCGGACCTGCACCCTGACCTGTCCGTCTGACGGCCACGAGATGGGGGAGACCTCCCGGCCTGCCCGCCCCGATCGGATGCGCTCTCCCGAAGCAGCTTGCGATCATGAGTCAGGTGCGACCGGGCACCCCCCGGCGGAGCTGACCGCGCGGACGCTTGCGCCCGTAGGGCAAGTGCTCAGGGATATGGAACGCCTCCGCCTTGGGGAACGAACACTCCAGGTGCCGCCACCCGCGGCGCGTGTCCGTCTCCACCAATTGGTCCGGCGTGATCGGTTCGATGCAACGCACACACGTACCCTCATGGCCGGTGCTGCGCTCGAACCCGTTCGGCAGATACGGCGGTGCGGGGTAGATCCGCCAACGCAACGCCTTGCAGCCCTGGCACCGGTGATACTCGCGCCCGTTGGACGCCGAGCGCACCCACGCGCCCCACCGATGCCGATGCTTCCGTGATCGTCTTTCCATCGTGCAGATCCCCTCGTTTAAACGGTTTGACCAGAGATCCAGTGGGTTACTCTGGCTGCGCCGTGCGGCCCGGACCCCGTCGCCACGGGATTGAGTTGTGGGTTCGGGCCGCCCGGACCACTCTATACCGCGGGTGCACACTCCCCGCAA
>Ga0207645_10003725_pt1 | contig 11468 bp, 8 predicted proteins | sample KBSM53metaG_FD_184331 | JGI IMG/M metagenome (GOLD analysis project Ga0207645, IMG submission 184331) | Miscanthus rhizosphere microbial communities from Kellogg Biological Station, Michigan, USA - KBS M5-3 metaG (SPAdes) (version 2) | ecosystem: Host-associated > Plants > Roots > Rhizosphere >...
GATTCACGGGTGATGCCAGGCAGAACGGAATTGCCCAGCGGGGCCGTATTCAGCACGCCGTTGCGCACCACGAAGACATTCTCTCCCGAGCCTTCGCTGACATAGCCGTTGGCATCGAGCGCAATGCCCTCGACGTAGCCGTTGACGATGGCTTCCATCTTGATCAGCTGCGAGTTCATGTAATTGGCGGCTGACTTGGCCATTGCGGGCAATGTATTGGGCGCAATTCGAGTCCAGGACGAGATACAGACGTCGGCACCTTCCCCGGAATCCGATGAAAGATATTTGCCCCAGGGATAATTGCAGATATAAACCTCGGTCGGCGAGTTGAACGGGTTGACGCCGGCCTCGCCATAGCCGCGCAGCACAATAGGGCGAATGTAGCAGGGCCAGACGCCGTTGTTTTTCACCACCTCGGCCATGCCCTCGACCAGTTCTTCCACGCTGAAGTCCACATCAATGCGGTAAATCTTGGCCGAATCCAAAAGCCGCTGCATGTGTTCCCTGGCACGAAAGATGGCGGGGCCGGTGGGCAGGGCGTAGCAGCGTACCCCCTCAAACACCGAGGAACCATAGTGGACGACGTGCGACATCACGTGCAGCGTGGCCTTGTCCCAGGGGATGAGTTTGCCGTTATGCCAGATTTTTTCGGTCTTTTGGATGGCCATGAAAACTCCTACGGACTGCCTCAATTATAACCGAGGAGAGACGCCGATCAGGTCTGGGTTGAGCGCGTGAACACGGTTACACAGGTAATCATCGACCAACAGCGGGGATTACCTGTCATCCGGCGGGCGCTAACGAGTTCAATCATGCGATAGGGGTCCTTCGACTGCGCAGGAAGCCCGCGCGCGGGCTTCCTACCCCGCTCCGGATGACAGTTCTTTTCAAACTGGCTGCCGCTAGTTAGTTCCTGAAGGTATGCTCGCCTGCACGGTCCCACGGTGTTCATCCCCGCGGAAATACTTGCCCTTGGCCGCAATCATCTCCGGCATCGCGACGTAGGGCTTGCTGTAGTCGTTGGCCGCGTTCCAGAACAGGAATCCGATGCCGCCCTTGTTCTTCGCGGTCAACACCTGGGTCTCGATGTATTGCGGTGAATAGGTCCTGGTTCTCCAGCGAAAGGCCTGCAGCCAGGGCCGTATGACCACGCCGCTGCCCTGAGTGATCTTTTCGAAACGTTCCATGGAAACACCGATGAAGTGCTCAGGCGCATCACCGGGGCGCGCAATTCCATCCATACCGAAGAAGTGTGAGGGATAGATCATGGGTGAAAGCACGTCGCAATATTTGGCCATGCGTACGATGTCCTGCCCGGTGTGCGCGAGATCAACCGGGCGCTGCCAGGCCATGATGCCGAAAACATCCAGCGATAACAGCGCGCCCGTGGGATGAAGTTCGGCGTAGGCATGTTTCAGGAAGTCGGCGATCACGTCCGAACGATGCCAATCCGGATGTTCCGTCTGGAAGTAAAAGCTGGCATCTTTCTGGTCGCCCTCCGCGGGGAAGCGCACGTAATCAAACTGGATTTCATCGGCACCGGCCTCGGCTGCTTTCTTCGCCAGCGCGATGTCGTACTCCTGCACTTTGGGCTGGGAAGGATCGGTCCATACCAGCTTTCCGTTCTCGCGCCATGCCTGGCCGGTCTTGTGCGACTTCACGGCCAGTTCAGGATGAGTCTCCACCAGCCGCTGGTCGCGGAAGATGGCGATGCGGGCGATAGCGTGCATGTTCTGCGAGTGCAGGAAGTGGATGTACTTCGGCAGGTCATGGAAGGCGCTGCGATGGGCCCCCAGCAGCGGATGATCGAAGGGGATGGTGACGCTTCCATCACTGTCCTTGATATCGAACACCACGGCGTTGCCGCCCACTTCACGCCAGCGGCGGACGATGCGTATGCCGCGGTCACTGGCCGCCATGATGCCGGTGAGGTACACGGCGCGCACTTCATAATCACGCGCCACCGGGATCGATTTCTCTACAATCGGCATGGGCAGCAGTCCGGGAATGATCACCGGCTGGCCGGCCTTCAGGAAGGTGCCTTTGAAATCGGCGTTGGCGTTGCGAATCGCCTCGCTCAGTTCGGTGGAGGTCAAATACGAAGTCTGCGACAGATAATGCCGGGCCACCAGCGGAATACTGTCGCCCCGCTTGGCTACATAAAGCGCGCTGCCCGGCGGAGCCACCACGGTCAGGGACGGCTCCGGGGCCTTGGGGGCGAGCGGAGTTGACGGCCGCGAGGTGCGCAACAGCTTGGGTTTCGCGGTCTGGGCGAAAGCCGGCGAAACCATCGCCAGCAGGGCCAAACTTAAAGAAATAGGCAGGATGGCAGCAACCGATGTGAGGCTCGATGGACGCAAAGTGATCTCCATGAAAAGCGACGGTTTTCACGGATGCTAGCGTCGGTCAAACCAGGTCACCAGATAACGTCGGGCCAGTGTTGGCCAGGTCCATGCACCGGACAAGCCAAGGAACTTCCAGGTAAGTGGCAAACTATTTCCCTTTACCCTACTGCCAGTGCGAAGTAACGTCGTGCCTTTTTTCCTCCTTTCCGCATCTAAACCATACAGACAATTGGGAATTGCTGGTTCGCTCGGGATGGAGAGCCGTTTGCAGTAATCGTATTGCCGAAGATGGAGGGTGACGGAATTTGTCGCTCTCATTACGAGACGGCGGACCCGCTCTTTCAGGAAGTACCCAGGGCCCAGAAAAGGAAAAGCAGGGCCAGACCCTATATGAAAACCGTCGTCAACACCACGCTAGACCCCACTCGTCGCTCCAATGATGCCCGGGAGTTTGAAAGCGCCCTTCGCCGCAGGATCGTCGGTCAGGACCAGGCCGTCGAGAAAGTGGTCGAAATCTACCAGATGTTTCTGGCGGGCCTGAATCCTCCAGGACGTCCGGTTGGCAACCTCCTGTTCCTCGGGCCCACTGGTTCGGGCAAAACCCGGGTGGTCGAAGCCATGGCCGAAGCCCTGTTCGGCGATGCCCGCGCCTGCATCAAGATTGACTGCGCTGAATTTCAGCACTCGCATGAAATTGCCAAGCTGATCGGCTCGCCCCCGGGCTATCTGGGCCATCGCGAAACCCATCCCTTGCTCACTCAGGAAGCCCTGAACCAGTGGCATACGGAGACGCTCAAACTTTCGATTCTGCTGTTCGACGAAATCGAAAAGGCCTCGGACTCGCTCTGGCAGTTGCTGCTGGGCATTCTGGACAAGGCGACCTTGACCCTGGGCGACAACCGCCGCGTGGATCTATCGCAATGCATCATCATCATGACCTCGAACCTGGGGGCAGGAGAGATGAGCAACATGGTCGATGGCGGCCTGGGCTTTTCGCGAAAGGCGCTGCAGGTGGACGCGGCTTTCGACGACAAGATCAGCCGCACTGCTGTGGATGCGGCCCGGCGCAAATTCAGTCCGGAGTTCATGAACCGCATCGACAAGTCCGTAGTCTTCAGGACGCTGCGCTCGGAACATCTCCAGCAGATTCTGGAAATCGAGCTGGGCATGGTACAGCAGCGCATTCTGATGGCGTCGGCGGTAAACCAGTTCGTCTTCAGTTGCACGCCCAAGGTGAAAAGCTTCCTGCTGCACGAGGGGACCGACCCGAAATATGGGGCGCGGCACCTCAAGCGTGCCATCGAGCGGCATATCGTCTTCCAGCTGGCCAATCTGGTCGCTACCGGACAGATCAAGCTGGGGGACTTCATCCGCATTGACATGAGTGCGGAGGGCACGCTCATGTTCGTGAAGGAAGCCGAGAACGCCATGGTTCCGATGTTGCTGGAGCGCCAGGGCGTGGCCGCGGGAGCGCTTCCCATGGCCCGCCAAGCCCGCACCGTGGCCCGGCGCGAGTTCGGCGCCACCGGCACGCTGGACGGCAAGTAGTTCTCCAACCGCCGAACCAAACAACCTCAGGGCGCCAGGTAAACTGGCGCCCTTGTTCTTTTCGTGTGGGGCGGGCGCCCTCGCCCGCCGCTGTTGAAGTTGCCTCTGGTTTTTGCAGCTGTCCCGGTTTTGGGATAATGGGGATGGCACACGTTGTCTTAAAGACTGCAAAGTCAGAATGAAAGGCGTCGGACATGAGTGTCCGACCCACACTGGTTTCAGTCCGACCCACAGCGAGTTCCGCGCATCCAATATCCCGAGGGAAACGTATGAGGAGCAACCCGATCATCCTGCGCTGCCTGGCGGTGCTGCTGGCCTTTTGTATCTTGCAGATGCAGCCACTCAATGCCCGGGTCGAACCCTCGCGCGGTTTCAATATGTTTTCCGCGCAGGAGGAAGTGCAGGCCGGGCAGCAGTCTGCGGCCCAGGTTGCCAGGAAGCTGCCGGTGCTTCCGGACTCGGACCCGGTTTCGGTTTACGTGCAGCGCCTGGGGCAGCAACTGGCAGCGCATGCTCCCGGGGAAAAGTGGCCGTACAGCTTCCATGTGGTGAACCAGAAAGAGATCAACGCGTTCGCTCTTCCCGGCGGCCCCGTCTTTGTAAATGTGGGGACGATTCAGGCTGCGGACAACGAGGCCGAACTGGCGGGGGTGATAGCGCACGAGATTTCCCACGTTGTACAGCGCCATGGCACACGCGCCGCAAGCAAGCAGATGGCGGCCCAGCTCCCCCTGGCCATTCTGGGCGGAGTGATGGGCCAGGGCGCGCTCTCGCAGATGGCGCAGATGGGCCTATCGTTCGGCGTGGGCTCATACTTTTTGAAGAATTCGCGCAAGGCCGAATCCGAGGCTGACCTGCTGGGCACCGACATCATGTATGACACCGGCTTCAATCCTCGCGCCATGGCGCAGTTCTTTACCAAGATCCAGGAGCAAGGCGGGGCGCGCGGTCCACAGTTCTTCAGCGACCATCCTGACCCGGGAAATCGAGCCCAGGCCGTGGCGAGCGAGGTTGGCACGCTGCCGCGCAAGAGCAACTATCGCAGTGATAGCGCCGGGTTCCGCGACATCAAACAGCGGGTGGCAGGTATGCAGCCGCTCACCGCGCAGCAGATCGCGGCGCGCCAGACGCCGGCCATGAACGCGTCATCCAGCAGCGTGGCGCCCGCCAGCAGCCTGCGCAATTTCAGCCACCGCGATTTTACGATTTCTTATCCCGAGAACTGGCAGGTGTACGGAGACCAGAACTCGTCCGTCACCATTGCTCCTCCGAGCGGAGTGTCCCAGAACGCCGTCGCCTACGGGGTGATGATCAACACCTACCAGCCCGAGGACGCGAATGTCAGCCTCGAGCAGGCGACGCGCGATCTGCTGGCTTCGTTGCGCCAGTCCAATCCTGACCTGCGGGAGATCGGGCAGGATGAGAATATCCGGGTGAATGGAGTGGCGGGGAAGTCCGTGGATTTGATCGGAAACTCTCCCCTGCGCGACCAGAGCGGACGTCCCAGCCAGGAGCGGGATTGGCTGGTCGCGGTCATGCGTCAGGACGGCAGTCTCCTGTACGTTGTGTCGATCGCGCCGGAGAAAGATTTCGAAGGGCTGCGTCCCACGTTCGAGCAGATGCTCAAGTCGCTGCAGCTGCGGTAGTGTCGGTGGCTTCGTTGATCTGTCTTTGTGTCATCAGTCGAGCCAGGCTCTTCATTCTGGGTCAGGCCCCGGTCATCGAAGCCGAGCACAACTTGCGCTGAATTAGTCCCGCTGAGGGCGAAGTCTGAGGTCCGAGGTCTGACGCCCAAGGCCTGACGCCTGAGGTCCGGCGCCCGCCCTACCCGCCTTGCTTCAGGTCGGTGAGCACTTGGCGCGCAATTTCCTTCAGGGTCTCGAACACTCCCGGACCCTGGAAGGCGATGGCTTCAATCAGCGGCTCGTTCTTCCGGCGAAGATGTTTTGACAGGGCGTCCACCGACAGGACGTTGGGCAGATCGCGTTTATTGAGTTGCAGCACGTAGGGAATCTTGTTGAAGTCGTAACCGTGTTCCTTGAGGTTGGCCATCAGGTTGTCGAGGGCCTCGACATTGGCGTCCATGCGCTCTTCCTGGGAGTCGGCCACGAAGACGATGCCATCCACGCCGCGCAGAATCAGTTTGCGGCTGGCGTCATAGAACACCTGGCCGGGGACGGTGTACAGGTGAATGCGAGTCTTGAAGCCTCGGACCGAGCCTAGGTCCAGAGGCAGAAAATCGAAAAACAGGGTGCGTTCCGTCTCCGTGGCGAGGGAGATCATCTTGCCCTTCTGCTGCTCGGCGGTCTTCTGGTAGATAAACTGAAGATTCGTGGTCTTGCCGCCCAACCCGGCGCCGTAGTAAACGATCTTGCAGTTGATCTCGCGGGCTGCGAAGTTGATGAAACTCAAGACTTCCCTCGGACCAGGTGGCCGCGTCCGCATTGACGCGAACGTCTCCCGGTTAAATTTTGCTTGATGCTGCTGGTTTTATACCACACGGCCCGGTGTCCCCGGCAGGTTACGCAAGTTACTTGTGGAACACCGGCTCCATTTCAGATCGGAGATTGCAGATTGGAGATCTCAGATTTCAGATTGAAAACCTAGCCATCAGGAATTTCTTTGCGAACTTTGCGCAGGCCTTTGCGTCCTTTGCGGTAAGAGCTTTTGACCGCAGAGAGCGCAAAGGAACCCGCAAAGGTCGCAAAGGACTTCAATCTGAAATCTGTAATCTAAAATCTGAAATCTGCTGTCCGCCTTCAGCGGCCCAACCCAACCGGGTAGTAGCCTTCCTTGGCCGTGACCGTCAGGTCGGGACGCGCCACCCGCACTTCGATCTCGCGATGCGTGCTGCTGGGAGTGGCGTGCGTCAGATATCCCAGAGTGTACTGATTGCGCGCGTCGCCCAGAGCGCGGGCATACGTTGTCTCAATGGCATCGCGGGAAAATCCGGGAAAAATCTCGCCGCCGGTGGCGCTGGCATACTTGGGCAGGATGTTGTTGTAGCCGAGTCGCGAGCCTGTGAAGGGCACATGCAGCTTTTGCAGGGAACCGTATCCGGGAACGGCTGACGCCTCCACCGCTACCCCATACACTTGAACTCCACTCGATAACAAGACTTTCAGCGTATCGCTATAGCTGGCGTTGCTGCCATATTCGCGGCCGTCGCTGACGATAAAAATGACCTTCCGCCGGGTGCGGTCCCGTTTGCGCAGTTCGAGCGCGGCGGCCACAATGGCATCGTTGAGCACATGGGATTCCTTAGGTGGGGTGGTGACCCTGGGGGCGCCGCCCTCAATGGGGCGGCCGTTGACCATGGGGCCCTGCGGCCCCAGTGGACCGCTGGTTACGGCTGGGCCATTATTTCTGCCGGTCACCATCTTGAGACTATCCAGCGCCGCCTGCAACCGACGGCCTACCGCGGCAAAGTCGGTCACCCGGGACACGCTGGTGCTGTAGGTATAGAGCGAGACTTCATCGAACTCACTGAAGGCCCCCTGCAGCGCCGAAAAGGTCTGAATCACCTTCTGTACGGCTACGTCCGGCATCCCGGTGTCGAAGAGCACCGCCGCCGAGAGGGCGAAGGGATCGGTAGTAAAGAAATTCAGGTTTTGTTTCTTGCCATCCTCAAAAACCGAGAAGTCTCTGGATAGCAGGCCGTTGACCAGACGTCCGGAATCATCCTTAACCATGACCGGAACCACGACCTGGTTGGTGTTGACTGTGATTTTGAACAGCTCGTCGCTGCCGGCAGTGTGTCCCGCGGGGGCCCCGCCTTCGGGCACGGTCGTCACCTTGAAGGGAGGAGCAGAGGCAGGAGCGACACCGGGCGCGTAAACCGGATCCTCAGTCGAGTTGGAACTGGTGGGCGGAGGCTGGTTCGGGGGCGGGGACTGTTCTGGCGCCTGCTGTTGCGGGGCCCGGTTCCGCGGCGCCTGGCCCTGCGGCGGCGCATTGGGAAAGGGCCGCGAGGCCGAGGGTGCATCCGGAACGTCGGACTGAGGTTTTTCCTGTTGCTGGGCCGCCATCATCCCGCAAAACAGGGAAAGCGCCACTACTGCTGCGCCAAAGGCCTTAGACGTCTTACCAGTTACTGAGCACACGGAAACCCCTCCGCCTGACCGCGACTGCCTATATTTCGGATGCCGGGACCTGTAGTTTCGTGCATCTAACCTGATGGAATAGACTAACAAAAAAAGCGTGGGAGAATATCTGGATGGCAAGAGTCCCCAGGTTTCAGGCATTTGCAGCCTCACTGCTGGTAAGCGCCATGGTGGCAGCCGGCTTTGCCGCCGTGCCCATGGCCTTGGCCCAGCAGCTTCCCCACCTGGCCGGCACGCCCGACCCGGACAAGCCGTCCCCGGAGAGCCAGAACGATGAGCGGGACCAGTCTGTCGGCACACTCAAAGTTAATGTCAACGTTGTGCAGCTCTTTTTCAATGTCAAAGACAAAAAAGGCGGGCTGATTCCCAATTTGACCAAGAACGACTTCAAGGTCAGCGAGGACGGCAGCCCGCAGACAATCAAGTATTTCACCGCCGAATCTGACCTTCCCCTGACCCTGGGAATTCTGATCGATTCCAGCGGCAGCCAGCGACAGGTTTTGGAGATGGAGAAGGAAGTCGGGGCCAATTTCCTGAATGAGATCCTGCGCCCCAAAGATCTGGCGTTTGTGATCAGTTTCGATGTCGAATCCAACCTGTTGCAGGATTTCACCAACTCTCCCCGCCTGCTGCGCGCCGCCCTCAACAGCGCACGCATCAATGCTCCTCCGTCCAGTTGCGGCGGCCTGCCCGGGCAGGGCGGCGGACCCTTGCCGTGCGGTTCCAATCCCAAAGGCACTGTGCTCTACGACACCGTCTATCTGGCAGCCCACGATGAACTGGCCAAGGAAGTGGGACGCAAGGCCATGATCCTGCTCACTGACGGTGAGGACCAGGGCAGCGAATACAAGATCACCGATGCGATCGAGGCCGCGCAGAAGTCGGACTCTATCTGCTATGTGCTGTTGATCGCAGACCGCGGCTTCTACGGCTTCGGCGGTGGCGGATACTCCGGCGATCGCGAGATGAAGAAGCTGGCAGCCGAGACCGGTGGCCGCGTCATCGACGTCGGTAACAAGATGGAGAAACTGAAAGACGCCTTCGACCAGATCGCGCGTGAACTGCGCAGCCAGTACAACGTCGGCTACACTCCCACCAACACCGCCCTGGACGGTACATTCCGCAAGGTGGAGATCCAGGCCAACAAGAAGGATTATAAGATTCAGTCCCGCACCGGCTATTACGCAGTAGCCCGGAAAGAATAGCGGGCCTGCCGCGCGCTTTGTCATCCTGAGCGTAGTAGCTGCTTCGCTTGGCGAAGCGCTACGCAGTCGTAGAACCCCTATAACAACCCTATCGGCCGGGCAGCCTGATTTGGGGGCGGGCCATAAATCTCCCTCGCAATCGTCATTGCAGCGGGTAGGGGTCCTGCGACTCCGCATTGTGTCTCGCAAGCGAAACTCAATGCTGCACTCAGGATGACACTGGCTCGAACGTTTCTCTGCTGCTGCGATTCTCGTATACTTCTCCCGCGAAGCGTGACCGCCGCCAGAGAAGGAGTCTATGAGGATTGCGATCATCGTTTTCAGCCTGGTCGTCGCCCTCTCTCCCGCTGCTTTGGCGCAGGCTCCCACCGGCATCATTTTTGACACCGACATGGGCAACGACGTCGATGACGCGCTTGCGCTTGCCATGCTGCATGCCTTCCAGAGCCGTCATGAAATCAACCTGCTCGCGGTGACCGTCACCAAGGACAACAGGGGGGCCGCGCCCTATGTGGATGTGGTGAATACTTTCTACGGACGTCCCGAGATCCCGATTGGTACCGTGCGCAATGGGAAAACGCCGGAGTCGAATCCGATGATTGAGATTCCTGCCGAGCGGCGGCGCCCGGACGGCAGCTTCGTTTACCCGCACAGGATTCTGGACGGCGCCCAGGCGCCGGAAGCAGTCTCACTGCTGCGCCAGACGCTGGCGAAACAGAAAGATGGGAGCGTCGTGATCGTGCAGGTGGGCTTCAGCACAAATCTGGCCCGGCTGCTGGAAACACGGGCTGATACGGCAAGTGCGGATGATGGAACAACTCTTGTAAGGAAGAAAGTCCGCCTGCTTTCCATTATGGCGGGGAATTTCGCCGACGGAAAACCGGAATTCAATCTGGAGAAAGACGTGCCTTCCGCGCAACAGCTCTTTCGCGATTGGCCGACGCCGATCGTGGTAAGCGGATTCGAAATCGGCGCTGCTCTGGAGTTCCCCGCGACGCGCATCGAGCGGGATTTTTCCTACGTGCAGGACCATCCTGTAGCAGAGGCTTATCGGTCGTATATGAAGATGCCTTACGACCGGCCCACCTGGGACCTGACGGCGGTACTCTACGCGGTTCGTCCGGACGAAAAATATTTCTCGCTCTCGCCACCGGGAACGATCACTGTTCATCCCGGCGGCGGTTCGCACTTCGAGCCATCCCTGGCAGGAAATCACCGCTATCTGATCATCAAGGATGAACAGAAAGCGAGGACTCTGGAGACGATGATCCTGCTCGCCAGCGAACCGCCTGCGGCTTGCAGCCCGCGCTGAAGGGCCACTTCGCATTCATCGAGACGCCACTGCGGCTAAAGCCGGTCGGGTGCCGCTTTTGTCGGCACGGCTGAAGCCGTGCCCTTCCACGGCGCGTCCGGCCAAAATTCTGACGCCAGCTTCGGGGGAAGAGGCGTGCCGGAATATCCCGCCATGGCGGCGGCCTATCGGGTTGCCGCGAAGTAACCGCGGCGGCTGCGCACGCGCAGGCCTTTGTGATTTTGCGCCAGGATTTCAATTGTGTGGAAGCGGCCGTCCATACGCAAGTCGGCGGGCTTGTAGGAGAGCGCGTATTGGCTGCGCAGTTCATCCTGGATTTCGACGAAGGCATTGGCCACATCGTTCAGTTGAAACGGAACGAAGGCGCGTCCGCCGGTGGCCTCGGCAATGCGGTCGAGGACTTTGTCCCCTCCGCGACTGCCGCGGCTGATATTGGTGCTGATGGTGTAAACGATCACTTCCGCGCGCTGCGCCATCTCGATCGCTTCCTCGCGGGTGACGTGGCTCATGTTGTCGTCGCCGTCGCTGAGCAGGATGATCGCCCGGCGGACCGGCCCGTTCTGCTCTTCCTTCAGCAGCTTGTCGCGGCAGGCAAAATACAGCGCGTCGTACATGGCAGTGCCGCCGCCCGGGCGGAGGGGCCGAACTCATATTCGTTGCGGCGATGGAAGTTCTGTGTCGAGACGGCAATCGCCGGTATGCCGAGCAGCGCGCCTTCGAGGGCGCCCGACACCGTCCCGGAGTACGTTACATCGTCACCGATATTCCATCCCTTATTGATCCCCGAGACGATGAGATCGGGCTTCTGCTTGATGACGTGAGAAATCGCGAGGTTGACACAGTCGGTCGGCGTCCCGTCGATGCCGAACGTGTTGGTGCCGATCGTCTCGATGCGGAGCGGCCGACGAAGCGTGAGCGCGTGACCGATTGCGCTCGCTTCCTGCATCGGCGCGAC
>Ga0207645_10003727_pt1 | contig 11463 bp, 8 predicted proteins | sample KBSM53metaG_FD_184331 | JGI IMG/M metagenome (GOLD analysis project Ga0207645, IMG submission 184331) | Miscanthus rhizosphere microbial communities from Kellogg Biological Station, Michigan, USA - KBS M5-3 metaG (SPAdes) (version 2) | ecosystem: Host-associated > Plants > Roots > Rhizosphere >...
CGGCCGCGATCAGGGCGGCGGCACCCAGGCCTGCGACCAGCGCCGCGGCGCTGCGACGGCGAACCTGGGGTGCCGGCATCGGCGGCGTCACGAGCAGGGCGGCGGTGGTGATCATGTCGGCCGGCTCCGGCTCCGGCTCCGGCTCCGGCTCCGGCTCCGGACCGGCGGCCGGCGGCGCTTGCGGCATCGGCGGCGTGCCCGCGGCGTCGTCCCTCACAGCCATGCCATTGATCGGGGTCGCGTCGACCGTCGCAGGCGCAGCAGTCGTCACCGGTGTCGCCGGCGTGCCCGACATGGCGCGATCGACCGGCAGACCGAGCGCCACGGGCGTGACCGCCTCGGCCGCCGAAGGCGTCAGCGATGCCGCCAACGGCGGTTCATCGGGCGACGGCGGGGCATAGCCCGGCTGCGTCACCTCGTCGCCCATCTGCATCGGGACCTCGGTCTCGCCATCGAGCGCCGCGCGCAGCGCTGCGACGCTCTGCGGCCTTGCGCCAGGGTGCACGCCGAGCATCCAGGCGACGACGCCGGTGAAGCGCGCCGAGACGCCGGGCACGCTGCGCTGTGCGAGCTGCGCGACCGGGTCGACCTGACCCTGCAGCGCACGCGCAGTCGACGGCGCCGGCGGTTCGCCGAACAACAGGAAGTGCATCACCGCACCGAGCGCGTAGATGTCGGTCCACGGGCCCTGCCGCAAACCGGGCGTCTCGGCGTACTGCTCGATCGGCGCATAGCTCGGCTTCAGGATCGCGGTCATCGACGATGCAGCGTCGCGGATCGCGCAGCGCGCGGCACCGAAGTCGAGCAGGATCGGCACGCCGCCGGGCGGCAGCACGATGTTGTCGGGCGCGATGTCGCGGTGGCATACGCCCACCGCATGCAATTGCGCGAGCGCGTCCAGCATCGGATCGAGCACGCCGCGGATCCAGGCCTCGTCGGGTGGCTGCGCCATCGCGCGGCGCGCGTCGCGCAGGGTCACGCCTTGCAGGTAAGGCATCACCATGTAAGCCGTGCCGTTGTCTTCCCAGCAGCGGTGCACCTTGACCAGCGACGCGTGGTCGAAGCGCGCGAGCAGGCGCGCCTCGTTGATGAAAGAGCGCAGCCCGTTCGCATAGGCGGCGGCGTCGGCGCCCGGGCGCACCGCGATCGTCGGCCCGACACCGCGCGCCGCGAGCGACGCAGGCATGTATTCCTTCAGCGCGACCAGGCGCTCGAGCGAATGGTCCTGCGCGAGGTAGACGATGCCGAAGCCGCCGGCGCCGAGCACCCGCAGGATCTCGAACTCGCCGAAGCGCGTGCCGGCGGGCAGCGCGCTCGCGTCCGCCGGCGGGCCGGCGGCGGGCGCCGCGCTCGGGTCGGGTCGGTTCGGGTCGGGATTCATGGCTCGGTCAGCGACAGCAGCGGTGCAGCTTAGCGCAGGGCACCGGCAGGCGTCGCACCCCTGCGGCGTAGCAATCGGGATGCCTGCCCGTGCCCCTAAAATCGCCCGATGGCAACCATTCTTCAGCACCTGCCCGCCGGGCAGAAGGTCGGCATCGCGTTCTCGGGCGGCCTGGACACCAGCGCCGCGCTGCACTGGATGCGCAACAAGGGCGCGATCCCGTACGCGTACACCGCGAACCTGGGCCAGCCCGACGAGCCCGACTACGACGAGATCCCGCGCAAGGCGATGCTGTACGGTGCCGAGGCCGCGCGCCTGGTCGACTGCCGCTCGCAGCTCGCGGCCGAGGGCCTGGCCGCGCTGCAAAGCGGCGCGTTCCACATCTCGACCGCCGGCGTGACCTACTTCAACACCACGCCGCTCGGGCGCGCGGTGACCGGCACGATGCTGGTCGCCGCGATGAAGGACGACGCGGTCAACATCTGGGGCGACGGCAGCACCTTCAAGGGCAACGACATCGAGCGCTTCTACCGCTACGGCCTGCTCGCCAACCCTGGGCTGAAGATCTACAAGCCCTGGCTCGACCAGGCTTTCATCGATGAGCTCGGCGGCCGCGCGGAGATGTCGGCGTTCATGAGCCAGGCCGGGTTCCAGTACAAGATGTCGGCCGAGAAGGCCTACTCGACCGACTCCAACATGCTCGGCGCGACCCACGAGGCCAAGGACCTCGAGCAGCTCTCGAGCGGCATGAAGATCGTGCAGCCGATCATGGGCGTCGCATTCTGGCGCGACGACGTCGCGGTGCCGGCCGAGGAGGTCACGGTGCGCTTCGACGAGGGCCGGCCGGTCGCGCTCAACGGCGTCGAATACCCCGACCTGGTGGCGCTGCTGCTCGAAGCCAACCGCGTTGGCGGGCGTCACGGCCTGGGCATGAGCGACCAGATCGAGAACCGCATCATCGAGGCCAAGAGCCGCGGCATCTACGAGGCGCCCGGCCTGGCGCTGCTGTTCATCGCCTACGAGCGGCTCGTCACCGGCATCCACAACGAAGACACGATCGAGCAGTATCGCGACCATGGCCGGCGCCTGGGCCGCCTGCTCTACCAGGGGCGCTGGTTCGACCCGCAGGCGATCATGCTGCGCGAGACCGCGCAACGCTGGATCGCCCGCGCGATCACCGGCGAGGTCACGCTCGAGCTGCGCCGCGGCAACGACTACTCGATCCTCAACACGGTGTCGAACAACCTCACCTACCAGCCCGAGCGGCTGACGATGGAGAAGGGCGAATCGACCTTCTCTCCGCAGGACCGCATCGGCCAGCTGACGATGCGCAACCTCGACATCGCCGACACGCGCGACAAGCTCGGCATCTATGCGGCCAGCGGGCTGCTGTCGGGCGACGCGTCGACCGAGATGCTGCGGCTGGGCGACAAGGGCTCCGCGCAGCCGGGCTGATGGAACCGAGCCGACTGCAACCCGGCTGACACATCCGCCCGCTACCATCGCCGCCGATGGCCCCGACCCCTTCGCTGCTGAAGAAGCTGCTCGCCCGCTGCGCATTGGCGCTGCTGCTGGTGTTCGCGCAGCAGCAGGCGTCGCTCCATTGGCTGTCGCATGCGATCGACGCGACCCATGCGAAGGCCGGCAGCGCGGCACTCGCCGACCACTGCGACGACTGCCTGGCCTTTGCCGGGCTGGCCGCCGGGGCGACCAGCGCGCAGGCGGCCCCGCCGGTCGCGCCGGCACAGCATGCGGCGATCCTGCTGCCTGCGGTGGCGATCGCACCCTGCCCGCTGCGACTGGGCTTCGAATCGAGGGCGCCACCGATCCTGTCCTGAGCCGTAACGAACGCGCGCGCGCAACCGCACGCGCGCGCCCCATTGCTCCGAGACAGGATCACCATGTTCAAGTTCACCCCCTTGGCGGGCGCCGCTGCGCTTGCCATCGTCTGCGGCCCTGCGCGCGCCGATGACACCGCCGTGGCGCCCGCCGTGGCTGCCCTGCCAGCCGGCACCGCCAGCGCGTCGGCAGCGGCGCCCACCACCACCGTGGCCGCGACGCTGCTGCCGCGCGTCGAGGTCAAGGCGACGCGGCACCGGCTCGACGAGGCGCGCAGCTCGCTGTCGCCCGACACCGGCAGCACCGTCTACCGCTTCGACCAGGCCGACATCGACCGGCTGCCGCTCGGCGATGCGACACCGCTCAACCAGGTGCTGCTGCGCGCGCCCGGCGTGGTCGGCGATTCCTATGGCCAGCTGCACGTGCGCGGCGACCACGGCAACCTGCAGTACCGCATCAACGGCGTCGTGATCCCCGAGGCGATCAGCGGCTTCGGGCAGGCGCTGGACACGCGCTTCGCCGACCAGGTCAACGTGCTCACCGGCGCGCTGCCGGCGCAGTACGGCTACCGCACCGCCGGCGTGGTCGACATCACGACCAAGGGCACGGAGCTGTCGAATGCCGGCAGCATCGACCTGACGGTCGGCAGCCGCGGCCATGTCGAGCCGAGTCTGCAAGTCGGCGGCACTGCGGGCGACCTGCAGTACTTCGTCACCGGCTCGTTGCTGCGCAGCCGCATCGGCATCGAGAACCCGACGCCCGACGCGAATGCGCTGCACGACGACACCCGCCAGGGCAAGGGCTTCGCCTACCTGAGCGCGCTGCTCGGCGCGCACAGCCGCCTCAGCCTGACGCTGGGCACCGCGCAGAGCCGGTTCCAGATCCCGAACGTGCCGGGCGAGACGCCGGCCTTCACGCTCGCCGGCGCGACCGCCCCGGACTCGCGCAACCTCGACGCGAACCAGCGCGAGCGCAACAACTTCCAGGTGCTGAGTTTCCAGTCGCGCTTCGACGACGCGACCGACTACCAGGTCTCGCTGTTCAACCGCAGCACCAGCGTGCACTACCAGCCCGACCCGGTTGGCGACCTGACGTACAACGGCGTCGCGGCCGACGTGACGCGCCGCAACGTCGCCAGCGGCCTGCAGTTCGACCTGAGCCGCACCCTCAATGCGCAGCACACGCTGCGCGCCGGCGCGTTCGCGCAGCGCGAGCGCGGCTCGGTCGACAACCGCTCGACCGTCTTCCCCGCCGATGCGCAGGGCGACCAGACGAGCGACGTGCCGCTGACCATCGCCGACGACAGCCGCCTGCGCGGCCACCTGTTCGGCCTGTACCTGCAGGACGAATGGAAGCCGACCCAGGCGCTGACGGTGAACGCCGGCGCGCGCTACGACCGCGTCGACACGGTCGTGGCCGAGTCGCAGCTCAGCCCGCGGCTGGGCGCCGTCTATGAGCTCGATGCGAACACGCGGGTGCACGCCGGCTATGCGCGCTACTTCACGCCGCCGCCGAGCGAGAAGATCGATACCACCTCGGTAGCGAAATTCCTCGGCACCACGAACGCACTGCCGTCGGACGCGAATACCGCGGTGCGCTCGGAGCGCTCGAACTACTTCGACATCGGCGTGTCGCACCAGCTGACGCCGAACCTGACCCTCGGCGCCGATGCCTACTACCGCCAGGTCGCGCACCTGCAGGACGAGGGCCAGTTCGGCAACGCGCTGATCTACTCGGCATTCAACTATGCGCAAGGGCGGATCTACGGCATGGAGCTGTCGGCTTCGTACAAGGATCCGCACTGGTCGGCCTACGCCAACCTGAGCCTCACCGCGGCCCGCGGCAAGGGCATCGAGACCGGCCAGTTCAACTTCGACGCCGACGAGCTGGCCTACATCCAGAACCACTGGGTCCACCTCGACCACGAACAGAAGCTCGCCGCATCGGGCGGCGTGTCGTACCGCTTCGCCGACAGCACCGTGCTCGGCGCCGACCTGCTGTACGGCAGCGGCCTGCGTCGCGGCTTCGCGAACACCGAGCACCTGCCGAGCTTCGTGCAGGTCAATGCGTCGGTGTCGCACGGCTTTGACGCGCCGGGCTTCGGCAAGTTCGACGTTCGGGTCTCGGCGATCAACCTGTTCGACCGCAGCTACGAGCTGCGCGACGGCAGCGGCATCGGCGTCGGCGCGCCGCAGTTCGCGCCACGGCGCACGCTGTACCTGTCGCTGAGCAAGCCGTTCACTTTCTGATTGCGGCCGGCCCGGCGCGCGGCGCCGGGCCGAGGTCATGCCAAAATCCGGTGGATGAACCTGTCGCAACCCGTTCGCCGGCACTGGCTGGCCGCCGTCGCGCTCAGCTGGCTCGGCCTGCACGGCGGCCCGGCGGCGGCGCTCGATGCGCCGTCCGGCAAGGTGATCCTGACGCTCAGCGGCAAGCTCGCCCAGAGCAACGACAACGGCAGCGCCGCGTTCGACCTGGCGATGCTGCAGGCGCTGCCGCAGCACAGCTTCGCGACGCGCACGCCGTGGTTTTCGCAACCGCGCAAGTTCACCGGCGTGCTGCTGCGCGACCTGGTCGATGCGGTCGGCGGCAGCGCCGCGAGCTTGCGCGCGATCGCGCTGAATGACTACCGCGTCGACATCCCGGCCGACGACCTGCGGCTGCATGGCGCGATGGTGGCCTACCTGATGGACGACAAGCCCATGACGGTGCGCGAGCGCGGCCCGCTGCTCGTGATCTATCCGTTCGACGACGCGCCCGAGCTGCGCACCGCCATTTACTACAGTCGCGCGATCTGGCAACTCAGGAGCCTGGAGCTGCGATGACGCCGGGCGCGGCTGCCGACGACGCGCCACCGCGGCGCGTCTGGCTGGGCGCGGTGGTCGGCGTGCTGTCGCTGGTGATGCTGGCGGTCGCGTATGTGCAGTGGCGCCAGTACAAGCTGCTCGATTCCGCGGCGCACTTCCAGAACGAAGCGCTGGGCTGGAGCTTTTCGCAGCTCGAGACCGAGCAGCTGCGGCTGCGCGTCCAGCTGGCCGACTACCTGAGCGATCCGCAGCCCGACAGCGCCGACAAGCTGCAGCTGCGCTACGACATCTTCGTCAGCCGCGTCGGCCTGGTCGACCATGAGCGCGCCGCCGGCATCATGCGCGACCAGCCGACCTACCGCCCGGCGATGGCGCAAGTGCGGGCGTTCGTGAAGCAGGCCGATCGCACGCTCGGCGACGTGCCCGCCCGCCCGCTCGACGCCGCCGCCGCCGCGCCGCTGATGCCGATGCTGGACGCGCTCAACGCGCCGCTGCACGACCTGTCGCTGGGCGCATCGCACCTGCTGTACGAGCGCGCGACCGAGCGCAACGATGCGGTGCGCCAGCAGACCGAGCTCGGGGTCGCGCTGACGGTGTTCCAGTGCGTGCTGCTGCTCGCGCTGGCGGTGATCGCGCTGCGCCAGGTGCGCGCACTGGCCGAGCGGCGGCGCCGCCTCGAGGCGCTCGCCGCCAACCTGCACACCGCGCGCCACGATGCGGAGGCCGCGAACCGCGCGAAGAGCGCGTTCCTCGCGAACATGAGCCACGAGATCCGCACCCCGTTCCACGGGCTGCTCGGCATGATGTCGCTGCTGCAGGACAGCCGCCTGACGCCGCAGCAGGCGACCTACCTCGACACCGCGCGCGAGTCGGCCCACCACCTGCTCACGATCCTGAACGACATCCTCGACATCTCGCAGCTCGAGACCGGCAAGCTCCAGGTCAATGCCCAGACGGTCGACCTGCTGCAGCTGATCGGCCAGGTCGAAGCGCTGATGCGTGCGCAGGCCAGCACCAAGGGGCTGCGGCTGCGGGTCGACGTCGGCGCCGACGTGCCGCGCTGGGTGCGCGCCGATCCGACGCGCGTGAAGCAGATCCTGTTCAATCTGCTGAGCAACGCATTGAAGTTCACGCCGACCGGCACCGTCGTGCTGCAGGTCGCCTGCGGCCCTCACGCGCGCATCGATTTCACCGTCAGCGACACCGGCATCGGGATGGACGAGGCGACCCTGGGGCGGCTGTTTCAGCGCTTCATGCAGGGCGACGACACCCCGTCGCGGCGCGCCAGCGGCACCGGCCTGGGCCTGGAGATCTCGCGCGACCTGGCGCGCCTGATGGGCGGCGACATCACCGTGCGCAGCCAGCTGGGCGCCGGCAGTGCGTTCACCGCCGCGCTGCCGCTGCCGGCGGTGGGCGCGCCTGCGCCGAGCAGCGATGCCGCCGCCGCCGAGACCGGCCGCTCGCGACCGCTGCGCGTGCTGGTCGCCGAGGATCACGCGGTGAACCGCGCCTACCTCGAAGCGGTGCTCGACAAGCTCGGCCACCACGGCGTGTTCACGACCGATGGCGACGGCGCGGTGCAGGCGGTGCGAGACCAGCAGCCCGGCGAGGAGTTCGACGTCGTGCTGATGGATCTGCACATGCCGGGCATGGACGGCTTCACCGCGGCGCGCACCATCCGCGCGATGCCGCCGCCGCGCGGTCGCGTGCCGATCGTCGCGCTCACCGCCGATGCCTTCCAGGAGTCGCGCGAACTCGCCCGCGAGGCCGGCATGGAAGGCTTCCTGACCAAGCCGGCCCACCTGCCGCAATTGCGCGAGGCGCTGCAGCGCTACAGCGCCGGCGCGAGCGCGCACGAGGCCGAGCCGGTCGACCGGCCTGTGCCCGCGGCGCAGCAGTCGGCGTCGCCGCTCGACATGCTGACCGTCGACGATGTTCGCCAGGCCTTGTCGGCGGCCCGCTACGACACCGTGCTCAGCGGCTTCTTCGAAAGCAGCGTCGCCCAGGTCGGCGCGATGCGGCGCGCCGCTGCGCAGTCGGCCCACACCGATCTGCAGCACCGCGCGCATTCGATGAAAGGTGCGGCCGCCAGCCTCGGCTTGCGCGCGATCGCCGCGGTCGCGCAGCAGCTGCAGTCGCCCGCGCCGCACACCACGACCGACGAACTGACAGCCCTGCTCGACCAGCTCGACGAGCAGTTCGCGCTGAGCCGCGATGAATGCCTGCGCGCCGGGCTGATCGGCGGCGGCGGCAGGGCCGTCACACCACCAGTGGCTCGGGCTCCAGCCTGATGCCGAAGCGGCCGTAGACGCTCTCCTGGATCGCGCCGGCCAGCAGCATCACCTCGGAGCCGATCGCGCCGCCGCGGTTCACCAGCACCAGCGCCTGCTTCTCGTAGACGCCGGCCTGGCCCATCGACTTGCCCTTCCAGCCGCAAGCGTCGATCAGCCAGCCGGCGGCCAGCTTGATGCTGCCGTCGGGCAGCGCGTAGTGCACGATCTCGGGGTCGCGGCCGATGATGTCCAGGCACTGCTCCTTCGTCACCACCGGGTTCTTGAAGAAGCTGCCGGCATTACCGATCACGCGCGGATCGGGCAGCTTGGCACGGCGGATCGCGCACACCCAGTCGAAGACCTGGCGCGGGCTCGGCGCGGTGATGCCGGTCTCGTGGATCTTGCGCTCCAGGTCGAGGTAGCCGAGCACCGGCTGCCACGGCTTGGGCAGGCGAAAGCGCACCCGCGTGATCACGCTGCGGCCCGCCAGCGCGTGCTTGAACACGCTGTCGCGGTAGCCGAACGCGCAGATGCCGGCGCGCAGGGTGACCGAACGACCGGTGACGAGGTCGACCGCATCGAGCGACTCGAAGCGGTCTTTCAGCTCGACGCCGTACGCACCGATGTTCTGCACCGGCGCGGCGCCCACGGTGCCCGGGATCAGCGCCAGGTTTTCCAGCCCCGGCCAGCCGTTGGCCAGCGTGAAGTCGACGAACTCGTGCCAGTTCTCGCCGGCGCCGGCCTCGACGATCCAGGCATCGGCCTGCTCGGCGACCAGCCGCATGCCGCGCACCTCGACCTTCAGCACCACCTGCGGCATGTCGCGCGTCAGGATAATGTTGCTGCCGCCGCCGAGCACGAACTTCGGCGCCGTGCCCAGCGTCGGATGATCGACGACGCGTCGCACGTCCGCGTCGCTCGTCACGCGCACCAGCGTGCCCGCCACTGCGGGCAGGCTGAAGCTGTTGTAAGGTTTGAGGCTCACGCCGACCTCGATTTGCATGCCACAATTTTCGCCTCTATCGGCGTGCCCCGCAAAACGGGTGTGTTTGGCGGTCGCGGCGCCCGCGGCACACCTCTCCTTCGACTTCATCAGGCTTTCAACATGCCCAGCTTCGACACCGTACTCGAACCCAACCTCGTGGAGGTGCGCAACGCCGTCGACCAGACCGCCAAGGAGATCGGCACGCGCTTCGATTTCAAGGGCTCGTCGGCCAAGGTCGAGCTCAAGGAGAAGGAGCTCACGGTCTGGGCCGACAGCGACTTCCAGATCGGCCAGGTGCTCGACATCCTGATCGCCAAGCTCACCAAGCGCAGCGTCGACATCCGCTTTCTCGATCGCAGCGCGAAGATCGAGAAGATCGGCGGCGACAAGGTCAAGCAGGCGATCGTCGTGAAGAACGGCATCGACAGTGACACCGCGAAGAAGATCCAGACCGCCGTCAAGCAGAGCAAGATGAAGGTGCAGGCCGCGATCCAGGGCGACGTGGTGCGCGTGACCGGCGCCAAGCGCGACGACCTGCAGGCCGCGATGGCGCTGATCCGCAAGGAGATCGCCGACGCCCCGCTGTCCTTCACGAACTTCCGTGACTGAGCCCGTGCCGAGCCAGCGCCTGCGCGCTGGCCAGAGACTGGCGAAGGCCGCCGGCCGCGGGCTCGGGGCCGCGGCGCTGCTCGCCGCCCAGGCCGCGCTCGCGCAGACCGTCTCGATGAGCGGCAGCCTGGGCGACAAGGCACTGCTTGTGATCGACGGCGCGCCGCGCACCGTCGCGACCGGCGCCACGGTGCAGGGCGTGAAGCTGGTCAGCGTGACCAACGGCGCCGCCGTCGTCGAGGTGAAGGGCAAGCGCCTGGCGCTGACGCTGGGCGATGCGCAGGTCAACCTCGGCGGCGTCGCAAGCGCGGGCGGCGGCTCGCAGATCGTGCTGACGGCCGGCAGCGGCGGGCATTTCACGACGCTGGGCTCGATCAACGGCAAGTCGGTCGACTTCGTGGTCGACACCGGCGCGACGATGGTGCTGATGGGCGCCGCGCAGGCCGAGCGGCTCGGCATCGATTTCGAGAAAGGCCAGCGCGGCACCGTGATGACCGCCAACGGCCCGGTCATCGTCTACCGCATCAAGCTCGCATCGGTGCGCGTCGGCGATGTGCAGGTTTACGACATCGATGCCAGCGTGGGCCAGATGCCGCTGCCGTTCGTGCTGCTCGGCAACAGCTTCCTGACGCGCTTCCAGATGAAGCGCGAGAACGACACGCTGACGCTCACGAAGCGCTACTGACGACATGGCGCACCCGTCGGCGGGGTAACGACGCCACCCGCCGGGCGGGTCTCAGGCCGCTTGAGGGCGGCCCGGCGCCGGCCTGAGTGCCCTCGCGTCGGCTGCGGGATTGTCAGGAGGCGCGCTGTCACGGATCGGACAAGAAAAATGGCACGGTCGTGCTAAAACAGCCGACCGACGCCAAGTCGCATGCGCCGCGAGGAGACACGCCGATGGACCTGAATTTCACGCCCGAAGAACAAGCCTTCCGCACGCAGATTCGCGCCTGGGTTGCCGAGAACCTGCCGAAGGACATCAGCCACAAGGTCCACAACGCGCTGCGCCTGACCAAGGAGGACATGCAGCGCTGGGCCCGCATCCTCGGCGCCAAGGGCTGGCATGGCTGGGCCTGGCCGAAGGAGTTCGGTGGCCCGGGCTGGAGCGCGATCCAGAAGCACCTGTTCGAAGAGGAATGCGCACTCGCCGGCGCGCCGCGGGTCGTGCCGTTCGGACCGGTCATGGTGGCGCCGGTCATCATGGCCTTCGGCACGCCGGAGCAGCAGCGGCGCTTCCTGCCCGACATCATGAGCGGCAAGGTCTGGTGGAGCCAGGGCTACAGCGAGCCGGGTTCGGGCTCCGACCTGGCCTCGGTGAAGACCAAGGCCGAGCGCAAGGGCGACTACTACCTCGTCAACGGCCAGAAGACCTGGACCACGCTGGGCCAGTACGGCGACTGGATCTTCTGCCTGGTGCGCACCAGCAACGAGGGCAAGCCGCAGACCGGCATCAGCTTCCTGCTGATCGACATGAAGAGCCCCGGCGTCTCGGTGCGCCCGATCATCACGATGGACGGCGAGCACGAGGTCAACGAGGTCTGGTTCGACAACGTCGAGGTGCCGGCCGAC
>Ga0207645_10003730_pt1 | contig 11456 bp, 8 predicted proteins | sample KBSM53metaG_FD_184331 | JGI IMG/M metagenome (GOLD analysis project Ga0207645, IMG submission 184331) | Miscanthus rhizosphere microbial communities from Kellogg Biological Station, Michigan, USA - KBS M5-3 metaG (SPAdes) (version 2) | ecosystem: Host-associated > Plants > Roots > Rhizosphere >...
CGATCGGGCGTGGCACACCCGCTGCAATCCCGGTATGCATGCTCACAAAGCGCCGCAGCCGAGCCCTCCCGTCGCTCATCGCCACCGCTGCCCTGTCCGCCGCCGCGTGCGCGGAGCTGGGTGCTGACGCGGAGACTTCCGAAGACCAGGTCGCGTCAGAGAACGGCTTCGCCTACAACGGCTTCGCCTACAACGGCTTCGCCTACAACGGCTTCGCCTACAACGGCTTCGCGTTCAACGGCTTCGCCTACAACGGTTTCGCCTTCAACGGCTTCGCCTACAACGGCTTGTCGTTCGTTGACGGCATTTCCATCAACGGGCTCTCGACGAGCGGAGGCCTCTCGTGGACCTCGGGGCTCATGACGACCGCGAGCGGCCGCGAAGCGGTGAAGTACATGGTCAAGTGCGCGTTCCCGAGCGGGCACCGATTGACCGCGCAGGACAACGCCGTCCCGCCCAACACGTACACCTTCGACGGCGCCATCGGCGTGGCTCCCGAGCTCGAGTTCGGCACGTGCGACCTCAACTGTCAGGAGAGGGTCAGCGCCTGCATGCTCGCGCACGTCAACAACTCGGGCGTACACGTTGGCATCTGGCTGGTCGGCCCCGACAACGGCATCGGCTGGGAAACCAGCCCCGACTACCCGTACATGGAAGCCGCCTACTTCGGCAACCTGTTCATGGCCAACCCGAAGGGCAACTACTGCGCGGGCAACAACCTGTCCGCCGGGGCGTCACTGGGCCGGCTCGGCGGCTCGTTCGGCACCGGCGGCGGCGTCCTGACCAGCCCCTACGGCACGCAGTGGGACGGCGTCAACAATCAGAACGTGCCGGCCTACTGCGCGTTCGCTTCTCTCAACCACTGCACCCCGCAGAACGCGGGCTTCTCGTCATGCGCCGATCAGTCGCCGCAGGCGCCGTACCCCTCGGGCCACGCCTGGATGCACCCGGTGACGGTCTACCGAAACTTCGAACCGACGCAGCTCTACAAGATTTGCAACACAAACAACAAGTGCCTGGGTGTGGTAGGCGGCAGCACGTCGAACGGCGCCAACGTCGAGCAGCGGACCTTCACGGCCGCGGCTGGTCAGACCTGGCAGATCCTTCAAGTGTCGTCGGGCAACTACAAGATCGTCAACAGGACCAGCGGCATGTCCCTCGACCTCAACGGCGCGCAGGCGGTGCAGCGGCCTTACACGGGCACTACGAGCCAGATCGTACCGCTCACGTTCATACCGGGCGATCCCGGTCGCGCGAACCTCCGGATGTCGTCGACGACGTTTTCAGCCCAGCTCCTGCCGTCGAACCTTTCCGGCACGGATGGCGCGCTCATCCAGAGCGTAACCTCTTACCCCGTAGGCGCCGGAAGCCCGGACCAGGGGCGGTGGTCGTTCATACCCGTTACCCTCGCGACGTTCGATCCGGGACGCACGGTTCGGCTGGTGCCGCAGAACGCGACTAACAAGTCGGTGGACGTCCCTTACCTCTCGACCACGAACGGAACCGCGTTGCAGCAGTACGACACGTGGCCCACTGACGGGCAGCGGTTCTTCCTCCGCGACGCCGGCAACGGCAACGTGAAGCTCGCCATGAAGGTGGGCCAGAACAAGTGCATCGGACCGCGCGCGAACGGCACCACCCTGGGCACGGTGCTCGAAGTCCAGGATTGCAACACGACCTTCAACCAGGCGTGGCTCACCAGCGAGACCGCCGCGGGATCGGGCGTCTTCATGTTCAAGAACGCCGGCGCCCCGAACCTGTGCCTCGAGGTGCGCAATGCCAGCACCGCCAACGGCGCTGTCATCGACCTCTGGACCTGCAGCAACACCGCCAGCAACCAGAAGTTCGCGCTGCTGGCGAACTAGCGCGGGTTTCAGACGTCGAAGCCGAAGTAGCTGCGCGCGTTCTTGAAGCAGACGTCTTCCACGAGCCGGCCGAGCAGCCCTGTGTCGTTGGGCAGCCGGCCGGCTTCGACGTCGTTACCCAGCAGGTTGCACAGCAGGCGGCGGAAGTAATCGTGGCGCGAGTACGACAGGAAGCTGCGTGAGTCCGTCAGCATGCCGACGAAACGCGACAGCAGGCCCATGTTCGACAGCGCGTCCATCTGCTTGGTCATGCCGTCCAGCTGATCGAGGAACCACCAGGCGCTGCCGAACTGCATCTTGCCCGGCACCGACCCGTCCTGGAACGAACCGATGATCGTCGTCAGCAGCTCGTTGTCACGCGGGTTCAGGTTGTAGACGATCGTCTTCGCGAGCTGTCCCCCCGAATCCAGCCGGTCGAGGAACCGCACCAGCGCCTCGCCCTGCGGGAAATCGCCGACGGCGTCGTATCCGGTGTCGGGTCCCAGCACGCGCATCGCCCGCGTGCTGTTGTTGCGCATGGCGCCCAGGTGGAACTGCTGCACCCAGCCGCGTTTGTGATCCATCACGGCGAAGTCGTAGGTCAGCGCCGCGCGCAGCTTCTCGATCTCGTCGGGCGCCAGCGCCTTGCCCGCGCGCGCCTTCGCGAAGATCGCCTCCGCCTCGCGTTCGGTGTAAGCCGCCGCGTAGATCCGCTCCAGCCCGTGATCGGAGGCGCGGCAGCCGTTGGCGTGGAAGAAGTCGTGGCGCTTCTGCAGGGCCTCGCGCAGGGTCGCCAGCTTGTCGACCGTCATGTCGGCGGCGGCGGCCAGCTTGTCGACCCAGCCGTTCCACAGCGGCAGGTCGTGCACCGCCAGCGCCTTGTCGGGGCGCCAGGTCGGGCACAGCTTCGTGCGCGCCTTGGTGTTCTTCGCGTGGCGCCGGTGCGGCTCCAGGTCGTCGATCGGATCGTCGGTGCTGCAGACGACCTTCACGTTGTACTGCGCCAGCAAGCCCTGCGCGGTGAACGCCGGCTCGGCCAGCTTGCGGTTGCAGTGCTCGTAGATCTCCTTCGCCGTATCCGGCCCCAGCAGCTTGCCGGTGACGCCGAACGGGAAGGCCAGCTCGAGGTGCGTCCAGTGGTAAAGCGGGTTGCGCAGCGTCTGCGGCACCGTCGCCGCCCAGGCCGCGAACTTGTCCCAGTCGGACGCGTCGCCCGTGATGCTGCGTTCGGGAACGCCCGCCGTGCGCATCGCGCGCCACTTGTAGTGGTCGCCCTGCAGCCAGATCTCGGTGATCGACCGCCACTTGTAGTCGTCCGCGACCTGATGCGGTGACAGGTGGCAGTGGTAATCGATGATCGGCTGCCGCCGCGCGAACGTCTCGTACAGATCGATCGCGGTCTTGCTGTCGAGGAGGAAGTCGTCGCCGAGGAAGCGTTTCATGTCAGAACACGAAGCCGACGCCGCCGTTGAGATCGAAGTTCAACGTGAACTTGGGCGCGGCGAGCTGGGCGTTGGTTCCCAAGGTTAGCGCGACGCTGTCGGTCAGCTTGTAGAAAAAGCCGCCGCCGACCTGGGCCAGCAGCGGACCGGCCACCACCGAATCCTTGCAGGTCTGCATGCCGTTCGATCCGCAGTCGTTCAGGTTGCCGAAGGTGACGACATGCCGGATCTGTCCACCGCCCAGACCGCCCGAAAGAAACGGTCGGAAGCTGCCGGTGGTGGAGGCGAGCCAGGTCGCCTTGGCGAACACCGCCAGCGCGGCGGGCACCGGATCGTGCTGCTTGCCATCCTGCGAGTATCCGGTCGTGCCGGTGACCAGCTGGAACCGCCCCTGCAGCGACAGCATCACGTCGGATTTCCACCAGTAGCCGACCTCCGGCGCCACGTGCCCCAGGCCCGCGCCCGAGAACGTCCCGGACACCGGCGTGTCGGCGTTGACTTCGCCGTTGCCCGACGTGTACCCGTACCCACTGCCGACCAGCAGGCTGACGAACATCTTGCCGGTGTTGTCGTCTTCTTCCTCTTCGTGGCGCTTGCGAGTCTCGGCCTTGCGCTCGACCGTCGCGTCAGCGTGTCCCGATGAAGCTTTCGCCGTCGCCGCGAACGAGATCACCAGCGGCCGCGTGTCGGTCCCGCGCGACGCGACGGGATTGCCGTCGTCGTCCTGCGCTTCCATGTAGTAGGCGACCGACGATCCGCTGGTCGCGGACGCGGGAATCTCGGCGCGGTACGCGCCGTCGCCCACCGGCTCCATCTCGCGGCCCAGGAAGTCGCTGGTCCCCTGCTCGCGATACGCGAGCACCAGCTTGCGGAACTTCAGGCTCTCCTCGACGGTGACCGTGACGATGATGCTGGAGCCCTGCCGCACCTCGCTGACCGTGTGGTAGCTGAATCCCGACGCCGACGGCGCGTCGGATCGCGTCGCAGGCTGGCCGCCGCGGCTGCCGCCGCCCGCGGGCGCGGCCGGCGGCGTGGCCGGCGCCGTCTCTTCGCCGCCGCTCGCCACCCCGCCGCTCGCCTTCGCTTCCGCGAACGCCTCCTCCAGATCCGGCGTGGACAGCGATTTCGTGATGCCGATGGTCGGATCGATCGACAGCGCTATCGCGAACTGCTTCTTCCCGAGCTCCGGATTCTTGAAGCCCTGGATGATGATGACGCCCATGTGCACGTGCGTGCGCGCGGCGACCGGATGCTGTTCGAGGCCGGCGCTCTTGCACAGGTCCAGCGCGCGCTTCAAGAGCTCGCGCGCTTTCTCGAACTCGCGCTTGTCGACGGCCGCGAGCGCTTCGCGGTTCAATTGCGTGATCTTGTCAGTCGGGTCCTGCGCGGAGGCGCCGGTTGGCAACACGCAAAACGCCAGGGCGACGACGACAGAGATGCGGACAATCCCTCGGGAAAACATTGCTTTCGGTGAGTGTCAGGCCGCCAAAAAGACGGCTCAAAAACCCCATTCGACGCCGGCGGTCGCCGCCATGAAACCGACGCCCCAGGCGGTGACGTTGTCATCGGACATCTCAGGAAGCACGCGAACCGCGACGATCGGGCGCCGCACGCTGGTGGTGCCTCCCAGAACCTCGAGCCGTATGGACCAGCTCGGGCTCAATCGCACCCGCCCCGCCGCGCGACCGTAAAGCGCGACGCCCACCGCATGGTCCGTCGTGCCCGCCATGGCGCTCTGGTTCGTGCCGCTGCCCCACACCATCGCCGCCATCGCGCCCGCGCCGATGTCGAACCCGGCCCGCGCGCTCGATCGCGGCGCGAACACCAGTCCGCCACCGCCCAGCCAGACCGACGTCTCGATCGGTCCATCCACGGTCTGCACGTGCTGGGTCATCAGCGGCGCCAGGCCGCGCAGCTCGATGCCCAGCGGACCGACGACACGGATGCGCACGCTGGCGCCCGCGGCGGCGAACGGCGGCAGCCGGCCGGTGCTGACGACCGCGCCCGACACCAGCCCCAGCGCGACGCGCGTGTCCGTTTCGGCGGGCCGCGGCGGTTGAACGGGCGGCGTGATCGGCTGGCGGCGGCTGGTCAGCCCCAGGCTCACGCGCAGGAATTCGACCGTGCGCAGGGAAAGCACGGAGTCCATCGTCGGACTGATCTCCGTCTCCAATTCCTGGCGCATGCCGATGCGCTCGGTCCCCTCCTCCGCCACCCAGAACTCCGTGCGCCGGCCGTCCGCGACCACGACGCCGCGCGCGCCGCCCACCAGCGCCACGCGCACCTGCTCGTCGATCGCCAGCATAGGGTCGATGCGCGCGCGTGACACGTCCAGGCCCAGCCCTTCCAGCTCGGCGGCCAGACGGGCCGCCAGCGGATCGTCATCGGTCAGCGCCAGCAGCACGACGCGCGGGTGCGACGACGCGGTCAGGACGGTGACGCCCGCGTTCGTCTCCGCCTGTGCGCGCCAGGGCGCCAGGATGGACGCGGCCGCGACCGCGGCCGCGAACAGAAGACAGATCAGTGACCGACGGTGTCGTGAGCCAGCTTGGCGTGCGGCCCGTCTGCGTACGACTGGAGGTAGCTCTCGGCGGCGGCGCGTGCTCCGGCATTGTCGCCTGCTTTGATCCGCGATTCCAGCAGAAGACCGGCCGCCTCGCGCGCGAGCGCGTGCTCCCCGCTTTTCATGTAGAGACCGAACCACCTGGCAGCCGAGGCGTAATCCCGATTCTGATAGAACTCAATCTTTCCGAGCCCGAACAGCGCCAGGGGCGGCGTCGACGACCGGAATCGCCGGTACACGGCCTGGTAGGCGTACTGGGCGCGCTTGTAGTCACCGGCGAGACGCGCCAGATCGCCCAGCTTCGCGACGTCCTCCGCCGGCAGGCGCAGGCAACCGTCATCGAAACCGTCGCGGACGGCCACGGCCAGCGCAGCCTTGTACTTCCCGTGCGCTTCCAGCGAGCGCCATTCGGCGTTGGCGAGCGCGAGCTTCGACTGCGGCTCGGCCACCGCGCGCCGCACCCGCGCACCACCGCGACGATCGTCGCGCGCCGGCGCGGCGATCACCTTCGCCGGCTCGGGCTGCGCCGCTTCGACGGCCGGAACCGCCACGGGCTCCTTCACAACTGGCGCCTCGGCGCGAGCAGCCAGCGTCGCGTCCTCGACGACGACCTTCGGATCTTCGTCCTGGCCCTGCGTGTCGGCGCTGACGTCTTTCGCGCGCAGGCGCTGTCCAGTCACGACACGCGCCGGCGCCTTCATGCCGGGGCCGGTGACCTCGACGGAGCCTTCGTGCATGGTCACCGTCAGCGCGTCCGTCTTTCGATCCCAGCCGGCCGAGAAGCGCGTCCCCGTCACGCGGATGTGATAGCGCCCGGCGCGGATCTCCCAGCGCGTGTGCTTGCGGTGAACGACCGAGACCTCGACGGTCCCATTCTCGAGGGCGACCGTCGCGCCCTGCGTGTCCAGCGCATCGACGTGCGCCTGCGCCTGCGGCGGCAGCGTGACCTGCGAACCATCGGAGAACCGCAGCGCCACCGGACCCGAATCCGCGCCGATCAATTGTTCGCCCAGCGCGCCGGTCCGACCGGCGCCCACACCGTCCACCGCAAACGACAGCGGCTGCGGCCGCAACACGAAGATCGCGATTCCGGCCGCGCACAGCGCGGCGCCGGCCAGGCTGAGCCGCCAGCCGCCGTGGGCGCGCTGCGCCTGCCGGCTCTGCTTGTCCAGCGCCTCCAGCCGCGCCTGGATCTCCGGCAGCAGCTGGCGCCGGCGCGCATCGCCCTGGACGGTGCGCGCGACGTCTTTCATCAACGACTCGAAATTGGTCATGACTCCCCTTCCACTTCCGCCGACTCCGCCATATCGCCCCAACGCCCCCCTTGCGTGAGCCGTTCGCGCAGTGCCGGATGATCCTTGGCCGCTTCCACGAAACGCTTCTCGGCGCGAGCGAGCCGCCGCTTGACCGTCGCCAGCGAAACGCGGCACGCCGCCGCGACCTCGGTCAGCTGCATCTCGGAGATGAACCGCAGCGAAAACGCCATGCGCTCGTCATCGGGAAGCGTGTCGAGCACGCGATAGGTGGCGCGCACCGCTTCGTGCGTCTCGCCCTGCGGACCCGACACCGGGACCTCGGGCACGTCCTCCGGCGCGAGGAAGCGGATCCAGCGCCAGCGCCGCCGGCGCCGGATGCGCCCGCGCGCGGTGAACACCGCCAGCGTCGCGATCCAGCTGCGCAGCGCGGACGCGTCCTTGAGGCTGCGAATGCCCTCGAACACGCCCACGAACACGTCCTGGATCACGTCGGAAATCTCGGAATCGATGCCCAGCGCGCCCGCCACCAGTCGTTCGACCAGCGGTTCGTAACGCTGTACCAGCACCGTGCGCGCGGCGCTTTCACCGCGATGAAGAGCCGCGACCAGCTCTGCGTCATCGTTGTAAGCGACCACCCCACCATTGAGGACATGCGCGCCGGGGCGCATCTCACGCGGAAGGGCCATCGCGATTCCCATATTACACCGCACGATTGGTCGCCGCTGGGCCCAATAGCGGCTCATGCGCGGACGCGAAATCGTCTTTCTGTTACCGACGGAGAACCAGGGGGTGAGCGTAGGTAGCACATCGCATCAGACCGAGACAGGCTCGTGGCGGGCACGATAAGCTCGCGGCATGAGCAAGCTTAGTTACGTCGCCCTTGTGGGGACGCTGGGTCTGGGCACGATCGCGTGCAGCGGTTCGACCGGATCCAAGACGCCGGGCGCCGGCGGCAGCGGCACTGGAACCGCGGGAAACGGCGCGGCCGGGACGACGGGCGCGGCGGGGACGACCGGAACGGCGGGCACCACGGGCGCCGCGGGAACGACGGGCGCCGCGGGAACGACGGGCCGCGGCGGCACCAGCGGCACCGCGGGAACGACGGGCACGGCGGGCACGACGGGCGCCGGTGGACGCGGCGGCGCAGGCGGCAGCGCGACGGGCGGCGTGGGCGGCGGCGGCGCCGGCACGGGCGGTAGCGGCGCAGATCCGTGCGCGACCGCGCTGTTCTGCGACGACTTCGAGAGCTACACCGTCGGCCAGGCGCCCACGGGAAACTGGACGCGCCAGGTGAGCTCCGGCTCGACGGCCGCCGTCGACATGGCGCAAGCGCGGTCGGGAACGAAATCGGTCAAGTTCGTCGCCGCCGCGGCGAGCGGCAGCAAGACGGCGTACATCCGCCTGGCGTCGACGGCGATGAAGTCGATCTTCCCCGTCACGCCCAACGTCGTCTATGGACGGATGATGTTCCGTCTGGAGGCCGCGCCCACCGGCGACGTGCACTGGACGTTCCTCGAGGGCTACGGCCTCGTCCCCGGCCAGAGCTATCACGCGCTCTATCGCTACGGCGGGCAGCACCCCGTGATGAACGGCGGCACGTTCGTGGGCAGCCAGCTGATGGCGAACTACGAGACGCCCGACTCTTACTCCGGCACCGGCCCCAAGAGCGATTGCTGGGCGCACGCGAACAAGGTCGTCATTCCCGAAGGGAAATGGTCGTGCGCCGAGTGGCAGTTCGACGGCCCGAACAACACGATGCGCTTCTGGCTCGACGGCGCGCCGGTCGACACCCTCACCGTGGTCGGCGCCGGTCAGGGTTGCGGAACCGCCACCGCCGTCTGGACCGCGCCCACCTTCGAACGCTTCGATCTCGGCTGGGAGTCGTACCAGCAGGACACCGCGCGCACGATCTGGATCGACGACGTCGTCGTGTCGAAGACCAAGATCGGCTGCCCGTAGTCGCGCCAATGGCAGGCAACGCCGGATTCCATTTTCGGGCCGGACGTGCGACACGAATGTGGCCTTGAAGCCGCCGCCGCAGCGATACGAAGCCACCGACGCGACAGTAAAACCGGAATCGACGGCAGCCGAGCGGTACCGGCCGGAACGCGAGCGCGTGGGCAACGCGCTTTGCCTGTCGGGCGGCGGCTTCCGCGCGACGGTATTTCACCTGGGCGCCCTGCGCCGTCTGAACGAGACAGGGGTGCTCGCGAAGCTGGATACGATCTCGTCGGTATCAGGCGGCAGCATCATGGCCGCGATGCTGGCGACGCATGCGCCGTGGCCGGCGGCGGCCACCGCGCCCATCCCCGCCGACGTCTGGGAGCGTGACGTCGCCGCGCCCGTGCGCAGGTTCGCCAGCCGCAACCTGCGCACGCCCGCGATCGTGCGCCGCCTGCTGCGGCCCTGGAACACCAGCGCCGGCGCACGCGGCCTGATGGCCGGTTACGCGGCCCGGCTCTCGCGCGCGAAGCTGGCGGCGCTGCCCGACCGCCCGCGCTTCGTCTTCTGCGCGACCGACCTCTGTTACGGCGTCAACTTCGTCTTCGAACGCAGCCGCGTGGGTGACTACCGCCTCGGTTATCTCTCGCCGCCGCCGGCCGACTGGGACGTGGCGCGCGCGGTCGCGGCGTCGTCGTGTTTTCCGCCCGTCTTCAACCCGCTGCCGCTGGACGTCCCCGCCGCGAGCTTCAAGCGCGCCCGCGAGGCGATCGCCGACGCCGACGTCCGACTGAGCGACGGCGGCCTGTACGACAACCTGGGACTGGAACCGGTGTGGAAGACCCACCGCGCGGTGCTGGTCTCCGACGGCGGCGCCGTGTTCGGCAGCGCGTCCGACGGCGGTTTGCTCACGCGCATCGGCCGGTACGTCGACATCGTCGACAACCAGGCGCTGGCGCTGCGCAAGCGCTGGCTGATCTCCAACTTCCTCGACGGCACCATGGACGGCGCTTACTGGGGAATCGGCAGCGCCACCGGCAACTACGCCAAGGGCGGCTTCGGCTACTCGAAGGAGCTGGCGACGCAGGTGATCGCGACCGTGCGCACCGACCTGGACGCGTTCTCGACCGCCGAGATGGCCGTACTGGAAAACCACGGCTACGCGCTGGCGGCCGCGGCCGTCACCACGCACCTCGGCGACCTCGCCGCGCCCGGCGCCCCCACCGCGACCCCGCCGCATCCCGAGTGGACGGACGAGGAGCGCGTGCGCGGCGCCCTGGCAAACAGCTGGAAGCGCAAACTTCTGGGCCGCTGGTAGGCGGCCGCGCGCGGCGGGAACCCACGCGACAGGCGGTTGTCTACCGATCGCAATGCGGTTGTGCGCGGCGCTCGCGCTGGTGCTCGTCGCCCTGGTCGTGGCGATCGTCGAGGTCGCACGCAGACCCCGGCGGCACGCACCGCCGCCTGCGGAGGTCACGGAGCTGTCTCCACCTGCGCCCGTTCAGACGCGCGCGCCCTCACCACGAGCGCCGCGCGTGCTCCCGCGGATCCCGCGCCCACCGCTGCCGACGGCGCGGATCGCCGGCCAGCTGCACGTGCCGGTCGACGACTTCGACTACGACATCCAGGTGGCGGTGCGCCCCAGCGGCAGCGAGCGCTGGGATACCAAGGGCGAAGCGACCGACGGGACCTTCGTCGTTCGCGGACTGATTCCCGGCCAGCGTTACGAGGTCGAGTTCAGCGGCACGCGCCTCCGCACATTGAGACTGATCGGGATCGTTGCGCCGGCTGCCGACCTCGACGTCAGGCTCGAACCGCGCGCGGTCATCAGCGTCGCCGTCGGTTTTCCGCGCGGCGAGGCCTGTCCGATCTCGAGGATGATGGTTCGCGCGGTCGGCGCCGATGAATGGGCCATCGATCTTGCGATTTATCGACCCGACTGTCGCTTCGAGCTACCGGCCCCGGTGAGCAGCGGTCTCGTCACCGTCGCCGCAGGTCGGAGGACAACCGGTGGTGTAGCCGGTGCCGCCGTAGGGCGGAGGCCGCTCGGGCGAGGCGGCACGGCTTCGGTCTGCCGAAGCCGTGCCGCCGGTACCCGTGGGACGTGAACGCTGCGGCCGCGTTCGACTTCAGCGAACGCGAGCACTACTCACCTCGCTTTGGCGCGTTGTTCTCGGCTAGCTGCCCGGGTGGTCGATATTCACACCCCGCTCAGTCGTATCCCCAGACTTTGACCTTGGCATTCGTTGCATTGTTGAGGATCTTGTACTGGATGGTCACCGACGAGAGGGTCCCCTCGTGCCCGGGAGCGGACTTGGGAGCCGTTTGCCCTCCCGCCTTCAGGGTGCCGACATTCCAGGTGGTGTCGTCTTGGCGATTGTTCCAGTGGAGGACGACCTTCGATATCTCC
>Ga0207645_10003732_pt1 | contig 11450 bp, 6 predicted proteins | sample KBSM53metaG_FD_184331 | JGI IMG/M metagenome (GOLD analysis project Ga0207645, IMG submission 184331) | Miscanthus rhizosphere microbial communities from Kellogg Biological Station, Michigan, USA - KBS M5-3 metaG (SPAdes) (version 2) | ecosystem: Host-associated > Plants > Roots > Rhizosphere >...
CGTCGGTGGGAAGGATCGGCGATATCGTGTCATTACAGCGATGGGGGCCATGCCCCCGGCTGGAGATAGTGACCGTCGATGGCCGACGCCGACCCGCAGGCAACCCAGCGGGATGTGCTCGCAGACATCCCCGCGGAATTGTGCACCGCCGGATTCGACGTTGTCGTCGAAATCGGGCACGGCGGATTCGGGGTGGTCTTTCGCTGCGTTCAGCCATTGCTGGATCGCGAGGTCGCCATCAAGGTGTTGACCGGCGACTTGGACCCGGACAATGTCGACCGATTCCTTCGCGAGCAGCGCGCGATGGGCCGGCTATCCGGGCATCCCCACATCGTGACCATATTCCAGGTCGGCACCACAGCCCGGGGCCGGCCGTACATCGTGATGCCCTGCCACGACAAGGGCTCGCTGGACGCGCTGATCCGCCGGCACGGTCCGATGGATTGGTCTGAGACCCTGCGCATCGGGGTGAAGCTGGCGGGTGCGCTCGAAGCCGCCCATCGCGCGGGCATACTGCACCGTGACGTGAAGCCGGGCAACGTCCTGCTGACCGAGTACGGCGAACCGCAGTTGACCGACTTCGGTATCGCCAGGATCGCCGGGGGTTTCCAGACCGCGACCGGAGTAATCATCGGTTCACCGGCGTTCACCGCGCCCGAAGTGCTCGCGGGGGCAAGCCCGACGCCCGCATCAGACGTGTACTCACTTGGCGCGACGCTGTTCTGCATGCTGACCGGTCACGCAGCGTTTGAGCGTCGCAGCGGCGAGCAGGTGGTCGCTCAGTTTCTCCGGATCACGTCACAACCGATACCGGATCTGCGCGAGCAGGGACTGCCCGCCGAGGTGGCTGCGGTGATCGAACGGGCGATGGCGCAGGATGCCTCGGCTCGTCCGGCGAGCGCGGCGGCGTTCGGCGACGAGCTCCGTGAGATTCAGCGCACCAACGGTATGGCCGTCGACGAGATGGCGCGTCCCATCGACTTGAGCGTGGAGGGCCAGCCGGCTGCTGTGGTGCCGTCAACGGTTCGTCGGGATGTCGTCGCCACGCCGACGCCCCCGACGCCGGCCACCAAGTACCGGCCTCCGGTTCCGACTAGATCGCTGGTTAGCCGCAACCGGCTCATCGATCTACTTCGTGCGGGCGGTCGCCGGCGAGTTGTCCTCATCCATGCGCCGTCGGGCTTCGGCAAGAGCACGCTGGCGGCTCAGTGGCGAGAAGAGCTCGTGCGCGATGGCGTCGCGGTTGCCTGGCTGACGATCGATGACGACGACAACAACGTTGTGTGGTTCCTGGCGCATCTGCTGGAATCGCTGCGACGGGTCCGCCCAGCTCTGGCCGCATCGTTGGGGCAGGTGCTGGAGGCGCACGGCGACCACGCCGGCCGCTACGTGTTGACCACGCTCATCGACGAAATCCACGATGACGACGATCGGATCGCGCTGGTAATAGACGATTGGCACCGCGTGTCTGACCCTGCGACCACCGCCGCTCTCGGGTTCCTGCTCGAGCACGGATGCCACCACATGCAAATCATCGTGACCAGCTGGTCACGCGCCGGACTACCGGTGAGCCGATTGCGAATCCAAGACGAATTGGTCGAGATAGGCTGCGAATCACTATGTTTCAACGACAGCGAGGCGCGCTCATTTCTGAACGACGTCGGTGGGTTGCAGCTGTCGGGCAGCGACGTGGACGCATTGACCGCATCGACGGACGGGTGGGCCGCCGCGCTGCAGCTGGCGGCACTTTCGCTGCGTGGCGGCGGCGACGCCAACAGCTTGATCGGCCGGCTATCCGGTGCCAGCGATGTGGTCGGCGAGTTCCTAGCGGAGAACGTCGTCGACACTTTGGAACCTGAGCTGCGCGAGTTCCTGCTGGCGACGTCCATCACCGAGCGGACCTGCGGTGGGCTGGCGTCGGTGTTGGCCGGGGTGACGCGCGGGCAGGTGATGCTCGAAGACGTCGAACGTCGCGGACTGTTCCTTCAGCGCATGGATGATGACCCCGGCTGGTATCGGTACCACCAGATGTTCGCCGAGTTCCTGCGGGGTCGACTGTGCCATGACCGGCCCGACCACCTCGAACAACTCCACCGCATCGCGTCGGCATGGTTCGCCGATCACGGCTACCTCAACGAGGCCGTCGACCATGCTCTGGCCTACGACCCGATCCGCGCGGTCGACCTTGTCGAGCAGGACGAGACGAACCTGCTCGAGCAGTCGAAGATGACGACCCTGCTCGGCATCGTCAACAAGCTGCCGCCGCAGATAGTGGCTTCGCGGGCACGGCTTCAACTGACCATCGCGTGGGCGAACCTCCTGCTGCAACGACAGGGCCCGATGCAAGCCGCGGTGAACCGGTTCGAAGCCAGCATGACCAACGCAGACCTCGAGGAGACGACACGCGCGGATCTGAAAGCCGAAGCCGACGTGCTGCAAGCGGTCGCGGAAACACACGCCGACCGCACCGAGAACGTGGAAAATCTGGTCGCAGAGGCGATGTCGAGGCCGGACACGCTACATCCGCAAGTGCCCGGGGTGGCCGGAAATATCGCCGCGTTCGCGGCGATCTACCGATTCGACTTCGACACCGCGCACCGACTGCTTGATTGGGCCTCGCCCTACAACGAGATGGTGGGTCCTTTCTCCGCCGTCTACGGCCGCTGTTACGGCGGCATCGCCGACAGGTATCGACTCGACATCCCCGCCGCCCTGACGAACTTCCGAGAAGCGTTCGAGATCGCTGGCGGCCTCGGACCGCACTCGCACGCCGTCCGGCTCGCCGGTGCGCTTCTTGGCCAACTCCTCTACGAGACCGGCGACTTGGCCGAGGCCACGCGCCTGCTGGAGGACAGCTATCAGTTCGGATCCGAAGGCGGCGGCGTGGACTATCTTGCCGCGAGATTCGTCATCGGCGCCCGAATAAGAGCACTACACGGGGATCGGTCCGCGGCGATCGAGCGCCTTGACGCCGGCATGGACGCCGCACAACGGTTGCGGTTGCCGCGGCTCGAGGCCGCCGTCAACAACGAGCGCATCCGGCTCGGAATCCCGATCGCTGCGGCGGCTGCCGCCCGCTTGCGCTCGACCTGCACCATTCCGCACAACGATGGAATAGCCACGCTCACAGCAGAACTCGACGAGGATTCAGCTGTGCGCCTGCTGGCGGCCAGCGACTCGCCCGACGATCAGGGGCAGGCATGTAGACGCGCGGCAGATCTTGTCACGGGAATCGACGGCCGGCGCAGACCCCTGGCGGCCCTGCAGGCCGAGCTGCTCCTGATCGAAACTCTCACTGCCACGGGCCGAGTCGCGGACGCTCGCGCGGGTGCTTTGCACGTCTCGGCACGATGCGCCGAAGTGGGGCTACCGCACCTGCTAGTTGACGCCGGACTCAGCTAGCCTAGCGCTTCGCACACAACTCCGTCGCCGTCGCCGTCACGGCGCTAGGGCCAAAGTTCGAGCGCCTCTGTGAAATCCCCCACGTCGTAGATACACGGTCGTGGCGGGGTGAGAGTCTGCCATCAACGCCAGCCCTTCATGTCGTAACCGGCTAGCTGCCAAGATGCGCCACGGAAATCACCGTCACAGCGCGGCCCCCGCGGGCGACGGGTACATCAACTCAACTTCCCCGAGATTCGCCGCGACCGTCACCAGCGGCAGCGCGGCGTTGACGGCTGCCTCGTCGCCGCTGGACTCGGCGCGCAGGGCGACCACGAATTCGTCGCTGATCGGCGGCCACGACTTGTCGCTGACCCCCGCAACACGCTCGGCGACCGCCTCGGCGTGCATCTCGAGGACCTCGCGCGCCCGCGGGTGTGCCGGCAGCGGCGGCAGCGTCGCGACGTCGGCGATCACCTCTGCCACGATCCGGAGTCGAATGGCGCGGTTGGCAGCGTGCACCACCGGCGACTGCAGATCGGAACTGCCGCCACTCTCCGAAAGATAATGGCGCACAGCGTCATCCACGGTCCGCGAGGCCGCCAGCGCGTCGTATCCGAGCGCGGTGAGCGTGCGGTCGGTCTCCTCGGAAGCGCCCCGGGTGACGCGTCGCACCGCGGCTTGAAGGTACTGCGAGGCGGTGCTGACAGCTTCACCGATCACCCCATACACCGAGGCGGTGGCGCCGCGCGGCCACAACAACACTGCCGCGATGACCGCGACCACCGCGCCTGCCCCGACGTCTTCGATCCGCAGCAGCCCGGCCCGCCAGCCGATGGGCATGATGAGGTTGTAGGCGATCAACACCATCATCGTCAGCACCGCCTGTCCCGCGGTGAAGGAGGCCACCCGCGGGACGTATGCCGCCGCGAAGATCAGTATCGGCATCAGCGTCCACAACAGCGCCGTTTGCCCACCAACCAGCTCGATCAGCGCAGCACCGAGAACGACGCCGATCGCAGTGCCGGCCATCGCCCGGACCACCTTCGTTCCGGTCGTCAGGGCGCTGCTGCCGAGCACCACGATCACACCGAGCACGACCCAGAATCCGTGCTGAATCGGGAACACATGCGTGATCGCTACGGCCAATGCCAATCCCACACCGGTGCGAATCGCGTTGCGTGCGGCTACCGAGCGGGTGGCCAGGAACCCCTTCGCAATCCTCCTGACGGCCACTGTTTCAGGGAGCAACCGGTCGGCGGCGCCCGTCTCCGGCAGCCGCATGCCAAGCGCCCTGGCCCATACCGGCCGGGCGTCGGCCGCTGCTGCGGCGGCGATCATCCGGCCGGTCAGGTCGACCGTCGTCGCGATCGTGCGGCGCCAAAACAATCCCCGCCCGAGCACCATCGCATCCTCGTCGTCTTCGGCGGCGAACATAGCGCCGACGTCCTCGCGGTCGCGTCCCCGCGCCACGGCACGCAATTCAGCCAGTTTGGCGTCCAGTTCCTCCCAGTCGACGGCCTTTGGGGACACGAGCGCAGCGTTGAGCGTGCGGGCGCAGCACCGCAACACCGCGACCACCGGCGCCTTCAGGTCGGCCGGCCCCACGTCATCGTCATTGCCCACCCGATCAGTCAGCCACTTCAAGTCCTCGACCACACGCACAAGCGCGCGGCTGCCAGCCGTCAAACCCACCGGCCGGTAGTCGGCGCTCATGAAGTTCTTTTCCAGCGCGCTCATTGCGCTCGACACCTCGTCGCCCGATCCCACGCCATCGAGCCGATCGGCCAGCGCCGTGCATACCTGCGCGACGTGACCGCGCAGATCGTTGCGGTGGCGGGGGGAAAACAGGAACAACGCCGCCGGCACGCAAATGGCCAACGCAACAGCCCACCCCAGCAGCCGCGCGGTGACCGGAGCGGGGGGCGTGCTCACCGGAAGCACGTACAGCAGCAACGTAACGCGTCGACCCGCCGCGATCGTCTCACTGAGCACCCCGGCCAGCGTCACCGCCACACCGAGGACGAAAGTCAGTGCCACGGCCAACCACGGGAACGGTTGCACCAACGTGCCGACCGATATCAGCACCGCCCCGTTGAATCCAAGACCGCAATACCCCAGCGCCCGTGCCCGCCGATTGCCGGGCAAATCGACGAGCCCCAGCAGCCAGATTGCGCCGAGCAAGGTGAATAACGCAGTCTGCGATAGCCCCGCGACGGAGTAGCCGACTATGCCCGCTATCGGCACGACGATGGCCGCGCGCAGCGCACGCCGCAACGCGTCGCCGTCCGGATCACGAGCGCTCAGCCGCTCGGCGGCCCGTCGCAACACGTCCGAACAGGCGCCACTGCGAGCGCTGTAAGTGCGCTTACCGGTGCGGGACAAGGTTTTTGGGATCCCCCGCGCACTGCCCAGGAGCGGGTTGACGTTTTCGGGCACCTGGACGTTCGCGAAGTGACCGTCGCCAGCCAGCACGTGCTCACGAACGTCGAAGGCGAACGTGACTTCGACGAGCTTTCGTAGCCGGCCTTGTCGCCGCCGGTCCAAGTCGATGAAAGGGAGCAGGGTGCCGTCGTCCGACGTCTCTACGAGTCCTCCTGGTTCTGTACTCATCATCGGGCCTCCTGTATGGTGCTGCGTGCGGCATTGCCGCCACGTTCCAGAATCGCTTGCCTGAAAGGCCTTTCATCGCAGCTGACGCCATGAACTGACTCCGGCTAGCTGCAATGTTTTGGGCAATCAGGAGCCAGCCTGAACAGCGACGTCACGCCGACGATGGAAACTGGTTGCACGTCAATACGATGCAACCGGGCCGGCCGTCGCATGGGCTCGCGCAGCCGCTGGCCACCTGCGCGCCTACACGAAATGCTGGCCGACGGTCGGCTACATCGGCAGGCCGAACGGCGCCCATTGAGCCAGGTCGAGCACGCCTGGACGCAAAGGAACCCTCCGGCACCCCATCGTCCTCGTCCCAGATCAGTAGGCGCGGGGCAGCTTGAGCGCTTGGGTGGAGATGTAGTTGAGCACCATCTCCTGCGCGAAGGGCGCGTTGCGCAGCAGCCGTGCCTCCCGCCACAGCCGCTCAACGTGGTATTCCTTGGCGTAGGCGTAGCCACCGTGGGTGGACATGGCGCGGTCGCAGGCATCGAAGCCGGCCTCGGCGCCGAGATACTTGGCCGCGGCGGCTTGGATGCCGCAGTTCTGGTGGTCGTCGTAGAGCTCGGCTGCGTGCATCGCCATCAGCCGAGCCGACTCCAGGCGGATCCACGAGTCCGCCAGCGGGTGGGCGACCGCCTGGTTCTGGCCGATGGGCCGGTCGAAGACCACACGGTCGTTGGCGTACACCGTCGCCAGTTCCAGTGCCGCCTGACCGATGCCGACGCCCTCTAAGCCGACGACGATGCGTTCGGAGTTCAATCCGCCGATGAGGTATTTGAAGCCTCGTCCCACCTCGCCCACGACATCGTCGTCAGAGACCTCGAGGTCCTCGATGAACAGCTCGTTGGAGTCGATCGCCGACCGGCCCAGCTTTTCGATCTCGCGGACGGTGATCCGCTCGCGGTTCAGGTCGGTGAAGAACAGCGTCATCCCGTCGAGCGGCTTGTCCTCGTTGCGGGCAGACGTGCGCGCCAGCAGCAGGATCTTGTGGGCGTTTTGTGCGTTGCTGATCCACACTTTCTGACCGTTGACGACCCAGCCGCCGTCGACCTTCTCGGCCTTGGTCCTGATGCGCGAGGTGTCCACCCCGGCGGTGGGCTCGGTGACGCCGAACGCCATGAGGATCTCGCCTCGGGCGAGCTTGGGCAGGAACTCCTGCTTCATCTCCGCCGAGCCGTGGCGGATGATCGGCTCGGGTGGGAAAAGGTAGAAGTGGACCGCGGAGGCGCCACTCGCGCCGGCGCCCGAGGCGGCGATTTCCTGCATCATCACGCCGCACTCCGCGATGCCGAGCCCCAGCCCGCCGTACTGCTCGGGGATGAGCGCGCCGAGCCATCCGCCCTGGGCGAACGCCTTGACGAACTCCCACGGGTATTCGCCGCGCTTGTCCTTCTGACGCCAGTACGCGTAGTCGAAGTTGCGGGCCAGCTCTCGGGTGGCCTTGCGGACGACGTCGATGGTGCTCTCGTCGGGTCCGTTCATTAATTCCCTCCTGCAACAAGAGATTTCGGTACCTTGATGCTGCGTGAGCGCAGCCATTCGCCGAGTGCTTTTGCCTGCGCGTCCAGCCGCAGCGACGAGGTGGCGCCGGTCCCGAGCAATCCTCGGATGACGAAGTTGACCGCGCCGAGATTGGGCAATTCGTAACGCTCGATCGGCAATGCGCGTGTTTCGGGAAGAAGGTGTCGTAGTTCGTCGACGGTCAGGGTTGACCAGAGCCACTCCCACGCTTGCGCATCACGGACCCAGACACCGACGTTCGCGTCGCCGCCCTTGTCCCCGGAACGGGCATGGACGATTTCACCGAGTGAGGTGACGACGAGTTCGTCGGACCATGTCGTTTGCGCGGTTTGCGTCACTGCCGGCGGCGTCGACTCACGCACCGTCGCACCGAGCGCGATGACCTCCCTCGTGCCGTCGTGGTGGTGGACCGTGTGCTCGAGCAGTGCTTGGTCGAGCAGTGCGGGCCAGTAGACACCGAACGCTGACCCGGGTTGTGGCGGGCCGAGCGTGTACAGCCCGGGGTAGCTGGACAGGGCCAGCTCGACCATCCGCGAGGAAAACGCGCGCCCGGCAGTCTCTTTCGTTCCTTGCACGGCGATCCTGAGCAGCTCGGTTCCGGCGTTTTGGCTGTCGGGATCGTGCTGGGCCTGCCCGATACGGTCGATCGCGACGTCGAGCCCGTCGACGGCGTCGGTGTAGCGGTGGACGGCTCGCTCGATGAGCGCGGCCTTCGCGTCGAGGTCGGAGCCGGTGAGCGCGAGGAGCATGCTGTTTTCCCAGCCGCCGACCCCGGTGATCGCGACCTTGGTCGTCGCCGGTGGCGCCGAGCCGCGCACGCCGCGGATCTCGACGCGGTCGTCACCCAGGTCGGTCAGCGCGGCGGTGTCCAGGTGTGTGGTCACGTCGGAGTTGAGGTAGGCGGGTTCACCGATCTCGTAGAGCAGTTGAGCGGTGACGGTGTCACGGGTGACCGTGCCGCCGGTGCCCGGGTTCTTGGTGATCACGGCGGAGCCGTCGGCGTCGATTTCGGCGATCGGGAACCCCGGCTGCACGAGGTCGGCGATGGTCCGGAACCCGGAGAAGTTGCCGCCGGTCGCTTGTGGCCCGCATTCGATGACGTGTCCGGCGGCGAGCGCGCCGGCGAGCGCGTCGTAGTCATTCGGGGTCCAACTCCACCACCAGGCGGCGGGACCGACGACCACGGAGGCGTCGGCGACCCGGCCGGTGATGACGATGTCGGCGCCGTTGGCCAGTGCCCGCGCGATGCCGAACCCACCCAGGTAGGCGTTGGCCGTCAGAGGCTGGTGCGGCCAGGATGACAGCGGTTCGCCGCTCGTCAGGTGCGGCAGCGAGTGGCCGGCTTGCTGGAGAGCGTCGAGGCGGCCGAAGACGTCGTCGCCTCCGATGTGAGAGACGCGAAGGTCGTAGCCGCGGCGCGCGATCAGTTCGCGCGTTGCGACGGCCAGCCCGGCGGGGTTGAGCCCTCCCGCGTTGACGACGAGCCGGATCCCGTTGGCGACCAGGTGCTCGAGCGCCGCGTCGAGGTGCTGCAGGAAGGTGGCCGCATACCCCTTGGTGCTGTCTTTGGCGCGTGCCTTGCCGAGGATCAGCATCGTGACCTCGGCGAGGTAGTCGCCGGTGAGGATGTCGATGCCGCCGGCGCGCGCCATGTCGGCCATCGCCGAAGCGCGGTCACCGTAGAACCCGGAGCAGTTGCCGATGCGGATCGGACGTGACCCGCGTCCTGGTGTTGATGTCATGGTGTCGCTCCCGGTGTCTTGCCGACCGATACGGTCCCTTCGAAGCCCACCTCGCCGGAGGGCTGCTGCTCGATGAGCTCAAGCGTCATGGTGTCGCCCTCGGTTGCCGTCACGCGGGCGGTGTAAGCCAAATCGGCGGGCGCATAGACCGGTTTGCGCAGCCGGTAGGCAACCTTCGTGACGCGCCAGCCGGGGCCGAGGCCCTCGGCGACGCAGCGCAGAGCGAGCGCCGCCCGCAGGTGAGAATGCAGCGCGACACCGTCGTGGCCCTCCTCGCGTGCATAGCGCTCGTCGAAATGGATCCGGTGCGGGTTCCAGGTGACCGCGCTGTAGCGGAACAACTGAAAGGAAGTGGCCGTGTGCTTGAGCGGTGGGAGTGTGTCTCCCACTTGGTAGTTGATGGTCATGACGACTCCTGCAATGGGTTGCGCAGCACCACGGTGCGCTGGTTGCGGTTCAGGACGGCGCCCTGCGCGGAGGTGAAGGTGTTGATGGTGGTGACGAACACGCACGGGCCGGACCGGGTCTGTTTCGGAGTGACCGCCTCAAGGGTCGTCTCGAGAACCACCCTCGTACCTGCGGTGACGGGGTTGACCAGTTCCATCTCTTCGCCGGCGCCCATCACGCGCAGCCCCAGGTCGCCGTCACCGAGGGGCATGTCTCCGTCGTGCGGGGTTCCGTCGGGCTGCAGTTGGGCCTCGGGGGTGCCGACACCCCACTCGACGACGGCGGCGAGCATGTTCGGTGGCGCCACCACGTCGGCGTAACCGGCCGACCGTGCGGCCGCCGGGTCGTAGTGGCTCGGGTCGGCGGCGCCGATGGTCATGGCGTAGCGGCCGATCGTCACGGCGTCTAGCGTGCCGAGGCTGCGCCGCGACAGCACGTCTCCAATCCGCGGCTGCGTCTGGGAGCAGTACTTCGCCAGCGGGGTTCCCGGTTCAGGCGTGAACGACATGCTGGGTCTCCTCACCGGACACTTCCGCAAGGACTTCCTCTGTCGACGCCCCCAGCGGTGGGGCGGCCCGCAGCGGGCCGACCGGCGAGTCGCCGAGCCGCAGTGGGCATCCCGGCACCGGCACCCGTCCCCGCGCCGGGTGCTCAACGTAGGTGATCATGCCGCGCTGAATCAGGTGCTCGTCGGTGTCGACCTCACGGATCGACTTGACCGGCGCACACGGCACGCCGGCGGCCTGCAGATCGCGCACGAGATCGGCACGCGTGCGAGTGCGAGTGACCGAAGACACCTCGGCATCGACGGCGTCGATATTGGCGACCCTGTCCTTGGCGGTGCCGAACCTGGGGTCGTCGATCAGCTCGGGCCGGCCCAATGCGGTGGCCACCCCGTGCCAGTGCCGCTCGGCGATGCAGATGATCGCCAGCCAGCCGTCGATGGCCGGGTAGATGTTGTAGGGCGCGACCGCCATCCCCGAGTGCCGGTTGCCGGTGCGCTCGGGCAGCTGTCGATCGGGGTCGTTGTGCAGCCCACCCAGGCTCGAGGCCAGCATCGGGTAGACGCTGTCGTGCATCGACACCTCGACGATCTGGCCGCGTCCGGTGCGCTCGCGCTGAAACAGCGCCGCACTGACCGCCCCGAACAAATGAATGCCGCCGGAGAAGTCCACGAACGCCGCGCCGGCCTTGGTCGGTGGCCCGTCGGGCTCGCCGGTGGTCGCGGCGCTGCCGGACATCGCCTGCACGGTGATGTCCATCGCCGACATGTGGGCGTAGGGACCGGTGGACCCGTAACCCTTGCCGGAAGCCACGATCAGCCGCGGGTTGTGCTCCAGGAGTCGCTGCGGGGCCAGCTGCAGGCGCTCCATGGTGCCCGGCGCGAAGTTCTCGATGAGTACGTCGGCGGTCTCGACCAGGTCGAGCAGCGCCTGGCGACCGGCGTCGGTCTTCAGGTCCAGCACCACGCTGCGCTTGTTCGAGTTGAGCATCACGAACTCGTGGGACTCGGTCGGCTGGTGCGAGCGGAAGCGCAGCTGCTCACCGCCGGGTGGCTCGATCTTGATGACGTCGGCGCCCAGCTGGGCCAGCAGCAGCCCGCAGTACGGACCGTTGTAGATCTGGCCCAGTTCGAGCACCCGAACGCCGTCAAAGGCCGCTGGCATGATCACTGTCTCCATCAGGACTTGACCACACCGG
>Ga0207645_10003733_pt1 | contig 11450 bp, 10 predicted proteins | sample KBSM53metaG_FD_184331 | JGI IMG/M metagenome (GOLD analysis project Ga0207645, IMG submission 184331) | Miscanthus rhizosphere microbial communities from Kellogg Biological Station, Michigan, USA - KBS M5-3 metaG (SPAdes) (version 2) | ecosystem: Host-associated > Plants > Roots > Rhizosphere >...
CAGTCGCCGAGGATCGGAAAGCTGACTCCGTTTTGTTGAGCGAACGCGAAGTTTGAGAAGGGACTGTCCATGCTCACACCCAGAACCTGGGTGTCGGCGCTCTGCAGCTTGGTGAGGTTCTGCTGGAGCGCCTTCATTTCGCGGGTTCAACCACCGGTGAAGGCGAAAACGAAGAATGCCAGGGCGACGTTTTTCTTTCCCTAGCAATTTGACGAGAGAGGAAAAGACATGAAATCGATCGACTTTCAATATATCCACGACACCTTACAGGAGCTATCTCAGTCTGGAGCGAAAGGACAAATCACAATGAATACAAATGGGCAGCATTACAGTGAGACTACTGGTATTCGTTAGCCATTAGAGCGGAAATCGAGAGAGAGAAGGTCAGAATTACCATCGTGATTCACATCGGCTGCCTTTATGGGGATTGGCCGAAAATTTCCAGACAAAGGAAGTTCATAGACTCGTTCGGGCCCGAAATCTGATCAGACTTCTCTAATGTTGTAGACGTATGCCTTCGAAGTCGAATGTCAGAGAGAGGTTCTCTTCCAGTTTTTTCTCGACTCGTTCACCGATCGCCGTAATTTCTCTGAACATGTTGCAGTTCAACCAACTCAGTCGACGGGTCGAACGACTTCGTCCATGAACTTGCGTCGCCTGGGGTCAATCTCACTCTGGTCGATCTCGGTCCATTTCCCACTGGCGCTTTTGTCGTTCTCGCTCACTGTTCCCCCGAGCCGGAATTTTACAGTGAATATCACTCAGTATTTGCGTAGTGAAACCAATGCGACTTGCTTGCGAGATTGTTGAGGCAACTCCGCAGGGCGTGAATTGTTTGTTCTGTGACACCGACTCGAGGTACCTGATATTAGGTGTCATTTCATGACACGAGTCATGGGATCACACTTCTTCAAACGTGACTCAAGGCGATCTGCGGCTTTACAGCCTCGAATATCGTGCGGGTTGCGCGTTGAGTGTGACTGTTCCATGTTGGTCATCGACTTGCAATAGCAATGGTCGTGAGCGCGAAGGTGCAGAGTTAATTTTCGAGCGTCGCGATCAACCCAGGACACCTGGCAGCGCCAGCATAAGAAGGAGAAATGCATGAGTTATTCATCAAACGGAAATCGTCCCAAGCTGAGCGAGAAGGGACTTCTCACGCCTGATAACTGTGTCGCGGCATTGATCGACCATCAGGGCCAAATGTTATTTGGAACAAGCAATTTCGATCGCCAAGGAATCATCAACAATACGGTCGCCTTCGGAAAAGCCGCGAGGATATTTGATGTACCCGTGGTTTTGACAACAGTCGAGACCAAGTCCTTCAGCGGAAATATGTGGCCGCAGCTGCGAGCCGTATTCCCGGGACAGGAACCCATCGAGCGTTCGTCTATGAACTCGTGGGACGACAGAAACTTTGTCGCCGCGATCGAACAAAGCGGGCGCAAAAAGATTCTCATTGCCGGCCTTTGGACAGAAGTCTGTGTTGCGTTTCCGACGGTACAGGCGATTCATGACGGCTACGAGATTTACGTGGTGGAAGATTGCTGCGGCGACGTGAGCCAGCTTGCTCACGACAACGCGATGAAGCGTGTCATTCAAGCTGGCGCAAAGCCGGTCACGTCCATGTCCGTCATGCTCGAATGGCAGCGCGACTGGGCCCACAAGGACACCTACGATGCGGTGATGGACATCGTGAAGAACCACTACGGCGCTTATGGAATCGGAGTCGAGTACGCGTACACGATGGTACACGGCGCTCGAGCCACGAAATTCCCGGAGTACGCGGTTCCCACCCCTGCATTAGCTCACAAATAGAGAAGTGGGCGGGAGCTTGCTTCCGCCCTCTCTTACTGGCGATAGAAAGACTTCAAAGGAGTATCGAATGAAGACCTGGTTTATCACCGGCGCGTCGCGTGGATTCGGCGCTCTATTTGTCAAAGAAGCGTTGGATCGAGGCGACAATGTTGTCGCGGCAGCGCGCAATCCCCAAATCCTCGCAGAGAAATTCGGTGCGCGTCCCCACCTCCTTGCGATCAAGCTAGACGTCACGAACGAGGAACAAGCCCGTGAAGCTGTGCGACAGACGGTTGAGCGATTCGGGCGTATTGACGTGCTGATCAATAATGCGGGATTTGGCGTGCTCGGTGCAGTCGAGGAAATCTCAGGTGCAGAAGTAGAAGCCGTCTATCGGACTAACGTCTTCGGTCTGCTCTCGGTTACGCGCGCTGCTTTGCCGCAATTACGTCATCAACGTGCGGGACACATCATCAACATCTCTGCAGTCGCCGGATATCAAAGCTGGCCTGGCTGGGCCGTCTATGCCTCGACGAAATTTGCGGTTGAGGGAATCTCCGAAGGATTGGCTATGGAAGTTAAGCCTTTGGGCATCAAGGTGACAATCGTCGAACCTGGCTTTTTCCGTACTGATTTTCTGGATGGTCAATCACTAACCACTTGCCCGACCGTCATCGAAGACTATGCCGCAACGACCGGAGCAATGCGTCAGGCTGCAGTGTCTTTGAATCACCAGCAACCCGGCGACCCGGCACGAATGGCAAAAGCCCTCCTGAAGATTGTAGACGACCCGAATCCGCCGTTGCGGATGCCTTTCGGCTCTGACACCATCGCCACGATTGAGGCAAAGAACGCCTTCGTCGCGGAGGAATTGAACAACTGGCGCACACTGGCTATGTCAACCGACTTCGCGAAGTGAAAAGTGCCGTGGGGCTCGTTGTCGTTAAATGCAGCCCTCGATTTGTCAGTTCGGCAGGTTCAGCTTCTTCAAGAGCGCGGTGTATCGCGGGTCGCTGTGCAAGCCGTTCAGTAGGGGCTCCACTCTTGTCGCCATCATACTGGGATCACGTTGAGCATAAGCTCGGTCCAGCCACTCGAACGCTTCGTCGGTCTGGTTCCGGAAAGCATAAATCATGGCGATCTCGAACGCATTACTTGCATGGTATTTCGTAATCAACTCATTCAATGCGGCGTCCGACTCTTTTTTCCGGCCGAGCGCGTAATACGTAAGCGCATACAGATGCGCACGGTGGGGAGCGAAGTGTACGTGCTCGATTTCAGGCAAAGCATCTTGCGGCCGCCCCTGCAGAAGATAGATTTGGCTTAGCGTGATCGGTGCACCAAAATCATCAGGGTTCAGTTCAAGGGCCTTCTTGCAATCCGCTGCGGACTGGTCTAGCCGCCCCATAAATGACTCGCTTTCTGCAAGGGCCTGCCAACTACCAGCATTCAGCGGATCCAAGTCAATGGCTCGCCGGCCCAATTGAAGAGCCTCGTCAAAGCGGCCGAGCAAGGCTGCCGAGAAAGCCGCGAAGCTTAGATATTCAGGGTTCCCCGGTTCGAGTGTAACCGCCCGCTGGATGGAAGCATTCCCTCCAGCCCAATCGTAGTCGACCGTTTCCTTAATCCGTCCCACTTGGGCATGGGCTACTGCCAGGTTCGGGTTCAACGATAAAGCTCGTTCAACTGCTTCCCGCGCAAGCCGCCGACCCTCCTCTATCGGGAGCAGACCCTCGTTGGCCTGCCAGTTGCGTGCCCGAGACAAGTATGCCCAAGCCAATGCATAGGAGGGATCAAGCTGGGTTGCTCGTTCGAAATACTTTGCAGCCATGTCCGCATCTTTGTCGGTGCTCCCCTGAAAGAAATGGTACCCCTGCAAGTAGGCATCGAAGGCTTCCGGATTGACTGGGTGCGATCGTGCCAAGTCTTCTTGTTGCTGCGAAGTCAAACGCACCCGAATCTCCCGGGCTACAGCCTTGGCTACCTCGTCTTCAACATTAAGAATGTCTTTCGCCGCATAGTCGTAATCCTGTGACCACAGGTGAGTCTGGTCCTTCACCTGAATCAGCTGAGCGGTAAGACGTAGGTGATCTCCGCTTTCGCGGAGGCTGTTTTCCAGCACATACTGCACAGAAAGATCGCGTCCAATCTGGTCCAGGCGTAGGTCCTTGTGCTTGTATCCCATCACGGATGTTCTTGCGATCACACCCAACTGTTCCGGGTTAAGCCGGCCTAACTGTGAAATCGTTTCCTCGGTCAGTCCGTCCGCAAGATATTCCTTATTGGGATCGCCGGTGAGATTCGCAAACGGAAGCACGGCCAGCATAAATTTTTCCGATCTTTGCGGTCCTGTCTCCCGAAAGTGCCGCCAAGATATATAGCCCGCTCCCAAAATGACAACAGATACAAGCGCGACCGCTGCCTTCCACCAGCGAGGCTTCATCTGCCGCTGAACTTTCGCCGTGTTGAGGCTTATCTCGGCGGCGGACTGCTCACGCTGCTCACGGTCTTTCTCCAAAGCGGGTTCCGGCGCCGCCTCCAGATGTTCGAGGGCTGGCATCAATCGATAGCCACGGCGCGCCAAGGTCTCGATATACCGAGGATCGTCGGCGGAATCCCCTAAGGCGCGGCGTAGGGTCCCGATCGTTGCATTGATACTATGGTCGAAATCCACGACCGTATCGTTCGCCCACAGCCTGCTCTTGATTTCCTCCCGGGTGACAATCTTGCCCTCACGTTCAAGGAGCATACGCAGAATCTGAAACACCTGTTCTCTAAGGATGACCTTATTGTTAGGATCGTGCGCCTCAATGGATCGTAGTTCGCCAGTGCTGAGGTCGAGCTCAAAGGCTCCGAACAGGATGCGGCGTGAGGGAAGTGTGTGCATGGGAAGCGCACATTAAAAAAAAGCAAGAAACCGTACCAATGCGACTCGAAATTGTCGAAATCAAGCTGAGACTAGCATCAAAGCTGTTCGGCGCGTCCCCATCAGAATCAATGCCTTACTGAATTGACTCCTATTTTATCGCAAAATGACCGCCGTTCCATTTGAACGGGTGTACTGTGGCACCGTTTCGACCCCAAAAAGGAAATTCTGGGTAAGAGGACTCCGGATTCTAACGGGGTCGAAATACTGTTTAATGGCTACCCTTTTGAGAGTGTTGATCGCTTTGATAATTGCAGCGACATTGGGCGCTTGCCACCAGTCCGCGCCAGAGCCGGTAAGCCTTAATTATCTTCGCCTTGGATGGATTCCACCGTACGAGTTATCCGAGACGGAGGCTTTATCGCGCAAGTTCACACGCGAAACGGGTATAGGCCTCAGACATTTTCGGGGAGTTCAGGGAGAGACGCTTGACCAGCTGGCTCTAACCCGCAAGCTCTTGCAGGAGGGCGGATCGGGCCCGGATGTCTTGCAAATCGATGTGACTTGGCTGGGGGTGCTGCAGGGGGACTTAACCGACCTGCGACCCTATTTTGCGGGGGAAGGTTCGTCTATGGGTCCGGGCGTGGCGTCTAGCTACGTAGTTGGCGGCAAGGTTGCGGCGATTCCCTATCAGAATCATGTGGGCGTTCTGGAGTATCGAGCTGACCTCCTCCGTGAATATGGCTATGACCATCCTCCACGGACTTGGGATGCGCTTGAGAGGATGGCTGCGCGAATCCAAACAAGCGAACGCGCAAAAGGCAACCAAGACTTTTGGGGTTACGTCTGGCCGGGAGCTGCTGCCGAATCTTTGACTTGCAATGCCTTGGAATGGCAGGTCGCCGAAGGAGGAGGACGGATTATCGAGAACGACGGCACAATAAGTGTGAACAATGCTGCAGCGATTCGGGCGTGGCAACGGGCCAGGCGTTGGATCGGCTGGATATCGCCACTCAGCACCGTGGAGTACAGGGAGTTTGATGCCACCAACGTTTTTGATTCAGGAAGAGCTGCGTTTGCCCGTGTCTGGGGAGCCGAGCCCAGGGGATTCTCAACAAACCGCGAGCAATTGCGCCTCACCCATGGGGGAGGCAAGCTGCCAGTCGGTAAGGTTGGCTATACAACTCTTCCCAGCGGTTCCACGGCGAGCGCCGGCACTTTGGGCGGTTTGGGCCTGGCGGTTTCTAAGCATTCACTTCACCCTCGAGAAGACGCGGCTCTTATCCGGTTTCTGCTCCGCGAACAAATTGAATCGATCGAGAAGGGTGCCGTTCCCAATCTCTCTACTCAGGTCGTTGTTTACGATGTCGCGCCGATCGTCGACTCGCACGACAATCCGGAAAAATCAGGCCCATTAAAAGCTATTGTGATTAGTCGGCCTTCGAGCGTTGCCGCGAGCTCGTATGAACAAGTTACCAGAGCTTATTTTGGAGCCGTGCATTCGGTGTTGACTGGACAAAGACACGCACCAGAGAGTGCGGCCGAATTGGAAAAAGATCTAGTCAAAATCACGGGTTTCCGTACGGGTCCGCCCGCGAAGAACTAAATGAGGTTAGAACGGACAGGAGGGATCTTCGTTGATACCACTATTGATACGGACAAATAGCGGTCTCGAGATGAAGTCAATAGGCGCTAAATATTTTAACCTGGGTCCGCATTTGACGTTGACATTTGCTCTTCTAGTCGCATTGATTTTAGGTGGGAATGGGCTGCTTATTTGGCAATTCCGTATCGCGCGGCTTCAGGCAGGTCGCCTCTCGGGCGTGAGTGAGCAAATGATTTCAGTTCTGCGCCTTCAAGGGAGGCTTCTGTTCTTTCACCAGAGATTGGATGAACTGGCACAGTCAAGGAATGCATACGCTTTGACCACGGAGTCCGAGTCCTTGCAAAACACTCTACTTGAGCAAATTCAAGAAACAAGGGAGGCTCTCACTGGTTTGCCGTCTGGGACCCCGGTAAATCCACTCTTTCTACCAACTCTCGAAGCGATTGAAATTAGCCTACCCACTCAGCTCGACACCATAACTGCCCTGGCTTCATCCGGCGACTGGGAGGCGGTTCACTTTCGAGTCGCCGACAGATTGAAGCCGGTCGAAATCCAAGCTTCAGCACTAGTGAAAATCGTCGATCAGGAGTTCGTCAGAGAGCGCTCATTGTCCGAGGCCAACATGAGAACTGTGCAGAGCAGAATCCTTGTTCTCGTACCGGCGATGGCGGCATCTACTTTCTCCATCGCCACGTTCTTTGCTTGGGCGATAGCGCGAAAAATCATGGAACTTCGTCTCGAGGAACGGGTCGGCGAGCGCACAAGGATTGCGCGAGACCTGCACGATACCCTGCTGCAGAATTTTCACGGCCTGATGTTCCAATTTCAGGCAGCTAGCAACCTGATGCTGCGAAGACCTGACGAAGCCAAGAAATCTCTGGACGATGTGATCGTTGAGACGAAAAAGGCGATCGCCGAGAGCCGGGATGCGATTCAAGGTTTACGTTCCGAGCCGATTGCGAAGGGTAATCTCGCGAAGTTGATCGCTTCGACGAGTCGGGAGTTGGCCGAGGCTAATGCGAATGAACATCAGCCCGTTTTCGATTTAATAGAAGAGGGGGAGCGGCGGACCTTGTCTCCGACGGTTAGTGATGATATTTGTCGGACTGCGCTCGAACTCATGCGAAATGCTTATCAACACGCGCACGCACGTCGAATCGAGGCTGAGATTCGGTACGGTGATTCCATGTTTCGCTTGCGAATTCGGGACGATGGCCAAGGTATCGAACCGAAGGTGCTTAAAGAAGGTGGGAGACTCGGGCACTGGGGATTGCGCGGGATCCGTGAACGCGCCGACCAAATCGGGGCGCGTCTGGAAGTGTGGAGCGAGCCTGGAAAGGGCACCGAAGTTCAGTTGCTCGTTTCGGCCGCCATCGCTTACGAAAGCTTCCGCGATAGCTATCGGGCGACATTGGTTCAAAAGGTGAAGGGTCATGCAAAGCGCTCATAACCTAATCCGGATCCTTACGGTGGATGACCACCCCATTCTACGGAAAGGGCTTGCGGCATTAGTGAACGCTGAACCTGACCTAAAATTGGTTGCCGAGGCCTCCAATGGGAAAGAAGCCATCGAGGCATTTCGAGGTCATCAGCCAGACATAACGCTAATGGATCTACAAATGCCTCAGCTGGACGGGATTCAAGCAATCGAGGCCATTTGCAATGAGTTTCCTGCGGCGAGAATCATCGTTCTGACGACTTATACCGGAGACACCCAGGTGGTGCGCGCCCTTAAAGCTGGCGCAAGAGCCTTTGTGCTTAAGGGGCATGTGCTTGACGAACTACTGGATACAATCCGCGCGGTGCATACCGGAAAGAAGCGAATCCCTCCCGACGTCGCGGCCGAGCTGGCTGACCATGCTACCGACGATGCTCTGACCGAACGGGAAATCGACGTTCTAAGGTTGATTGCAGCTGGCAATGGAAATAAACAGATTGCCGATGAGCTTTCGATCAGCGAAGCGACCGTCAAGAGCCGCGTTACAAATATTTTGTCTAAGCTTGGCGCCAACGATCGGACCCACTCCGTAACCATTGGTCTGAAGCGCGGCATCATCGAGCTGGATCCTAGCCAAAAGTAGGGAAAATCTTCCAACCTTGAGGTGTTTCGCGCTCTTTGCAATTCCCTTACGATCTGCTGGGGGAATATCTTGCAAAGACTTTATTCAACGTTTGCCGAAAGGTGGCCAGGTGTTGGTCTCTTGCTTCAGCGCGTTCTTGTCGCAATCATGCTTGTTCGTTTCTGTGTTATCCACCTCACGGATTCACACTTTTCCATATCTATGATTCCGCACATCATCGGTGCGTGCGCTGCCATGCTTTTTCTCGTCGGACTTTGGACGCCTTTCGTGGGAACGTTGATCGCGGTCGTCGAATTATGGGTCGCAGTGACGCATGTTAGTGATCCGTGGATTTCGGTCATGTTGGCAACCATCGGCGCAACGGCGGCGATGCTCGGGCCTGGCGCATTTTCTATCGATGCTGTCCTGTTTGGAAGAAGACACCTGGACGTGTAGAAAACAAATACATCCGCTCACCCCGCCAAAAGGCTACTTTCTGGATCGCCGTTGGTTGATAGCGCAATTCGACCATCTACCGTTGCGGCTGAGTTCAGGTTGTTTCACACTGACTTCACATCGCCACAGCTCCTAAGGAGACCAAAGTGGATTAAGGAAGGGATTAAAAGTATGTCAGCCCAAACAAGCTTGGTAAGCGAAGCTCCAAATCGTACCGCAGCCTTTGAAATTCCAGCCGGGTTGCCTGCGAATACCGGGTTCGATGGCGACGAACTCTGCGACAGAAGTTCGCCGAGGATTGTAGGTACGAGCGCCGCTCTGGAATCTGTTCTCGAACAAGTAAAACAGGTGGCTTCCACTGATTCGACTGTCCTCATCGAGGGGGAAACCGGCACGGGAAAAGAACTCGTCGCGCAAGCCATTCACAACGTCAGTCAGCGCGTCGGGCGCGCTTTCATAAAACTCAATTGCGCGGCCATTCCGCTGGATCTTCTGGAAAGTGAACTGTTCGGTCACGAGAAGGGTGCCTTTACCGGAGCCATCGCTCAGAAGATCGGGCGCTTCGAAATGGCCAATAAAGGCACGCTATTTCTCGACGAAGTCGGCGACATCCCCTCTGCGCTGCAGCCGAAATTGCTGCGTGTATTGCAAGAGCAGGAATTCGAGCGCTTAGGCAGCGGTCGCACCCACAAAGTGGATGTCCGGCTGGTAGCCGCGACCAATCGGAATCTCGTCAAGATGGTCGCTCGCGGACAATTTCGCAGTGACTTGTACTATCGTCTGAATGTCTTCCCCCTCTTGCTGCCGGCGCTCCGAGAGCGTCGGGAAGATATTCCTGCACTTGTCACGCATTTCGTGAATCTATTTAGCCGCCGCATGGGAAAGCAAATCGACAGCATTCCTCCGGAAACCATGGCTGCCTTCCAGTGGTATTCGTGGCCTGGCAACATCCGCGAGTTGCAGAACTTGGTGGAACGCGCCGTTATCCTTTCGCGGGAGAGGGTGCTCCAAAACCCCCTTCACAACAACCAACAAGAGGTCGTGATCCCCACTCTGCGTCCCTCTCGAACTTTCTACACATCTAAGACCTTGGAAGACTCGGATCGCGCTTTGATTTTGGAAACACTTGAGCAGTCCAGATGGGTGGTCGGTGGACCACACGGCGCCGCAGCCAAACTAGGATTGAAGAGAACCACACTGCTCGCCATGATGAGAAGGTTGGATATCTCGCGACCAATTGATCAGGGACGAACAGACGAGCGCGGTATAGCATCCGAGACCATACGACGGGAAGATGCTCATTTTTGAAATGTGTGCGTACCGAATTCGTCGCACACAACCGAACATTTTGACCTACGCCGTCAACGACGCCATGATCCAGCTCTACTCTCCGGAGGAGGTAGCACCGCTGCATTTTGGGGAAGCCTCTCAGGTTAAGAAAGGCCACACTGCTTCGCAGTGTGGCCTTTTTATGCGAGCAATGGCATTACACCAATCTGCTAGTGGTGATCTTCGTCCTTACCATGACCGCGTGCCAGGAGTTGGCCCCGGATTTCACCAGCGGGGCTGCGTGTCGTGTGGACGTTGGCATAGCTTAGTCCGGCTTTGACTTCGCTCACAAACCTTGCAAACGCCGCATCCGCCCCCTGGTTCGCAGGATCAATGCCCTGTGAGACCGGACCCACCACATCCGCAGACGTCCATGTTCCGCTCACGGTTCCAGACACCGGGCACGCTGCTTGCGTGACCGTCGTATTGCCGCCACCGCAGAAGAATACAGCGACGCCACCTGCGATGGTGTGCCGCCCGACGTGCACATGCGCAAACAGCACCTGACCGGTGGGCACCGTGTTGCCCTCGAGACCGCTATAGGTCAGCTCATAGTTGATAGACTTCTCGTCGTTGCTGATGACCAGCCTCGCAGTCCCGCGGCCCTCGGTTACTACGATTGGAGTTTCTCGCAGACCAGCCAACTTCGCATTGAGCACCTTCTGCCCAACGGCTGGTACACCCAGTAAGACGACCCAAATTACTACGGCAAGGCATTCGAGCTTCATTATTGATTCCTCCTCTCGTCAGCAGATCCTCTGCCCGTAAAAGCAATCCAATCGCCGGCGCCCAGGAGCGTACCACGCGCTGGACAAGGAGTTTGTCAACTTCCTGTCACTTTTATTGGGAGACCGGCCAGTTTCAACCTCAAGGGGGCCGCTACTCTTCTCGTCGTATCACACAACAATGCTAGGCACGCTACGAGATGAAGGATCGCAGGGTAACTCGGGAAGGCAGTCTGAACCAAAACCGGGGCGGCAGAGCGTAACGGGCAATAGCCACCCCGTGATTGAAGAACATCGTTCGGCCTCCCATAAAACTCCTGCGTGCACACTGTGTCAAGATCATCGTTAGCGGGCAGTACAAAGGCCAGCCGGGCGTGCCAAAGGCACCACCGAACTGGCCTTGCCTCGGCGGCGATCGCTTCCGAGCCTTAACCCCGATCGCAGAGCCTGGAAGGAACCCGCGTCCCTTAGTTCACCGTGAAATTCATGGCGTTGGAGGTTTCACTCTTCGTGCCTCCCGCGCCGTACATGCCGCCGCCTGGCTTGCCGGGATTCATAACTGTGACGGAGGCGGTACCAGCGGTCGCGACGTTTGTTGCTGCAATCGCGGC
>Ga0207645_10003734_pt1 | contig 11449 bp, 16 predicted proteins | sample KBSM53metaG_FD_184331 | JGI IMG/M metagenome (GOLD analysis project Ga0207645, IMG submission 184331) | Miscanthus rhizosphere microbial communities from Kellogg Biological Station, Michigan, USA - KBS M5-3 metaG (SPAdes) (version 2) | ecosystem: Host-associated > Plants > Roots > Rhizosphere >...
GATATGTCTGACTCAAACTGCATTTGCATTAGGTGCAAACGGTCGTTCATCGAACTGGAGAGCCATGGCATGCTCCTGACGGGCTGTGTGAATTGCAACATATGGTGGAAGGCGAGTGGCGGCCCTGTCAGGGAATATGTCCCCGATGAGACCTTGCGCGTCCTAACTCAAGGGCTGACAGGAACAGCCGCTAGTAGTTGGAACAACCCACCGACACTGCCGCTCGGCTACTTGCGCTACGTCTCGCTGAGTGGCGCTATCGGCTAGCACGTTTTCAGACATGAAGAGCCCGGACACTGTACTAGCCGGGGCCGAAAGGCTGCGAAAGCTAGTGAACACAATTTTTTAAGGCCGTGGCCGGGAGCATTTTTTTTGCATCACGTGGAACTCCCGTAGTAGCGTGTGTGGTGCGCGTCCCTAGTTCCGTCGTAGGCGCCTCAGTATCAGTAAGCGTGAGCGAGGCCCCAACCCTTGTAGCTGCCAGGGCCCGTTCTCCGATTTGGCGTTCTCGCGATGAGTAACAGCGTCGAAGACGGCATCATCATCGAATTAGACGGCGACGAAATTGTCGTTTGGAAGAGAGAGGCAGTCGTCGTCGTGATTGACGATAACGCCTCATGCCGGTCAGGCCTAAAGGACCTCTTCGAATCCGTCGGACTAAAAGTCAAACTCTACGAATCGGGGAGCGCCTTCCTGGAAGATGGCATTCCAGACGCTACGAGCTGCTTGGTGATTGATGTGAGGTTGCCCGCAAAGAGTGGGCTCAAGGTTCAAGAGGAATTGGCAGAGGCCGACGTTCACGTGCCGATCATTTTCATCACCGGCCATGGAGACATCCCAATGGCCGTGGGCGCGATGAAAGCAGGAGCAGTTGACTTCCTGACCAAGCCCTTCCGTAGCCAGGACCTTCTTGATGCGGTTTTCACGGCCCTGGAACAGGATGGGCTCCGCCGCGCAGCGCAAAAAGTACACGCAACTCTGCGGGAGCACTTTGAGTCGCTAAGTGCCCGTGAGCGAGAAGTGGTCGTAAGGGTAGCAGCGGGGAACCTCAATAAGGAAATAGCTGCCGATCTTGGGTTGAGCGAGGTCACGGTGAAGGTCCATCGTGCCCATGCCATGCGAAAAATGCACGCAACGAGATTGGCAGACCTGGTAAGAATGCTTGACTGCTTCAACACTGCGACAACTCAAGGCCGCAAAACCCAGTGACGGCTTAACGCCGCAACTTGGCGAGAATCTCAGTCTCGGGGTCATATCCCGTCATACGTACCAAATCAGCGTAGGCGGAATCAGCTTGTTCGCTTGACCCATCTAGCTCTCCACGATCGTCCTTGCCGGGCCCACTGATCGAGGGCATGGGGCTCCTTTACGAGCAATCTGTATTTCACCGCCTTGTCGTATTGTTCACCAAAAAAGAACACGAGACTGAGCCCCTGATTGTACCAGTTAGGATAATGAGCGTTCAGCCTCAGCGCCCGCTCCGCTAGGCTTACTGCCCGTCCTGATTCACCAAAACCCGGGAGAAACCAAGCGATTATGAGGACCAAGTCTGCATTAGAGGGGGCAAGGGTTTCAGCCTCGGTAAACTCGGCGAGAGCTTGCTCCGGTTTCCCGTGATAGGCGTAGGCAAAGCCGAGAGCCAAGTGCGTTTTGCCATCGTTGGGATCGAGCTTCACAGCCAACTTGGCCGCCTCCATCATCTTCGACAACACCTCCTCGACTGAGGGCGCCAGGCCGAGGTCAATCAAATAGCATTGGACATCGACCAGCCCCACGTAAGCTCGGGCCTCGATTGCGGATCGAGGTCGAGAGCTTTGCGGAATAGGCCTTCTGCTTCAGTCAAGGATTCCTTCGTCACCTTGTGTTTCGCCTCCATAGCCAGCAAGTAGGTGTCGAAGGCGCTTAGGTTCGCGGGTGGCTTACGCCTGAGAAGACTGCGCTCGGCCTCGGCGACCGCCCCCTCGTAGCCGCCTAACGTGGCAGCGATTCTTTGCGTGACATCGTTTTGCACCGCGAACAGGTCATCGACGGGCCGATCGTAACGCTCAGACCATATGTTGCTGCCGGAGGCGGCTTCAATGAGCTGGGCCGTCACTCGAATCTGCTCGCCCATCGACTGGATGCTGCCCTCGAGAACATATTTCACCCTGAGGTCGCCACCTATTTGGCGGATGTCGACCGGCTTCCCCTCATAGACCGCGGTGGAATTCCGAGCGATGACGATAAGATCCTTAGAGTGGGAGAGATCGGTAATAATGTCCTCGGTGATCCCATCTGCGAACCGCTCCCATTGGGGATCGTCCCCAATGTTGTCGAAGGGCAAAACAGCAATAGACGGCTTATCGGGCAGCGACGGACCCGAGTTCCAGCCCTGCAATCCCCAGGAACCTGCCGCGATGATCAGCAGAAGAGCGGCGGCCAACATCGCCAGGCGCGTCCAGCCGATTTTGGCAAGGGCCCCGCGCTGCGAAATTGGCCTGGGATCGGCGGGCACGCGGTAGACGCGATCCGGCTTCGAAATATTGTTGACCTGCTGTCCGCCCTCCTGAAACTCGATGTGCGGGGTGTACGTTCCCTTCGGCAGTTCAATGCGAATGGGATCGCTTTGGCCGTCGGTCCCGTAGTATTCGCGGAGCTTCTCTCGCAGGCGGGCCGCCTCAATCCGCACTAGGGGGTCGGTGGTGGGGTCGAACGTCTCGGGACGATCGAAGACTTCCAAAGCGACGTTGTAGGCCTTCAGCCGCTCACCGCGCCCAGCCAGAGTTTCATTGACGAGGTACTCCAGGAACCGCTGCCGGCGCTGTGACTGGTGGAACGGGCCGCTGTTAAGGATGCGGACCAGTTGCGCACGAATGGCCTTCTGGTCGGATTCGCTCCAGCAATTGAGCGAAATTACCGTCACGTTCCAACTCCAAACGTGCCGAGAAGGCCCCGCCAATGTCGGGGCACAGTTTCATACCGTTACATACTAGGACTGGAGGGCACAGCCTGTCACGCTTCAGGAATGGTCGTCCGTTGTCATCGACGATCAGAAAGGAACGTAGCTATGAAAACCTCACTCGGAATCGCAACCATTGCGGTGGTGTTCAGCGCAATCTTGAGCCTCGCACCCACCGTCGCGACCGCCGACTACTCGGGTAAGACCCCGGGCAGATGCGGAGTCGTCCCCTGCACGGACCAACAGCAAGTGCAGCAGACGTCCTCGCCGATACCTTCAACATCATATCGCGGCGTCAGGTAACTCTATGAAGCTCCATACCAGACTGATGAAGCTGCATGCCAGATTGGCCTCTCCCTTTGGAGAGGCCAATCGACCCTCCTTTTTGGAGCCCATACTCCTGTTTCTGTTTTTAGAGACGATTGGATCTCTGCTGGAGCTGCTCTAGCGAACAGCCGACGCTAGTTTCAGAATGGAAAGCTGGGAGGGTTAGCTTGAGACGTTCGGTGAAGTTTTCCGAAATCCGAAGTTTATGCAACTCATACGCACTCATCGATGCCTGCTCCTGGCACGAAGCGGACGTTCGCGAATCAGCTGTAGGACGGGCAAAAGGCCGTGGAAGGTCTGGTTTGGGTCAAAAGCGGACATGTTGGACTGCAGGAAAAAGAGTCCGCTTTACGCTTGAAAGCAGACATTCTGCGAGACGTCTGAAACGATCAGCTACGTGCCAGAAGCAGACGTGATAAGAGCTACAACTCTCCAGCCGGAGCTGGATAATTAAAGCGTTCAGCACGTCTTTATTCGCTTAGCGTGCAGGGGGCAGGAACCGGATTTAGGGCCTCGGTGACGGCAGCCGGTTGCTCCTCGGCGACCCAATGGCCAGCCCCTTCGACGTTGAGTTAGGTAGGATTGTCTAGCCCCGTCCTCCTGTTCGATTAATCTGAAGCCGAGTCATCCCCGGCTTGCCCACTCTATCGCTCGGACAACGCCGTAAGCGGCGATGGCGATTCCGCCAAGAAAAACGAGCGTGAATCCCGCGACGATTGCGAAGGTCTCTGCGCCCAGCGTTTCAAGTAGGTCGAGTCGCATCATCGCCGCGCCTATTAAAGCGAGTCCAACTGCAATAATGGCCCCGGCGATCGCGATACCAAGTCGGTGAAAGCTCCGCCGACGGCGTGACACGCTGCTGTATGTGCCTAGATAGAACCTGTCCATATCGATCCAGGGTAAAGCAGGCCAAGCTCGCACTGCGGCTATCCTCATAACGCTCTACTTCTTGTTTTGAAGCGTTGTAGTCGGCCCAGCCTGGAGATCGCGGGACCACATCGAGATCTGGGCGATCCGCCCATGCGCCGAAACTGCGGGCCTACGAGAGGGCAGGCACGCTGTACAGGCTTCTGTAGGACTTAGTGTCTACCGCTGTTCATGCCGCCTCAAGCGGGTAAGACGGCTTAAAATCAATCTCGTCCATTGTCTTGAGAAATGCCTCGGCACTCTCAAGCTCAGCGGCAAATCTAATCCAAGCGCTTTCGAGCGAGAGCAAGTGCTCTTGCTCCTCAGAAGTAGCAGCGAATACGGCTAACTCGGCGCAACGCCGCGCGTGCTCACGGCACGCTCTAGGATCGCCGGGCATTTGGCATTGGCCTCCTCGGGCTCCTTTTGGGGGGAACAGTGGTTGGACCGACAATCAAAAGTCACTTCGGCAGATAATCCAAATTGTGATTTCTGATGGCCTTGATAAGTGTGGCTTATGAGCTGCACGGACAAAACTAGACAGTCCATGGCACAGTTGAAAAACATCCCCGCAGAGCTGAACGAATGGCCGAGGGGACTGCTTAAAGCCTGCCGGTCGTCAATCGCCTGTTCATCGGCGGTTCAGCCGAATGAACCATGATCGGGTATGTTGTGCTGAAAGCATGATTCGTTGGAGACCCAGATGAAACGTACATTGACCTATTTGACCGCTGCCGGAGCGCTGGCTTTGGCGGCCTGAAAACAAGAGGGGCGCCGACGAAGCCGAGCCCCTTGCATCCTGCACATTGATGACCCGAGCGGCTCACTCGTGATAAGCACATGTTCCAGGGAGGGCAGATCGCGTGGCTAAAGGGACAAGGTTCAGCAGTGTTGTAATCACACTGCTAGCAGTAGCCTGGACAACCTCTGCCATTGCGCGCGTCCAGTGCCAGGGCGATTTCCAGGTTACTAATTACGGTCTGATAGCCACGCCGTACTGCGAAGAAGAAAATATTGCTGTCGTCGCCCAGAGTTACGGATGGCAGGTAACGGCTTCCCAAGTGCGCAACAATCCGCTGAAAAAGGTCTATATCTGCCAAGTGCTAGGCCGAGACATAAGGTTGAAAGGATCCTGTGCGGGCTATAGTCCCGACAATTACGGGGGCCGATAGAGTCAAGTCGACACCGGGGACACCCGACCTTAAACGCGGGTTGAATCTACCGCAGCGGCTGGCACGCTCATCTCTTTAGGTCAACACAAGCTTCGGTCTGTTGCCAGATTGCAACCTTCCAGTCGGGCTACTCGGGTTAGCGTGCCTCGCCTGCACCACATTGCCGATAATGCCATAAAAAAGGCCCCGCCTCTTGCGGGGCCTCTTTTGATCTGCGACGGCTTAGTAATAGCCGACGCAGTAGTTATAGCGGCGCCACCAATACGGACTCCGCGTAATGAGGGCCTGTCGGCGCAGCCACCAAGAAAGGCCCCACCAAGCGCTTGCGACTAGTTTGCCAATGATTGCGACAATCCAAGTGCTCGTCTTGCTACTGGCCGTCGTTGCGGCAACAGCCGTCATTGCAAACCGACTCAGAATCCCACCAGCCATCCTTTTGGTCCTCACGGGTATCCTCCTGGCGATTGTGCCCGGCCTGCCACCGGTAGAGCTGGCTCCAGAGCTCGTGCTGCTCCTGGTGTTGCCGCCCATTATTTATAACTCCGCCTTCCTGATGAGTTGGCGCGAGTTTCAATTTAATCTGCGCCCGATCACGCTTCTGGCAGTGGGCGGCGTTGTTTTTACAACAGCTGCGGTCGCTACCGCAGCGCATTGGGTCATGGATCTCGCATGGCCGATCGGATTCATATTAGGCGCTATCGTTTCGCCTCCCGATGCCATCGCACCTCTCTCCATTGCTCGTCGAATGGAGATCCCCAGACGAATAATTGTGATCCTCGAGGGCGAGGGACTGGCAAACGATGCGACTGCGCTGATCCTTTATCGCTTCGCAGTTGGGGCCGTTAGTCTTGGCGTTTTCTCGTTCGGCCAAGCCGCGGGAATGTTTGCTGCCATAGTCGTTGGTGAACTTTTATGGGGCATCGGCGTGGGCTTGCTAATGCTCCGGTTGCGACGGTGGGTGAACGATCCTCTGATCGAAATAATCCTTTCGGTTTTAACACCCTTCCTTGCCTTTTGGCCCCCAATGCATTTGGGCGGTTCTGGCGTGCTGGCGACCTTAGCTGCTGGTCTTTACACCAGTTGGAATGGTCCTCGGCTGATAAGCCCGGCGACCCGGCTTCAGGGTGTCTTTTTCTGGGAGTTCTTCACTTATGTGATAGAGGGAATGGTTTTCCTCATCACTGGGTTGCAAGCGCGTACCGTTATCGGCCGCATCAGCCACTACCCGCTTTCGCAACTGGCGCTCTCTGTTGCAGTCATCACCGCCGTGGTGATCGTGGCCCGTTTTGTTTGGGTTTTTCCTGCCACCTACCTGCCGCGATGGCTGTTCCCACCCGTTAGAAAAAAGGATCCTTCACCGCCATGGCAGTGGCCATTTGTGCTGGCATTCACTGGCGTCCGCGGAATCGTTTCGCTCGCGGCGGCGCTTGCCATTCCGATTGTAACTACTGCGGGACAGCCGTTTCCCTATCGTGATTTGATCCTGTTTCTTACGTTTTCAGTGATCCTCATCACACTTGTCGGACAAGGTCTCCTATTGCCGTGGGTTATCCGAGTGCTCGGTCTCCAGCACGCCGGACGCAAGGAACGTGAAAGCAATAGAATCGACGAGTACCAAGCGCGCTCCGAGGCCGTGCAGGCAGCAATCGAACAGCTCGAACAGCTTGCAGCTGAACGCAATCTCTCAACGGAGGTGATTGAAGCTGTCCGCACTCAGCACAGGGACCGGCTTGTACACTTCGAAGACCGAGACGATGGCGACCACAAAAGCCATGGTGACCTTCATGATGAAGTCGAGCGCTTGCTGATCGCCGCCGAACGCACGCGGATCAACGATCTCTTTCGCAGCGGCAAATTAAAGGACGAAGCGAGGCGCCGTATCGAGCGGGAGCTTGATCTACGTGAAGCTCACCTTTCCAGCCAGCGACGACAGGTGTAATGCGCAGCGCTTCTTGTGTCGCTAACAAGCCCGCAATACAAGGAACTCGGTGACCAGGAGTATGCACGGCAACTCGCTATAGCCAAAGTGAGCCGCGCACAGCGAGATACGGCGCGGGCCTTCGGCCCGAAGCCGAAGCAGCCACCGCCGCCTCCGCTCTGATGTTGCTCCTTGAAATTGCCGTAAGTTTTGCCACCCTGGAATGATGCGACTTGAGCGCCGTAGGGCCGAAGAGGGACTGATTGCTGCTAGGGTGTCTAACCAGCGGACTTCAGGACGGATGGCATGTCCTCCGTCTTAGAATCCGACTCGCCGGGCTTGTACACAAGATTGAATATGATCGCCGCAGCCCGAAGCCATTTAGCACGATCTTCGAGACACCAAATGCTATTGGGCTTGGGGAGCTTTTTCACGAGTGCCTGAATGAGTGGATCAGGCATTTCGTCCAATGCCTGGATGAGGGGATCCGGCATTTCGGATATCTCGGATCCGCTTCGCTCTGCTGTATCGACAAGAGTTAGAACTGGAGTTTCTTCCAGTTCGGCAATTCTCGTAACCAGAGAGCTTTTTTCGCTGCTTTCTATCCTTGTGCGGATATCTGAAATGTTCATGACGGCTGGCCTTCCAAAACGGGGGGGTGGGGAGGAAAAATCGTGCTCCTGGACAATGCGGCGAGCAACAGAAGCAATTCGGCTTGGTAAATGCACGTCATCAACCCCCAAATGGGCCAAACGGTTCAGAGAAAACGGCCGAAACGGTTCAGAAGAAAAAGGACTAAACCCGGTGGCAGGACCGGCCCCGAGCGGCCTGGCCCAGCCGATTATCTAGCCCGGATGACCAGCGTAACTCAGCGCGACGGCTAATCAGCCTCAAGCCAATCAAATATCCCCCGCCACCCAACAAAATTTCATTTCCGTTCAATCAACGCTACCTCATGTGGTTTTGGAATGCGCTCTACAAACCAGAACATCGCTTTCAGCCTAACACGGCTACGACAGACGCTCGCTTTATTCGTGGCCGTGACGGTCGCCGTCTAACTGCTTCGCGTGAGGCTCTTAAGGCAGCGCCTCTTCATCATGCGTGAGCTAGCCTGTTCCGCTTATCGCCGAGTATGGGAGCGGCAGAGGGCATCCAACTCATTCCGAAACTCCGGTTGTCTTAAAATCATTGCTCAAGCGACTTCGAGTGCGCAAGAAAGTCCTTCTGGACTGAACGGCGGCCTCCAAATGCTTCACGCGCCTGTAAGTCCGCTAGAAATCCGTCGGGATGCACAAACCACTTTTATTGTTTGTGCAGAGGAGGTCGTCTCACGCCGCCAAATACTGGCGGCCTGTCTTTTAAGAAAGGAGGTGCTGCCGCAGCCAACATTGCAGCATCCGCGTCTAGCAGAGTTTGGCGCGTTTCACCGGCACCTAGCGCGCGTCGATCGCCGTTCGTTAGTCAGGGTAGCTGCCTGAAAGGGTATCAGTGAGACTTAAAAGCATTTAGCGCAAAACCAATTCAAACAAAGCAAGAACCTGCAAGCGCTTGCCGCGTGCACGTTCTTAGATCAGCTACGATACGGTTCACTCTTTGTGAACGGCCGACGGCATTAAAGGAGAACATTTATGCTGAGAAACCTAGCTTTAGGCGTCGCGGTCGCTTTGCTGTTAGCAGCCGCGATCACTGCGGCACCGGCTTTGGCCAACTACGGCATTAGGCATGGTCACACCGTCTATGCCGCCCCCAACGCGGTTTACGCCGGTCCACGCTCCCAGCGCCTTGCCAATGCGCTCGGCGGATGGAACCGGGGCGATCCCAACGATCCTTATTGGGACCCTTGTTTGTCCTACTATCGGAGCTGGGGACCCGGTGCCTGCGGGCGCTAGAGCAGCCAATATTATAATGGAACAGGCACCGGTGGCTGAGAGCCTAAGACTCCCGCTTGCGACACAAGGAGGGGAGCCATGGGCTCTAAAAAAAAACCCCCACGCACTTGCGCTGGAGAGTCATGGCTCCGAGATCGCAGTCATCATCCGCGATTTCCTCGCCCGCGTGACCTGAGTCGCTCACAACGGACAGGAGTCAATAAGATGGCCGCTCTTCCGCTGATCGTCTTTGACGTCAATGAGACGCTTCTCGATCTTGAAACGATGGAACCAATCTTCCAGCGCATCTTCGGCGAAAAGGGCGCGATGCGCTTATGGTTCGCCAACTTGATCCTGTATTCCGCGGCGCTGACCGTGGCGGGCTGCTACGTCCCGTTCACGGATATCGGTTCAGCCGTCATGAAAATGCTGGCGGATACACGCGACATCAAAATTGACGACAGAGACAAGGAGGAGCTTGCGGAAAAGTTTTCCACGATGCCGTCCCACCCTGAGGTTCCGGCGGCGCTACGCAAGCTGCGCAATGCAGGCTTTCGGCTCTTCACCCTCACGGACAATTTGCTCGAAGTTCAAACTCGCCAACTTGAGCATTGCGGCATCGCCGATCTGTTCGAACGAAGATTCAGCGCGGACGGCGTGAAGCATCATAAGCCGTCGCGAGAGGCTTACGCTTATGTCGAGAACGAACTTGGAGTTGAGCCCTCGCAACTGTGCCTTGTCGCCTGCCACACGTGGGACACCCTCGGCGCCGTCGCGGCAGGCTGGAGGGGAGCGCTGATCAAGCGCGTCGGCAATGATCTCCTGGGGGTCGGCCCTCAGCCTCAGATAGTAGGCAATGACTTGAACGACGTTGCCAATCAACTCATCGCTCGACACAAGCGGGCAGCCTGATTGGCCAGTGAAAGTTTCGAAGCTGATGTGAGGCATTTGGCGGGATGGCGATGAAAGATATAAGCGTGGTGCTTGCCCACGGAGCATGGGCGGATGGATCAAGCTGGGCGCGGGTCATAACGGCACTCAAGGCAGAGGCCGTGAAGGTGTTCGCGGCGCCGCTTCCGCTAACCTCTCTTGCTGACGACGTGGCTGCGCTCAACCGCAGTTTGGACCGGACGGAGGGGCCGATCGTATTAGCGGGACACGCTTATGCCGGTGCAGTTATTGCTCTCGCACGCCCCGAACGGGTGAAGGCGCTGGTCTACGTAACCGCTCTTGCTCCCGACGAGGGCGAGAAGGTCGCGGACGTATTTTATCGCCTCGAACCCCATCCCCAAGCGCCAAAGCTTGGACCGGACAGAGATGGTTTGATTTGGCTACCCGAAGGTGCCTTCGAAACGGCGTTCGCGCCCAACGCATCCGCGGACGAGCGAGCGGTGCTCGCTGCCGTGCAGCGGCCGATATCGCTGAGCTGCATCACTGTTCCTGTCGGGCGCCCACTTTGGAAGGACATTCCGAGCTGGTTTCTGATTGCCGAAGACGATCGAATGATCGTCCCCGACACGCAGCGCTACATGGCGGAGCGCATGAAGGCAAAGATAACGGAGCATGCCGTTGATCACACGCCCAGCGTCACCGCTCCAACGGCTGTCGTAGCTGTCATCTTCGACGCAATCCGCTCTGCAACCGGCACCTGAAGCAAGCCCTGGCAGGCTGAGAATAACATGTCGAACTCTGTCGCGATCGTTACCGGCGCAAGCTCGGGGATCGGAAGGGCCACGGCACTTCGGCTGGCTCACGAGTTCGGAGCCATCGTCCTTGTGGCCCGCAGCGAAGAGAAACTGGGAGAGGTTGGGCAGCAGGCCAAAGCGATCGGCGCCGAAGCGCTCGTGCTCGAACTCGACTTGATGGCACCCAGGTCGGCCGAGTTCGTTGTGAAAGAGACGCTGGATCGTTTTGGCCGCATCGATGCATTGGTCAACATCGCCGGCGCCGTAGCCGGGCTCGACGTGTTCCAGATGACCGACGAGCAATGGAATACGGGCATGGAACTCAAATTTCACGGCGCGCGCCGGCTGACGATCCGCGCGTGGGATGCCTTGAGAGAGTCTAAAGGAACGGTCGTCTTCATTTCAGGCAATGCGGCGGTAATTCCTAGGGCGGGTGCGGCGGCAGTCGGCGCGATCAATGCGGCAATCGAAGCGTTGGCCAAGGCGTTTGCTGAACGCGGAATTGAGGACGGCGTTCAGGTCAATAGCGTTTCGCCCGGCGCGGTAATGACGGGACGCCGATTGGCAATGCTTGAAAGGTAAACGTCGAGCGTTCCGGCGAGGATGTCGCGCATGATTTCCACCATGTCCAGGTT
>Ga0207645_10003739_pt1 | contig 11444 bp, 8 predicted proteins | sample KBSM53metaG_FD_184331 | JGI IMG/M metagenome (GOLD analysis project Ga0207645, IMG submission 184331) | Miscanthus rhizosphere microbial communities from Kellogg Biological Station, Michigan, USA - KBS M5-3 metaG (SPAdes) (version 2) | ecosystem: Host-associated > Plants > Roots > Rhizosphere >...
CGAGGCTCATGCCTGGATGTCCAACTTGTTCGTCATCACATTGGTGCTGCTACTTTTCGCTTTCCCGATAAACCTATTCTTCCAAAGCGGGCATTTTATTTGATAAATCAACTTATCAATAATTTAATCAACATGAATAGCATTAATCAGCAGCAGCCGGAAAATAATTATCAAGACCTGCAGGGACAAGAAGGACTGAGAAAGATTAAAGAGCTCGCGGAAAAAGCAGATGTCTGCTTCTTTTGTACAAATATTTCTAGTGGAAAACCATTTTCAACAAGGCCGATGTCGGTACAAGAAGTGGACGAGGATGGCATATGGTTTTTAAGCGCCAATGATAGTCACTTGAACCAGCACGTCATGAATGATTCTTCTGTTCAGCTTTTATTCCAAGGGTCAGATTATTCTGATTTTTTGAATATTCACGGGACTGCATCTATTAGCAGGGACCAACAAAAAATAAGAAAATTCTGGAAACCTCTTTTCAAAACATGGTTTACAGAGGGCATCGATGATCCGCGTATTACAGTATTGAAAGTAAAACCCGACAAAGGATATTACTGGGACACAAAGCACAATATGGTTGTTGGCTTGCTCAAACGGGCAGCAGGCGCTGTTATGGGAAAAACATTGGATGATTCAATTGAAGGAAAAATTAAGGTATAGTCTGATGCATTGTTCTTAAGGACTTACTAAACATCAAGCGAGATTTGGCTGATGATAATGCAACCATATCTGCTATTCGTTTAAGCCCGAATTCTAAAAAATCCTGTCCACCACGTAACATATCCTTTCTCCCATTCGTCCAAACCAAAAGCGCAACACAAAGATTGCGTCAAAATCCCTGAGATAAAATGTTTAAAAATTACCTGAAGGTTGCGTTGCGCAATCTGTGGAAAAACAAAGCTTTTTCTGCAATCAATATTACCGGATTAGCCGCCGGTCTGGCCGTTTGCCTTTTGATCGTTCTGTATGTGGTGGATGAATTAAGCTATGACAAGTACAATAAGAATGCAAATCGTATCTACAGGCTTGATGCAGACATTTATTTCAATGACACGCAGGCGATCTTTGCGGTGGCGCCTGATCCCCTGGCTCCTACTCTCAAACGGGAGTATCCCGTGGTAGAAGAAATGACAAGGGTAAATTTCCAAAGGGATGTGCTTGTAAAGAAAGATAACCAGAACGTACAGGATCACAATGTAGGTTATGTGGACTCCACCTTCTTCAAGGTATTTACTATTCCTATGATTGCCGGGGACCCTTTAACTGCCTTAAGGGAACCCAACTCCCTCGTGATTGACAAAACAACGGCGAAGAAGTATTTTAATAGCACAGACGTAGTAGGCAAAATTCTGCGGGTTGACAATAATACAGACTGCAAAATAACCGGCGTCATAAAAGATATTCCCAGGCAGTCTCATTTTCATTTCCATTTTTTGCGGCCAAGGGGAAAGGACAATGACTCATGGCTAAGTAACAACACCTTCAACTACATCATGCTGAAACCAGGCGTGAGCCAGGCTGACATGCAGAAACATGTTGATGCCGCCATCAGCAAATACATTGGGAGGGATCTTGAACAGGAATTGCATGCATCATTGAAAGACCTCGAGAGTAAGGGGAATCATTTTATTTACCACATGATGCCGCTCACCGATATTCATCTTCGTTCGGACAAATCTTATGAGATAGAAGCCAATGGAGATATTACATACGTATATATCTTTTCAGTCATTGCCCTTTTTATTTTGTTCATCGCGTGTGTAAACTTTATGAACCTTTCTACCGCACGTTCCGCCAACCGCGCCAAAGAGGTTGGCATCAGGAAAGTAGCCGGATCGTTGCGTGTGCATCTCATTACACAGTTTCTTAACGAGTCTGTTCTGTTGAGTTTCTTTTCACTATTGTTTGCCATTGGAATTGCCGCGCTGCTGGTTCCTTTGTTTAATCAACTGGCGGGAAAAGAAATGAGTGTGACCACGTTATTTTCTACCTGGCTTTTTCCCGTGATGATCGGTCTCGTTTTTTTAGTTGGTCTGTTAGCGGGCAGTTACCCGGCATTTTACCTCTCGTCATTTCAACCGATAGAAGTTTTGAAAGGAAAACTGGCAAAAGGTTTTAAGAGTAGCTGGCTTCGAAGTGGGCTCGTGGTTTTCCAGTTCTGCATATCGATTGCCTTGATCATTGGAACGATCATCATTTATGAACAGCTCGATTTTATACGTAGCCGCAAGGTTGGATATAATCGTAACCAGGTTTTAGTGATTCACAACGCTTATTACCTGGATAATCAAATTCACACATTCAGGAATGAAATGCTCAACATTCCAGGCGTAATAAATGCATCGATAAGTGGTGACCTTCCCACAAATAGCGGTTTTGATAATGAGGGCTGGTTCCGGGATGCCGGCATGGATGCTTCCAAAGCTGTCGTGCTGACTAACTTTTATGTTGACGACGACTATATTCCCACACTCGGAATGGAAATTAAGGAAGGCAGGAATTTTTCGAAGGACTTTCTGACTGACTCCCTCGGCGTTATTCTGAATGAAGCTGCTGTAAAGGTCCTTGGGTTTAAAGATCCTTTCAAAGAAATGATATACCGTCCAAATTTTTACGATAATGGTATTCACGGATCATTGGCTTATCACGTGGTAGGTGTAGTAAAAGATTTTAATTTTAGTTCAATGCGCCAGGTTGTTGGCCCACTCGTCATACAAAAAGGAGAAAATTGGGGCGCCATTGCGGTTCGTGCTGATACAAAAAATATTTCGTCCGTCATCAATGCAATAAAAAATAAATGGGCAGGCATGGTCCCTAATCAACCATTCAATTTCACATTTATGGACGCCGATTTTGACAATATATATACAGCGGAGCAACGCACAGGAAAGCTATTCATCACGTTTGCTGTATTTGCCATATTGATTGGCTGTCTTGGATTGTTCGGGCTAGTTACCTATGCTGCCGAACAACGCATAAAAGAGATTGGGGTACGCAAAGTTTTGGGTGCAAGTGTAAGCGGCATTGTGGCGATGTTGTCAAAGGATTTTGCAAAGCTGATCCTCATAGCATCATTAATTGCTTTTCCGATAGCGTGGTGGGCCATGCATAAATGGTTGCAGAGTTTTGCATACCGGATAACCATCAGTTGGTGGATTTTCATAGTAGCTGGTTTCACAGCGCTTGTCATTGCATTGCTCACGGTGAGCTTCCAGGCAATAAGGGCTGCAATAGCAAACCCAGTAAAAAGCCTTCGCACTGAATAAGCTTGCGCCAGTAATTGTTACCTCGTTGTGCCCTTCGTGTTTACTTCGTGCCCCTTGTGACCATAAAAGTTTGGTCATAAAGAACACGACGGAGCCCAAAGAACACAAAGATTTACATTCCCTTCGGCTGTAGCATGCTCACGCGATTACCTTCACTATCGATGAATGACGCATAAAGTCCAACACCGGGAATTTCGTCTGGTTCGCCATTCTGTAAGTGACCGCCAATTACTTTACCTCCGGCTGCGTTTACATTTTTTATTCCTTCGTTGATATCATCTACAGCGATCACGACCGACGGGTACTGGTTGTCACCGGCCCTTTCAAAAAAACCGCCATTAATTGCTCCTGGCACTTTTGACCGGTTATGTTCATCGGTATCTGTTGTGGTTACGACAACGTAATTTCCCATCTCTGCTCCCAACTGCTGCATCTTCCAGCCAAATGCTTTTTCATAAAATCTTATCATGCGGCTCTTGTCTGCTGCTGGCATTTCGAAATGTACTACCGGGTTCATCGTTTCTGTTTTAAGTTTAAGGTGATTTTTTGTACATAGCAAAATTAGAACTAGTAAAAGACCGAAACGAGGCTTATTGCGACAAACTGGGGAGTCATTGCGGCAACACGGCCTAACTTTGCTCCACAAACTTGCTTAATTTATGCAGCTCCAGTATTGTACCGTTCTCGGTTTCCTGGTACATGGGTGTAAATTTTCGATTCGTCTTTATTTCGTTATAGGTATAAGAAGTTCTTTGCTGCACCGTGTTTGAATACACATCGTTAAAGCCGCGCACCAGGACGTAGAGTTCTACATCCGCAGCTTTCATGTCTTCCAGAGTAAAACCAGCCAAAGGACTTTCATCATTTATCTCATGTACCACTGTCCAGTTCATGGGCAGACTCTCAATGCGGTGACGTTCCAATGGAAGCGTATAATATTTATAATTGGCTCTCCCATTTTCTTCGATCAGCATGGCAAGATTTACCTGTACGGTTACGTCAGTGAGTGCATGTTGCTCTTTATAGCAAACAAAGCGGAACATCAGCGCTGTTTTATCACGATATGGGGCGATCACAGCCCTATCACTAAATGCCAAATGAGCTCTCGGTCGGGAAAACCTTCCATAGATAAGACCGGTAGCCACAGCAAATGAAAGAAAGCCGCTCATGCTTTCAATGGCCGCTACTACATTGGCCGCATCACCAACGGGATTCACTCTTCCGTAGCCCACTGTGGTAAATGTTTCGGTACTGAAAAAATAAAGCTCTTTATACATCTTCCATCCTGCCTGCGAGATCATACCGGTAAACTCACCGGAGCCTATGGCTAAATAAATAAGCGTATAAAGAAAATTGATGCCAATATAAAAGAGAAAAATAGAGGCGATGAATTTCCATAGCGGCATTGTAATCAGCTTATGATAGATGCTGTATCGGCGCCAGATCGGCCAGCCCACTTTGCGAAGATTGAATGTACCATCACGGTTAATGAAGCGTCCACCATTGATATTGCCCGTTGTACCGAAGCCGGTGTCATTGTTCAATCTTGAGGTTGAGTAAGGATTGATACGATTTATAACAGCCATGATTAAAAATTTTGAAACAAAACTACCGGAATAATCAGTAATGAGTAATCGTAACTCATTACTCATTATTCATCACTCATTAACATCAGTGATCAGTAACTCATTACTCATTACTCATCATTCATTAGCTTCAACTCCATTTTGACATCCGCAGTAACCAGCGGAGAATTGGTGGCATCAACGTGAACAAACCCATATTTTTTATAGAGCGAGATGGCTGTTTGCAATTGACTATTTGAATAGAGAAATACCTTTTTGGCCTTTAATTCTTTTGCTTTGTCCAGGCATCTTTCGATGAGCATTTTACTGATGCCCATTCCGCGAAATTCCGGAGCAACTGTCATCTTCACCAGCTCGTATATTGAATCTCCTTCGTTAGCTATACCCGCTGTTCCAATTATTTTATCGCCGTCCCTGGCGAGGAAAATATATCCACCATTATCAAGTATTGCTTCTTTAGGATGGTTGATGACTTCAAGATCATGGGATTCTGTCAGATTGTATTTATCCAACCATTCAAGATTGAGATCTCTGAAATCATTCGCGTATTCTCCGGAGTAATCGATAATTTCTATCATCTTGTTCCATTTGAGACAGGTGCAAATTTATGAAGAGAACTTTCTATTTAACTTTAATGAATGTCTGAAACATGAAAGAAACAACTACGCTGATCGTTGGGGCAAGCGTTTCAGGTTTAGCTTCGGCCGCCTGTTTGCAAAAACAGGGTCTTGAGCACACCATTATTGAAAAGACGAATTCCATTGCTACGCCCTGGCGCAATCATTACCAACGATTGCATCTCCATACCAATAAGAGAATTTCAAATCTGCCGTATAAAAAGTTTGGCCATGCAGTTCCCCGGTATCCTTCCCGCCAGCAAGTGGTCGATTACCTGGAGGAGTATCAAAAGAGTTTTGGGATCACTCCTCTTTTTAATACCGAGGCAAAAAAGATAAAGAAAGTTTCCAACGATTGGATCACTGAAACCAGCACTGGAATTTTTAAATCGAAATATGTGATCATCGCAACCGGAGCGTTTACTAAACCGAAACCGGTTCATTTCAAAGGAATGGAAACATTTCCCGGAAAGATCCTGCATAGTTACGAATACAAAACAGGGACTGATTTTGAAGGGCAAAAAGTGCTGGTGGTTGGCTTTGGCAATTCGGCATGTGAGATTGCCATCGATCTCTATGAACAGGGAGCGAGACCATCTATGTCCGTTCGCTCGCCCGTGAATGTGATACCCCGTGACGTGCTTGGCATACCTATATTAGAATTAAGCCTGGCCATGAGCAGTCTGCCGCCAAAATTTGCAGACACCATTAATGCTCCCTTGTTACGATTGCTGGTTGGAGATATCACCAGACTTGGTTTAAAGAAATTGCCTTATGGGCCACTTGAGCAGATCCAAAAAAATGCAAGCATTCCTTTACTTGACATCGGAACGATAAGACATATTCGTGCGGGGCACATCGGCATTTATGATGATATCGATCATATGGAACATAAAACTGTTTATTTCAAAAATGGAAAAGCAGAAGATTTTGACGCTATTGTAGCCGGCCTTGGATACTATCGTGATTATGCCGACATCGTTGATGTTGACACCTCCCGTTTTGAAGATCTGAAACAACCACTGAACAAGCAAAAATATTTTGGTAAAGATGGATTGTACTTCTGCGGGTTTTGGATCTCACCTACCGGTCAGATCCGTGAGATCGGCCTGGATGCACAGAGAATTGCAAAGGATATTGCTAAAAATGAAAACTTACCAGGGGCAGGGTCATAATATGGCTTCCTCCTGAGGCTGCCTGGTTTTAACCTCTGCCGATGCTTCTATCTTTTTTAGAAATTCATTCCTGATCAATCTCGCTGTTTTATGTTCACCATTGTGACTCCATCCGGGAGGCATTACGATGTACAAAAGTTTATTTTTTATGCCGGGTGCCTTCCAGACATCTTTTGCCAAATAAACGATCTCTCCAAAATACACATCAAGAAAACTGTTTGCCTTGATCCGGCGTGTGATACCGTATTGAACGGGAATGTCTCTTTGTTCCGGTTGCAGCGTTCGAAAAACGCGATCCCAGATATTTAACAGGTTACAAAAATTCGTGTCCATATACAGGGGATTCTTTGCATGATGCACGCGGTGGTGAGACGGTGTAAGTATGTATTTGTTGAGAAATCCTAACCGGGCGTCTTTCATAATGTTTTCCCCTACATGAATAAAAGCTCCCCACGTACCATCAATGAACATGATGAAAAACAAAAGGGGAACATTTACTCCCAGCAAAAGACAAATGGAAGTTCGTATCACATCAGCATACGGAGCCTCTAGAAAAAAATGGGCATAACTGACAGAAAGATTCATGTGCTCCGGCGCATGATGCGAGGAATGTAAACACCAGAACAATCTTACTTTATGGCCGAGATAGTGATACACGAAATGGGCCAGCTCCCAAACAATATAACCATAGATGAGCCAATACCAGGTAAAACTTGTTTTGATGATCCCATATTTTTCGAAAAGTCCAATACAAAAGGCAACTGCAGCAATAGAAAGAAAGCGTGACAGAAACCTGTTGAATACAAAAATCAAAAAAGGTATTTTGTATTCTTCGATTTTGAATCTTTTGTATACAACCGCTCTCACGATCTCAATGAGCAGAAGCAAGGGCATGATCGGTGAGATAACAGATAATATCCCATCAAAGGTCAACAGGCTGCTATAATTGCCGGTTTTGAAAGTCTCGAGCATCTGGCCGATCCCAAGAAAGGAGATCGCCTCGTCGTATAAAATTTTGAAAATTTCCATCTTCTAACAGCGGAAGAAAGATACAAACTTGCTGTCAATCCATCTCTCTTTTGTCGTAATGATTTACCTTGAATTAGATTTTGGGTGTATGGAAAATTCTGAAATTACGGATCCTGTATTCCGGGATGCAGTCGAAGCGATAGGCAGCGGAAATATTTCAAGGCTGAAAAAATTATTACAAGACGATCCCCGGGTCGTCAGCAAACGCCTTGATGTTCCCACTGAAGGATACTTTCAGCATCCCTACCTGCTTTGGTTTGTAGCGGATAATCCGATAAGGCATGACAGATTACCATCAAATATTGCTGAGATCACCCGGTTATTAATTGATGGAGTTCGGCAAAATGCCAGGGCAAGTTTCCAGGAACAAATAGATTATACATTGGGACTCGTTGCAACGGGTCGGATACCAAAAGAAAGCGGCGTTCAAATTGAATTGATCGACCTTCTTATTGATGCAGGTGCCAGGCCGGGCAATGGTCACGGCGCATTAGCACATGGCAATCGCGAAGCTGCTCAACGCCTTATGGAAAGAGGTGGTAAACTAACACTCACGACCGCTATTGGTCTCGATCGCAAAGAAGACATTGAACGACTGTTAAGACAAGCAACCGCGGAAGAAAAACAAATTGCATTGATCGCATCCGCGTATTTAGGCAAACCAGCAATGATCCGGGATTTGATCAATTCGGGAGTTGATGTAAATACATATATCGATCCTTCCAGTGGCTTTCATTCGCATGCTACGGCTCTTCACCAGGCTGTATACTCGGGGTCGCTCGATTCAGTCAAAATACTTGTCGAAGCAGGAGCCAATCTCAACCTGGAAGACCGGGTATACCAGGGCACTCCTCTTGGCTGGGCCCGATACCTTCAAAAGGAAGAAAAAGATGAAAGCCGGAAAGAGAAATATTCGCAGATCGAAAAATTCTTGCTGACCTTAAATTCCAAGAACACCTAAGCCAGATATTAACGATCATCGTTCACAGAGCTCTTTCAATTTAGCCAGTGCTTTAGGCCATCCGTCTCCAAGCATTTTTTCCCATTCGGGTTCGACGTTCATTTCTGTTCTCAATTCGGTACTCCCATTTTTTTCACGGAACGTATAAGCCTCTGTTGTGCCGATCCAGCTTTTAGCCTCTTTGCTATCCCTGTCTTCCGAGCCATCTGATTTAAGAACTGCAATGTGTCTTGCCAATAAATATTCAGCAGGCTTACATTCAACGATCGTGGCAAGAGTCCCTTCATTGCTGGGAGATAAAAACTTAATATTCTCTCCTTTTCTCCATGCGCCCTTGTAGTAAGAACCGGGCCATGCCACATTCGTCCATTCCTTATATGTTTCAGGGCCGGTCATGGTATCCCAGACTTTTTTCGGACTGGCGGCGATCTCAATCGTAGATTCTAACTTTTTCATATCATTTATTTTTATTGAAACGATTACTATGCAAAGATGCAAGGGATTGTTTTCAGTCAGGAGGTGCGGAAGCGACAGTTTGGGTACCGAATGCGACAGGATAAATGAATATTATTATATTGAGCTTACCGGAAATTTCAAAATCATCTGGGTTGAAAAAGATCATATTGCTGAATAATGACCTGAACGTACAAGAGTGCCCCGAAGGGGCTCCTTCGGAGCGACGCAAGAAAAGCTTTATAGTAGTATTGCAGTTGATTACAAAATATCTTACCTCAAAAACCTGTAGGTACATTTTATCAGGAAGATATTTCTTGCGCCTTGGGAAAAAGCATTGTCAAATAAACTTTCAGTGATCGGTGTGTCGAGGTCGTTAATAACATTTGGAGTGTTGCCCTGCGACCATACAAAATATAGTTCCGAACCAGCCCTATACTCCCAACGCACCACGAAATTGGAGCGGAACTGAACGAAATTAAAATCAGGCCTGTAGAAACTGTAATCAACCGTTCCATCCATATTCTCATCTACAGAATATTCATTGTTATTAAAACTGATCTGGTTCGGGCTGTATACATAAAAACGATCGCTCATCTTTTTTGCCAATGGACTTGAGACATAAGCAAAATTGCTGTACAATGGTCTTGTGATATAGGGCTGACCATAATATTGTACTGTCAGGTCAGGAGTAATATTATAACTCAGACGACCTGTGAACCGAAGTGTTTTTTGTTTTACTTGCCCCACAATACTTCTTGTAAGATTGTTGTATGCAACATTGCTCACAAACTGGTCCTGTTTACGCATGGCATAAGAATATTCTGCACTTAGTACAACGCGCAATGCATCCAGCGGTTGAAATGAAAGGTCAAATTGAGCGTCATTGGTCTTCATTAGATTCTGAAATCCCCAATAGTTGAAGAGACTAAGATTCGCATAGACTTTTTTCCTGGAATCACTCGTCACGTAAAGATTATGTCCGAGTCCCGGTAAGCGACGAATAGCGGTTGTACCTCTTAAAGCATTGTTGGAAATACCAAATGCAGCCCAGGTTAAACCAGTTCCAGCCTGCCAGTTATTTTTAAATGTAGCATGGGAATTAACATTGAATGCGAGATAGGTGAACCTTCCGCTATAGTCCCACCTTAACCAATGATTATAATTAAGACGAGCTGTCCGGAAAATTGAAAATGGTTTTTGAAAATGCAAACCAGCCCAGGTAAAATGATTGATCTCGTTGGCAGTGAGCATAAACCCAATGTCATTTAATTCCAGTTGTGGTGACCGGAATGTAAGACCCGTTTCAAATTTAAATACTTCGCCATGTCGGCCTGTTCTGCCACCAATTTTTCCGAAGCGAATGGTTCCACCTGCGCCTGTCAATGAAGTTCGGGTGCTATCTACATGCACTTCTCTTGCATCTGTTCTTTGAAAAAGATGTTCGAATGCTGTTTGTGTGTTTACGATCGCTTTTTCTGTTCCCTGCACATTGCTGAATACAACATTTCCTCTTACATACCAGGTTCGGTTTTTCCAGTAACGCAAAAAATCAAGCCCGCCCGAATAAGCGGCCCGGTGTAATATATCGTTCATCCCACTTTCCCGATTCACGGCGGTAATGATACCACCAATGATCGTGTTGCCCCCGTTGAAATCCTTTTGTAGTCTTCCGACAAAATAATTGGTGAGAGGTTCTACCAGCTCCTTTCTTTTTTCCCCATTGTAATAAATGGTTGCTGTTTCTCTTTCGGTCACACTTTCCAAAATACCAACGCTTAAACCTTTTTTTGTTTTGCCACTAAATTTTGCTGCGCCCAGAATGGAAGTACTTTGAGGTAAACTTATGAATTCACCGTTTCTCAAATTGGGATATCCATGCGGTGTGCCACCGATCCGGCGTGAATAAAACAAAAGGTCTGCGTCATAGTCACCACCGGCTTCAGAACCCGTTAACTGGTAGTCAAAAATGTTCCTGCTTTCAACAAAGAATGGTCTTCTTTCTGAGAAAAAATTCTGGTAACCGTCAATGCGAACTTCAGATGGATCTGCCTCCACTTGTCCAAAATCAGGATTGATCGTAAAATCAAGGATCAGGTCATTTGTGACGGCAAGCTTGCCATCGATGCCGGCTGCCAATTTTTTGTCAAAGCCATCTGCAAAAGGATTTCCTAATTCCTGTTTGTATTTGTCTGCCTGCACAATGATGTAAGGTGCGATCTCCACCTGCCTGTGCACAGGAATATTTTTTAGCCCGTGTAATTCGCCAAACCTGCTAACCCACACTCCCGAGTTTTGGGGGATGTATTGCCAGAAGGAGCGTTCTTCCTTGCGAAACAGGCGTCTCGTTA
>Ga0207645_10003741_pt1 | contig 11441 bp, 4 predicted proteins | sample KBSM53metaG_FD_184331 | JGI IMG/M metagenome (GOLD analysis project Ga0207645, IMG submission 184331) | Miscanthus rhizosphere microbial communities from Kellogg Biological Station, Michigan, USA - KBS M5-3 metaG (SPAdes) (version 2) | ecosystem: Host-associated > Plants > Roots > Rhizosphere >...
GAAGCCCGTGCGGTCGAAGAGGAGCGCAAGCCGTTCCTGCTGGTGGGGAGCGCACTGACGTCGGTGTTCGTGATCGGCGTAGTGGCGTTGGTCATCTCGCTGGCCATCAGTATCCGGCCGACCGCCGATCAGCGCCCCAGTCCGGCCGAGGCGGTGATCGTGCCCAGCAGCCAGGTTCCGGCACCGGCAGGCACGACGGTCCAACTCTCGCTCGCGGCAAGCTTCATGACCTCGCGAATCTGTTCGATATGCAGGCCGACAAGATGGCCAATCACAGTGACGTTGGTGGCGTGGCCCGAGACCAGGACCACCGCGTCCTCGGCTTGATAAACCTCGGCCAGTGCCTGCTCGAACTCGCGGTGAATCGGCCGCTCTCCCGAGACGATCCGGCTGGCCGAGACCGAGGTTCCGTAGCGGTCGACCGCATCCTTTGCAGCCTGGCTGACCCGCGGATCGCCGTTCAGGCCGATATAATTGTAGGAGACGAAATTGTCGTAGACCTTGCCGTCGATGCTCGCCGTCGCGCCCGATATGCCGTCATGCGGGCGGAAATAGGGATTGCGGATCCCCAGAGCCTCGCCCGCGCGGCGGACCATCGATAGGTCGGCCATAACCTCCGGCCGCCCCAGAGCAGGCTTGATTGGGGCATGCGCCTCGGTCTGCGCAGGCGCCCGATTGGAGAGGCGCGCGAGCAGCTTGGCCTTGGCATCGCCACTGAGTCCGAAATTATCACTCATCACGTAGAGCGGTGGCACGCTCCTAAGGCAGGATCAAGGCGAGCTAGCGGCGGCAGCGGCCATTGAGGGCTCGCTCACGGTTGTTACACCGTCAGCCGGCCCCTCGATCGAGGCGCCTTCGTAACGTGCCAGCCGCTCCGCAATTTGCGTCTTCTCGTCCGCGGCAGCGTCGCTTTCGCCCCCCAGGCTGCGCACGATGCGACTCGCCATCGCGGTCAGCGTCGCGCCCTCGGACAGCGCGAGAAGGGGGATCGAGATGCCGAAACGCTGTTCGACCGCCAGCCGCAATTCGACCGCCATCAAACTGTCCATGCCGAGCTCGGCGAGCGGGCGTTGCGGCTCGACCCGATCGACCGCGAGCTTCATGATCCGCGCGACCTCTTCGACCAGAAGCGCCGAAACCTTGTCCCGCGCTTCGTCGGGCGAGCAATCGGCGAGCAAGGCCTTGAGATCGACTTCGGCCGCCTCGTCGGCCGCCGCTCCGCCCATCTCGGCAAACAGCGGCGATGCCATCAACGGAAGCTGCCGGCGGAGTGATGCCCAGCGGATCGTCGCCATGCCGATCACGGGAATCCCGGCAGCCAGCAATGTCGGAAGCGTGTCGAGTGCTTCCTGTGCGGTGAGATGCGCGCTGCCGAGCTGGCGCGACAGCATGTCGCTGACTTGGGTCTCGCGCGCCAGATAGCCCGCATCGCCGATCGGGCCCCATTGCACCGCGAGCGCCGGCAGGCCGGCGGCGTGACGCCGTTCAGCGATGGCCTCAATCGCGGCGTTGGCCGCGACATAATTGCCCTGGCCGGGATTGCCGAAGGCGGTCGTGACCGAGGAGAAAAGTAGGAACAGCCCAATATCATCGCCGCGCGTCAGCCGGTCGAGCGCGTTCGCCCCGCCCAATTTTGGGTGGAGCGCGCGCGCGAAGCGTTCGGCGTCGAGCGCGCCGAGCAGGGCATCATCCATCGCAACTGCGGCATGGATCACGCCGCCGAGCGGAGCCTGCTCGCCGCGGATCCTGTCCAGCACCCGCGCGAGTTTCGCTTCATCGCCGACATCGACCGCATAGGCCCGTGCATCGACGCCGCTTTCCGCGAATTCTGCCAGCACCGCGTCCGCGTTGGGCGCCGTCGGGCCGCGCCGACTTATCAGCGCGAGATGTTTCGCACCGTGCCGCGCAAGCCAGCGCGCCGCTTCCAGGCCAAAGCCGTCGATGCCGCCCGTAATGACATAGGCGTGGTTCTCGTTCGCGGCGAACGGCTTCGATACGGGTAGTGCCGCCGGGAGCGTGTCGCCCGGCGTCAGCACGATCTTGCCGATATGCCCCGAGGCCTGCATCAGCCGGAACGCGTCCTCCGCATCGGCATAATCGAACGTCCGGTGCGGCAGAGGACGCAGGGCGCCCTTTGCGAACAGATCGGTGATCTCGTCGAACAAGGCGGCGGCCAGCCTGGGCCGGCGCAACGGCAGCTGGTCCGCATCGATGCCGTAATAGGTGACATTGTGGCGGAACGGCCTGAGCCCGACGCTGCTATTCTCATAGAAATCGCGCTTGCCGAGCTCAAGGAAGCGGCCGAACGGCTTCACCAGCATAAGGCTGCGCCGCATCGCCTCGCCAGCGAGCGAATTGAGCACGACATCGACGCCTTCGCCGCCAGTCAGTCGCATCACATCATCGGCGAAAGCCAGCGAGCGGCTGTCGAGCACGGTCTCGACTCCCAGATTCTGGAGAAGCGCGCGCTTGGCCGGAGAACCGGCGGTTGCAAATACACGCGCACCGCGATGTTTGGCATATTGGATTGCGGCCAGGCCGACGCCACCCGCGCCGCCATGGATCAACACTGTTTCGCCCTCGGCGATCTGCGCGAGGTGGCCGAGCGCGTAGATCGTGGTGAGGAAAGCAACGGGAACGGTCGCCGCGGCAGCGAAGCTCATGCTGGCCGGCATCCGCATCACCGCATGCGCCGCCGTCACGGTCTCGGTCGAAAGCGAGGCGGGCGCGAACGCCATCACGCGGTCGCCAACAGCGAAATTCTCGACTCCGGCGCCGATCGCAGTCACGGTCCCCGCGCATTCTAGGCCCATGGTCGGCCCCGCAAAACCATCGAGCAGCGCTTCGTCGGGCAGCAGTCCCATCGCCCACATGACGTCGCGGAAGTTGAGGCCGGCAGCCTCGACCTTGATCGCGATCTCGCCAGCCCCGGGTTCTGCCGGGGTCATTTCCGCCCAGCCGAGCGAATCGAGCAGACCCGGCCGTTCGATCGCGAGCCGCAAGCCCTCCGGCGCGGCGCCCTCGGCCGTGGGGAGGCCACGGCGGACGCGCGGCACGGTCCGGCCTTGCTCGGTCCAAACCACTTCCTGCTCGGCGTCGGCACGCAGCAATTCCATCGCGGCATGCTCGGCGGCGGCGTGGAGCGGCAGGTCCTTGTCGAGGCGGATCAGGCGCGTCGCCAGCTGTGCGGCCTCGTTCGCAAGCACGCGACGAAGGCCGGCGAGCGCCGCGCTCTCGACCTCGGCCCCCTGGAGTATAAGCGCTATCTCGACCGGCTCCGCGGGAAGCGCGGCCAGGTGGGCGATGCGCGCTAGGGCGGCAGGAAGATCGGAAGGATCGACGATCATCGCCACCCGGCCGGTCAACGCCTCAGCACGATCGACCAGCGCACCGTGTCCGACCAGCGCTTTTTCAAGGGCTTCGGCCAGCGCGCCCGTACCGGTGATGCGGATCTGCGCCTCGGCCGTGACCGGCTGGACAATCGCATCAGTCCGCGCGCTGACAAGTTCCACCGGCCAGAGCGCGGTTTCCAGCGGTTGAGTCCGCGCGTCGGTGAAGCCGGCGCCGTCGAGCAGCGACTGCCAGCGCGCGCCGTCGGCGGGTGGCGGCGCATCTGGGCGCAGCAATGGCCACATCCGGTTGGGTAGCGGTTCGGCCAGCAGAAGGACGCCGCCCGGGGCAAGCGCGGCCTTGAGCGCGGCCAGTTCACGCGGCCCCCAGCCGCAGAGTGCGAAACCGTGCAGCCCGACGATGATGTCGAACGGAGCCTCATCGAGTGCCTCGCCTGGCGTCCAGGCAATGGCACGCGCCGCAGGGAGATTGTGGAGCGCATCGGCGAGCGCGGGCAGGTCGTCCGCCTCGGTCGCGGCAACCAGCGTGGCATGGGCCCCCAGGCGGCGCAGCAACAGTCGCGTCGCGCCGCCACGGCGCGCGCCGATCTGCAGGACGCGCAGGGGGCGGCGATCCGCTCCGGCGATCCCGGCGAGCGTCTCGGCCACCCTGTGGCTCGCAGCGTCTCCTGCGGGCGATGCGGTCAGCACTTGCTCCCACAAAGCGGACGGGATCGACGGCGCCGCGCCCGGGCCTTGGGTCAGCACCGTCGGCAAGCTCTCTGCCGCCAACGCGAGCAAGGCGATTTCGGCGACGCCGCGCGGTTGATCGAAGAACAGGGTGCGCAGGATCGCGTCGGCGGAGGGCAGATCCTCGTCGGCGAAGCTCCACGATCCGTCATCGGCCTGGACGGCAACGCCATCGGCGGCGAGCCAACGCAACAACCGGTCTAGGATCGGACGGCTGTCGCCCGCGATCACGCCGTCGCGGATCAAGGCTTGCGGTGCGAGGCGTCCATCCGACGACAAGGCGCGCAGCGCCTCGACCGCGGCAGATGTCGCGAAAGCGTCGGTGAGCAAGCGGCTTTCCGCGGCTTCAGGATCGGTTCCGGCTTTGGCCGGCACAAGCTTGGTCTCGGCGAGAGCCGAGATCACTCCGCCCGGATCGGCGCTGGCGATCTCGGCGATGTGGAAATATTGCTCGTCGGGTGTCGCCTGCCGTCCGAGCGCGACCCGCACGAACCAGCAATCGATCATGTCGGCTATTGGCAGCCCGGCGGCATCGACCAACAGCACATCGGCGCGAACCGAGCGCGGGCCGACGCGCGTGACCCTGAGTTCCGCGGTCGCCGGAACCGCACCTCGTGGCCGGCGTAACCGGACCCGGCCGAAGCGCCACGGCAAGACGCCGGATTTGCTGCCGAGCCGATCGGCGGCGAGAGCCAGCAGGCCCTGCAATGCGCCATCGACCGCGTTGGGCGGCAACAGGAATGGCAGGCCGAGATCGGTCGCGCGATCGAGCTTCGCGATCGCGCGCTCGTCCGCATAGACATCGATGCCTGAGACGACCTGAAAAGCCGGGCCGTAATCGAGGCCCATTTTCGAGGCGAGCGCATATAGGCTCGGCGCGGCGACGTGGGCGGTAGGGTTGCCCTCGGGCGCCGCAGGTCGCGCGTGGTCGGCATCGGAGGCCGCTATCCGCCCCACCATATGCACGGTCCAGGGTTCTTCCGACAGGCGCGGGCGTGACGTGACGGTGAAATCGCCCGCCGCCGATCCGATGCGCAATCGCACCTCGCGCAACATATGCGGCTCGATCACCAGCGCGCGCCCGATCTCGACGTCCAGCAGATCGAGCGACGCCGCATTTTCATGTCGGGCGCGCGCCGCGGCCAGCGCCATTTCGACAAGGGCTGCCGCAGGTACCACCGCCGCGCCTCCGATCGCATGGTCGGCGAGCCATGGCAGGGTTTCGAGGCTCAGATGCCGTGTCCATTCGACCGGTTCCTCGCCGATCCGGATGCCGAGCAAGGGATGCTCGAACGGCAAGGTCACGCGGTCGGTCGATTCCTCGGTACGCGGCGTCCAGAAGCGCTCGCGTTGGAACGGATAGCGCGGCAGGCCGCGAAGCGTTGCAGGGCCGCTGAACGCGATCGTGTCGCGAATGTCGCCGCCGGCGGCGTGGATCCGCGCGGCCAACCCCGCGATGGGATCGCTCTTGCCCGGTCGCCGCGAAAGGCTGGGCAGGACACGGCCGGCCTTGTCGGTGCCTTGCAGCGCATCGTTCAGATAGGCCTGCACGACCGCGTGCGGCCCAAGCTCCACGAAGATGCGGACGCCATCGTCGACCATCGCGCGTGCGGCTTCGGCGAACAGCACGGGTTCGCGTACGTTGCGCCACCAATAGCCCGCATCCAGCTCGGTGCCGTTCAGCAGGCCGCCCGCGACCGTCGAATAGAAGGGCACGCTCGCCCGCTTCGGCGCCAACCCCTCCAGATCGGCGGCGAGACGCGGTGCGATCGGATCCATCGCGGCCGAGTGGAAAGCATAAGCGAGATCGAGCCGGGTAAAACGCCAGCCCTTGTCCCTGGCCGACGCTTCAAGTGCATCGAGGCCTGCTTTAGTGCCGGCGACCGTCGTCGCCTGGCTGCTATTGCGCGCGGCAACTTCCACCTCGGTCCCGGCCACGGTTTTCGCGACCGTATCGGCATCGAGGCCGATCACCGCCATGCCGCCGACGTCATGTTGCGCCTGCTGACTGCGGCTGCGGACAGCGATCACGCGCGCGGCGGCGTCCAGGTCGAGAGCGCCCGATGCCCAGGCGGCGGCAACCTCGCCAACGCTATGGCCCATGCACGCGTCGGGCTCGATCCCCTGCTCGCGCAGCGCCAAAACCAGCGCGACCTGGATCGCGAACAACAAAGGCTGCGCGACATCGGTGTTGCGCAGCGCATCGGCATCGGGGTTGTCGAGACTCGCGCGGACCGACCAGCCGAGATGCGGCTCCAGCGCGGCATCGATCCGGTCGAGCGCGTTCCGAAACAAGGCGCTGGTCGCGATCGCGTCGGCGGCCATGCCCGCCCATTGGCTACCATTGCCCGAGAAGATGAAGCCGATTTTGCCCGTGACAGCGGTGTTGGCCGCGGCGATCGCAGTCGATTTGTCCTCGAGGAAGGCATCGAGCGCCTCGACCAGCATGGCTGGCGTCTCCGCCGGGATGACCAGCCGGTTCTTATGCTGGGTGCGCTTGAGCGCGAGACCGCGCAGCAGGGCGGGCACCTCTTTGGCGGCGGTCGTCGCCAAGCGTTCGCGCCAAACGCTTGCCAGCGCGCGCAGCGCCTCCGGCGAGCGGGCCGAAAGCAAGAATGGCGGCAACGCCTCGCCGCTCTCATCGGCCGGCGCGGGCAGTGGGTTGGGCGATTCAAGTACCGCATGCGCGTTGGTGCCGCCGAACCCGAACGAATTGACGCCGACCAGGTAAGGGTTCGACCCTTTCTGCACGGCTGCCGCCTGGGGCGCGAGCGTCAGATTGAGGTCGGCAAAGGGAATATTGGGATTGGGCGTTTCGCAATGGAGCGAAGGGGGGATCGTCCCGCGCTCCGCCACCAGCATGGCCTTCAACAGACCGGCCATGCCGCTGCCCGCCTCGAGATGGCCGATATTGGTCTTGACCGATCCGATCGTGAGCGGAGTAGGGCGGCGCCTGCCGAGAACGTCGCCGAGCGCGCCCGCTTCGATCGGGTCGCCCGCAGGCGTGCCCGTGCCGTGCGCCTCGACATAAGCCAGATCGACCGGGTCGAGGCCGAAGCGATTATAAACCTCGTCGAGCAGCGCCGCCTGTGCGTCGCGGTTGGGCAGCGACAGGCCGGTGGTGCGCCCATCCGAATTGACGCCGGTGCCGCGGATCACGGCACGGATCGGGTCGCCGTCAGCGAGCGCCTGGCCAAGCGGCTTCAGGATGACGATGCCGCCGCCTTCCGCGCGCACGTACCCGTCCGCGCGCGCGTCAAAAGCGTGACAGCGCCCTTTCGGGCTCAGCATCGAAGCCGCGCAGAAGCCGATATAGGATTGGGGCGCGAGCAACAGGCTGACGCCGCCCACCATTGCCATCGGGATCTGACCGGCGCGGATCGCTTCGCACGCCTGGTGCAGGGCGACCAGCGACGAGGAGCAGGCGGTGTCGACCGTGAAGCTCGGCCCATGCAGATCGAACGCATAGGAGATGCGATTGGCCAGCGTGCACAGCGTGATGCCGATCATCGAATAGGCATCGGTAGTCGATGGATCGGCGAGATTGAGGTTCAGATAGTCCCAGGACGATCCGCCGACGAACACGCCGACCGGCGCACCCGCGAGTGCGTTCGCATCGAAACCCGCATCCTCGATCGCCTCATAGGCAAGTTCGAGCAACAGCCGTTGCTGAGGATCCATCTGCGTCGCTTCGCGCGGCGAGATGCCGAAGAAAGCCGGGTCGAACCGGCTGACGTCGCCCAGCACGCCGGCCGCGAACGTATAGGCCTTACCGCGCTGGCCTTTTTCGGGATGGAAAAGCTGCGCCTTGTTCCAGCGATCGTCCGGAATTTCGGAAACTGCATCCGTTCCGGCCAGCAACATCGACCAGAATGAATCGAGATCGGGCGCCCCGGGCAGCCGGCATGCGGCACCCACGATCGCGATCGGTTCCGCCGCGGCGCCGGACGCTCCGGTGCCCGACATGTCGAAATCGTATCGTGAACGGTTCAAACCCAACTCCGGCGTGATCCCAAGCCTGTAGGGAGCGCTTCACCCGAGGCTATAGCGGAGCGTCGCCATCGGACAAGGCATTGAGCCGGATCGTCAGGCGTTGCGCGCCACCGCCTATTGCGTGAATCTGGCTCTATACAAATGGTTGATGCCTTGATCCGAACTTCGGGCGGACTCGGCTTGAAACGATCGAGCCATAGTGTCTCTTATGCAACGCAACCGGTTTGCATCGCAGCATTTTGTGGCGCATGGGAGACACGCGTTTACCGAAGCGGATGCGGTTGAACCGTGCGTACCGTTCGGTGGTTTGGCGATCGGACCTGTTGTGTCGGACGCAACACGGGTGCAAAGGATGCGGAGCCGAAGGCGCGCCGCGCCGGGTCGGATTGTCAGGTGAGGCGCGTGGCGAAAAAAGAATTTCTCTTTCTTCAGGGCTTGGCGGGGCCGTTTTTCTCGCTGCTCGGCGCGGCGCTCGAGGCCTCCGGGAATGGCGTTCACCGCATCAACTTCAACGGCGGCGACAAGCTCTACTGGAAATTGCCGGGTGCTATCGATTATCGCAGCAATCTCGACAAATGGCCGCGCTTTCTGGCCCGGGTTCTCGCCCGCCGCCGGATTACCGATATCCTGCTGTTCGGCGATTGCCGGCCGCTGCACAGCGTCGCGATCGAGGTTGCGAGCAGGCTTGGCGTCAAGGTCCACGTCTTCGAGGAAGGCTATGTCCGCCCCGATTTCGTGACCCTGGAAGCAGGCGGCGTGAATGGCCATTCGGGCCTCTCCCGCTCGCCGGACCATTATCTCGAGGCCGCGCGCGCCTTGCCGCCGCTGTCCGATTTCCCGCCGGTGCCGTCGTCGTTCAACCGGCGTGCCAAGGAAGATCTGGCCTATAATATCGCGTCGCTGCTGATGACGCCGCTTTTCCCCGGCTATCGCACGCACCGGCCCTGGCACATCCTGACCGAATATGCGGGCTGGGCACTGCGCCTGGCCAAGCGCCCCGCGGAGCGGCGGCGTTCCAATGCGACGTTCGATCAGCTCAAGGCGGACGGGCGACCCTATTTCGTTTTCCCGCTCCAGCTCGACTGCGACTATCAGATCCGCGTCCATTCCCACTTCCAGGGAATGCAGGACGCGATCGAGACCGTGCTCGACTCCTTCGCGCGCAACGCGCCGGCCAACGCTCTGCTGGTTGTGAAAGGCCATCCGCTCGACAATGGTCTGGTCAATTGGGAAAAGCGCACGCTCGCAGTCGCTGCCCGGCTCGGCATCAGCGATCGGCTGCTCTTCCTTGAATCGGTCGATATTGACTCGCTCGTCTGCAATGCGGTTGGCTTGGTGACGGTCAACAGCACCACCGGAACGCTCTCGCTCCGCTGCGGCGTGCCGACGATCGTGCTGGGGGATGCGGTGTATGACATGCCGCGCATCACCGATCAGAAGGGGCTAGACGCTTTCTGGTGCGCTCCGACAGCGCCTGAATTGCCGGTATTCGAGGCGTTCCGCCGTGTCCTGATCGATCGCTGTCTGATCAATGGCGGTTATTTTAGCGATCAGGGGCTATCCATGTTGGTTAAGGGCGCGCTCCGGCGGCTCGAAATGCACGAGCCCAAGACGTCGGTCGTGCGGTTGCCCACGCCAGTGCGCGTACCACAGGTGGCGCCCCTCGTCGCCCGGGGGTGACGTCCATCACCTCGATCCTGATTACCGGCGCGTCGAGCGGTCTTGGTGCCGGGCTGGCTAAGGCTTATGCAGCCCCCGGGATTCATCTGGTGCTCACCGCGCGTGACGCCGCACGGCTCGAAGTCACCGTTGCCGCCTGTCGCGACAAGGGCGCGAGCGTCGCCACGGGCCTGTTCGACGTGCGCGAGCCGGAGCCATTCGGCGCGTGGCTCCTGGCGCAGGACGAGGCGGCACCACTCGATCTCGTGATTGCTGCCGCGGGCGTTTCAGCCGGAACAGGCGAGGACGATATGCCGGAAGGCGTGGATCTGGCGGCTATGCAGATACGCGCCAACCTGCTCGGCACGATCCACACGATCGAGCCGCTGCTTCCGCGCATGATTGCGCGCGGGCGTGGGCAGGTCGCGGTGGTCGCCTCCACCGCCGCGCTGCGCGGGCTCGCCTACAGCCCCGCTTACAGCGCCAGCAAGGCCGGCATTCGTGCTTATGGCGAGGGGCTGCGCGCGCTGTTGCGGCCCAAGGGAATTGATGTCTCGGTGATAGTACCAGGCTTCTTCGACACGCCCATGACCGATCGCTGGAAGGGCCCGACTCCCTTCCTCATGAGTCTGGACAAGATGGTTGCTGCTATTCGTAAGGGTCTCGACGCTCGCCGTTCGCGCATCGTTGTGCCGCGCCTGCTCGCGCTAGGCCAGCAGGCCGCCGATTTGATGCCCGCAGCGTGGGGCGACCGCATCGTGCGCCGATTCCGCTTCCATATTGAACCGGGTCACTGAAAAGAGACCCGATGATTCATTTCTTCCTGGGTCTGGCGATCAGCCTGGCGACATGGCTCGGATTGCGACGGCTGGTCGGCACCTGGCCGTTCGGCCAACAAGCCAAAGCACCGTTCGCTACCCTGGTGCTAGATGCCTTTCCCTGCGTGGCGGGTTTCGGCCTGTTCCTGCTTCCTACCGGTCGGCCGGTCCTCGCCGGCCTAACCGTGATGTGTCTTGGCATCGGCATGGGCGTGGCGGATCGGGTCAAACGCGCGGTGCTGGGTGAGCCGGTAGTCTTCGCCGATCGCGCCGAACTGATCGAGGTTGTGCGCCATCCGCGCCTCTATCTCGCGTTCGTGGGTACTGGCCGGATGGTCCTGGCCACGATCGCAATCGCTCTCGCGGTGATCTGGCTGATCGATCTCGAGCCGCCCTTGTGGCCTGTCCACCTCATCCCCGCGGTCCTGCTGGCGCTGGTCGCGGCCGTGATCGGCCGGTTGCTGTTCGTCATCCCGTCGAGCCGGCCTCTGTGCGACAGCCTCGCCGCTACCTACCGTCGGCTCGATCCCAGCCGCGATCCGGAAACCGATTCGGAACGGTTCGGGCTGTTGGCGACCTGCATCATCCACGCCACCTTGGCGCGCTCCGAACGGGCCGATCGCCAGCGCGCCGCGCAGGGCCGTGCCTGGCCAGCGCTTCCGGCCAACGGGCCGATCCTGATCGTGCAGGGCGAATCCTTCGTCGATGCGCGCCGACTCGCGCCGTCGTTGGGCGGCCATCTCCCCAATTTCGCGCGGCTGCAGGCCGAATCGGTCGCGCACGGCAAGCTCGCCGTGCCCTGCTGGGGGGCGAACACCATCCGGTCCGAACTGGCGGTGCTGACAGGGCTGAGCGCGGATGATGTCGGACTCGACCGCTTCAATCCCTACGA
>Ga0207645_10003745_pt1 | contig 11433 bp, 5 predicted proteins | sample KBSM53metaG_FD_184331 | JGI IMG/M metagenome (GOLD analysis project Ga0207645, IMG submission 184331) | Miscanthus rhizosphere microbial communities from Kellogg Biological Station, Michigan, USA - KBS M5-3 metaG (SPAdes) (version 2) | ecosystem: Host-associated > Plants > Roots > Rhizosphere >...
GCCTCTACTTCAACCGGGAGCTTTCCTGGCTCGACTTCAACCAGCGGGTGCTGGAGGAGGCCGAGGACTCCACAGTGCCGCTGCTGGAGCGGGTCAAGTTCTGCGCGATCTACGCGTCCAACCTGGACGAGTTCTTCATGGTCAGGGTCGCCGGCCTCTGGGACCAGGTGGACGCCGGCATCGACGCGCGCAGTCCGGACGGGCTGGCGCCGCGCGAGCAGATCGCGGCGATTCGCCAGCGTGCCCTCGATCTCGACAAGCGGTTGCAGCGCTGCTTCGAAAAAAGCCCGTCTCGTGGATAGGGCGGAAAAGTTCTTTAAAGCCGGCGAATATGATAACGCCAAGATTGAGTATCTGAACGTGATCAAGATCGATCAGGCAGACGCAAATGCATATGCCCGGATCGGAGCCATGTGGGTTGAGGAGGGGGTGCCGTTGCGGGCGGGCGCGTTTTTGATCAAGGCGCTCGAGCTGGCCCCGAATGATATCGCCAGCCGCTTCAATCTAACGCGAGTATATCTTTCACTTGGCCGGATGTCGGATGCGCGCAAAGAAGCTATGACCATCCTTGAAAAAGCGCCCGGTAACGGCGAGACTCTGGTTGCGCTGGTAGATACATCCTACACATCGGAAGAGATATCGGCAACCGAGGAAGAGCTCGCGAAGTTTCCGCAAAAAGATAGCGCCTACTACCATCTTGCAGCGGCTGGGATTGCGATAAAAAAATCAGATCTTTCCGCTGCCGAAGCTGCCTTGCAGCGGGCGATAGCAGCCGATTCTAATTTCGCCGGTGCGCACTCCGCGCTGGCCGCGCTGTATTTGGCGAGAAAAGACAAGGAGAAAGCTGGCCTAGAGTTGGAAAAAGCGGCCAAACTCGCCAAGGTACGCTCGCCAGAAACGATCAAGTTTGCGCAATTTAAAGTACAAAATGGTGCGCCGGACGAAGCCAAAGCATTCCTCGCAAATGTCACCAAACAGGCGCCCGATTTTCTCCCGGCCTGGCCAATACTTGGCAGGATCGCAAATAATGAGAAGAAGTACGACGATGCGCTTAGGTTAGTTGAAAATGCGCTAAGCCGTGACCCGGCGAACATCGATGCGCGGTTAGTCCAGGCCGAAAGCTGGATTGCGAAAGGCGAAACGAAGAAGGCGGTGGATTCGATCGAGAATCTGGACCGTACTTACCCTGGAAGCCCTGTTATAAAATATGCTTTGGCTCGCTTGTACGCGAAGACGAATAACCTAAGCGATGCCATCGTGGCGGTTGATCAGGCAGTAAAAACCAGTCCCCATTTTGTCGACGCCGTTCTACTCCAAGCGGAGCTACACCTTAAAAATGGCGATGCGCAGTCGGTTGTCGATTCTCTCTCGGCCGTAGTCAAGCAGTCTCCCGGCCTTTTACGGGCTGAATTGATGCTGGCGGAAGCATATCGCGCCCTTGGCCGACTGGACGACGCTATCTCCGTTGTTCGGGAGCAGATCAAGAGATCGCCACAGGACGCTGCCTCCTACTTTCTGCTCGGCGTCATGTTGCAGCAGCAAAACAAAGTCACTGAAGCGCGCGAAGCTCTTGAGAAAGCAGCGCAACTGGCACCGGATAATCCATCTTCCCTCCAGCAACTTGTCGAGCTCGATATTGCGAGCAAAAACTATGCGGCTGGTCATCGCCGAGTCGATGAAGTTCTTCAGAAACAGCCAAACTCCGCTGTTGGGTACTACCTGCGAGGGAAACTTTACCTTTCCGAAAAAAAGTTTGATCTGGCGCAGACGGCCCTCCTCAAGGCCATCGATTTGGATCCCAACCTGAGTTCCGCTTACGACCTTCTGGCCCCCGCCTTCCTTTACGCAAATAATCCGTCGGAAGCGCTCAACCAAATGAACGCCGTCCTGGCAAAGAAGCCGGATGATTTCCGAGCCTTGCTCGTAACCGGCATGATCTACAGCCAGATGAAGGAGTTCAACAAAGCGCGGGACGCTTATGAAAAGGTTATCGCGGCCAGCCCAACCCATGTTTTGGCATTGAACAACCTGGCCTTTATCTATGCCGAGAAACTTAATGACCTTAAGCGCGCAAGTGATCTCGCGCAAAAGGCCCGCTCGAATGCACCAACCAATCCGTCGGTCCTGGATACACTGGGATGGATTACCTATAAACAAGGCGATTATAAGCAGGCGGCCGACTTGCTGCGGGAGAGCGTGGCCAAGAGTCCCGACAACCCTGAGATTCAATTTCATCTTGGGATGGCAGAGTACATGATGGGCCGGACCGACGTGGCGCGTGCTGCGCTCGAAAAGGCGGTTGGGTCGGCCACCGACTTCGATGGGAAAGACGAGGCACGGCGCCGGCTGGCTTCATTGGGTAAGGAGGGTGGTGCCGGACAGAATCTCTCGGCGGCTGAGCTCGAAGCGTCTCTCAAACAATCAAGTGATCCGGTTGGGTTAGCGCGGGTCGGAGAAGCCTACGAAAAACAAGGGGCAGTGGCGAAGGCGGCTGATGCCTACGAGCGAGCCCTCAAAGCTAATCCCAACATGCTTACCGCGACAATGAAACTCGCGCAACTAAACGCAGGTCCGCTGAAGAACCCGGACAAAGCGCTCCAGTATGCGAAGAAAGCGCGCGAGCTTGCGCCGGGCGATCCTCATGCCACGGCGACTGTCGGCAGCATCGCATTTCAGCTTGGTAATTACACCTGGGCCTACAGTCTCCTACAGGAAGGCGGCCGTCAGCTTCCAAATGATCCCGCCGTTCTACATGATCTTGCGTGGTCGGCCTACAGTTTGGGCAAGGTCGCGGAAGCGCGGCAAACAATGCAGAGTGTGCTAAGCAGTGGACCCAGTTCGCCACAGAGTACAGACGCGAAGACGTTTCTTTCGATGACGGCGTTGAGTGCCGATGGAAATGGCGTGGCGTCGTCGGAGGCCGAGATTAATTCGGCTCTCGCCGCCGACCCGAATTATGTTCCGGCATTAGCCGCGCGGGCAGCCCTCCAGGCCAAGCGCGGGGATTCTGTTGGAGCAGAAGCGACTTACAGGCAGGTGCTGAAGCGTTTTCCCGACTTTGTTCCGGCGCAACGCGATCTGGCGGCAATTTTGGTTAACGATCCGACAAAGCGTGACGCCGCATACGACCTTGCGACAAAAGCGAGGCGAACAATTCCGGGTGATCCATTAATCTCGATCGTGCTGGGACGCGTTTCCTATGAGCGAAAGGACTTTGGTCGCGCCATTCAGCTATTCCAGGAAAGCGCGCGCGAAAGACCTCTCGACGCCAGATCCCTGTACTATCTCGGTATGGCGCAGGCCCAAGCCAAACACAGTGCGGAAGCGAAAGAAACGCTGAATCGGGCGTTACAGGCCGGGCTGAGCGACGCGGAAGCAAGCGAAGCGAAACGGGCACTCGCAGGTATTGGCGGCAGCTAAGAGCTGGCAATATCAAGAAAGTTCGCGGATGGCGAGGAGCCGTTTTCCTGGCACACGGGGTCTCCACGCTCCCGCAATTTCCCGGCGATCTCGAACTGATTCGCGGCGCAAAGAGAAAAGACCTTGCAACTTGGCTTGCCAGTAGCTTCTCCGTCGGATAGTTAATGGCCCTATGAACGGATGGAATTGCTCGACCAGGATCAATGCCCCACGACGGGCAGGAACATTTTTTTTCAAGCTCCAAAGCCTGAGTCGTATGGCAGGTTTCATCAGCATTTTAGGTTTTCTGGCCTTTGCTGGGGCGGGCTGCCAGACGGACACAAACACCACAACATTTTCCGGGCAGGCTGACGTTCCGCGACACGTCATTCTGGCGTCAGGCGACGTCGTAAAGCTCACGTTCTCTGCTGCCCCAGAGCTCAATCAGTCGCAAAAAGTCCGCGCGGATGGCAAACTAAGTTTGCCACTGGTTGGGGAAGTGGATGCTGCCGGCAAGACGGTTGGGCAATTACAAGGCGAGTTAATTCAGCTTTATAAATCGCAGCTCAAAACTCCGGAAGTGACGGTGAGTTTAGAAACGAGCCTAACGACCGTTGTAGTCTCAGGAGCGGTAAATCACCCGAGCAAGATTGCTTTTGAACGGCCCACCACCGTATTCCAAGCGATTATGGAGGCCGGTGGACCGAGCGCGTTCGGAACTCTGAAACACGTTCGTCTTGTTCGCACCGTCAATGGCGTCCAAAAAAGCCAGGTAATGAATGTTCAGGACACCCTAGTGAGCCAGGGGACGAAACCTTTTTACGTCCGTGACGGGGATGTCATCTACGTTCCTCAGACGACGTTCTAAGCCCCTTCAAAAAGCGTTAGTTCGACTCAGCGGAAAGGCGCGGCCCGGCGGTGTCTCGCGCGTCTTGTCTAACGCGATGATCGTTGAAAATTGTGCTTGGCCCGACCGTTTATCTCTACGCCAAAATTTGGACGACCAATAGTTGCTTTAAGATAAACTTAGCGCGCCCGAGCTGTTCGAGATGATTCTCATCGTTTTGCGATGTCCCGCTTCCAAAGACTCGCATGTCCTCGACCACCGGCACATTCTAAGCTAAAATTGCCTCCATACTTTAGTCGGATGCGCTGGAAATGACTTCATTGCGCGATCTGGCAAACCATCCGCTGTGATATCGGAATCGACGTTGGCTTTCATCGCTGCGGCATTGAGCGTCGCTCTCGCTGTGGCGGCAGTGTTGCGGAATCGCCGCAGCGGCGCCGTCTGGTGGTTTGCCCTCGGCATGATCGGCCTAGCCGCAGACAGTATCTTAACCGGAATTTGTTTGTCGTTAATCAGCCTGGAAAAATTGGCCTTCTGGCAGGAATGGGCGCTGATTCTGAAGGCGTTTCTGGTCGCGATCTGGCTAGGGTTTGCCGTGACTTATTCGCGAGGCGATGCTGGCGAGTCTTTTCGTCGGTCGCGAACGTTAATTGCAATTGCATGTCTGTTGCCAGTGGCGGCCTTGCTTGGATTTCGAGGTAATCTCATCCAGGTTTTGGTGCGTCCAAATTCAACTGACCTATGGATCAGTTTTAGTACTGCCGGCAAAGTAGTCAATGCAGCTATCCTCGTCGGAACCGTTCTGGTGCTGATGAATCTCGAGCGCACGTTTCGTTCTGCGGTCGGGACGATGCAATGGCGCATCAAGTTTCTTATCCTCGGTTTGGCCGTGATTTTTGGGGCAAGGATTTATACGCGTAGCCAGGCGTTGGTTTATTCTGGTCACGATAACTCGCTCACGGAAGTTGAGGCAATCGGCTTACTTGTCGGTTGTGTGCTTTTAGGCGCGGGTTACTTCCGCAGCGGATTTCGTGAAATCGACGTTTATCCTTCCCGCGCGATTCTGCAGACCTCGATTACGGTATCGCTTGTCGGCGGTTATCTTTTCGTTATTGGGGTGCTCGCGCAAATCGTCGCCAGCTACGGCGGCGCAACGTCTTTTCAGCTCCAGGCATTTCTCGTTCTGGTCGCTATTGCCCTGCTCGCAGTCCTGTTGCTCTCGGAAAAAATCCGACTGAGAATAAGGCGTTTCGTCAGTCGCCATTTCAGTCGGCCACAATATGATTTTCGTAGGATTTGGACCCAGTTCACTCAATCGACTTCGAGTGCGATTGATGATCCAGCACTGTGCGCAGCATCAGCCGAGTTGATCTCGGAGACCTTTAACGTTCTCTCTGTTGAGATTTGGCTTTGCGATGAGGAAAAGAACAAGCTGAGGCTGGAGGCCTCAACTTCGCGTCCACGCAACGCAATGGGCGACGACGCGATCGAGTTTCCGGCCATCGATCCCGGCGTAGCCAAGATGCGGAAAGCTTTCGACTTAGAGAAAATCAAGGAGGACTGGGGCGAGACGTTAAGGCAGATTAGTGAGACGCAATTTAGGGAAGGCGGAAATCGCGTGGGTGTTCCTTTGCTGGCCGGCGATCGCTATCTCGGGCTGGTTATTCTAGCGGATCGGGTCAATGGCGTTCCCTACACGGTGGAGGAGCTCGAGTTGCTCGAGTGCATCGGCGATCAAGTTGCTTCCAGCCTACTCAACCTCCGCCTCGCTAAAGAAATCATGCTCGGCAAAGAGCTGGAAGCATTTCAAACCATCTCGGCTTTTTTTGTGCACGATCTCAAAAACGCTGCGTCCACACTTAAGCTGACACTGCAGAACTTGCCGGTGCACTTCGATGATCCAGACTTTCGACAGGACACACTGCGTTCGATCGGGGCGACGACTAATCGCATCAACCAGATTATCGAGCGGTTGGGGAAGCTCGGAAGCAAGCTCGAGCTTCGGCCTTCGCCAGTTGATTTAAATCTGGTGGTGGAGCAGGCGATTGAAAATGTCAATGGAACGCCCGGGATCGAGTTTGCCACGGAATTTAAGCCCCTGCCGAAACTCATGGCCGATAGCGACCAGCTGCGCAGCGTTGTCACGAACCTCCTCTTGAATGCGCGAGACGCGGTGGGCGAGGGCGGACGGATCGAAGTTAAGACCGGCTCCCAGGATGGCTGGGTTGCGCTTTCCGTCTCTGATGATGGTTGCGGAATGACCCCATCCTTCCTGCGCGATTCCTTGTTTCGGCCGTTTAAGACGACGAAAAAGAAAGGATTGGGAATCGGGATGTTTCAAAGTAAGATGATTATCGAAGCGCACCGCGGCAGTATTCGAGTAAAGAGCGACGTGGGGAAGGGGACAACCTTTCAGGTGCTCCTGCCGCTTACCTTTGGCGAATAATGAATCCGGTTCTACTGCTTGTTGACGACGACGAAGCAATTCGCACTCAAATGAAATGGGCGCTTAGCGCTGACTACGAAATTGTCTCGGCGGAGGACCGCGCCGGAGCGGTTGAGAACTTCAAAAAGAAAAAGCCGGCAGTTACTTTGCTCGATCTGGGATTACCGCCGCGGCCGGCGGATCCGGACGAAGGTCTCGCGACGCTGGCAGAACTAAAAGCTATCGATGAGATGGCGAAGGTTATCGTCATCTCGGGACAGGGAGAAAAGAAGAACGCGCTGGAAGCGGTTGCGGCCGGTGCCTACGATTTTTTGTGTAAACCGATAGATCCGGATGAGCTGAAGCTGCTGTTGAAGCGTTGCATCTATCTGGCTGACCTGGAGCGAGAGTATCGAAAGGCAACGGAAAGTCAGCGTGTAAACGTTTTTGAAGATATGCTGGGAACGAGCCCGCAGATGCAGGGCGTTTTTTCCTTTATTCGCAAGGTCGCAACCACAACTGCGCCCGTACTTTTACTGGGCGAAAGTGGGACGGGCAAAGAAATGGCCGCTTTAGCGATTCACCGGCGTGGTCCGCGCAAGGACGAGCCATTTATCCCGATTAATTGCAATGCGATCCCCGAGAACCTGCTTGAGAGCGAACTGTTCGGCCATGAGAAAGGTTCGTTCACCGGCGCAACCACGCAGCGAGTAGGATTGGTGGAAACAGCGAACGGAGGCACTTTGTTTCTCGATGAAATTGGGGAATTGCCTCCAAGCATCCAGGTAAAGCTTCTCCGCTTTTTGCAAGAGCACCGCTTTCAACGAGTAGGTGGGCGACAGGAGTTGACGAGCGATGCCCGAGTCATCGCCGCGACCAACGTCGATCTGAAAGCCGGGATAAACCAGGGATCATTTCGCGAAGATCTGTACTTTCGGCTGGCGGTGTTGGTGATTAGTCTGCCGCCTTTGCGGGAGCGTCGGGACGATGCCCTCCTGCTGGCGCAGGAGTTTCTGCAAAAGTACGCCGCCCAAAACGGCAAGGCCAATATCGCCTTTGTCCCGGAGGCTCTGCGGGCAATTAATCGCCATCCCTGGCCGGGAAATGTCCGGGAGTTGCAGAATCGGATCAAGCGTGCGGTCATTATGGCAGATAGCAAACGAATTACCGAGAAAGACCTCGAGCTATCGACTGGAATCGGTTTTTCTTCGACCACGTTGAAAGAAGCGCGCGAAAACGTGGAGCGGGAAATGGTCCAGCGTGCGTTGAAACGCAACCTTGGCCGGATTAGTTCGGCGGCGGCGGAGCTGGGAATAAGCAGGCCAACCTTATATGAGTTGATGGAAAAGCTCGGGATCTCGCGCGAGTAAGTATTGGGCGATAGTCTCGATAGTTAACAAGAAATGTATAAATCACCCATTCAAATCCTCCGCTTAATCGCAATCCTGGTGATGGTGCTGGTTACGTGTAGTTGCACCTCTGAGATGAAGAAGTCTCGTTACCTCGCGCGCGCAGAGCACTACTTCAAAGCCGGCGAGTATGACCAAGCCAAAATTGAATATTTAAAGGTCTTGCAGATTGATTCAGGCAATGCTGTCGCCTACGCTCGTTGCGGGGCAATGTGGGCGGACGAAGGCGTCCCCCTGCGGGCGGCAGCGTTTCTCTTGAAAGCGCGCGATCTCGCTCCCGAGGATTTGGACAATCGCTACAAGCTTGCCCTGGTTTATCTCCAGGTAGGGCAGCCGATTGAGGCTTTCAAGGAAGCGATCGAGATTTTGAAGCAAGCCCCCGCTAGCGGACCGGCCCTGGCCATTCTGGCGGAGACATCCGTTACTCCAGAGCAAAAGCAGGCGGCAGAACAGGAGCTCCGGAAATTCCCGCAGCACGATAACCCTTACGTTGAAGTAGCTAACGCAGCCTTGGCGCTCCGTAAAGGAGACTTGGCCAACGCCGAAGTGGCACTGAATCACGCACTGTCCCTTGATCCGAAATGCATGCAAGCGCACATCGGGTTGGCCCAGGTATCGCTAACCAAGAAAGATAACGCGCGAGCCGGGCAAGAACTTAAAGCCGCGGCAGACCTCTGCCCGGTTCGATCTCGAGAGCGATTAACTTATGCCGAATTCGAAATGCAGACAGGTAACACGGAAGAAGCAAAAAGTTACCTTCAAGATCTCACTAAGCAGGCGCGCGATTTCATCGGAGCATGGATTCTTCAGGCGAGGGTCGCGCAATCGGATAAGAAGTACGATGAAGTAGCAGCGCTGCTCCAAAATGTTTTTAGTCGGGATCCCGATAACATCGAAGCGCGGGTGATCCAGGCGCAGGCCCTATTAGGCAAGGGCGACGTCAAACAGGGGACCGAGATGCTTGAGCGCGCTGAGAAATCATTCGGAAACAACCCATTGATTAAGTATCAGCTTGCGCTCGCCTACGTTCAGGGCCGGAACGCGTCTCAAGCGATAAACGAACTGGAGCAAGCGATTAAGATCGCGCCCAAGTACGTCGAAGCTATTGCCCTCCTGGCCCAACTGCGTCTTCGTGCCGGCGATCCGCAATCTGCCATCGCGCCGCTGGAAGCAGCATTGCGGCTCCGGCCGGATGTGATCCAAGTCAGAATGCTTCTGGCCGATGCCTATCTGACAGCGGGCCGTTCAGAAGAGGCGGCTTCTCTAATTCGCGAACACATAAAGCAAGCGCCGCAAGATTCGCAATCGTACCTGATTCTGGGAGTGATTTTAAAGAAACAAAAGAAGAATGATGAATCGCGCGAAGCATTCGAAAAGGCGCTCAAGCTTACTCCAGAAAATGTGGTCGCGATCGATCAATTGGCGGATCTCGATCTTGAAGCCAGGGCATTTTCCGCTGTCCATCAACGGGCGGATGCACTCTTGCAGAAGGACCCGAAATCCGCCCCTGCTTATTTCATCCACGGCAGAAGCTATGTGATAGAGAAAAATTTTGCGGCAGCCGAGGCCGCGCTTAGGAAAGCAATTGAGCTCGATCCAAATCTAGCGGCCGCCTACAATCTTCTCGTCGCCATTTATGTAGAGGCTAACAAGCTTCCCGAGGCATTGAAGGAACTGGAAACAGTTCTGGGGAAGAATCCGCGGTACGCCCCGGCACTTCTAACCTCTGGAATAATTTATGAGCGCATGGGGGATTTCGCCAAAGCACGCGACAATTACGAAAAGGTCCTAGCTTTGAACCCGAACTTTACTCCAGCATTGAATAACCTGGCCTATATCTACAGCGAGAAGCTCAACAATCTCGATCGAGCGGGTGAACTTGCCCGTAAGGCGCACGAACTGGCTCCGGCTGAACCGAGCGTCCAAGATACCCTTGGTTGGGTATTGTATCGTCAAGGCAAATACCAGGAGGCGGCGGAGCTATTAGAGCAAAGTGCCTCCAAGTCGCCTGGAAATGGTGAGATTCAATTCCACCTTGGAATGGCAAACTACATGATGGGCCGATTGGATGGGGCCCGCGCTGCCTTAGAAAAGGCGGTTGCAGCTTCAGGCGATTTTCCTGGCAAGGATGAAGCAAAAAGCCGACTGGCGCTGCTTTCGCAAGGCGGTGATTCGTCGATCCCGGATCTGGAAAAATCTGTAAAGGAGAAATCGAACGATCCCGTTACCTTGATGCGTCTGGGCGCGGCCTACGCAAAAGCGGGCACAGCAGATAAGGCGGCTCAGGCGTACGAACAGGCGCTCCAGGCAAATCCGAAGTTACTCGAAGCGGCGGTGTCGTTGGCGCAATTGAATGCAGGGCCTCTAAAAAATAACGCCAAGGCGCTGGCATATGCCAAGAGGGCGCGCGAACTGGCTCCGGCGGACGCGCACATCACTGCGACCGCAGGTCATATTGCATATCAGGCTGGCAACTTTCCGTGGGCTTACAGCCTCTTGCAGGAAAGCAGCCGCGGCTTGCCGGATGATCCGGCGATCGCGCACGATTTTGCCTGGGCAGCCTACAGCACCGGCAAAGTGAACGAAGCGCAGCAGGCAATGCAGCGTGTCGTCAATGCGCCTTCCGCTTCCGACACGGCGGCAGATGCAAAGCTTTTCCTTGCGATGACTGCTCTCGATTGGGACGACCCGATTCCAGGAAGCGCTGAGACTGAAGTGAACAAGGCTTTGGGGGCGGACCCGACCTACACGCCAGCGCTGATGGCAAAGGCGGCGATCGAATCGCAGAAAGGTGACAATGCCGGAGCAGCCGTAATTTATAACGGCATTCTTCAGAAATGGCCCGATTTTGCTCCGGCGCAAAAGTATCTCGCCGCTATTTATGCAAATGAGCCCGCCAACGCTGAGAAAGCTTACGATCTGGCGAATAAGGCCCGGCGCACCCTTGTCGACGATCCGGACTTGCGGAGAACGCTGGGCGCCCTAAGTTACCACCGAAAGGAGTACGCCCGGGCGGTGCAATTACTGCAGGAGAGCGGCCGAAAAAAACCATTGGATGGAAAATCGCTTTTTTTCTTGGGAATGGCGCAGGTTCAATTGGGGCATAAGGCCGAGGCAAAAGAAATTCTCGACCGCGCCCTCGCTTCCGGTATTCCGGACGACTTGGCACAGAAGGCGCAACGGGTTATTTCCGAGGCGGATAAGGCAGCTTCCCCCGGGCCCTAAATGTGGCCGTCGGGCGTCGGATTGTTTAATGACAGTGACTTACTTACTAACTTGGTTGAATTTCAAGGACTTAAGATGCAACTCATGGCGAATCAAGGAGCAGTCCGTCGGTATTCCTTACATTTGTC
>Ga0207645_10003746_pt1 | contig 11432 bp, 15 predicted proteins | sample KBSM53metaG_FD_184331 | JGI IMG/M metagenome (GOLD analysis project Ga0207645, IMG submission 184331) | Miscanthus rhizosphere microbial communities from Kellogg Biological Station, Michigan, USA - KBS M5-3 metaG (SPAdes) (version 2) | ecosystem: Host-associated > Plants > Roots > Rhizosphere >...
CCGGCTCACGACGCTGGCAGCCTTCGTGGTGCTGGACCAGATGCCGGACGACGAAGCGGCGGTCACGGCGGCGCTGCAGCGCTACGTGAAGGCGCGGCTCACGCCGTACAAATATCCGCGGAGCGTCCGCTACTTCGCAGATTTGCCGAAGACCGGCACCGGAAAGATCGACCGGCAGGCGCTGCGGCGGTTGCGCGAGGCGGGCGGCGCGCCAGGCGGCGCAAAGCAGGACGCGCCCGCTCAGTAGATCTCGGGCATCGCCACCGGTTGCGCTTCGGGCTTGCAGTGCCCGCACCAGATCGCGTCCGGGACGACGATGGCTTTCGGCGTGTTGCTGGCGCCCACGTAGATCGTCGCGATGTACGGAAGCCGCTTCTCCGCATGCGCGTTGCAGGTGGCGCGGCCGCAGAAGCGGCACACGCCGCGCGCCTCGTTCTCGTCGAAGAAACATTTCACGATGCGATCTTCCCCACGCTGAAGCGGCGCCGCGAAAGCCGTTCGAGCCCCCCGCGACGCCGACGCTGTTCGACCTTTCAGGCGCCGCCGGTTCCTGGCCGGGCCCTCGCGTCCATCTCGGCGCGAACCCTAGCATAGATGCCGTCGGCCGCCGAATTATGCCCGACGAGCCGGCTGTCGAGTCGCTGCCACAGATCGTCCTTGGCGGGCTCCAGTTTCGCGAGGATCTGGCCGAGTCGCGCCCACAGCGACCACGTCGTCTTCGGCATGATCGAGCGGACGCACGACATGATGTAGATGCCGACCTCGTGCCGCGCGGCCTTGAGATCGTGCTTCAGCTGCGTGATCTGCGGCGCCAGCTCGGCGCGAAGCTCGGGGTCGCGGGTCTTGCGGATCTGGTCCTGCTTCATCGAGAGCTGCGCAGCGAGCAGCAGCGCGGTTGCCGCCTGCTCGCGCTTGATCGAGCCGAAGCGCGCCTCGATCGGCGCCAGCAGCTCGTCCAGGTCTTCCGCGTTGCGCAGCAGGCGCGCTTCACCGCCTCCGCCGCTCGCCTTCATTCCAAGCGACTTGCGCAGCCGGAAGCGCTCGCGGCGCAGACCCCAGGCGATCGCCAGCGCGACCGCGACGAGCGACGCGAACGCGATTGCCGAAAGCACCAGGAGCCCGGTCTGGCCGAAGACGAAGCGGTGGAACGCCGTGGTGTTGTAGGCGGTATGGATCGTGATCGCCACGATAAGCCCCGCGAGCCAGCGCAACAGCGGGTGATTGAGCTTGCCGAGCGGGAAGCCGGCGAGCGCCATGCCCACGATCGCCGTGCAGCTTCCGTGCATCACCGACGAGCAGAACGCCCGTGTCGTCGCCACCACAACGCCCGTGTCGACGTCGACGCGGCTCAGGTACAGCATGTTCTCCGCGATAGCGAAGCCGATGCCGGCCGCGAAACCGTAGACCGCGCCGTCGACGAAGAACGTGGTGTCGGCGCGCCGCACCAGGTAGAGCAGGACGAGCGACTTGAAGATCTCTTCGACCGTCGGCGCCGTTCTCGTCCCGACGAACTGGACACCCAGCACCAGCCGGATCGGATGATCGACGAGATAGGAGAGCTCGACTGCGAGCGCGCCCCACACCAGCGCCACCAGGATCAGCCGGAATCGATGCGTCTCGAAGAAGTTCAGCCACTTGACCACGTACAGAAACGCCAGCGGGATCAGGCTGGCGGTGAGAATCGAGTAGACGTTCATCGGTGATCAGGTCGGCGTGGCGGAACGCAGCACGGCGGAACACAAAAAGCCAAAAGCGGTAGTCGACTGACTACCGCTTTTGCAGCCCCTGCGACCGCCGATCAAGAGCGTCGGCGATCGGTCATTGCAACAGCTCAGTGCGCGGTCGAGGCGTTGGACGCGTTCGAGGCGTTGGACGCATTCGACGCATTCGACGCATTCGACGCATTCGACGCATTCGACGCGTTCGAGGCGTTCGAGGCGTTCGAGGCGTTCGACGCATTCGAGGCGTTCGACGCATTCGACGCGTTCGAAGCATTCGAGGCATTCGACGCATTCGAGGCATTGGATGCGTTGGACGCGGACATCGCCTGCGTGCCGAACGTGTTCTTGAGGACGTCGGGCTTGAAGTCGGCGGTGTAGATTGCCAAACCCGCCACGCCAAATACCGCGACCGCCACTATTGCCGTCTGCATGTTGCGTGAACTCATTGTCTTGCCCCCAGCTCAGTTGACTCGCCATCCCTCGGAAAAGGCGACGATATGTCCGTCTTCATCACTATCCGGGCAGTGACGCTTTGCTGCTTTACATCTGAGCCCAGTATCGCCTAACGCGCCGCGGAGCGAAAGCCGATTATTCGCATCAGGGCGACGCGATTAATCGCCTTCCCTGCGGGAAACGCCTCGGCGGCGCTTTCACCAGCTTGCATGCCATTGTCATAGCTACGACGGGCTTGAACATCGATGTAGCGTACATCCGCTTCTGCCGGCCCCGGCTCAGCCCTGGCTGCGCCCCTTGGCGCGGGACGCGTGATGGCGGACAGTCGCATGGTGGCCGGCATGACCAGCACTGCTCGTGGCGATCGTGGTGTTCGATTGGGCCGGCTTCGGAGCCGTCGCGACCGTCGGGCCGTGGGTCTGCGCGTCGGTCCGCGCGGGCGCGGTGGCGACAAAGGCGACATCGGCGACCCCGCCGCAGTCGTTCCCGGTTGCGTCCATGCCGCCGCTGGCGCCGCCGGAGCAGTCATGCGCGTGGACCGCGCCCGTCACGAGCATTGTCGCGGCAAACGCAATGGCAGATTTCAGTGAGGTGTTCATCGTTGCTCCTTTACATCGGGTCGGGGCCCTGGCCCCGGTTGACTCGGCACGCCTGGAAACGCGACGCCGTGGGAGAAACGATGCGCGCCGGCCGTCCGCGTGTCGACGTGAATATTCCGACGTCATAGCAACGCGCGGACGATCCACCCGCTGTAATCGGGCGGGGGGAGCCGCCGACTCACGTGAACACACTCCCCCCCGCACCTTCTGGAGCACCCTGTGAACACGATCCAACCGCACGCAGTCACCCGACCTCTCGCGCTGGCGCTGGTGACGCTCGTTGCCGCTGCAGGACCTGCGGCCGCCCTCGCGGCATGCTCGGCCAGGAGCGGTCCGGAGACGGCCGCGCTGGTGGAGCTTTATACGTCGGAGGGCTGCTCGAGCTGCCCGCCGGCGGACGCAGAGCTGCGCCGCATCCGCGCCGTCGTCGGTCCCGCCGCTGCCGTCGTGCCTCTGGCGCTCCATGTCGACTACTGGGACTACATCGGCTGGAAGGACCCGTTCTCGCAGCCGGCTTTCGGCAAGCGTCAGCGCTGGCTCGTCCAGGTGAATCACGAGGACGTCGTCTACACGCCGCACTTCTTCGTCGGTGGCGTGGAGGTCGACGCGTGGCGGAGAGCGCTTCCCGTCGAGGTGCGCGAGCGCAACGCGCGCCCCGCGCGCGCCGACATCGCCGTCAAGGCGAGCGTGGCCGCCAACGGCAAGCTCGTCGTCGAGGCCGACGCCGCGGCGCGAGGCGGCCAGGCCGCCACGGCTGCGCTCTATCTCGCGATCACGGAAAGCGGGTTGGAGACCAAGGTCGCGCGCGGCGAGAATGCCGGCGCCACGCTCGCGCACGACCATGTCGTCCGCGAGTGGATCGGCCCGCTGCCGCTCGCCGAAGGGAGCGTCCATGTGCGGCGCGAGGTCGCGCTGCCCGCGAGCTGGAACCGCGCGAAGCTCGACGTCGTGGGCTTCGTCGAGAACGAGACGACGGGCGACGTGCTGCAGGCGGTGAGCGCGGGGCGCTGCGCCACGCCCTGACCTTAAGAAGCGCGCCGCCGCCGCAGCGCGGCGTCGGTTGACTCCCCGGCCGGTCGCTGTATCGTTGACCCCGCATCCGAGGCGAGCGCCCGGCGGGTCGAACGTCGACCGACAACCACGGAGGAGTTGCAATGAGCGATGCAAGGCAATGGACACGGCGCGGCATGCTGGGAGCGACCGCGGCGACGCTGGCGGCCGGCGTCCTGCCGCGATCCGCGCGCGCGGCGACGACGCTGCGCTGGGCGACGGTCCTGCCCACCAATCACCCCGGCGTCGCGATGATGGAGCGCGTGGCCAAGCAGGTCCGCGAGCAGACCGGAGGCTCGGTCGAGATCCAGACGTTTCCCGCCGGACAGCTCGGATCGTCGCGCGATCTCATCGAGGCGGCGTCGGGGGGCGCGGTCCAGATCGTCGACGAAGGCGCCGCGCAGTTCGGGCAGTTCGTCCCCCAGTTCTCGATCCTCGAAGCGCCCTACATCTGGCGCGACGACAAGCAGATCCGGCGGGTGCTGTCGTCTTCGCTCGTCGATGACATGAACGCGGCGCTCGTCGCGAAGCGCTCGATGCGCGTCGTCGGGTCCACGTACTACGGCAAGCGCCACGTCACGTCCGGCAGCAAGGCGATCAACACCGTCGACGACATCAAGGGGTTCAAGCTTCGCATCCCCGAGGTGGACACGTTCCGCGCGATGGCCGAGGCGTGGGGCGCGCGCCCCACGCCGCTCAACATCGGCGAGCTGTATCTGGCGCTCAGCCAGGGCGCCGTGGACGGCCAGGAGAACCCGCTGCCCACGATCCAGAGCAACAAGTTCTTCGAGGTGCAGAAGTATCTCGTGCTCACGGGCCACATCATCACGCCGCGGCTCATCGTGGTGAACGAATCGACGTGGCAGGCGCTGACGGCGAAGGAGCGGCAGGTGCTGAAATCGTCGATCGACGCGAACGGCCAGATGCAGGACAGCGAGATCCTGGCGCAGGAGGCCACGCTCGTCGACACGTTCAAGGCCGGCGGGATGAACGTCATCCAGCCCGACGTCGAAAGCTTCCGCAAGCCGGTGCTGGCGAGCCTGCCCGCGAAGTTCGAGTCCAAATGGGGCAAGGGCCTCTGGGAGAAGATCGCCTCCGCCTGATCGGCTGAAGACGCCGGCGGCGCGCCGCCGCCGGGGTCCTCGCTCATGCTCCGCATCCTGGCTGGCGGGTTCGACCGTGCCGCCACCTTTCTCGCGTGCGTCCTCGTCGCCTTGCTCCTCGGCGCCGTCGCGCTCGGCGTCGTCACGCGCACGGTGAACGCGCCGCTGATCTGGACGGACGAGCTGTCGCGCTTCCTGATGGTGTGGATTGCGGTGTTCGGGTGGATCCTCGCGAGCCGCAAGCGGATCCACGTCCGCATCCGGTATTTCCAGGACCTGCTGCCGGCCCGCGCGCATGCGGTCGTGGAAGTGGCGTTCCAGCTTGCGCTGACCGTCTTCGGCGCGCTCGTCGCCTGGTATGGCGCGGGGCTCGTCGCCAAGAACCTCGACCTGGAAGCGACGACGCTGCCGCTGTCGATGGCGTGGATGTACGCACCGGTGGTGCTGGCGGGCGTGGTGACGGCGCTCCAGGGCGCCGCTGAGACCGCGGGCGCATGGCGAGCCGCACGCGCGGCCGCGTCGCCACCGGGGACGCCGCCATGACACACCTGATGCTCGAGATCGTGGGCGTATGGCTGGTGGTGATCCTGCTCGGCCTGCCGCTCTACGCGGCGATGGGTCTCGCCGCGTTTGCCTTCGTGCTCCTCGGCGGGCTCGCCGGCTCGATCGTTCCGCAGAAGATGGCGCAGGCGATGAATTCGTTCCCGCTGGTCGCCGCCCCGCTGTTCGTGCTGATGGGCGCCATTCTCGGACAGGCGCAGCTGACCGACCGCATCGTGCGCTTCGCGACGTCGATCGTCGGCGCGCTGCGCGGCGGCTACGCGCACGCGAGCATCCTGTCCAGCATGATCTTCGCCGGCATGGTGGGCTCGGCCGTCGCCGACGCCGCCGGGACGGGCGCGGTCGAGGTGCGCGCCATGAAAAAGGCCGGCTACCGGCCCGAGACCGCGGCGGCCATCAGCGCGGCCGCGGCCACGATCGGGCCGATCATTCCGCCGAGCCTGCCCATGGTGATCTACGGCGTCAGCGCCGACACGTCGATCGGCCGGCTGTTCCTCGCCGGCGTGATACCCGGCGTGCTGATGGGCGTGTCGCTGATGGTGATGGTGGCGATCATCGCGCCGCGGCAGGGCTTGCCGCGCCACGCGTTCGGCGGCTTCGCCGCGATCTGGTCGGCGTTCAAGGGCGCGTTCTTCGCGCTCCTTGCGCCCGTGATCCTGCTGGGCGGAATGTTCAGCGGGCTCTTCACGCCCACCGAGGCCGCGGCCGTCGCGGACATCTATGCGCTGTTCCTCGGCTTCGTCGTTTACCGCACGCTCCATCTGAAGGACCTGCCGGCGATACTCATCAACACCGCCGAGACGACGGGCATCGTCATGGTGCTGGTGATGGTGGCAGGAGCGCTCGGCTGGTGCATGTCGATCTCGCGCATTCCGCAGACGCTCGCGCCGATGATGGTCGCGGCGATCCACCAGCCGCTCGTGTTCCTGCTGGTGTCGAACATCATCCTGCTCGTCATCGGGTGTTTCATGGAGGCGCTGGCCGCGCTGCTGATCCTGGTGCCCATCCTCGTGCCCGCGGCCATCGGCTTCGGCATCGACCCGGTGCAGTTCGGCCTGATCATGATCTTCAACCTGATCCTGGGCACGATCCATCCGCCGATCGGCGTCGTGCTGTTCGTGATGGCGCGGATCGCCGACGTCACGTTCGAGCAGATCTCGCGCGCGATCCTGCCGTGGCTCGTCCCGCTGCTGGTAGTGCTTGCCGCGATCACCGTCTGGCCGCCGCTCACGCTGTGGCTGCCCGGGCTCGTCATGGGCGGTAAATGAGCGCGCCGGGTTAAAATCCTGCAACGACGTGCCGACGAATGGCGGCGCTCGCCCGAGCGGCGGCGTGCCGCCGGGGCGGCAAACTCGGATACTCGCGAACAGGGAGGCGACGCCATGACGTTCTACGAAGGCCGCAGGGGCGCGCGTGCATACGAGGACGTGCACGAGACGCCGGTGCTGAAGCCCGCGGCCGCCGTCACGCCCTCCCCCCTCGCGGACGAAACCGACTGGAGCCCGCACCGGCGGGCCCGGCCCGCGGAAGTCCTGCTGCCGGTCACCGTCGCGAGGCTTCGTGCGCTGCCCGACGAGGTCAAGCCGCGCCAGCTCGCCGGACAATTCCCGCGCGTCGCCAACCTCGTGGCGATGCATTGGGACGATGACGTGGCGTTTCCCGCGTACCTGGAGGCGCTCGTGACCGATCAGCGCGGCGGTCGCCGCGGCTTTCCGGAGGTGGTGCGCGACGAGCTGCGGACGCTCCGCGACTACTGGTTCCGCACCCGGTTCGGGTAGCTGAAATGAAAATGGGCGACGCCAGCCCCGGTTCAAAGCCGACGTCGCCCGTGCCCGTAGTCATCCCCCGATGGCGCCGGACAACCACACGATGCGCCTGGTGGCGGCTCAGCTACATCGGCGGAACGACTAAACGGTCGCGAGTGTCTGTCCTACACCGTACCGGCGCGCCGGAGGGGTAGGATGGGCGACCTTCCCGCTTCGCCGACCGGCCGCAGGCCATGAACGACAGTCCCCCGCGAATCCTCGTCGTCGACGACAACCTGGATCTCGCCGACACCCTGGCGCTGCAACTTCAGCATTCGGGCCATCCGGCCCTGGCGCGGGGCTCCGTGCGCGACGCACTCGACGCGCTCGACGAAGACCCCTCCATCCGGCTCGTGATTACGGACATCAGGATGCCTGAAGTCGACGGCCTCGATTTCCGCCGCGTGCTGAAGCACCGTTTTCCCGCGCTCCCGGTCGTCCTCATGACCGGCTTGCCGCTCACGGAAGAGGACATGGTGCCGCCCCAAATCCAGGTGCTGCAAAAGCCCTTCAGTCTCGACGTGCTGCTGAGAGCGGTGGCGAAGACCGGCTGATCGTCACGCCGGCTTGCGCAGGTAAGCCCGGACTTCGGTCGCCTGGGTGCCGACGGCGGAAATCGCGGCCTTGAGCTCGTCTTCGGTGCAGGCGAACTGGGTCGTCCAGTACTTCACTTCCCAGTCCTCGTTGGTGTTGACCTGTCCGCGATCCGCGCGGGTGCGGTGGGTGGTGCTGTCCGCCATGCTGCCTCCGGTCGTTGGATGAGTGTCGTTGCGGCCTACTGCGCGAGCATGGACCATGACGGCGGCCGCCGCTGTCGGCGTCGCGCCATCGCGTGCGTGGGCTCCGTGGCCGCGCGCGCACGGCGATCGTCCTACACGACGGCGACGCGTCCACCTATGGCACACGCGGGGCAGTCACGCAATCATCGCGTGCATGCCCGCCCGCACCCCCAAGCCCCGCGAAGGCCAGGCGCCGCCGAAGCTGTCGCGGGTCGAGTTCAAGGCGCGCTTTTCCGCGCGCTTCGCAGACCCGTTGTATGCCTCGGCCGGCGCCGCCGTGGACGCGCTCGAAGCACTGGCGTTCCGCGCCTACGAGACCAGCCGCAAGGCGCCGGTCACGCGCAAGGCCGGAGCCGGCTTCGCCGATCCCGACTACGAGCTGTCGGTGGAATGGCTCGGCGCCCGCGACCGCCTGCTCGCCGCCGCGAGCGCGCAACGCTCGCCCGCCACCCGCTCCCGCGTGCTCATCGTCTGCGGCGCGCCGCGCAACGACGGCACCTGCCCTGGAGAAATGTCCAAGACGTTCCGTATGACGATCCTCGCGCGCGACACGCTCGTCGCCGGAGGGTTCGACGCCGACGTCCTCGACTTGAGTCTCCTCACGTCCGACTACGGCCGGGCCATCCATCCCTGCAAGGGCTGCGTCTCCACCGCCATGCCGTTGTGTCACTGGCCGTGCTCCTGCTATCCGAACCACGCGCTCGGGCAGACCGGCGACTGGATGGCGGAGATCTACGAGCGCTTCACCGCGGCGCACGGCGTGATCATCGTCACGCCCGTGCATTGGTATCAGACGCCGAGCGTGCTGAAGCTCATGATCGATCGTCTCGTCTGCGCGGACGGCGGCAATCCGGATCCGACGTCGACGTCAGGCAAGGACGCGAGCAAGGCGAAGGCGATGGAGCTGGCGGGCTGGGATTATCCGAAGCACCTCGCCGGGCGCGTCTACGGCGTCGTCGTCCATGGCGACGTCGCGGGGACCGAAGGCGTGCGCCGCCAGCTCACCGACTGGCTCGACTGGATGGGCCTGGTGGACGCGGGCGCCAGGTCCCGGATCGATCGCCTCGTCGGCTACTACGAGCCCTACGCGACCAGCCACGAAACGCTGGACGCGGACGTCGCGCTGCAGGAGGAAGTGCGCAACGTGGCGCGCGCGGTGGGCAGTGCGGTCGTCGAGTTGCGGGCCGGGCGCCTGTCGATGCCCGACGCCGCGTTGAAAGCGCCGCGCCCGAAGTGAGGGTCAGCGGACGGAGACGGCGGAAACGCGCACGGCAGCGCCGTCGAGCGCGTCGGCGGAACCGTCGTCGACGGTTTCCAGCCTGCCGTTGAGGAACGAGAGCCGCGTGGAGCGGCCGCTCGCGAACGCGTATCTCCAGGCCTCGCGCCAGCCCTCGCGCACGCGCACGCGCTCGATGGCCGCCGGCTTGCCCCACGCAGGCAGATTCAGCACTTCATCGTCGGTAATGCCGAGGCACAGCGCGCCGCGGCGCCACAGGCCGCGGCCGGCGGGGCTCGACCGCGCGCCGCACGCCGCGGGTTGCCCTGCGCGCGGGCCGGCAGATGCGCCCGCTGCCACCGCCGGCGGGGGGGCGATGCGCACGTCCATCGCCACGCCGCCGCACGGCACGCCTTGATAGACGATGCCGTCGGGGGTCGAGCACTTGAAGACCGGCTCGCCGGCGTGCGCCGCGCCGGCAACACAAAGCACCAGCGCGCACGCCAGATGCCCGGCCCGCGGCACGACGATCGACGTCGTCGTGCCGCGGTGATGCGCCGATCGAGTCACGACGCCTACAGCCGTCCCATCAGCAGCATGATCAGGAGCACGACGACGACGACACCCGCGATGCCGCTGGGGAAGTAGCCCCAGCTTCTGCTGTACGGCCACGACGGCAGCGCGCCGATGAGGACGAGCACCAGGATGATGAGCAGGATCGTGCCGATGGACATGATGGGTTCCCCAAGAGTTTGAAAGTGGCGGCCGGGAAATCCCGCCCGCCTGCCCGGACTATGGACGCCGTGCAGCAGGCCGCGCCATCGGCGCAGCGCCACAACGCGCGTAGGACCGGGACGGACGAAGGCGCGTGCCGCGGGCGGGCAGGAACGACCGCTAGCGCGGCGCCGCGAGGTGACGCGCGTACGTGGCGTTGACCGCCTGGTAGCACGCGCACGAGGACGTCTCGAGGCCCGCCCGGTCGAGCACCCGGATCTGGCCCCGGCTGTAGTCGATCAGCCGGTCATTCTGCAGCCGACGCGCTGCGGTGGTGACCCCGGCCCGGCGGACGCCCAGCATCTCGGCGAGGAAATGGTGCGTGAGGCGAAACGGTCCGCCGCGAGCACGGTCGTGCGTCATGAGCAGCCATCGCGCCAGGCGCTCGTCCAGCAGGTGGAATCGGCTGCACGCAGCGGTCTGCGCGAGCTGCGCCATCAGCACGTACAGGTAGCGGTGCATCACCCGGCGAAGATGAGGATTCGCCTTCGACCGGCGAAGGAACGTGGCAGCGGGCATCCGCAGGGCGCTGCCGGCGCCCTGCGTCAGCGCGCGGAGATCCGATGTCCGGATGTCGAGGAGGACCGTGAGCCCGAACGCGCCCTCGTAACCGATGAGGCCGACCTCGAGCGTCTCGCTGGCGCCGGGCGGCGTGATCAGCGAAATGTAGCCGGTGCTGGGAAAGTAGACGTGCTCGACGACCGCGCCAGGCTCGCAGATCACCTTGCCGAGCGAAAGCTCGACCGGCTCGCAAGCCGCGACGAACGCCGATCGCACGGAGCGGGGCAGCGCATCGAGAAGCACGTTTCCCGTCGGCACCGCTACGGCCATCGCGTCCTCCCGTGACGTTCATGCGTCGGCAAACGTCACGAGGAGAGCGCTGCGTACCCAATGGCGAATGATGAGCTGCTTGGCCGAGTGTACTAAGCTCCCCAGATTATCCGAAGGATGGTCCGATACCGTACAAACGCGCGCGATGAGGCGTCACGCGGCGCCCCCGCTCAGCATCCGATGGACCTTCGTCGATAACGCGGCGTAGGTGAACGGCTTGGTGAGGAGCTCGACGCCGGCGTCGAGCCGCCCGTTGTGAACTATGGCGTCGCGCGCATAGCCCGTCGTGAAGAGCACGCGCAACCCCGGCCGCCGTTTGCGCGCTTCGTCCGCCAGCTCGCGGCCGTTCATTCCCGGCAAGCCGACGTCGGTGAACATCATCGCGATGTCCGGCGTCGCCTCGAGGATGCCGAGCGCGCTCCTGCCGTCCATGGCCTCGACGACACCGTATCCCAGCTCGCGCAGCATCGTCACGGCGTGCGCGCGCACTTCCGGATCGTCCTCCACCACGAGGATCAGCCGGTCGATCGATCCGCGGGG
>Ga0207645_10003748_pt1 | contig 11425 bp, 12 predicted proteins | sample KBSM53metaG_FD_184331 | JGI IMG/M metagenome (GOLD analysis project Ga0207645, IMG submission 184331) | Miscanthus rhizosphere microbial communities from Kellogg Biological Station, Michigan, USA - KBS M5-3 metaG (SPAdes) (version 2) | ecosystem: Host-associated > Plants > Roots > Rhizosphere >...
TTCGGGGCGAACTGTCGCCAGAACCATGCCGCCATCGCCGCGATTCCCGGCATGCGGGGCTTGTTGTACCAGCGGTCGAGGCCCAGCATCTTGGCCACACGGAACTTGCTGCCATTGCACCGTGACAGTGCCTCTTCGATGCGTTTACGTTCTTCGTCGTCAACTGTCACGCGTCGAATGTCGCACCCGCGCGGCGGCAAGGGAAGTTTGCCTGCCGCGCGTAAACGACAATTGTTGTTGCTCAGGGAACGATGAAGCAGCCGAGGTGGGCGTTCAGGTTGCGCGGAATCGTGGTCCCTGTAGCTCGGAAGGTGAAGTAGTAAAGCTCGTACCGGCCGGCAAGGAGGCGCGTCTGGTAGGTGCCGCTGGCGGAGACGGCGGGGGTGAGCTGGGCGCCGCTGTCCGCGATGTTCGACACGCCGTCCGAAAGGGCGATGAACGCGAGATCGCCCGGCACGCCGGGGTTCACGACGCCGTTGGTGGTGATCGCGCCCGAGACGGTTGTGGCGCGGATGTCGACATCCAGGGCGAAGGGGGACGCACCGACGACGATCCCGCTGCGAATCTTGGTCAGGACGTTGTTCGGGACCTCGAGCCCGATGTCGCCCTGTCGCGTGTAGTAAAGGTCGTAGGTCCCGGGCACCACCGGCGTCGAGAACGCGCCGCCCTGCGGACGGGTGGCGAGCTGGACCTTGTCGCCCGCCGCGCTTTGCAGGGTGAGGACGAAGGCGCTCTGCGCGGTCGTGGTGATGGGCGTGCCGTTGATGGTCGCTGTACCCGAGACGGTCGTGGCAGGAATGTCGATGTTCAGCACGAGGGGCGATGTGCCCACGACGATCGCGCTCTGGATCCGGGCGGCGGCATTCCGCGGGACGGTGCTGTTGAGTCCCGCGTTGGCGTTGCCGTAGTAGAGGTCGTAGGTGCCGGGGATGGCGCGCGCGGAATAGGTGCCGGCGGTGGCGATGGGCAACGGCACGGTGTCGCCGGCGGCGTTGCGGAGATTGAGGTAGGTGATTCCGGTGAACAGCGCGCTGGATACCGCGCCGTTGACGGTCACGGCGCCGGAGATGGTGGCGGAAGGAACGTCGACGCTGAGCGAGAGCGCCGAGGTGCCGACGACGATCCCGCTCTTGATCTTCGCGGCGGTGTTGCCCGGAAGGTCCGAGCCGTTGCACGTCCAGTAGAGGTCGTAGGTTCCGGGGACGACGCGCGCCGAGTAGGCGCCGGTGCTGGACGCGTACGTGAGGAGCTCCGCGCGGTCGCCCGCGGCGTTCTTGAGGGCCAGGAACCATTGCCCCTTGGCGGCGCCGGTGACCGCGGCGCCGTTGATCGTGATGGCGGCCGAGACGGTCTGCACAGGAACGTCGATGTTCAGCGAGAGGGGAGAGGTGCCGACGACGATTCCACTTTGAATCTTGGCAGCTGTGTTCGTCGGGAGCAAAGAGCCGCTGACCGTATTGGTGTAATAGAGGTCGTAGGTGCCCGGAACGACGAGCGTGGAGTAGCTGCCCGTTGGCGCCGTGTTCGCGAGAATCGCGGAATCGCCCGCGGCGTTGACCAGGCTGACGGTGCCCTCGCCCCCATTCGTATTGGTGATCGCGCCGCCGTTGACCGTGACGGTGCCCGAAACCTTGGTGGTGGGGATGTCGACGTCCAGGTGGAGAGGCGAGGCGCCCACGACGACCCCGCTTCGAAGCTTGGCGCGCGCGTTGTTAGGCACGGCGGTCCCGGCGGCGGAAAAACCGAAATACAGGTCGTAGGTGCCGGGGATGACGAGCGCACTGTAGGTGCCGCTCGCGTTCGCTGTGCTGCCGAGCAGCGCGGTGTCTGTGGCGTTGCGAAGAAAGATGCTGCCTTCGCCTTTTGTCGTCGGATCGGTCGCTGCGACGCCATTGATCGTGACGGCGCCCGTGACGGTGGTGGCGCGCACGTCGACGTCCTTGCCCAGGCATTGGGTGCCGACGCCCCCGCCGCCGGTCACGCCGGCGGTACCCGTCGTGCCGCCGGCGCCGGCGCTGCCCGTCGTGCCGCCGGCGCCGGCGCTACTCGTCGTGCCGCCGATGCCCGCGTTCCCCGTCGCTGTCCCGTTGCCTGCGCTGCCCGTCGTGCCTCCGATACCGTCTCCGCCGGTGCCGCCGATCGCCGCGCCTCCGGTTCCGCCAGGCGAGCCGGTCGCGCCGGCGGTACCCGTCGTGCCGCCTGCGTCCGCGCTGTCATGCGGCTTCGACGAACATCCCACCGTCGAGACTACAATCGCGACGGCTGCGAAGAAGAGGAAACGCGACATCGAGATCGGCCAACGATTCCCGGTCGCGCGACAACAGATCCCCGTTTCGACGATTCAGGGACAGATCCTGCCAACGACGTCGTCCACGGCGTCCCGCGCGGAGTCGCCAGTCCGGAGATCGCCGAATCGGCGCGGGGATGTTCCGCACGCGACGACACGACTGTCATTGAGGTCCACCAGACAGGCGATGCCGGTCTGGGCGGCGTCGTATCGGCTGGTGGTTGAAGTGGATGATGCATTACTGGCCGCGGCGGGTTCGTACGCGTCCACGAAGAGAAGGGCGAGGGCGAAGTCCGCGCCCAGGGCCGCGCGCCACGTCGTCAGGCTTTGTTCAAATCGCCAGTCGCCCACTGACTGGTGCGGCGACGACCTGGTGCCGGCGATCTGGCCCGCGATCTCCTGCAGCGTCGCCGACGTCCAGTGGCGAAAGTCGTCGGCGGCCACGTCCGTGTGCGCGACGTCGGGTGCGACGAAAGTCCGACCACCCGTGCGCTTCACGCGCGCCGCGACGGCCGCGTCCACGTTCCGAGCGGCGTCGTACATCCAGTCGTCCCGCTTCTTCAACCCTCCGTTCGCGTCGAACTCGAACACCGACACCACCGCGGGCCCTGCCGCGATCCGCCCACACTCCTTCGGCGCCCCCGGCGCCCGGAGGGCAAACCCAGGCCCGCACCCAGCGCACAGAAGAACCGCCGCGAACATTCCGCTGAGGCAGTGCCGATCCGACACGCCGCGAGCATAACAGCGCTCCGATCCCCTCGCCCCGCGAAGCGGAGAGAGGGTTAGGGAGAGGGGCCCGCGAGCTTTGCTTCCAGCTCGGCCCAGCGGGCGTAGAGGCGATCGACCTCGGCCTGGCGGTCGTCGACGGCGGCGAGCAGCGCCACCAGCTTCGCGTGGTCGCTGGCGTGCGCGGGGTCTTCGGCGGCGGCGCGGGCGTCGCGCAGCGCGGACTCGGCTGCCGCGAGCGTCGCCTCGATCGCTTCGTACTCGCGCTGCTCGATGTAGCCGAGCTTCTTGCGGCCGGCCGGTGCGGTAGCTGGCGTCTCGTTCGACGCGGGTGCTGATGTCGTGGCGGCCGCCTTCTCCGCCGCCGCGGTCTCCGCGCGCCAGGCCTCCCACTGGCCGAGGCTGGCGAACGGGACCACGCCGCCCGGCGCGCCGGGGCGGGTGTCGAACGCGAGGATCGTGGTCGCGACCTGGTCCAGGAAGTAGCGATCGTGCGTCACCAGCAGCACGGCGCCGTCGAAGCCGGTCAGCGATTCCTCCAGCACGGCGAGCGTCGGCAGGTCCAGGTCATTGGTCGGCTCGTCGAGGACCAGCAACTGCGCCTCGCGCAACATCAGCTGGGCGAGCAGCAGGCGGCTCTGCTCGCCGCCCGACAGCTTGCCGACCTGCATCTGCATCTGTTCGGGCTGGAACAGGAAGCGCTCCAGGTATCCGCGCACGTGGACGCGCGCGCCCCGAAAGCTGACGTGGTCGCCGTCGGGGCACAGCGTGTCGGCGAGCGTGCGCACCGGGTCCAGCGCTTCCCGGGTCTGCTGGAAGTACGCCACCTGCAATCCGTCGGCGCGCACCACGCTGCCGCTGGTCGGCGCTTCCTCGCCGAGCAACACGCGGATCAGCGTCGATTTCCCGCAGCCGTTGGGGCCGAGCAGGCCGACGCGCACGCCCGGACCCAGGCGCAGGTCGATGCCCTCGAAGATCGAGCGGCCGTCGTAGCTCTTCCCGATCGCGCGCGCCTCGATCAGGCGGCGCGGCCGCGCCTCGGCGGCGGCGAAGTCCAGCGCCGCGGTCCGCGTCTGGTTGCGGCGCGCGAGCTCCGCGACCTCGTCGCCCAGCGTCCCGGCGCGATCGATGCGCGCCTGCTGCTTGGTCGTGCGCGCCGCCGGGCCGCGCCGCAGCCACTCGGTCTCGCGGCGCAGGGTGTTGCGCAGGACCACCTCGCGCCGCTCCTGCGCGTGCATCGTCTCCGCCTTCACGCGCACGTAGGCGGCGTAGTCGCCCGCGACGCTGAGCAGCCCGCCGGGGTTGCGGCGGTCCAGCTCCAGGATGCGCGTCGTGACCCGCTGCAGGAACAGGCGGTCGTGCGTCACCGTGATGGTGGCGAACGCGGCCCCACGGCGTGAAAGCAGCGCCTCGAGCCACTCGATGCCCTCGACGTCCAGGTGGTTGGTCGGCTCGTCGAGCAGCAGCAGGTCGGGCTGGCGGGCGAGGGCGCGGCCGATGGCGACGCGCTTCTTCCAGCCGCCCGACAGCGACGCCACCGGCGTATCCAGCCCGATACCGGCGGCGTCGAGCGCCAGCGTCGCGAACACCTGGCGTTCCTGCTCGTGCGCGTCGGCGCCGTCGTGCGCATCGCCGAGTCCCTCGAGGATGGCGTCGCGCACCGTCGCACCCGCGGCGAAGTGCGGCGTCTGTTCCAGCAGCGCCACGCGCAGGCCGCGCCGTCGCGCGATCGCGCCGCCGTCCGCCGACGCGGCCTCGGCCAGGATGCGCAGCAGCGTCGACTTGCCCGCGCCGTTCGGCCCGATCAGGCCGATGCGCTCCTTCTCGTCGACCGTGAAGCTGACGCCCTCGAACAGCGGCCGCGCGCCGAACGACGCCGTCAGCTGCTGCGCATCGAGGAGGATCGCCATGCCCGCGCTCAGCCTTGCTCTTGTTCGGCCGACACGAACGCGCCGTCCTCGAAGCGGATCCGGAACAGCGCGCCGTTCTCGAGCGGCGGCGGAATCACGCCGACCGTCGCGTGAATGAACGAGCGAATCGTGCCGCCGTGGGAGATCACCAGGATCGCGTCGGATCCGGACGGCGCGCAGGCGGCCGTGGCGATCTCGGTCATGGCCGTGGTGATCCGTTCGACGACCTCCGCCTGCGGCTCCGCGCCGGGTGGCACCGCCCGGCGATCGGCCAGGTAGCGTTCCCACACGCCTGGATACCGCTCGGCGCATTCGACGCGCGTGAGACCCTCGAACGCGCCGTAGCCGCGCTCGCGCAGGCGGGGATCGGCCGCCGGTGCGGGCACACCCAGCCGCGCCGCGATGATCTGCGCGGTCTCCAGCGCGCGCGACAGGTGGCTGGCGTGCACGCGGGCGATGCGCTTGTGGCGCAACGCTTCGGCCAGCAGCCGCGCCTGCGCCCGCCCCGTGTCGGACAGGGGAATGTCCGTCGCGCCCTGCCAGCGGCCGATCCGATTCCATTCGGTCTCGCCGTGCCGGGCGAGGTAAATCGTGCGTGCGTCGGTCGCCAAGGCGGTCACCGTCATATCAATCGAACGCTGCGACGGCCAGCGCGGGTTAAGCTGCCGCTCGTCGATGAAAGCGCCCTTGTTCCTGGCAGCGGTCATGCTCGCGGTCGGCTGCGGCGGCGCCGCCGGCATCGGTCCAGCTTATCGGCCGTGCCCGATGGACGGGACGGCGTGCACGATCATGCCGTTCGGCGACTCGATCACGGACGGCTACAACGCGGACACGCCGGGAGGGTATCGCGTCGAGCTCTTCCGCCTGGCGCACGCCGCGGGCAAGAACCTCACCTTCCTCGGCTCGCAGGCGAACGGCCCGGACACCGTCGACGGGGCGGCGTTCCCGCGCAGCCACGAGGGGCACAGCGGCTGGACGATCGCGCCCGAGGGCAGCCGCAGCGGGATCTCGACGATAGTGGCGACGGTCGTACGCCGGTTCCAACCGCGCATCGTGCTGCTGATGATCGGCACCAACGACGCCATCGACAATTACGACATGGCGAACGCCCCGGCGCGTCTGGGCGCGCTCATCGACAGCATCTACGCGGAGGTTCCGGACGCGCTGATCGTCGTGGCGCAGCCGATCCCGTCGCGCGGCGACGCGAGCAAGGGCGACGACACCGCGCTCTCCGACCGCATCAAGACATTCAACGACGCGATCCCCGCGGTCGTCCAGGAACGCGCCGACGCCGGCAAGCACATCCTGGTGGTCGACATGTTCACGCCCTTCGATCCGAACAAGACGTCACTGCTCGAGGACCAGTGGCACCCGAACCTGCAGGGTTACGTTGTCCTGGGAACGCAGTGGTACGCGGTGCTGCAGCCGCTGCTGTGACGCGCGGGCGCGCTACCCGCACGTGCCGTTGTTGCACGTCTTGTTGCCGGGGCAGGACGTGCCGCAGGCGTTGCAATTGAACTTGTCGGTCTTCAGGTTCACGCAGTTGCCGGTCGGGCAGCGGGTGTAGCCGGGCGCGCAGACGCAGGTGCCGGCGCTGCACACCTCGGTGCCGACCGGGCAGCCGCGGTTGCACATCCCGCAGTGATTCTGGTTGTTGAGGTCGGTGCACCCGCCGTTGCAGTCCATCTGGCCGGCCGGGCATCCGCACAAGCCGTTGTTGCAGACCTGGTCCAGCCGACCGCACGTGTTGAAGCACGCCCCGCAGTTGGTGCGATCGGTCTTCTTGTTCACGCACGTGCCGCTGCACTCGTCGGGGAACGCGCTCTGGGGATCGCAGACGCAGCCGTCGACGGTGCAGACGCGGCCGGTGCCTGTCGCACAGACGTTGCCGCAGCCGCGGCAGTTGTTCGGATCCAGGTAGTTCACGCAGCCGCTGTTGCACCAGAGCTGGTCGGCGGGGCACTGGCAGAAGCCGTCGCGGCACACACCCTGCGAGCAGCCGGCCTGCGAAACGCAGGTGCCGCCCATGGGGTTGACGCAGATTCCGCCGGTGCAGGTACCGCCGGTGCAGCAGTCGGCGGTGGTCGTGCACGTCTGGCCGCCGCGCCCGCAGGTCGCGCAGGTACTGCCGTTGCATCGCCAGCCGGCGCAGCACTGGTCGATCCCGTTACCGCAGGCGCCGCCGCCCTGATTGCAGGCGGAGCAGTATTGCGACGCGCAGCCGACCTCCACGACCAGGTTGTTCCGGCTGTTCTCCCACACCAGGCAGGTGGCGTCGCACAGCGCGATCTCGTCGCCGAACCAGAACCAGCCGCCCTTCGGGCTGCAGTTGTTCGAACCCTGCTGGCAGAGGCGGCCGCCCCCGATGAGCACGTTCACCTGGTCCTGGGGGATGGAGGCCGAGATCTTGAAAGAGCACGACGACGTCGTGCCGCCGCGCGGACCGAGGATCGTCTGGGTGACACACGACCCGCCTGAATCGATGGGCGTGCCGGTGTCCGTCGGGACGTCGGCCGCGCCGGTGTCGGTCGGGACGTCCGCCACCCCGGTATCGGCGGGCACGTCGGCCGCCCCGGTGTCTGCCGGCACGTCGCCGCTCTGATCGGGGCGCAGGTCGGCGCCGACGTCGCTGCCCTTGTCCATTCGCGCGTCGCGCGCATCGACGGCGCCGTCGCCGCCCAACGACCCGCCACCGCCGCAGCCCAGCATGCCCGCGACGGCAAGCAGGGCAAGTCGAGCGCGCATGAGGTTCCTTATCGTCGGACGAGGCGCGAGACCTGACCTTCTTCGATTCCCAATGGAGTCAAAGACTTCCGGGGCGCTAAGATCGTGCCGGTCCCATGCCGCGCCGCCTTCATCTCCGCCAGCCACCTACACGGAAGAAGGTGATCGAGCTGGCCGTCGGCGGTCCGGTGGGACGCTGGTTCGCGCGCCGCAACTGGGCCGCGTTCACGCTGCCGCTGCCGTTCGTCTGCCTGATCTTCTACTGGCACACGGCGGCGCCAGATCCCTTCACGCGCGTCCACGAGTTCGTGCACGTCGACCAGGACGAGGCGGCGCCGTTCTTCCTCGTGTTCTGGGCGCAGTATCTCGCCGAGCATTTCGCGCGGGGTTACCGCCGCAATCGCTACGAGATGGAAGCGCGCGCCGTCGAGGACGCCACGCGGCGTGACGGATTACCGGAGTGGGCGGAAGGCACCTAACCGCGACGGGCCTGGCGCCCACCAAGTTCCTGGAGGCCTCGCAAAAATGAGCTCAGGAGCCGTTGATCCCCATCCGCCCCAGCTGCTCGCCCAGGATCCCGATTCGACTCAACCGCGGGCGTCGCGCCGCGGGCGGTCCGCCGCCGAGATCCCGGTCGACCTGCACGGCGCCGCCGGCCCGTTTCCAGGGATCACGCGCAACATCAGCCGCGAAGGCGCGTTCATCGCGACGCACCAGCCGTTGCCGCCCGGCACGCGCTTCCTTCTGTTCCTCGTCTTTCCCGGCGATCGCAAGCCGCTGGCGGTCAGGGCCGAAGTGCGCTGGGCACGCGCGGCATCGGGGTCTTCGGACGAGCGCCCCGCGGGCATGGGGGTGTCGTTCGTCGATCCGCCGCTCGGCGTGACGCTGTCGATCACCGATCTCATCGAGTCGACGGGTTCAAACCCGCGAACCTGACGTCACCCTCCAGGTATCGATCCGTACACCGCGGACACCAGCGCGGGCAGTGCGTCCTGACCGGCGCCGGGTTGCATCGCCGCCTCGAACGCGTGGTGGGCGGCATCGTCGTGCGTCAGCAGCCAGGGGAACGCCACCTTCGGGCCGCGGTACCAGAGCCTGCGCAACAGGAAGTAGTCTTCCAGCGCCTGCACGACCAGCTCCATGCGGCGGTAGTCGGCCTCGACGCCGTCGTTCGACTGGATGCGGGCGAGCATCTTGTGCGCCCAGACGATGCGCGCGATCTGGTCGTCCGCCGCCAGCGGGTCGGGGCCCTTTTCGAACCGGTCGCGAACGCGCGAGAGCAGGGCGGTGCCCTCGCCGTCGCGCTCGCGGAGCACCTGGCCGCCCAGGATCCTCAGCAGCGCGACGTCGACCGTCGCCACCGCATCGCGCGGGTAGACGAAGACGTCGAAGTAAACGCCGTCGATGACGCGCGAATCCCGGAAGGAAGGACCGTCGTCCCGGATGCAGAGGACGTCGACGTCGCTGCCGGCGTCGGCATCGCCGCGCGCGCGCGAGCCGTAGAGCACGACCGTGTGGCACCCGTGCTCGTCGGCGATCGCGAGCGCCGACGTCAGGGGATCAGACACCACACGTCCAGGCTGGGCGTGGTCGTCTGATCGTCGATCGTGTTCTGGCCGTCTCTGCAGGTCAGGCGCGAGGGCGTGGTGCACAGCATGCTGGCCGTGACGGCGTCCGGTCGCGCGCAGGCGCACGTCGAGCAGCCGGCCGGCATCGCCCGGCACTGATAGTCGACCTTGACGGCGCCGTTCGCGGACTCGAAGAAACAGTACTGGCGATAGTTCGCGCAGCGGACCGTCGGGCCGCAGGCGAACGAGCCGTCGCCCGAGCCGCCGGCGCCGCCCGAGCTGCCTGCGCCACCTGAGGTGCCGGCGCCCGACGTACCGGCGGCGCCCGTCTGCTTACCGCTGTCGCTCGAACATGCGCCGCCGGCGATCAACGCCGCGGCGAGCACCACCATCGCCGCCAGCCGCATCGATCACTCCTTCGTTCCGGTCTTCGCGTCGTCCGCCTTCGCCTCGGCCTTCTCGGTCTTGGCGGCGGCGCCCTTCAGGAAGTAGCCCTTCAGCAAGGCCTTGTCGGCGTCGGACAGGCGCGCGCCGAGGTGCAGCGGGTAGACGTAGAACCACTTCGGCATCTTGCCGGTCTCGACCATCTCCCAGGCGGTCTCGAGATCGGTCTGGCGCTCGTCCTCGTCGACGCCGGCCCAGTCGGAGAAGTTCAGGTGGCTGCGCCCTTTGTGGACGTCCTGCGCCATCAGCCAGGAACCCGGTGCGATGCGCGACCAGAACGGCCACTTCGTCTCGTTGGTGTGGCAGTCGTAGCAGGCGCGCCGCAGGACCGCCTGCACCTCGGGCGGCGCGTCCAGCGTGTACCGCTTCGGCGGGTTCGTCCCGATGTCCTCGGTGTGCACGCCGATCACCTTCGCCGGGAAGACCTGCAACACGACGAAGCCGACCACGCCGGCGATCAGCAGGTAAAGGAATCGCTTCTTGGTCTTGGGCGTCACGGGTCGCTAGCCTACCACCGCGCGCCGGGCAGGCTCGACGCAGAAGTGAGCTTTGGGTGGCGTCACGGCTCAAAGACTTTAACGTCCAGGAAGTGGACGTCAGGCCTCGAGCCAGGCGGTCACCTCGGTCGTGAACCGCTCGGGTTCCTCGAGGAACGGCTGATGGCCGCTGTGGTCGAAGAGGCGCTTGGTGGCGGAGGGGAGGCGAATGATCACGTCGTCCCAGAGCACGTGCGGCACCGTGTAGTCGTGGCGCCCATGCACGATCAGGAGCGGCGTCCGCAGATCGGCGCCGCCCGTGACGTCCCAGGTCGGTCCGAGCTTCGCCATCAGGTGCATGAGGATCTCGGGGCGGGGCTCGGCGCCGGCGAACAGCGGCGGCGCATCGAAGCGCGGGTCGAAGAAGCGCATCGGTGTCTGCGCGAACACCGCCTGGCTGGGCGGCGTACCGGGGGGCAGCTTCGAGAGGTTGTCCTGCAGTACTTGCTTGCGCTCGTCGGACGCGTGCGCCTCGAAGTAGCGCTTCGACTCGGCCAGCAGCGCGGCCATGTCGCCCTTCGGCGGCGTGCCGACGACGATCGCGTGCGACACCGTCTCGGGACGCCGGCGCGCGTACTCGACGGCGAGCATGCCCACGATCGAGTGGCCCAGCACGATGACGCGCGGCGCGCCGAGCGCCCGGCGCACGGCTTCGAGGTCGTCGGCGAGCACGTCGAACGTCAAGCCTGCAGCGTCACCGGTGGAACGGCCGCTGCCGCGGACGTCGACGAACGCCATCGTCACGTGCTCGTCCAGCGCGCGCGGCATCTGCAGCTCGTACGGCTTCGTGCCGATGCTGCTCAGGACCAGGCAGACAGGACCCCGGCCGCGCGTCACGTAGTTCAGCTCGGCGCCCGCGACGGTGACGTTCATGGACGCAGGTTCGCCGGACGGTTGGTCGCGGGTCAAGCGCGGCGCGCGCCCGTGGCTACTGCGAGATGTCGGACGGCGGGCCGTACAGCGAGTCCTGCCAGAGCGCGTAGCCGAACCGCGCGGGGCTGGTGCCGTTCACCTGGAGGACGACGTTGCCCTGGCCGTCGATCTCCTTCATCACCGCCGCGTTCGAGAACGTCACCAGCGTGTTGCCGCCGGGCAGGCGCTGCACGTCGCCCAGGTTCTGTGAGTAGTCGCCCGGGGCGAAGCGCCGCAGCTCCTTGCCGTTCAGGTCGTACTCGATCATCGCCGACATCATCGAGCCGCCGCCGGCGTTCGCGAAGATCAGGATGCTGC
>Ga0207645_10003750_pt1 | contig 11423 bp, 8 predicted proteins | sample KBSM53metaG_FD_184331 | JGI IMG/M metagenome (GOLD analysis project Ga0207645, IMG submission 184331) | Miscanthus rhizosphere microbial communities from Kellogg Biological Station, Michigan, USA - KBS M5-3 metaG (SPAdes) (version 2) | ecosystem: Host-associated > Plants > Roots > Rhizosphere >...
TTTTGATCTTTGCTTAAACGTAAATGATTTGACTCCTTCGGAATCGTTTCTCCCTGCATCATCATAAACATATTCCACGGACCAAGTTCAGTCATTGAATCTTTATATTCACCACCAATTTCATTTTGCCCATTGCCCCAGGCCCTTCCCCGGCCGCCGTAAAAATGAACCATATATCCGCGTTGAAAATCTGTTTCCTGTTTGCGCACATTGCGGAAATTCGGCAGCATACCACCTACAGGTTTGCGGCCATACACATATTTATCTTCAAACCCCGGTACAATTGCGGTCATCGTTCCCCGGTAGTTATGAAATGCAACGTATTTACCTAACAGTCCATTGTCATTTCCCAATCCATTTGGAAAGCGATTCGATGTTGAGTTCAATAGAACAAGATTGGAATTCAAACAGGCTGCATTTACAAAAATGATTTTGGCAAAATAGTCCGTTGACTGTTTTGTTTTTGCATCGATCACTCTTACACCTGAAGCTTTTCCTTTTTTATCATCGTAAATAACGGAATGGACAACAGAATCGGGACGCAAGGTGAGATGACCGGTTTTCATTGCCCACGGCAATGTTGATGAAACCGAACTGAAGTACCCACCGTAAGGACAGCCCCGTTCACAAAGTGTTCTTGCCTGGCATTGACCACGACCCTGGTCAAGATGTATTTGCTTTGGTTCTGTTAAGTGAGCACAACGACCTACAATTGCATTACGGTCTTTATAGTTTGCATTGATCTTTTGTAAAACATCTGTTTCTGCACAATTCAATTGCCAGGGCGGCAGAAATTCGCTATCAGGCAATGTTTCCAACCTATCATAATTTCCACTGATACCGGCGAAAATTTCGACATGTGAATACCACGGCGCAATTTCTTCATAGGTGATGGGCCATTCCACTGCATAGCCATCTCTTCCCGGTCCTTCAAAATCAAATTTGCTCCAGCGTTGAGTAGCCCTTGCCCACAATAAAGATTTGCCACCCACCTGGTAGCCACGTATCCAGTCGAATGGCTTTTCCTGTACGTAAGGATGTTCTTTATCTTTTACAAAGAAATGTTGCGATGCTTCACTAAACGCATAACAGCGGGCCACAACCGGGTTTTCTTTTGTCACATTCAGCGGCATTTCGCCACGATGCGGAAAGTCCCACGGATTTAAAGTTGCTGTCGGGTAGTCTTTAATATGCGTCACGCTTTTCCCACGTTCAAGCACAAGCGTTTTTAATCCGTGATCACATAATTCCTTGGCTGCCCAGCCGCCACTCATTCCTGAACCGATAACAATCGCATCAAATGTATTTTGCGCTGCACCGCCGGAATTGACATTGACTTTGGTAGTATCTCCTGGCATAATGTTTTATTTTGTAACCAGCATTGGTATTTCTATTAAGCTTTAGTTGCGTCGCACCCTTCAACGTTCTGATCACTGCTGAGCAAGCCAAACCGGGAACTCTATTTAAATTATCATCATTCGACTCTTCTATAAGAAGATGGTACCAGCTTTTCGAAATATTATCACCAATTACAAATTTGATCCTGCACGTTCTCAATCGATAAGCATTAGCATTAATTAGCGAACGTTCGCGACAATTAGCGTCTATTAGCGTTATATGTTTCCTTTCTTCAATTCGCTCACCGCATGATCCGCTGCTCTCGCCGTAAACGCCATATACGTCAACGATGGATTTTGACAGGCAGCTGATACCATGAACGCACCATCGGTTACAAATACATTTGGCGCATCCCACACCTGGTTCCATTTATTAAGAACAGATGTTTTTTGATCTTTCCCCATGCGTGCTGTTCCCATTTCATGTATACCGCGGCCGAGATAGGGGTTCCTGTCGTTGCCTTTAATATCTTTTGCTCCCAACGACGTCAGCATTTCTTTTGCATCTTCCAGCATATCCTTACGCATCTTCAATTCATTTTCTTTCAACTCGCAATCGAATGAAAGAACATTTAGTCCCCATTTATCTTTTGTATTCTTATCAAGCGTTACTTTGTTATCATGATAAGGCAATGTTTCTCCAAAACCACCAATATTAAAATGCCATGCGCCAGGTTCTGTCAACGCATCTTTGAATTCGGCGCCGATGCTGTATTCTGCAATTTCTGATTCGCCTGCACGTCCACGGCTGGCACCACCCTGGTAGCCGAATCCGCGTATATAATCCCGTTTGTCGCCAAAGAAATTGCGATAACGCGGAATATAAATTCCGTTGGCGCGGCGACCGAAATAATATTTGTCTTCATAACCTTCTATCAACCCGTTTGCAGAAACATTCAGGTGATGATCCATTACATTATGACCCAATTCGCCACTGCTGCTGCCCAAACCGTCGGGCCATACATCTGTAGCAGAGTTCATCAATACCCATGCGCTGTTTAATGCAGATGCATTCAGGAAAACGATTTTAGCATTGTATTGATAAGTTTTATTTGTTTCGGCATCGAGTATCTCTACACCGGTAGCCCTTTTTTTATCTTTATCGTATAGGATCTTGGTTACGATTGACCATGGCCGCAAGGTGAGATTACCTGTTTTCATTGCAGCCGGTAATGTTACCGATTGCGTACTGAAGTAGCCTCCAAAAGGACATCCATACCAGCATTTATTACGGTATTCGCATTTTCGGCCGTCCATCACCGTTGTAGCATGAGCCGTGCGGCCGATAATGATTTTGCGATTCCCGTTATACAGCGTTTTCATCTTTGCCGACAAATCCTTTTCCACGCAATTCATTTCCATCGCCGGTAAAAAATGACTATCGGGCAATTCCGGCAGATTTTCAACACTTCCGCTGATACCCGCTACTTTCTCAACGTAAGTATACCACGGTTCAATCTCTTTATAACGAACAGGCCAATCGACGGCGATACCCTGTTTTGCATTTTCTTCAAAATAATAATCACTCCAGCGATAGCTTTGGCGCCCCCACATCAATGAACGCCCACCGACATGATAGCCACGAAACCAATCAAAACGTTTTCCGGGAGCTTCAGTGTAAGGAGAATCTTTATCGCTTGCCCACCAGTCCAGGTTTCTTTCATTGAGCGGGTAATCACGTTGCAGCTTTGGATAATCCTTTAGCATTTCCTGTGTACGTCCGCCACGATGAGGATAATCCCATGATTCTTTATTCGCTTCTTTATAATCCTTAACGTGCTTGATGTCCATCCCGCGTTCAAGCATAATCGTTTTTAATCCTTTTTCGCAAAGTTCCTTAGCGGCCCAGCCTCCGCTGATCCCCGAACCAATGACAATTGCATCGTACGTGTTGTTATCAGGCATATCAATCGTTTTATCTTGTTAGAATGTTTACAGTTTGCCAATGTGAAAATTTGCTGATGTGTTCGTCAAAGACTGTACAGCCACTAATACATCTCCGGGCATTCTCACATTTTTACAATGAATTATAAGATAAGATTCTTTAAAACTATAATCTATTCACTATTGAAATTGCCGAATAGTTAATGGCGTTTCAATTTTCAGCACTCATCAGCGCCAAATAGAATAGATCAGCGTTCATTCGCGTTACAGGTTTCCTTTCTTCAATTCACTCACCGCATGATCCGCTGCTCTTGCTGTAAACGCCATATAGGTTAAAGATGGATTCTGACATGCTGCAGATGTCATAAATGCGCCGTCGGTTACAAATACATTGGGCGCATCCCATACCTGGTTAAATTTATTCAGTACAGAAGTCTTTGGATCTTTTCCCATACGTGCGGTACCCATTTCATGTATACCACGACCGAGATAAGGATTCGTGTCCACGCCCTGCACACCTTTAACGCCGAGAGCAGTAAGCATTTCTTTACCATCTTCCAGCATGTCTTTACGCATCTTCAGCTCGTTTTCCTTCAGCTCACAATCGAAAGACAATACATTCAGCCCCCATTTATCTTTTACCGTTTTATCAAGCGTAACCTTGTTATCATGATAGGGTAATGTTTCGCCGAAGCCGCCCATACCAAAATTCCATACACCGGGTTCAGTCAACGCATCTTTAAAATCGCCACCGATACTATATTCAGCAACGTCACGGCCCCATCCCTGCCGACTGCCTCCTCCCTGGTATCCAAAACCGCGGATATAATCTCTTTTATCACCAAAGAAATTGCGATAACGCGGTATGTATATGCCATTGGCACGACGGCCAAAAATATACTTGTCTTCATAGCCTTCTACATAGCCACCAACACCAACATTCAAATGATGATCCATTACATTATGACCGAGTTCACCGCTGCTGCTGCCCAATCCATCGGGCCATACATCGGTTGCAGAATTCATCAACACCCATGCACTGTTTAATGCAGAGGCATTTACAAAAACGATCTTTGAGAAATACTGGTATGTTTTATTTGTTTCCGCATCGAGTATCTCCACACCGGTTGCTCTTTTTTTATCTTTATCGTAAAGGATTTTTGTAACGATAGACCAGGGGCGCAACGTGAGATTTCCTGTTTTCATCGCGGCCGGTAATGTTACTGATTGTGTACTGAAGTAACCACCAAACGGACAGCCATACCAGCATTTATCGCGGTACTGGCATTGTCTTCCATTCATCGGCACAGTGGCATGCGCTACACGGCCGATAATTATTTTGCGGTTGCCATTAAACAGTGTTTTCATTTTTGCCGACATATCCTTTTCCACACAGTTCATTTCCATCGCGGGCAGGAAATGACTATCGGGCAACTCAGGCAAATGTTCAACACTGCCGCTTACGCCGGCAACTTTTTCAACATACGTATACCACGGTTCAATGTCTTTATAACGCACCGGCCAATCGACAGCAATACCCTGCTTCGCATTTTCTTCAAAGTACAAATCGCTCCAGCGGTAGCTCTGGCGCCCCCACATCAGTGAACGGCCGCCGACATGATAACCGCGAAACCAATCAAAACGTTTACCGGGAACTTCCGTATAAGGTGAATCTTTATCGCTTGCCCACCAATCGAGATTTCGTTCATTAAGAGGGTAATCTCTTTTTAACTTGGGATAATCTTTTTCCATTTGCGTGGTGCGTCCGCCACGGTGAGGATGATCCCAATCTTCTTTATTGGCTTCTTTATAATCCTGGATATGTTTGATATCCATTCCACGCTCGAGCATAATTGTCTTTAATCCTTTCTCACACAATTCCTTTGCGGCCCAGCCTCCGCTGATACCCGAACCGATGACAATAGCATCGTACTGATTGTCTGCCATAGATGTTTTTATTTACGGATGAATAGTAGTAAAGTCAATGATCTTTATTACGATGTGGTAAGTTGTCAATAGTCAATAGTCAATAGTCAATAGTCAATAGTCAATAGTCAATAGTCAATAGTCAATAGTCAATAGTCAATAGTCAATAGTAGTTGAGGGAGCCAAATTAGTATTAAAACAGATCATTTGGATCGGAGAGAAATTCACTATTCACTATTCGCCTCCCGGTAATTATCGGGGCACCATTCACGCTCACACATCGCAAATTTTCACAGCTTTCTTCAACGCTGCTATCTTGGTTTCGTTATCTTTTTCGTTTGGAATGAATTCCTGTGCTACATAGCCTTTATATCCCGTTTCGATAATTGCTTTCATAATGGCGGGGTAATACAATTCCTGCGTTTCATCAATAATATGCCTGCCCGGAACACCGCCTGTATGATAATGCCCAATGTATTTATAGTTATCCTTTATTGTACGGATCACGTCACCTTCATCAATCTGCATGTGATAGATATCGTACAGCAATTTGAAATTTTCCGAACCGATACGTTTTGCCAGTTCAACGCCCCATGGCGTTTTATCACACATGTAATCTTTGTGATCCACTTTGCTGTTCAGCAGCTCCATGTGAATGGTTATGCCGTTTTTTTCTGCAGTTGGCATAATCTGCTTTAAACCCTCCGCGCAATTCTTTAATCCTGTTTCATCATCCATACCGTTGCGGCTTCCGCTGAAGCAGATCACATCTTTATAGCCAGCTTTTACCATCATGGGTATCACTTCCAGGTAATCTTTGATCAGCTGCTCATGGTATTTTTTATCATTAAAGCCTTCTGTGAGGCTTACTTTACCGCCGATATAGCACATGGAACTATAAATGCCGTATTTCTGCAGGGTTGGCCAGTCTTTCGGGCTCATCAGGTCAATAGCATTAAACCCGATTTTTTTTACGACCTGGCAAAGTTCATCTACGGAAATAAAACCGTAGGTCCATTGGCAAACGGAGTGATTAATGTTTCCTTTTAATTTCAAGGCTTTATCATTTTCATTTTCGGAACTGTCGATGCCGGTTGCAGATAGTATGGAAGTAGTACCGATAGCTACTGTGCCCGTTGCCAGTTTTTTCAGGGCGTCTCTTCTGTTTGTTTTATTCATTGGATTTTCAGAAATTGAAAGTTACGAATTTCATGCATTCACCGCTGCCACTTGTTTATGGGCGGCGTATGATTTTCTCCTCGCAATATAAATCAGTATAAATACAACAAGCAGTATTGCCGGCATGATGGCTACTTTCATAAACGTATTGGAGCCCGCAATTGCATCCGCTTGTGCTTCCGTATTACCCGCAGCCACTGCTGTTGCTTTAAAGTTATCATACCATTTTCCCATCAGCGGAATTACAAGCGATGTTGAAAACATTCCCGCTCCGCCCATCAACGAAAGCCCCAGTGCACCTGTATTGGGTAAATATTCCGAAACAAAGCCCAACATCGTAGGCCAGAAAAAGCAAATACCTGCAGCAAATACAAACGCGGCACCGAAGGCGGCATAACCTGATGACCTGCTTAATAATATCAATCCGATGCCTGCAAGAAGCGAAGAAAGGATCAGCATGCCATTCGGGTTAATGCGATGAACAAATGTGCCGGCAAAAGAACGTCCGACAGCCATCAGTCCATTTATAAATACAAGTACAAGTATGCCTGATACACCGGCACCCTGCAACAATGCGCCTAACCATTGATTGGTTCCTAATTCTGTTGCGGCAGTTAAAAACATACAAGCCAGCATGATAAGGAACAGAGGGCTCAAACAGGAAGCAAACATCTTACCTGTACTTACACCTTTCGTTACCCTTTCTGTTTGTGGAAACTTCAGTTTAAAAAACATGATACCATAAATAATGGCAGGAATAAACAACAGCGAAATCAGAATGCGCCAGTTAAGATGCATCGTATCAATAATAAAATAAGACAGAAGCCCACCCACCATGATACCGCCGGGAAACCAAACGTGAAAACGATTCAGCATTGTTGTTTTGTTGTCGGGAAATAATGTTACCGTGAGAGGATTGCAGGCCGCTTCTACCATTCCGTTTCCTATGCCAATACAAAGCGTTCCGACAAATAACATTGTAGCATCTTTTGCAGTAAGGTAGATAACTACACCGGCAACATGGCCGACAAAGGCCAGTACCAGCAGTCTTTTCATACCAATAACGTCACATAACGGGCCACCAAATATCATGGCGAGCGTAAAGCCATAAAACGCGGGCGAAAAGATCCATCCAAGTTGTTCTTTGGTCAGCGAAAACTCAGTGCTCCATACGCCTTCAAGTCCTGCACGAAAGGCAAATGTCATTGCGGTAAAAATCAGCGCAACTCTGCTCGCAAGAAAAAGTTGATTTTTGTTGATGGCCTGCATATCGTTAAGTTTATAAAAATGAAAAATTGAGCTAAATGTACTACTAAAAAAATATATTTGTGTCCCTTGATTATAAATTAATTCACGTCAATTTTTAAAAAATCTTTAATTAAGTGTCATGTTAACACGAAAACTTCGAATGGGAATGGTCGGCGGAGGTAAAGATGCTTTTATCGGCGCCATTCACCGTTATGCTGCCAATATGGACGGACAGATTGAACTGGTTTGCGGTGCGCTCAGTATCAACCCGGAAATAGCAAAGGATTCTGGTAAATCATTGTTTTTACCTGAAGACCGTATTTATCTTACGTATGAGGAAATGATAAAAAAAGAAGCTGCATTACCGGTAGATAAGCGAATGGATTTTGTGACAATTGTTACACCCAATTTTGCACACTTTGCACCGGCAATGGCAGCATTGGATAATGGGTTTAATGTGGTGATTGAAAAACCAATCACATTTACACTTGATGAAGCAAAGCAGCTAAAGAAAAAAGTTGATGAAACAGGCTTAATACTTTGTTTAACGCATACTTACTCAGGCTATCCACTCGTGAAGCAGGCCCGCGCGATGGTGCAGGGTGGTGCTTTCGGAAAAGTAAGAAAGATATGGGTGGAATATCCGCAGGGATGGTTGAGCAAATTATCCGAACGCGAAGGAAATGCACAGGCGGCCTGGCGCACCGATCCGAAGAAAAGCGGTAAAAGCGGTTGTATGGGTGATATCGGTACACATGCGGCACATCTTGCGGAATACATTTCAGGATTAAAGATCACACATCTTTGTGCCGATCTCAATGTGATGGTAGAGGGCCGTGCATTGGATGACGATGGTAACGTGTTGTTGAAATTTGATAACGGTGCTGCAGGCGTATTGATGGCATCGCAGGTTGCTGCGGGTGAGGAGAATGCTTTGAAGATCCGCATTTATGGTGAAAAGGGCGGCATCGAATGGGCACAGCATGAACCGAATACGTTGCTGGTAAAATGGCTGGATCAGCCGGCACAAATATTGAGAGCTGGTGGAAATTATGGTGATCGCTTAAGCAGTTTTGCTGTGCAGAATTGCAGAACACCGGGCGGCCATCCGGAAGGTTATCTCGAAGCCTTTGCGAATATTTATAAAAATTTCTCATTGACGCTTTCTTCAAAACTATCAGGATCAGAACCGACAAAAGAAATGCTCGATTTTCCAAGAGTAGAAGAGGGGATAAGAGGAATGGCGTTTATAGATAATGTTGTCGAATCGAGTAAGTCGGATAAGAAGTGGACGGAGAATAAGGTTTGATGTCACGCAGAGTCGCTGAGATCACAGAGTAATACTTCCGAAAAACAATCGAACTGATACCTTATGGAAATAAATGATATAACTGGAATTATTATTGAAGAGAGTATAAATATCCATAAAAGTATTGGACCCGGTTTGCTTGAATCTGTTTACGAAGAAATATTATGTTATCGACTGGTAAAGAGGGCACTTTTTGTAGAGAGACAGAAACCAATTCCTGTTTTCTTTGAAGAAGTAAGAATGGATATCGGTTTTAGAGCAGATCTGATCGTTGAGCAAAGTGTAGTAGTAGAGATAAAATCGATTGAAACTATTGCACCTGTTCATCCAAAAGTATTGTTAACCTACCTCAGGTTAAGCGACAAACGCGTTGGTTTAATTATTAATTTCAACGAAGTTGTTTTGAAAAATGGAATTAAAAGAGTTGTAAATAATTTGTAACACTCGCAAGAGGTCCTTTGCTGCCGTAAACTCTGTGGACTCAGCGCCTCTGCGTGAAAAAAATCTCATAATCTCATATGACCACATTAAAAGGCCCCGGATTATTCTTAGCGCAATTCATGGGCGATGCTGCGCCATTCAATACATTGAAATCAATTTGCGAATGGGCGAAAAGCATCGGATTTGTTGGTGTGCAGATCCCGACATGGGACAGCCGTTGCATTGATCTGCAAAAAGCGGCGGAAAGTAAAACCTATGCAGATGAAATAAAAGGTATCGTTAATGGAGCGGGTTTACAAATAACAGAATTGTCAACCCATTTACAGGGACAATTGGTTGCGGTACATCCTGCTTATGATGCATTGTTTGATGGTTTTGCACCGGAATCTGTTCGCAACAATCCAAAGGCGAGAACAGAATGGGCTGTACAACAATTAAAATATGCAGCAAAAGCTTCGCAAAATTTAGGATTGAATGCACATGCCACGTTCAGTGGTGCTTTATTATGGCAAACGGTATATCCATGGCCGCAACGCCCTGCGGGTTTAGTGGAAACCGGGTTTAAAGAACTGGCGAATCGCTGGTTGCCGATATTAAACGAGTTTGATAAATACGGTGTAGATCTTTGTTATGAAATACATCCCGGTGAAGACCTGCATGACGGGATATCCTACGAAACGTTTTTGAAACATGTAAATAATCATGCAAGAGCATGTTTGTTGTATGACCCGTCGCATTTTGTATTGCAATGCCTCGATTACCTGGAGTACATCGATAATTATCATGAGCGGATCAGGATGTTCCATGTAAAAGACGCGGAGTTTAACCCGACAGGTAAACAAGGTGTATACGGTGGTTATCAAAACTGGATCGACCGCGCAGGTCGCTTCCGTTCTTTAGGTGACGGGCAGGTTGATTTCAAATCCATATTCAGTAAGCTGGCGGCATATAATTATAAAGGATGGGCCGTGCTGGAATGGGAATGCTGTATCAAGCACCCGGAAGATGGTGCAAAGGAAGGAAGCGTGTTTATAAAAGATCACATCATCCGCGTTACCGAAAAGGCATTTGATGATTTTGCCGGCACCGGGAGCGATGAAAAATTTAATCGCTCAGTTTTGGGGCTGGTGTAATAACTTTAGGCACTTTAATAAAAATCGAAACATAACTCATTCCGGGATCCGGATAGTTTATTCATGAGTTACTAATTTTAAATTTAAAAATTCCACATGAAAAGAGTATTGTTGGCAACTTTTGCTTTAGGTCTTTTGGCCTCCTGCGGCAATGGTGGTTCCTCTTCAACAGCAACAAAAAAAGATTCAGCCGCGGCAGCACCGGCAACAACTGATGTGAGTGCTAATCCAGATTATCAAAAGGGACTCGCCATCGAGGCAAGTATGGATTGTGCCACCTGTCATAAGATCGACGAAAAGGTACAGGGCCCGGCTTACCAGGACATAGCCGCAAAATACGCCGGCTTTTCCGATACAATTGTTACACATCTTGCGCATAAGATAAGAAGCGGTGGTACCGGTGTATGGGGCGATATTTTAATGATCCCCCATCCGCAGTTATCGCAGGACAGTGCCGAAGCGATTGTGAAATATATTCTTCTCTTAAAAAAGTAAATCCAGATGTATAAAAAACTATTCTTTGCTGCAATCGCAGCCGGGTCATTGCTTGCCTGTAATAATAGCGGTGATTCTTCGTCGGCAGAAACAAAAACAGATTCAACTGCTACCGTTGATTCTCCAAAAGCGACCGCATCATTGGTAACGCCGCTTACTGACCAGGAAAAAGCCGATGGCTGGCAATTATTATTCGATGGAACTTCAAAGGGCTGGCATAAGTATAAAGGAGGTTCTATGGAGAGTGCCGGTTGGGTAGCAGACAGCACGCTTCATTTTGATGCCGCCAGGGCGGCACAGGATAAAAGTGGTGCCGATATCGTTACGGATGATGAATATGAAAACTTCGACCTGAAACTGGAAGTAAAAATTGATACAGGTGGCAACAGTGGCGTCATGTTCCTTGTGCAG
>Ga0207645_10003754_pt1 | contig 11415 bp, 8 predicted proteins | sample KBSM53metaG_FD_184331 | JGI IMG/M metagenome (GOLD analysis project Ga0207645, IMG submission 184331) | Miscanthus rhizosphere microbial communities from Kellogg Biological Station, Michigan, USA - KBS M5-3 metaG (SPAdes) (version 2) | ecosystem: Host-associated > Plants > Roots > Rhizosphere >...
ACCGGTCACCGGCGACGTGCTGGACTACGACGAGGTAATGACGCGCCTCGATCCGATGCTGGATTGGCTGGCGAAGACCTACGTCAATGCGCTCAACGTAATCCACTACATGCACGACAAGTACGCTTACGAGGCGATCGAGATGGCGCTGCACGACCGCGACGTGCTGCGCACGCTGGCCTGCGGCATCGCCGGCCTGTCGCACGCCACCGACAGCCTGTCCGCGATCAAGTACGCCAAGGTGAAACCGGTCCGCGACGATCGCGGAATCATCGTCGACTTCGCGATCGACGGCGAGTTCCCGTGCTTCGGCAACAACGACGATCGCGCCGACGACATCGCCAAGCTGCTGGTGTCGATGATGATGAACAAGATCCGGATGTATCCGAGCTATCGCAACTCGGTGCATACGCAGTCGGTGCTCACGATCACGTCGAACGTCGTGTACGGCAAGGGAACGGGCACGACACCCGACGGACGCAAGAAGGGCGAAGCGTTCGCGCCCGGCGCCAACCCGTCGAACGGGCGTGACACGCACGGGGCGCTGGCAGCGCTGATGTCGGTCGCGAAGATCCCGTACGACGACGCGGAAGACGGCATCTCGTTGACGTTGTCGGTGGTGCCCTCTGCACTCGGCAGCGAGGCCGAGCGACTCGAGCGCGGCGTCAACGCGCTCGACGCTTACTTCGGCACCGGCGGGTTCCACGTCAACATCAATGTGCTCAACCGTGAGACGCTGCAGGACGCGATGAAGAACCCGGACAAGTACCCGCAACTCACGATTCGCGTGTCGGGCTACGCGGTGAACTTCGTCAAGCTCACGAAGGAGCAGCAACTCGACGTGATCAATCGCACGTTCCACGGGGCCATGTGAGGACGCGGCCGTGAGCGCACCGGGTCATCCGAGGGTCGTCTCGTGAGCGCAAGCGCGCGGGGCAGGCGATGAGCCGATCGCTCACGGGCAGTCGCTACGAGCTTCACGTTGCGCGCAAGGGAGCGACCGAGAGCAAGGCCGCGCACGACTACTACGCGATCCACGCCGGCGACGATGAGCAGATAAAGGAGGAAGACGACCTCGTCGGTTACGTGCATTCGTATGAAGTGGGCAGCACGGTGGACGGTCCGGGCATCCGCTTCGTCGCGTTCCTCACCGGTTGCCTGCTCCGCTGTCAGTACTGTCACAACCCGGATACCTGGCACAAGTACAACGGCCACCCCGTGACCGTCTCTAAGGCGATGCGCGAGATCGGCAAGTACGCGCAAGTGCTCAAGATCAGCAAGGGCGGCGTTACGCTCTCCGGTGGCGAGCCGATGCTGCAGCGGCCCTTCGTCACCCGGATTTTCCGGCACTGCAAGGCGCTTGGGGTCCATACCTGCATGGACACGTCGGGCCGCCTGGGCGACCGCTTTACCGACCAGGAGCTGATGGACATAGACCTCAACCTCCTCGACATCAAGTCAGGCGACCCGGAGATTTACCAGAAGATCACGCGCCAGCCATTGCAGCCCACGCTCGACTACGCGCGTCGGTTGTCCGAGTTGGGACGCCCAATGTGGATCCGGTACGTGCTCGTTGCGGGCCTCTCCGACGGTTACGACAACGTCCAGAAGGTCGCCGATTTCTGCGCCGGGCTGAAGACGGTGCAGCGGGTGGAAATCCTGCGTTTCCATCAGATGGGCCGCGACAAATGGCAGAAGCTCGGCCTCGACTACCCCTTGGAGAACGTCGAGCCGCCCGACGCTGTGCTGACCGAGCGCGTCCGCGAACAATTCCGCAGCCGCGGGTTGACCGTCTACTGATAGACCAAGCCGGAGGCAACGTGGAGTTCATCAAGACGCTGCTCGAGCAACAGCCGCTGATGGCCGTGTTTCTGACGATCGCGATCGGCTATCTCGTCGGCGAGATCAACATCAAGGGATTTTCGCTGGGCGTTGGCGCGGTGCTGTTCGTCGCGCTGTTCATAGGCTGGTTCGCGCCGAAGTCGGCGCCTGCCCCGATGGTCGGAACGCTGGGTCTTGCGCTCTTCCTCTATGCCGTGGGCGTGCAGTACGGCAAGCAGTTCTTCCTCGGCTTGACCAGCGCCGCCGGACAACGGGCCAACATGATCGCGCTCGTCGGCGTGCTGCTCGCTGGCGCAGTAAGCCTGCTGTTCGTGAAGCTGATGAATCTCAATCTTGGCCACGCACTCGGATTGTTCGCGGGGTCGGGCACCAGCACGCCTACGCTGCAGGCTGCCATCGTGACACTCGGCAACGACGACCCGGCCGTCGGGTATTCGGTTTCGTATCCGTTCGGCGTCGCCGGGCCAATCCTGCTGCTCTATGTCACGTTCATGTTCCTCAAGCCGAAGATCGAACTTCCGTCGGGCGCGGGGATTCAGATGCTCGAGATCGCGCTGCGCAATCCCGATCACTACGGCAAGACGCTCGGCGAGGTGATGAGCGGGCTGCCCCCCGGCGTGCAGATCGTCGCGGTGCGCAGGGCCCACCAGAACGAGCCGGCCTCACCCTCCATCGTCGTCGCCGAAGACGACGTCGTGCTCATCGTCGGTCCCACCAAGGATGCCCTCGGCCAGGCGAGCAAGGCCCTGGGCGAGGCCGCACCCGGCCACCTGGTCAAGGATCGGCGCGATCTCGATCACCTGCGCGTGTTCGTGTCCCGCCCAAGCGTGGTGGGTCGAGCGCTCAGCGATCTCGACATCCCGGGCGACAAAGCGTCGATCATCGCGCAGGTTCGCCGCGGCGACACTGACATCATGCCGCGGCCGGACCTCGTGCTCGAATTTGGCGATCGCATTGGCATGCTCGCACATCGCGGCGATTTTCCTGCGATGCGCAAGTTTTTCGGCGACTCGATCAAGGGCACTGCGGAGTTCAGCTACATCTCGATTGGCCTTGGCATGGCGCTCGGATTTCTGCTCGGCGCGATCCAGATCCCGCTACCCGGCATCGGCAAGATCGCCGTTGGCTTGTCCGGCGTGCTGATCGTTGCGCTGATCCTCGGGAACATGCGCCGCACGGGCGGCATGAACTGGACGATTCCGCTGTCGGCGAACCTCGTCCTGCGCAATCTCGGGCTCACGCTGTTCCTCGCACAGGTCGGAATGGCCTCCGGGCCGAAGTTTGCTGCAACGGTGGCCGACACCGGTCTCTTGATGCTCGGCATGGGCGCACTCGTGCTGATCGCGCTCGTTCTGCCGATCCTCATTCTCGGGCTGCTTGTTTTCAAGATGCCGTATGACGAAGTGGCCGGCATCGTCGCGGGCGCGTGCGGCAACCCCGCGATACTGGCTTACGCGAACAAGCTCGCACCGACGGACCGGCCGGACATCGGCTACGCGATGATCTTTCCCGGCATGACGATCCTCAAGATCCTGTTCGTGGACATCGTGCCCGCGTTCTTCTGAAGGCGCCGCAGTTCCGACGGTGCCGCGCTGCGCGCGACGACACGTCCAGCTTCGACCTGAAAAAGCGGCCACCGACCGAGCCTCGTTGCCTTGGTCGGCTGCGGGAAATCTGGTACATTCGCGGGCCACGAGCAGAAATCGCTCGTGCCGTTTTTGTGCCAGGCTACCGGATCGATTGCCCCTCCGCCTGTCACGCCGGTGCCGCGGGTTCGAGGCCCGCCCACTCCGCCAATACTGATCGAGGGGCGAACGCAAGTTTGCCCTTTTTTGTGACCCCGGGGGTTGCAACCGCCCACCACCGTCCACGATGCCATGTTCGATCTCGTCCACAAGCACAAGCACGTCGCGCAAGGCATCCTCGCGCTGATCACGCTGCCGTTCGCGTTTTTCGGTGTCGACTATTACGTCCGCGGCGATAAGGTGCAATCGGTTGCAACCGTCGGCGGCGACAAGATCCAGCAGCAGGAATACGACGACCTGCTCCGCGACCAGCAGCAGCGGATGCGGCAGGCGCTTGGCGGCAATTTCGACCCGTCGATGCTCGAGACGCCTGAAATGCGCTATGCGCTGCTCGATCAGCTTGTCAACCAGCGGCTGCTCGAGCAGCGGGCACGCGCGGACCGGCTCCGCGTCAGCGACACGCAATTGCAGCAATTCATCGCCGGACTGCCACCGTTCCAGGAGGACGGCAAGTTTTCGGCCGACAAGTATCGGCAGGTCCTGTCCGCGCAAGGAATGTCGCCGCTGATGTTCGAGCAACGCGTACGCGGCGAGCTCGTGCTCTCGCCGCTGCAGGACCCGATCGTGAACGGCAGCATCGCCGCGCAGACGTCGGTGCAGCGCTATCTTGCGCTGCTCGAGCAGAAGCGCGACGTTGCCGTTGCGCCGATCGCGGCCGAGCCGTTCGAGAAGTCGGTGAAGGTCAGCGACGCCGACGTCAAGGCGTTCTACGACAAGAACCCCACGGCATTCCAGTCGCCGGAGGTCGCGAAGATCGAATACCTGCTGCTCAACCAGGATGCGATCGCCGCGCAGGTGAAGGTCGAGCCCGCCGAGCTCAAGCAGGCGTACGACGCGAATTCGAAGCAGTACACGACGAACGAGGAACGGCAGGCCTCGCACATCCTGATCTCGGTGAAGCCCGATGCGTCCGAGGCCGACAAGGCCGCGGCGAAGCAGAAGGCGACGGCGCTGCTCGAGAAGGCGCGCGCGAAGCCGGATGCGTTCGCCGACCTCGCGAAGGCGAATTCGCAGGACACGGGTTCGGCGGCGCAGGGCGGGGACCTCGGTTCGTTCGCGCGCGGCGCGATGGTGAAACCGTTCGAGGATGCGGTGTTCGCGGCGAAGGTCGGCGACATCGTCGGGCCGGTCCAGTCGGATTTCGGCTTCCACGTCATCAAGGTCACGCGGATTACGCCGCCGCATGTGCAGACCTTCGACGAGGTCAAGCCGAGGATCGAGGCCGAGGTCAGGCGGCAGAAGGCGGCGGCGAAATTCGCCGCGGCAGCCGACCAGTTCCAGAACCTCGTCTACGAACAGGCCGATTCGCTCGCCGGTGCGGCCAAGGCACTCGACCTGAAGGTGGAGTCGACGCAATACCTGACGCGTGCACAGGCGCAGGCGGTGGCGCTCGGCAATGCGAAGTTCGTGCAGGCGCTGTTCTCGCCCGAATCCCTGCAGAGCAAGCGCAACACGGAAGCGATCGAAATCGGGCCGAACACGCTGATGGCCGGCCGCATCGTCGACTACAAGGCGGCTGCTCCGCGGCCGTTCGCCGACGTGCAGGATGAAATCCGTCAGCAACTCGTGCGCCGTGCCGCGAGCGAGATGGCGCAGAAAACCGGTCGCGAGAAGCTTGCACTGCTCGAGCAGGGCAAGGACCGCGAGGCAGGCGTTGCGTTCGGCAAGCCGATTGCGCTGGTGCGCAACCAACCGCAGCCCGGATTCGCGCCCGATGCGCTGAAAGCGATCTTCGATGCCGATCCGCGCAAGCTGCCCGCGTATTCGGGCGCGCCGAACGAGCGCGGCGGATTTTCGATCTACAAGGTCGAGGGCGTGACCGAGGCGCCGGCGCCCGATGCGGCCAAGCTGCAGTCAGCCGGTGCTCGCGTGGGCAGCGAGATCGGCCGCGAGCTGATGACCGCCTACCTTGCGTCGCTGAAAGCGGACAGCGAGGTCAAGATCAATCAGGCGATGCTGGAGAAGAAGCCGTAAGCGTCGTAGCGCGTCTGCGTCACGCGGGGGGGCACTTGGCGTCGCGGATGAACGCGTTGACCTTCGCGCGTTCCCGGCCGCGTGCATCGTCGTCCATGATCTCGCGCTCGCCCTTCTCGTTGTAGCGGTAGACGGCGAGTTGGCTTTCCGACAGCTGCTTCAACTGGCCGCGCGCCTGAGCGCACGATTCGGCGAGCTTGGTGCCGTCGACACGTTCCTTGTCGGCCTTGGCGGCGGCTTCGGCGGCGTCCGCCTGCTTCTTGCGGTACTCGGCGTCGCGTTGCGCGAACTCCTTGGCGGCGTTGGGATTGGCGGCGGGCGGCGGCGCGCGCAACTGCTCGGTCTTCACGTTTGCCGCAGGCGGCTGATCCGAGTAGACGATCCGTCCCTGGGCGTCGGTCCACTTGTATAGCGCGGCCGCCGCCGTGCCGGCGCAGGTCGCCGCCAGCATGCACGCGCCGAGCAACAGCGGATAACGGGACATGGGCGAGCCCTGCCTCCCTTTATGACAATGGCAAGTTACCCGCCATGAGCGCCGCCGTCAATCGCCTGCAAGGTCTATGGGCCGTTTGGGCGCTGCCGCTGTCGCATTGCGGGTACGGGTGCGGTTGCGGTCGACCGTTGCCTGGACGGTCGCCTGCCGTCGACTGCCGGGTACTTCCCGCCCATGACCTATGGCGAAGCCGGCGCCGGCGCGCCCTGCAGTTGGGTCATCCGATCGCGCAGCGACTGGTTCTTCGCGTCGTACTGATCGGACACCGACTGCATTTGGGCGCGGACTGCGTTCTGTGCCGACGTTCGTTCCCACTCGGCACCTGCCATGTTCAATTTCAGGTAATCGAGGCGGGCCTGCAGTGTCGACAACTCCTTGTCCCGCTGCACGTCGTTGGCATGGATTTCCGCGTTGAGCCGCGCGACTTCGGCGGCAGCGTTCGTCGCGCTTCGCGCCTGTTCCTGGCTGGCCAGGGTTGCACGCATCTGTTCGAGATCGTCCGCTGCCTTGGCCGCAGCTGCCGCAGACGGGGCCGGCGGCATTTCGATCCGCGTTCCCGACGCCGACTTGCACGGCTCCGCCTGATACGTGACTTTCTTGTCGCGATCCACGCAGCGGTACACGGCAGCGGCGGCCGGCGGTACTCCAAGCGCGGTTGCGCCTGCGAGAACGAGGACGGCAACGAGCACGTTCATCGAACGACTCCTTCACGACTTCGCGACCCGGACGAGCGACGGCCGTCGCGACGCGGGCGATCGACTGTCATACGGACGCGGGACGAACGGCTGTCATCGTACACAACGCAACTGCGCGGGACGCGCCGGCTCGTCGGCAGCATCGACACGCCCGTCCGCTTGTCCGCGTCGGCGCGGCGCGCACGTACGTCTCGGCGGAGTCGTTTTGCCGGGCCGGCGCTGTTCAATGCGTGCCGGGCGAGCGATTGCTGCAGCGTATAATCCGTTTTTGCGCATAGGAGAGTTTGATGCGTGTGGTCCGCAAGGCCCTGACGTTCGACGACGTCCTCCTCGTTCCTGCCCATTCCCACGTCGTTCCCCGCGACGTCTCCCTCGTAACTCGCCTCACCCGTTCGATCACGCTCAACATCCCGCTGCTGTCCGCGGCGATGGACACGGTCACCGAAGCGCGACTTGCCATCGGCATCGCGCAGGAGGGCGGCCTCGGTGTCGTGCACAAGAACATGACGCCGGCGCGGCAGGCCGCGGAAGTGGCGAAGGTCAAGCGATTCGAAAGCGGTGTCGTCAAGGATCCGATCACGATCCCGCCCACGATGTCGGTGCGGCAGGTGCTCGCGCTGACGCAGCAATACCGGATCTCCGGATTGCCGGTCGTCGAGGGCAAACGCGTCGTCGGCATCGTCACCAACCGCGACCTGCGGTTCGAGACGAATCTCGATCAACCGGTGGCGCGCATCATGACCCCGGCGGAGAAGCTCGTCACGGTTCCTGAAGGCACCGACCTCGACACCGCGAAGGCACTGATGCACCGCCATCGGCTCGAGCGTGTGCTCGTCATCAACGCGGCGCGCGAGTTGCGCGGACTGATCACTGTCAAGGACATCCTGAAGTCGACCGAGCACCCGCTGGCCTGCAAGGACGAGCTTGGCCGGTTGCGTGTCGGCGCGGCGGTCGGCACGGCGGGCGACACCGACGAGCGCGTCGAAGCGCTGGTCGCCGCCGGCGTCGACGTGATCGTCGTCGATACGTCGCATGGCCATTCGCAGGGCGTTCTCGATCGCGTCTCGTGGGTCAAGAAGCGGTATCCGCAGGTGCAGGTGGTCGGCGGCAACGTTGCGACCGCGGCGGGTGCCGCGGCGCTCGTCGATCACGGCGCCGACGGCGTCAAAGTCGGCATCGGTCCCGGATCCATCTGCACGACGCGAATCGTCGCCGGCGTCGGTGTGCCGCAGATATCGGCGATCGCCGATGCGTTGGCGGGTGTGGCGGCACGTGACGTTCCGGTGATCGCGGACGGCGGCATCCGCTATTCGGGCGACATCGCGAAAGCCCTGGCCGCAGGGGCCTCGGCGGTGATGCTCGGCAGCCTGTTCGCCGGCACCGAGGAATCGCCGGGGGACATCGAGCTCTATCAGGGCCGTTCCTACAAGAGTTATCGCGGCATGGGATCGATCGGCGCGATGCAGCTCGGCAGTTCCGACCGCTATTTCCAGGACGCCGAGGGCGAAGGGGCTGCCGAGAAGCTCGTCCCCGAAGGCATCGAGGGCCGCGTGCCGTACAAGGGCTCGCTCGCCAACGTGATCCTGCAGCTGATGGGCGGCCTGCGCGCCTCCATGGGCTATTGCGGCTGCCCGACGATCGCGGAGCTGTCCGCGCGCGCCGAGTTCGTCGAGATCACATCGGCGGGGGTGCGCGAATCGCACGCGCATGACGTTCAGATCGTCAAGGAAGCGCCCAACTATCGGGTCGAATGACCGATGGCGGCCGCATCCCATTCGAAGATACTGATCCTCGATTTCGGTGCGCAGTACACGCAACTGATCGCGCGGCGCCTTCGCGAAACCGACGTCTACTGCGAGATCCATCCGTACGACGTCGGCGACGACTTCGTTCGTAATTTCGGCGCACGCGGCATCGTTTTGTCGGGCGGTCCGGAGAGCGTCACCATCGGCGAGACGCCTCGCGCCCCAGCCGCAGTCTGGAACGCGGGCGTGCCGGTGCTGGGCATCTGCTACGGCATGCAGACGATGGCGGCGCAGCTGGGTGGCACCGTCGAGCCGGGACGGGTGCGCGAGTTCGGATATGCCGAGGTGCGCGCGCGTGGGCACACGGCGCTGCTTCGCGATCTGGAGGACCGGCGCAATGCCGACGGCCACGGGCTGCTCGACGTGTGGATGAGCCACGGCGACAAGGTCATCGACCCGCCTGTCGGGTTCATCGTCGCGGCGTCGTCATCCGCGTGCGCGATCGCGGCGATGGCCGACGAGAAGCGGCGCTTCTACGGCGTGCAGTTCCATCCCGAGGTGACGCACACGAAGCAGGGTGCGGCGATCCTCGCCCGTTTCGCGCACGACATCTGCGGTTGCGGTCACGACTGGAACATGCACGACTACGTCGGCGAGGCGATTGCGTCGATACGCACGAAGGTTGGTAGCGACGAAGTGCTGCTCGGCCTGTCCGGCGGCGTCGATTCGTCGGTCGCGGCGGCTCTCTTGCATCGCGCGATCGGCGACCAGCTCACGTGCGTGTTCGTCGATCACGGTCTCCTGCGCCGCAACGAAGCCGAGCAGGTGCTCGAGACCTTCGCGACGCATCTCGGCGTTCGCGTCGTTCACGTCGATGCGACCGACGAGTTCCTGACGGCGCTCGCCGGCGTCGACGATCCGGAGCGCAAGCGCAAGATCATCGGTCGGCTGTTCGTCGACGTGTTCCAGCGCGAAGCGGCGAAGTTGAGCAAGGTCCGCTGGCTCGCGCAGGGCACGATCTATCCCGACGTCATCGAGTCGGCCTCCGCGAAAGGCAACAAGGCGCACACGATCAAGTCGCATCACAATGTCGGCGGCCTGCCCGAGACGCTGCATCTGTCGCTGCTCGAGCCGCTGCGCGAGCTCTTCAAGGACGAAGTGCGCAAGCTCGGCCTCGAGGTGGGCCTGCCGCGCGAAATGGTGTTTCGCCATCCGTTCCCGGGTCCCGGACTGGGCGTGCGGATCCTCGGCGAAGTGCGGCGCGAATGGGCCGAGCTGTTGCGCAGCGCCGACGCGATCTTCATCGACGAGCTCCGCGCAGCACGCAATGCCGACGGCCAGTCGTGGTACGACAGCGTGGCGCAGGCGTTCGCGGTGTTCCTCCCCGTTCGCTCCGTCGGCGTCATGGGCGACGGCCGCACGTACGAGCATGCGGTTGCGCTGCGCGCCGTGCAGACGACCGACTTCATGACCGCGCACTGGGCGCCGCTGCCGCACGAGTTGCTCGCGCGGATCAGCACGCGGATCACCAATGAGGTCCGCGGCATCAATCGCGTCGTCTACGATGTTTCGAGCAAGCCACCCGCGACGATCGAGTGGGAATGAGCGCAGCGCGCGAGGCGGTACGCCGAGCGAAGGCCCGCAGGGCCCGACGCTGCGCGAGTTCCGCGAGGCCGACGCGCGGAGGTGGTGGATCGCGCCGGCGGTGCATTGAGGCCGAGGGAATGAGCGCAGCGCGCGAGGCGGTACGCCGAGCGAAGGACGACCGCGCGCGAGAGGCGCAGCCAACGCCCGCAGGGCCGGTCCGAGCGCGCGGTCGCAGCCCGACGCGCAGATGTTCGTTTCCGGATGGCGGTGCAATGAGGGCGAGCCGCAGGGCCCGACGCTGCGCGAGTTCCGCGAGGCCGACGCGCGGAGGTGGTGGATCGCGCCGGCGGTGCATTGAGGCCGAGGGAATGAGCCTACAACGACGCTCCGTCGAGCGTTCATCCTGGCCCACCTGACCGTCGACAATGCCCGCTCGCCCGAAGAGCCCACCGAAGGACCGCGCCGCCGCCACCGCGGCAGGGCCGTTCCGCTATGCGAACGAGCTGTCGCCGCCCAACGTCTTCTACTCGCGCGTTCGCCGTGGCGTCACGTACGCGCTCGTACTCGTCGCCGTCACGCTCGCCGTCGGGATGCTCGGCTACCACGAGCTCGAGGACATCTCGTGGCTCGACTCGTTCCACCAGTCCGCGCTGCTGCTGTCGGGCATGGGTCCGGTCGTCGAGATGTCGAGTGTCGCGGGCAAGGTGTTCGACGGCATCTATGCGCTCTTCTGCGGCATCATCCTGCTCGCGGCCACCGGCCTGTTGTTCGCGCCGGTGCTCCACCGGATCCTGCACCGCTTCCACATCGAGGACTCGCGTGACGGATGACGCGTGGATGGCCGAGGCGCTGGCGCTCGCGCGGGCCGCGGGCGCGCGCGGCGAAGTGCCGGTGGGCGCGATCGTCGTCTGCGATGACGCGATCGTCGGCCGCGGCGGCAACGCGCCGATCGCCGCCAGCGACCCGACGGCGCACGCCGAGATCGCCGCACTGCGCGAGGCGGCCGCAACGCTGCGCAACTATCGACTTCCGGGCTGTTCGCTGTACGTGACGCTCGAGCCGTGTCCGATGTGCGTCGGCGCCGTATTGCACGCGCGGCTTGCGCGACTGGTGTTCGGCGCGCGCGACCCGAAGACGGGTGCGTGCGGCTCGGTGATCGACGTGACCGGCGAGCCGCGCCTCAATCACCATACGCGCGTCACCGGCGGCATTGCGGCGCAGGCGTGCGGCGAGTTGTTGACGCAGTTCTTCGCCGCCCGGCGCCAGAAGGCGGT
>Ga0207645_10003759_pt1 | contig 11404 bp, 7 predicted proteins | sample KBSM53metaG_FD_184331 | JGI IMG/M metagenome (GOLD analysis project Ga0207645, IMG submission 184331) | Miscanthus rhizosphere microbial communities from Kellogg Biological Station, Michigan, USA - KBS M5-3 metaG (SPAdes) (version 2) | ecosystem: Host-associated > Plants > Roots > Rhizosphere >...
CGTGATCCCGTGCTTGCACACCGCCGAGCACCCCTCGCCGATCGACCTGGCGCGCTACCGCGATGTGGTGCTCGAGCGCTTCGGCAACCCCCACGTGCGCGACACGAACCAGCGCGTCGCGATGGACGGCTTCTCGAAGATCCCCGGCTTCATCGTGCCGACCCTGCGCGAATGTTTTGCGCACGGCGTCGTGCCGGCCAGCACCGCGATGCTGCCGGCGCTGTTCTTCGCGTTCCTCGGCCGCTGGCACCGCGGCGAGCTCGCCTATGACTACCAGGACGGCGTGATGGTCGCCGCCACCGCACACGCGTTCTTCGACGCCGCCGATCCGCTGGCCGCGTTCTGCGGCGATCCGCAGTTGTGGGGGCCGCTGGCCGGCACCGACGCGCTGCTCGCCGCGATCCGCGCCGCCGACCGCCGCGTTCAGGCTTTCATGAAAGGATGACGACATGCCTGGTTCCCAACGACTTCAAGGCCGCCACGCGCTGCTGACCGGCGCCGGCGGCGGCATCGGCCTCGCAGTGGCCGACGCCTTTCTGGCCGAAGGCGCACGCTGCACAGTGCTCGACCTGTCGGCCGAGCCGAGCGCAGGCGTGGCCGCGCTGCTCGCTGCCCACGGTGACCGGCTCGCGTACGCCGCCGCCGACGTCTCGAACACCGACACGCTCGGCGCCGTCGTCGATGCCGCCGCGCAGCGCCTGGGCACGGTCGACGTGCTGTTCAACAACGCCGCGGTCTTCGACATGGCGCCGCTGCTCGAATCCGATGTGGCGCAGTACCAGCGCATGTTCGACGTCAACGTCAAGGGCATGTTCTTCACGATGCAGGCCGTGCTGGCGCGGCTGGTCGCGGCGGGCCGCACCGGCAGCGTGATCAACATGAGCTCGCAGGCCGGCCGGCGCGGCGAGGCGCTGGTCTCGCACTACTGCGCGAGCAAGGCGGCGGTCATCAGCTACACCCAGAGCGCAGCGCTGGCGATGGCGCCGCACGGCATCCGCGTCAACGCGATCGCGCCGGGCGTGATCGACACGCCGATGTGGGCGCATGTGGACGCCCTGTTCGCGCGCTACGAAGGCCTCAAGCCCGGCGAGAAGAAGATCGCTGTCGGCCAGGCCGTGCCGCTCGGCCGCATGGGCGTGCCGCAAGATGTGGCCGGCGCCGCGGTCTTCCTGGCGAGCGCAGAATCCGCCTACATCACGGCGCAGACGCTGAACGTCGACGGCGGCAACGTGATGAGCTGATTGCCGGAAAGAGCGCGCACGATGGCCAACCCCCGCGTCCGCGGCCCCGAACTCGAACACGATGTCGGGCGCACGCCCAACCTCGGCTACGAGCCCACCGGCAGCTACGGTCACGTGCGCTTTCTGGAGCACGGCTTCCCGAACCCGCTGGTGCGCTGGCACTACCACGAAGAGTACGAGCTGCACCTGATCGTCGCGAGCCGCGGCAAGGTGTTCGTCGGCGACTACATCGGCCAGTTCGAGCCCGGCCACCTGGTGCTGACCGGCCCGCGCCTGCCGCACAACTGGATCTCGACCGACGTGCCGCCCGAAGGCATTGCGCTGCGCGACGTGGTCCTGCAGTTCCCCGACGCGCCGCTGCGCCAGTCGGCCGCGCTGATTCCGGAGCTGGCCGAGGTGCTGCCGATGCTCGAGCGGGCGCGCCACGGCATCGAGTTCTTCGGCCTGTCGCAGCGCGCGCGCGAGGCCTGCGCGCGCATCAAGGGCTCGCACGGCCTGCAGCGCTACGCGCAGTTCATCGAGCTGCTCGGCGAGCTGGTGCGCTGCCACGACTACCGGCTGCTGTCGACCGTGCAGCTGCAAAGCTTCGACGACGACGCGGCGCTGGCCAAGATCAGCGGCATCGTCGACCACCTCACCGGCCACTACAGCGAGACCTTCTCGATGGCCGAGATGGCGTCGCGCCTGGGCATGACCGAAAGCAGCTTCTCGCGCTACTTCCGGCGCGCCACCGGCAACAGCTTCACCGATTTCGTCAACCGGCTGCGCATCAACCGCGCCTGCCAGCTGCTGATGGAGACCGATCGCTACATCACCAACGTCTGCTACGACGTCGGCTTCAACAACGTCGCCAACTTCAACCGCCGCTTCCTGCAGCTCAAGGGGATGACGCCGAAGGAGTTCCGGCGCCAGGCCGAGGCGCGCTTCGGCGCCGGCGCATGAGCGTCGTACAGCGCGCCACCATGACGGCCTGCTGATGTATCTCGGCATCGACCTTGGCACCTCCGAGCTGAAGCTGGTGCTGCTCGCGACCCGCGGCCAGGTCGAGGCCAGCGCACGCATGCCCTTGCAGGTCTCGCGGCCGCAGCCGCTGTGGTCGGAGCAGTTGCCGCAGCACTGGTGGCATGCGCTCGACGGCGCGATGGCGCAGCTGGCGGCGTCGCACCCGGCGGCGCTGCGCGCGGTGCGCGGCATCGGCCTGTCGGGGCAGATGCATGGCGCGGTGCTGCTCGACGGCGACGATGCGGTGCTGCGCCCGGCGATCCTGTGGAACGACGGTCGCAGTGCCGCACAGTGCGAGGCGCTGATGCGCGAGGTGCCCGACCTGACGCGGATTGCCGGCAACCTCGCAATGCCCGGCTTCACCGCGCCCAAGGTGGCCTGGGTGCGCGAGCACGAGCCCGAGCTCTACGCCCGCATCGCGCGCGTGCTGCTCCCAAAGGATTACCTGCGCCTGCGGCTGACCGGCGAGGCGATCAGCGACATGTCCGATGCGTCGGGCACGCTCTGGCTCGATGTCGCGCAGCGCGACTGGTCCGACACGCTGCTCGCCGCCACCGGGCTGACCCGCGCGCAGATGCCGGCGCTGGTCGAGGGCAGCGCGCCCGGCGGCCGGCTGCTGGGCGAACTGGCGCGGCGCTGGGGCCTGCCCGAAGACACCGTCGTCGCCGGCGGCGGCGGCGACAACGCCGCCAGCGCGGTCGGCATCGGCGCCGTCGAGCCCGGGCAGGGTTTCGTCTCGCTCGGCACCTCGGGGGTGATCTTCGTCGCCAGCGATGCATTCCGGCCGAACCCGGCCTCGGCGATGCACGCGTTCTGCCACGCGCTGCCCGGGCGCTGGCACCAGATGTCGGTGATGCTCGCGGCGGCGAGCGCGCTCGACTGGGCCGCGCGCCTGACCGGCCAGCCCGATGTCGCGACGCTGCTGGCGCGCGCGACGACACTCGATGCGGCGCAGCGCCGGCGTGCGCCGCTCTTCCTGCCCTACCTGAGCGGCGAGCGCACGCCGCACAACGACCCGTGCGCCCAGGGCGTGCTGTTCGGTCTGACCCATGCGCACGACGCCGCGGCGCTCGGCTGGGCGGTGCTCGAAGGCGTCAGCTTCGGCCTGCTCGACGGCCTGCACAGCTTCGCGCTGCCGGCGGCGGCGCTGCCGCCGCGCCTTGCGCTGGTCGGCGGTGGCGCGCGAAGCGCGCTGTGGGGTGACCTGCTGGCCAGCGTGCTCGGCATCGAGCTCGAGGTCCACGCCGGCAGCGAGGCCGGCGGCGCACTCGGCGCCGCGCGGCTCGGCTGGCTCGCCGCTGGCGGCACGCTCGCCGAGGTCTGCCGCGCGGGCGGCGTGCCGGCGCGGGTGCACCGCCCCGACGCGGCCTGGGCGCCGGCGCTGCGCGAGCGCCACGGCCGCTTCCGGGCGCTCTACCCGGCGCTCGCGCCGCACTTCCATGCCGGTGCGGTTTCGTAACTCCGCGGTGCCTCATTCGCGGTCTAATCCGGTCATGCCGAAGGCGGCGGACCTGGAGACGCGGGATGAATCAGCTCGACCAACTCAAGCAGTACACGACGGTCGTCGCCGACACCGGCGACTTCAAGCAGCTCGCGCAGTACGCCCCGCGCGACGCGACCACGAACCCGTCGCTGATCCTGAAGGCGGTGCAAAAGCCCGCGTACGCGCCGCTGCTGCAGCAGGCGGTCGCCGCGCACCGCGGCGAACTGATCGACCAGATCGTCGACGAGGTGCTGGTGCGCTTCGGCTGCGAGATCCTGAAGATCGTGCCGGGCCGCGTCTCGACCGAAGTCGACGCACGCCTGAGCTTCGACTGCGCCGCGAGCGTCGCGCGCGGCCAGCGCATCGTCGCGATGTACGAGGCCGAGGGCGTGCCGCGCGAGCGCATCCTGATCAAGCTCGCCTCGACCTGGGAAGGCATCCAGGCCGCGCGCGCGCTGCAGCACGAGGGCATCCGCTGCAACATGACCTTGCTGTTCGCGTTCTGCCAGGCGGTGGCCTGCGGCGACGCCGGCGCACAGCTGATCTCGCCGTTCGTCGGGCGCATCTACGACTGGCACAAGAAGGCCGCCGGCAGCGCCTGGGACGAAGCCGCAAACGCCGGCGTCAATGATCCGGGCGTCCGGTCGGTGACGCAGATCTACCGCTACTACAAGAAGTTCGGCGTGGGCACCGAGGTGATGGGCGCGAGCTTTCGAAGCATCGGCCAGATCCGCGCGCTCGCCGGCTGCGACCTGCTGACGATCAGCCCCGAGCTGCTCGCCGAACTGCAGGCCAGCGATGCGCCGCTGCCGCGCGTGCTCGACCCGCAGGCCGCGTGCCCGGCCGACCTGCACGCGTCCACCTACAACGAGGCGCGCTTTCGCTACGCGCTGAATGACGATGCGATGGCGAGCGACAAGCTGGCCGAGGGCATCCGCACCTTCGCGGCCGACGCCGCGAAGCTCGAGAAGCTGATCGAGGAGATTCAATGAACCCGTTGCGTTGCGACAAGACCGAGGCCTGGGCCGCGCTGGCCGGCCACTTCGAGGCGCATGGCCGCGACCTCGACCTGCGCGAGGCGTTCGCGCGCGACCCCGGCCGCTTCGCGTCGTTCGGCATCGAGGCGCCCGAGGTCTTCGCCGACCTGTCGAAGAACCTGATCGACACCGCGACGCTGCACTTCCTGCTCGATCTCGCCGATGAATGCGGCGTCGCCGCGCGCCGCGACGCGATGCTGCGCGGCGCGCCGATCAACACGACCGAGGGTCGCGCGGTGCTGCACACCGCGCTGCGCGCGCCGCGCGGCACGGCCCCGTTCAGCGACGAGGTGCACCATGTGCTCGATGCGATGCTCGCGTATGTCGAGACGGTGCGCGACACCGCGGCGAGCGGCATCCGGCACATCGTCAACATCGGCATCGGCGGCAGCGACCTCGGGCCGCAGATGGTGGTCCCGGCGCTCGATGCGTTCGCGCACCCCGGGCTGACGCTGCACTTCGTCTCGAATGTCGACGGCCACGACATCGCGCCGGTGCTGCGCAAGCTGAAGCCGGCCGAGACGCTGTTCGTCGTCGCCAGCAAGACCTTCACGACGCAGGAGACGATGGCCAACGCGCATGCCGCGAAGGCCTGGTTCGAGGCCAACGGCGGCACCGACACCGCACGCCATTTCGTCGCGACCACGACCAACGTCGCGGCCGCGGCGCAGTTCGGCATCACGACCACCTTCGGCTTCTGGGACTGGGTCGGCGGCCGCTATTCGCTGTGGTCGGCGATCGGGCTGCCGATCGCGCTGGCGATCGGCGCCGACCACTTCCGCGAGTTGCTGGCCGGCGCGCATGCGATGGACACGCATTTCGCGCAGGCGCCCGCGGCGCAGAACCTGCCGCTGCTGCTCGGGCTGATCGATGTCTGGTACCGCAACTTCCACCGCTTCACGAGCCGCAGCGTCGCGCCGTACCACCAGGGCCTGAAGCGGCTGCCGGCGTATCTGCAGCAGCTCGAGATGGAAAGCAACGGCAAGCGCGTCGACCTGGCCGGCGAGCCGCTGCCGTTCGCGACCAGCCCGGTCGTCTGGGGCGAGCCCGGCACGAACGGGCAGCATGCGTACTTCCAGATGCTGCACCAGGGCACCGACGTGATCCCGGTCGAGTTCATCCTCGTCAAGCAGCCGACCCATGCGATGGCGAACCTGCACGGCCCGATGCTCGCGCAGCTCGAGCGCCAGCACGCGATGCTGCTGGCCAACGGGTTGGCGCAGTCGCAGGCGCTGATGCAGGGCAAGACGAGCGTGCAGGCGCGTGCCGAGAAGGCGCCGACCGCGTCGCCGCTGCTCGATGCGGACACGCTCGCGCGCCACCGTACCTTCCCCGGCAACCGGCCGAGCACGACGTTGCTGCTCGAGCAGCTGACGCCGCGTTCGCTCGGCGCGCTGATCGCGCTGTACGAGCACCGCGTGTTCACCAGCGGCGCGCTCTGGGGCATCAACAGCTTCGACCAGTGGGGTGTCGAGCTCGGCAAGGCGCTGTGCAACGACCTGCTGCCGCGCCTCGGCTCGGGTGACGCCCACGGCCTCGATGCCTCGACCGCCGGCCTGATCGCGCGCCTGCGGCGCTGACCGGCTCGCGCCGGCGCGCGCGAAATTCGGGATGGCAGCGCCTGCGAAAGCTGCCAAGATCGGCGCACCCGCGCGGGCATCGCGCGACGAGGAGCTGGCCCGATGAACCGCCGAGACGCTGCCACCGTCGTGTTGGCCCTGGCCATCGCGGTGCCGCCGTTCATCGCGAGCGCACAGCCCGCGGCGAAGCTGGTGCGGATCGGGTTCCTGGCTCCGGGCAGTCCTGGCCAGGGCGGCGCGTCCAACCAAGTGATCCAGCGGCTCAACGAGCTCGGCTATGTCGAAGGCAAGAATGCCGTGATCGAACGCCGGTTCGACGACCGCATGCCCGAGCGCCTGCCGGCGCTGGCGGCCGAGCTGGTGCTGGCCAAGGTCGACGTGATCGTTGCCATCACGAACCTTTGCGGCTTCGCTGCCAAGGAGGCCACGCGGACGATACCGATCGTGGTCTGGGGCGCGCACGGTGCGCTCGAGACCGGCCTGGTGGCGAGCCTGGCGCGGCCGGGCGGCAACATCACGGGTGTCGAGAGTCTGGCGCCCGAGGTCGACATGAAGCGGGTCCAGCTGCTGCGGGAAATCGTGCCGGGGCTTGCGCGCGTGGCGGCGCTCTACGACGCCGGCGACCAAGGCTCGCCTGCCCATCTGAAATACACCCGCGATGCCGGCCGGATCATGAAGGTCGACGTTTCGACCCTCGAGGTGCGCCGGCCCGCCGACTTCGACCCGATCCTCGCATCGGCGATCGGCAAGTCGCTGGGCAGTCTATTGGTCTACACCAGCATCTTGACCTACGAAAGCTGGCCGAAGATCGCGGCGTTCGCGCAGCAGAACCGGCTGCCGACGATGTGCGAGTTCAAGCAGATGGCGCGCGCCGGTTGCCTGGTGTCTTACGGGCCTCCCTTCGACGAGTTCAGCCAGCGCGTGGCTAAGCAGGTGGACCGCATTCTCCGAGGCAGCCCGCCCGGCGACCTGCCGATCGAGCAGCCGACGAAGTTCGAGCTGGCGATCAACCTGAAGACTGCCAGAGCGCTCGGGTTGACGATCCCGCCGAACGTGCTGCTGCGCGCGGACGAGGTGATCGAATGACTTCCGCCACCTGGCCACTGATGAGACCCAGCCCATGGACAAACGACTTTTCCTGAGCGCGACCACCCTGGCTGCGGTCGTTCCGATCCGCGCCACGGCGGTGACCCGGACGCAGCCTGGCGGCGGCCCCGGGTTGCTGACGGTCAGCGGCGCGATCGGCAAGAGCAATCGTGGCCCGCTCGACGCGGTCGTCGACCAGATGCTGGTCAAGCACGGCGTGACGTTCGACAAGGCCTGGGTCTTCGACGCGAGCGCGCTGCAGCACCTGCCGGCGGTAACGATCCGGCCGACGCTCGAGTACGACGCCAAGCCGCACACCCTGGCCGGGCCGTCGCTGGGCAGCGTGCTCGAGGCCGCCGGCGTCGCGCCGGCCGCCGATGTGCTGCTGACCCTGCGGGCGGTCGACGGCTACGCCGTCGTGCTCGGCCTGGCCGATGCGCGGGCCTACCGCATGATCGTCGCGACCTCGATCGACGGGCATCCGCTGGCCCTGGGCGGGCTGGGGCCGCAATGGGCGGTGATCGATGCCGACACGGTCGTGGCGTTCAAGGACAAGCCGCTCAAGGAACGCTTCGCGCTGTGCCCCTGGGGGCTGTACCACATCGATGTCAAGCCACGCTGAGAGCGCCATGTCGCCCGTATCGAGCGCCACCGAGGCCGGCCGATGAAGGGGCCGCGCTGGCGCCTGTTCCCGAAGTACGCGACGCTGATCATCGCGTTGGTCGCCGGCGTGCTGATCGTCAGCGGTGCGATCAGCATCTTCTTCTCGTACCGCGAGACGCGCGCGCAACTGGTCGCGCTGCAATTCGAGAAGGCGCAGGGCGCGGCCACGCGCATCGAGCAATACGTGCTCGACATCGAGCACCAGCTGAGCTGGACGGCGCTGCCGCGGGTCGATGCCGGCGGCGATCCGATGGAGCAGCGCCGCATCGATTACCTGAAGCTGCTGCGCCAGGCGCCGGCGATCACCGAGGTCGTCTGGATCGATCCGCAGGGCCGGGAGCAGCTGCGCGTCTCGCGGCTGGCGATGGACGAGATCGCGGCCGGCGCCGATCTGGCGCACGACCCGAAGTTCAGCGTTCCGCAGGGCGGCAAGACGCACTATGGCGCGGTCTATTTCCGCAAGGGCACCGAGCCGTACATGACGATTGCGCGCCAGGCCGGCAGCGGCGGCGGCGTGACGGCGGCCGAGGTCAACCTGAAGTTCGTCTGGGAGGTGGTCTCGCGCATCAAGATCGGCGCGGCCGGCCTGGCCTACGTCGTCGATGCCGGCGGCACCTTGATCGCCCACCCCGACATCAGCCTGGTGCTGAAGAAGAGCGACCTCAGCGCACTGCCGCAGGTGGCGGCGCGCCGCCTGACCGACGGCACACCGCCACCGGTCGCACGCGACCTGAACGGCGCCGAGGTGCTGGCCGCGCACGCGCCGATCCCGACGCTGGGCTGGACGGTCTTCGTCGAATCGCCGCGGGCCGAGGCCTACGCGCCGCTGTACGCGACGATCCTGCGCACCGGGCTGCTGCTGCTCGGCGGCCTGGTGGTCGCGACCGCAGCGAGCTTCTTTCTGGCGCGCGCGCTGGTGCGGCCGATCCGCGCGCTGCAGGATGGCGCCGCGAAGCTTGGCGCCGGCGAGCTCGACCACCGCATCGAGGTCGCGACCGGCGACGAGCTCGAGGGCCTGGCCGGGCAGTTCAACAAGATGGGCGCCGACCTGAAGGAGTCGTATGTGGGGCTCGAGCGCAAGGTCGAGCAGCGCACTGCCGAGCTGAGCGAAGCACTCGACTATCAGACCGCGATCAGCGAGGTGCTGCGCGTCATCAGCACCTCGCCGACCGATGTGGCGCCTGTATTCGAAGCGATCTTGGACAGTGCCTCCCGGCTGCTCGACACGCCGCTCGCGGGGGTGTTTCGCTACGACGGCTCGCTCGTTCATCAGGTCGCCGTGCGCAACTGGCCGGCGGCGGCTGTCGCCGACGCGCAGCGCTTCTACCCTGGCCCGCCGCACCCGCAGATGATGAGCGGCCGCGCCATTCTCTCGGGCGAGGTGCAGGTCGAGGAGGACACGCTCGCCGACCCCGCCTACGACCAGACCTCGGCGCGGCTCGGCTTGTGGCGGCGCATGGTCGCCGCGCCCCTGCTCAAGGACGGCACTGCCATTGGCGCCATCGTGCTGGCATGGCGCGAGCCGGGCGTGACGCCGCAGCGCCAGGTCGACCTGCTCAAGACCTTCGCCGATCAGGCGGTGATCGCGATCGAGAACGTTCGCCTGCTCAATGAAACCAAGGAGGCGCTCGAGCGCCAGACCGCGACAGCCGAGGTGCTGCAGGTGATCAGCGGCTCGGTGTCGGACTCCGCACCGGTGTTCGAAAAGATTCTCGACAGCTGCCGCCGCGTGTTCGACGCCTCGTTGGGTGCCGTCGCGCTGGTGGGCGATGACGGCATGGTGCGATTCGAAGCGAGCATCGGCTCGACCGTCGAGCAGCGCGATGCCGTGGCGGCGTTCTACCCGGTGGCGCTGCGCCATTCGCTCGAGGGCGTCGCGATCCGCAAGGGGCAGGTGCTGCACTACCCCGATGTGCTGCACGGCGCCAAGGTGCCGGCTGGCCTGCGCCAACTGGCGCAGCGCTTCGGAAACTATTCGACGATGGTCGCACCGATGCTGTGGGAGGGCCGCGGCATCGGCGCACTGAACGTGACACGCACCCCGCCGCGACCGTTCAGCGCGCAGGAAGTGGCGCTGGCCAAGACCTTCGCCGACCAGGCGGTCATCGCGATCCAGAACGCGCGCCTCTTCAACGAGACCCGCGAAGCGCTCGAGCAGCAGACCGCGACGGCCGAGATCCTGCAGGTGATCTCGCGCTCGCCAACCGATGTGCAGCCGGTGTTCGATGCGATCGCCGAGCGGGCCAAGGTGCTGTGCGAAGCCACGGTCAGCGGCGTGACACGCTTCGACGGTGACCTGGTGCATCTGGTCGCGTTCCATGGCGCGTCGCCGCAGGCATCGGCAGCGATGCTCGCTGCCTTTCCGATGAAGCCGGGGCGCGGTGCCATCACCGCGCGGGCGATCGCGGAACGGGCGCCGGTCCAGATTGCCGACGTCATGGCCGATCCCGATTACATGTTGAAGGAGGCGACCCGGTTGGCAGGTTACCGCAGCAACCTCGCGGTGCCGATGCTGCGCGAAGGCCAGGTCGTCGGCTCGATCGGCGTGTGCCGCACCGAGCCGGGCGTATTCCACGACAAGCAGGTGAAGCTGCTGCAGACCTTCGCCGACCAGGCGGTGATCGCGATCGAGAACGTGCGGCTGTTCAACGAGACCAAGGAGGCGCTGGAGCGCCAGACCGCGACGGCGGAGATCCTGCGCGTCATCAGCGGCTCGGTCACCGACACCCAACCCGTCTTCGACGCGATCGTGCAAAGCTGCCATCGCTTGTTCGTCGACGCGCGCGTTGCGCTGATCCAGCCGGAGGGTAACGAGCTGGTCTCGCGCGCCCGTGAGGGGCGCGAGGCGCCGCACGGCGCGAACCAGTTGCTGCGCTGGCCCATCGACCGGGCCAGTGCCGCGGCCTGCTGCATCCTCGATTCGCGACTGATCTCGGTGCCGGACCTCGACACGGCCGCCGAGACCTTTCCGCGCATCCGGCAGCTCGGCCTGGCGATGGGGTTCGGCTCCGGCCTGTTCGTGCCGCTGCTGCGCGACGCCCGGGCGATCGGGTGCCTCAGCATCCTGCGCGTGCCGAAGGGCGAGTTCGGAGCCAAGGAAGTCTCGCTCGCGCAGACCTTCGCCGACCAGGCCGTGATCGCGATCGAGAACGTGCGCCTGTTCAACGAGACCAAGGAGGCGCTCGAGCAGCAGCGCGCGACCTCCGAGGTGCTGAAGACGATCAGCCGCACCACCTTCGACCTGCAGCCGGTGCTGACCACGCTGATCGAGAGCGCGAGCCGGCTGTGCAAGGCCGACAAGGGCATGGTCTA
>Ga0207645_10003762_pt1 | contig 11396 bp, 10 predicted proteins | sample KBSM53metaG_FD_184331 | JGI IMG/M metagenome (GOLD analysis project Ga0207645, IMG submission 184331) | Miscanthus rhizosphere microbial communities from Kellogg Biological Station, Michigan, USA - KBS M5-3 metaG (SPAdes) (version 2) | ecosystem: Host-associated > Plants > Roots > Rhizosphere >...
TCCCGAAAACAGCAAGGGCCTGCCGTCGGCAAGCCCTTGATTATTTGGTTGCGGGGGCAGGATTTGAACCTGCGACCTTCGGGTTATGAGCCCGACGAGCTGCCAGACTGCTCCACCCCGCGTCAGAGGATTGCAAGTATACCAAATTTCCGCAGCCCGGTGAACGCTAGCCGGTGAGGTCTTCCAAGTCGAACACGCGCTCGCCAGCCGGCACGTCGAACGGCAGTTTGTTCTCCGCGGGCGATAACGGGCATGACCATCGATCGTCGTACGTGCATGACGGGTTGTAGGCGAAGTTGAAATCGAGCATGAATTCGCCGGCGGATGCGCCAAGATCGGCTCCTTTGATCGTGTCGTAAAGATAGCGGCCGCCGCCGTACGTTGCCGTGCCGTTGGTCGAATCGCCGAACGGCAGCCAGAGGCCGCCGCCGTAACCTTCGAACCAATACAAGGCGAGTGCGTATCCGGTGCCGCCCACCGCGAACTCGACGCTCGCCACCCGTGTGCACCGCGTGATCCCATCGGCGGCAAGCGCAATTTCGAAAGTCGTGCGATTCGCAAGCGGCTTGACGACACCTTTGATCCGCCACGCCAGATCGTAGGGAAACCAGGACGCCCCGCGCCACCGCGTCCGATGAACATGCGGAATGGGACTGTCCACGTGCTCGCGGAACAGGCGGTCGCGCGTCGCGCGAAACCGCTCGGCCGCGCGCTCCGGTTCAGCGGACCCGGCGCGCACGTCCGCATAGAGCTCGGCCACCGTGCGACGCCACTCTGCGAGCGATAGCGGATCGTTCGGCGCGCCCATCAGTCGCCGACCGGATGCAGTGATTCACTGTAAGTCATAGCGCTTCCGTTTCCGCTGTGCGGGGCCGCCAGACGAGAAGGCGCCGCTCGATGCGCGTGACGATGAAGTCGAGCAGCAGCGCGAATACCGTCAGCACGAAGATACCGGCGATCACCGTGTTGATGTCGAACACGCCTTCGGCCTGCAGGATCAGGTAGCCGACGCCTTTCGCGGAGCCGAGGTACTCGCCGACGACGGCGCCGACGAACGCCATGCCCACCGATGTATGCAGACTCGAGAACACCCACGACGTCGCCGACGGCAGGTAGATCGAGCGCAACAACTGGCGCCGCGACGCGCCGAGCATCCGCGCATTGGCGAGGACGACGGGGCTCACTTCCTTCACGCCCTGATAGACGTTGAAGAAGACGATGAAGAACACGAGCGTCACGCCGAGCGCGACCTTAGACAACACGCCGAGGCCGAACCAAACGGCGAAGATCGGCGCCAGGATCACGCGCGGCATCGCGTTCATCGCCGTGATGTAGGGTTCGGCGATCGCCGATGCGGTGGGCGTCAGTGCGAGCCAGAGGCCCACAGCCAGGCCGAGCACGCTGCCGGCGGCGAATGCCAGCACCGTCTCCCACAGCGTGATCGCGAGATGCGGATAGATCTTGCCCGACGTAAACCAGTCGAATACGACGCGGACGACCTGCAGCGGCCGGCCGAAGAAGAACGCGATCTTGTTCGCGTAGGCCTCGCTGACCAGTCCCGGCGTCGTGAGTCCGTACCAGACGACGAACACGACGCCGAGGATCGCGACGTGCGCGAGCGCGAGTTGTGTCCGCGACAGGCGCGAATCAGCGCTTGCCCTGCGCATAGCCCTTCAGCACTTCCGATTTCAGCACGTGCCAGATCGCTTCGTGCAGTTCGACAAAGCGCGGCAACATCCTGATCTCCGCAACGTCGCGTGGCCGCGGCAGGTCGATCGTGAACTCGCCGATCGGATGCGTCGCGGGCCCCGCCGACAGCACGACCACGCGATCCGATAGCGAGATCGCCTCCTCCAGGTCGTGCGTGATGAACAGGACGGACTTGCGGTCGGCCGACCACAGGTCGAGCAGCTCGTTCTCCATCAGTTGACGTGTCTGGATGTCGAGCGCCGAGAACGGCTCGTCCATCAGCAGGATCTCGGGATCGAGGATCAGCATCTGGGCCAGCGACACGCGCTTGCGCATGCCGCCGGAAAGCTGATGCGGATAACGGTTCTCGAAACCGGCGAGGCCGACGCGCGCCAGCCATTCGTGCGCGCGGCGCACGGCGTCGGCACGCGCGACACCGCGGAACTCGAGCCCGGCGGTCACGTTGTCGAGCGCGTTGCGCCATGGCATCAGCGCCTCGGTCTGGAACATGTAGCCGGCACGCGCGTTGATGCCCGCGAGCGGCTTCCCGTCGACGAGCGCCTGGCCTGACGACGGCGCGAGCAGCCCCGCCGCGACGTTCAGCAGCGTCGATTTCCCGCAACCGGTCGGTCCCACGACGGAGACGAACTGCCCGGCTTCGACGACAAGCGACGTATCGGCGACCGCCGTGTACCGTTCGCCGGGCGTCTTGCCGGCGAACGCGCACGTGACGCGCTCGAACGCGAGCGCCGCCGCCTTCGCGCCCGCTGCGGCTACCGCAACGTTCTGCGCGGTCACTTGATGCTTTGCGCGGCCTTCTGCTGGAACGACATGTCGACGGTCTTCGCGAGATCGATCTTCTTGCCCTGCATCGTCGGATCGAACGACAGGAGGTCGTGTGCGACGTGCTCGCCGGCGGCCGCCGAGATGAAGCCGTCGTGCTTGAACGTCGCGATGTTCTTCTCGAGCGCAGCCTTGTACAGCGCCTTGTCGGTGTAATACTCGGGCGGCACGGCGGCGACGACCTGGTCGATCGACGAGTTCTGGATGAAGCGCAGCGCGCGGACCATCGCGTTGACGACCGCTTGCGCCGTGCGCGGGTTCTTGTTCACGAACTCGGGCGGTGCGTAGATGCAGCCGGCTGCGTAGGCGCCGCCGTAGACTTCCTGCATGCCCTTCTCCGTCCGCGTGTCGATCACGGGCACCACCGTGCCGTCGCTTTCGAGCTGTGAAATCACCGGATCGAGGTTCGACATCGCGTCGATCTCGCCGCGCTTCATGATCGCGACGGCTCCCGCACCCGCACCGACGCCGATGATCGACGCGGCATCGGGCTTCAGGTTCGCTTTCGCGAGCAGGATGTTGACGAACATGTTCGTCGACGAGCCCGGCGCGGTCACGCCTACCTTCATGCCGTTGAGGTCCGCCGGCGATTTCCACGTCGCGGCCTTGGCCTTCGTCAACGCGAGCACGATGCCCGAATAGCGGCCCTGCAGCACCAGCGCCTCGATGGCCTGCCCCTTCGCCTGCTGCGAGATCGTGTGCTCGTACGCGCCGGAGACGATGTCGACGCTGCCGCCCAGCAAAGCCTGCAACGCCTTGGCACCGCCAGGAAAATCGAGGATCTCGACGTCGAGTCCCTCGGCCTTGAAGTATCCGTTGCGCTCGGCGATCGTCAGCGGCAGGTAATAGATCAGCGGCTTGCCGCCGACGCCAATCGTGAGCTTGGGCTTTTCGAGCCCCTGCGCATGCGCGGTCGCGGCCAGCATGGCGGCGAAGAAAGAAACGGCGATCAGGCGGAACCAGCGCTGCATGTCACTCCTCCGGAATTGTTGTTCTGCAAATGGCTATTGTCGACGGGCATCGGACCGCGCGTCAAACGACGCGACAACGCGTCCCTTGCCGCGTTGCCGCAATGTTTTCAGTTGCTCGGCGATCGCAGCACCTACGACCATCACGGGCTCGGCCGCATGCTGTTCGGCAAGGCGCTTCCGCGCTGCTTCGAACGCGCCCGGCAGGTCGTCGCTGCGCCGCATCGCCGCACCGAAGAACGCATCGGCGAAGGCACCGGGACGAAGCCCACCGGTGCAATCGGCGCCACGGACACCGGCTGCCGATGAAGCGATGACGACCGTTTCGTCATCCTTCAGCGCATCGATCCACGTTCCCGCCTCGCACGTCGACACGACGACGATCCGCCAGCGAATGCCGGCCGCCTCGAACAGTTGCTTCAATCCCTGCGGCGACAGCGCCGCGAGTTCCAGCGGCGGGTTCACCGCGGTCAGCGTGTGATCGGGCCCGGAAGTGCCAGTCAGATACACCATCACGACATCGTCGTCGGGATCGATGATGTCGCCGATTTCCAGCAGCACGCGGCGCAGGTGCGTGATGCTTGCGAACGGGCGCTCCGCGACGGTCGCCGGGCTGTTCATCATCACCACCGAGCGCCCCTGCGTGTTCCAGCGCTCGTCCATCGTGCGCTGCGCGGCCTCGACGTCCGCGATAAACCCCGGCCGGCGCGCATCGGGCGCGAAACCGACGAAGTAGAGGTCGGTCACGCCCGCCCTCTCGTCTTCGAGGTCGTCGAGCGCGCGATCGAGCATGAACTGCTGCGCGGCGAGCACGGCTTCCGACGCCGGACTGACGGCGCTGGCGTCGGTCGTCGTTGCGTCGATCTCGCGCCACCAGGGCTCGAGAGGCCCGAGCAGTGGCGCGAACCAGAACGGCGCAATCAGCATCAGCCCACCGGCAACGCCCCACAACCGCCGCCGCGGCCGCGCAGGATCGGTGCACACGTACACGGCGCGCATCGCGATGATGAACATCCATGCCAGCACCGCATACTCGAGCAACGACTTCGTCTCGGCCGACACCATTCCCGAAGCCTGCGGCAAATCCGGCAGCACGTGCACGACCTGCACCAGCGGAAACGACGCGAGCACGACGATCGGCAGCGCAAGGTACAGCTCGCCGTCGCGGCGGATTATGGCGAGGATCGCGCTGATGAGTGCGAGCAGTCCGAGCGCAAAGATCTCGCCGTGCAGTCCGAGCAGCGAGAACCGCGCCTCATGCGCCGCGCGCACCCAGTCGGCGTCGATATCGATCGCAGCCGACAGCGCGACCATGAGCAGCAACTGCGTAATCGAGATGCGGAATGCGACGCGCTCGATCGGCATGAACAGGGCAAGCCGCAGGCCGGCCGCGAGATTGCGGCCCAACGCGTGGATGACGTGGCGCATGTTCCGGCCGGTCAGCCGCCGGCGTGGACGTTCGCGGCGACGAACGCCTTGACCCGCTCCGCATCGGCCGCCAGCACCGTGCAATGCTGCGGTCGCGTCTCCAGATCCGCGAACGCGGCCGGCCGCGGCGGCTCGAAGCCGAGCGCCTCGCGAATCGTCGCCGAAAACTTCGCGGGCAACGCGGTCTCCAGGCAGACGAGCGGCATGCCGGCGGTGCGGCGCGCGCGGCCGACGTTGACGCCATCCGCCGTGTGCGGATCGATGACCACCCCGTAGCGCCGATGGACGTCGCGGATCGTCGCGATGCGGCCGGAATGCGTGCTGTGCCCGGAAACGAGGCCGGACGCGCCTACGCGCGCCCACATCGGCGTAGCGGCGATGTCGAACTCGCGCTCGCTCTCGAGCGTGCGCCAAAGCTGCGCCAGCGCGTCCGGATCGCGCCCGGCGATGTCGAACATGAAGCGCTCGAAGTTCGATGCACGCGAGATGTCCATCGACGGCGACGACGTCGCGTGCGTCTCCGCTGCGCTGCGCGGGCGATAGCGACCGGTGCGGAAGAATTCGTCCAGCACGTCGTTCTCGTTCGTCGCGACGATCAGCTGCGCGATCGGCAGACCCATTTGCTTCGCGACATGCCCGGCGAGAACGTTGCCGAAGTTGCCGGATGGAACGGCGAAGCTCACCGGCTCGTCGTTCGAGGACGTCGCCGCAAAGTAACCGGCGAAGTAGTAGACGACCTGGGCGGCGATCCGCGCCCAGTTGATCGAATTGACGGCGCCGAGGAAGTACTCACGCTTGAACGCCGCATCGGCGGCGATGGCCTTGACGATGTCCTGGCAGTCGTCGAACGTTCCCTTGATGGCGAGGTTGTGGATGTTCGGGTCGTCGAGCGCGTACATCTGCGCCTGCTGGAACTCGCTCATCCGGCCGTGGGGCGACAGCATGAATACGGCGAGGTTGCGCTTGCCGCGCATCGCGTACTCGGCCGAGCTGCCGGTATCACCCGACGTCGCGCCCAGGATGTTCAGCGTCCGCGCGCTGTCGCGCAGCACGTGCTCGAACAGGTTGCCGAGCAGTTGCAGCGCCACGTCCTTGAACGCGAGCGTCGGACCGTTCGACAGATGCTGCAGATGCAGGCCGGGCTCGAGGGTCGTCAGCGGCGTGATTCGCGGATCGCCAAACGCCGCGGTGGTGTACGTCCGATCGACAATCGCGCGCAGATCGTCGGGAGCAATGTCGGTGATGAACTGCGACAGCACGGCGAACGCGAGATCCGCATACGGCTTGCCGCGCAATGCCGCGAGCGTCCCGGTCGCGAAACGCGGATAAGCCTGCGGCACGGCCAGCCCGCCATCGGGTGCGAGCCCTTCGAGCAGGATCGCGCGAAACGGCTGCGGGTCGTCGCGCCACGCGCCGCGGGTGCCGACATAGCGCATCAGCGCGCTCCGTTCGATGCGAGGATGCCGCGGACGGTCGGTGCGGCGGGCATCGTTCAGCCGAGGTCTTCGAGGCGGATGCGCACGACGGTGCCGCGCACTGTAGCCAGGCTTTCGATGCGCTCGATCGCATCGACGACGCGATGCTCGATCGACTTGTGCGTCAGCAGGATGATGTCGGTCTGGTCCTCGCCCTCGGTCGGCTCCTTCTGGATCATCGCGTCGATCGAGATCTCGCGATCGGCGAGGATCCGCGTGATGTCCGCGAGCACGCCGGGCCGGTCGAGCACCCGCATGCGCAGGTAGTAGCTCGTCTCGACGTCGCCCATCGGCAGGAACGGCACGTCGGTGAGCTGGTCCGGCTGGAACGCGAGGTGCGGCACGCGATGCTCAGGGTCCGCCGTGTGCATTCGGGTGACGTCGACGAGATCGGCGATGACCGCACTCGCCGTCGGCTCGGCGCCAGCACCTGCGCCGTAATACAGCGTCGAGCCCACGGCGTCGCCCTTGACGAGTACAGCGTTCATCGCGCCCTCGACGTTCGCGATGAGCCTCTTTGCGGGTATGAGCGTCGGATGGACGCGCAGTTCGATGCCGTTCGGCGCGCGCCGGGTGATCCCGAGGAGCTTGATCCGGTAGCCGAGCTGCTCGGCATAGCGCAAATCCTCGCGCGTCAGCTTCGAGATGCCCTCGGCGTACGCCTTGTCGAACTGCATCGGCACGCCGAACGCAATCGCCGACATGATCGTCAGCTTGTGTGCGGCATCGATGCCGTCGACGTCGAACGTCGGGTCGGCTTCAGCGTAGCCGCGCGCCTGCGCCTCCTTCAGCGCCGTCTCGAACGACACGCCCGATTCGCGCATCGTCGACAGAATGAAGTTCGACGTGCCGTTGATGATGCCGGCGATCCATTCGATGCGATTGGCGGTCAACCCTTCGCGGAGTGCCTTGATGATCGGCACGCCACCGGCGACGGCACCTTCGAACGCCACCATCACGCCTTTCGCGTGTGCCGCGGCGAAGATTTCGTTGCCGTGCTCGGCCAGGAGTGCCTTGTTGGCAGTCACGACGTGCTTGCCATGGGCGATCGCGTCGAGCACCAGCGTGCGTGCAGGCTCGATGCCGCCGATCAGCTCGCAGACGATGTCGATGTCCGGATTCCGCGTGACGACCGTGGGGTCGGCGGTGAACTGCACGTCGGTGATGCCGCGCGCGCCAGCCCGCGCGCGCTCGAGCGTGCGGGTGCCGATCCAGGTGATGCGGATCGGCCTGCCCGCGCGCCGCGTGATTTCCTCGGCGTTGCGGCGGAGCACGTCCCACGTGCCGCGACCCACGGTACCGAAGCCCAGCAAACCGACCTGCAGCGCTTTCATCGGGGAACGGTCGATCGGAGGAGGCGATCTGAGCGACTGCCGCGCGCGGCCGCTCGCTTCACCCGGAGCGAGCGCGTGTCACCTGTTACCGAGACGGAATTCTTAAAGCAGGCCATCTTCGCGGAACATCTGCTTGACGCCGCGGATCGCCTGCCGCGTACGCGCCTCGTTCTCGATCAGCGCGAAGCGCACGTGGCCGTCGCCGAATTCGCCGAAACCGATGCCGGGTGACACCGACACCTTCGCCTTCGCGAGCAGCTGCTTCGCGAATTCGAGCGAGCCCATCTTCGCGTAGGCATCGGGAACCTTCGCCCACACGTACATCGACGCCTTCGGAATGTCGACCATCCATCCGGCCTCGTGCAATCCCTTGACGAGCACGTCGCGACGCTTCTGGTACCGCTGCGCGATTTCGGCGACGCACTCCTGCGGTCCTTCGAGCGCCGCGATCGCCGCGACCTGGATCGGCGTGAACGTCCCGTAGTCGTGATAGCCCTTGATGCGCGACAGCGCGTACACGAGATCGCGATTGCCGACCATGAACCCGATGCGCCAGCCCGCCATGTTGTAGCTCTTCGACATCGTGAAGAACTCGACGGCGACGTCGCGCGCGCCCGGCACCTGCATGATCGACGGCGGCTTCCAGCCGTCGAAGCAGATATCCGCGTACGCGAGGTCGTGGACAACCCAGATGCCATATTCCTTCGCGAGCGCGATGATCTTCTCGAAGAACGGCAACTCGACGCATTGCGCCGTCGGATTCGCCGGGAAGTTGACGATCAGCATCTTGGGCTTCGGCACCGACAGCTTGATCGTCCGCTCGAGTTCGGCGAAGAAGTCGACGTCAGGCGTCAACGGCACCTGGCGGATGTCGGCACCGGCGATCACCGGCCCGTAGATGTGGATCGGATAGCTCGGATTGGGGACCAGCACCGTGTCGCCGCGGCCGAGCGTCGCGAGCGCCAGGTGCGCGATCCCTTCTTTCGAGCCAATCGTGACGATCGCCTCGGTTTCGGGATCGAACGACACGCCCCAGCGCCGGTCGTACCAATGGCAGATCGCACGGCGCAGCCGCGGGATGCCCTTCGACACGGAATAGCCGTGCGTGTCGATCCGCTGGACCGTCTCGACGAGCTTGGCGACGATATGGGGCGGCGTAGGCCCGTCGGGATTGCCCATGCCGAAGTCGATGATGTCCTCGCCGCGGCGGCGAGCCTCCATCTTGAGCTCGGTGGTGATGTTGAATACGTACGGGGGAAGGCGCTCGATGCGGGCGAACTGCGACTGCGGCGTGGAGGTCATGGATCTCTACCGTAAGCGCCCGGAACCGTCCGAGCGACGAAGGATCGGAAAAGGCTACAATCCTAGCGAATTCACTAGTTTACCGCAACGCACCATCGTGACATATGGCCGCGTCGGAACTCGCGATTGCGCGCGTTCGTGGCGTGACGCGAAGCCCTCGATCGCGTGCGCGCCGAACCTCCGGGCAACGCCTTCGATGAAATTCCACCTGCAGACGCCGACGTCCAACCTCGTGACCGGAACCGGTCCCGGGTGGGTGCGCATCGGCAACGACGAGCATCGGCAAAGCCTCGTGCTGACGGGCGATACGATCACGCCGGGATTCGCGCCCGATGGCTTCGACGCGTTGACCGAGGCGGATTTCGAGCGACTCCTCGCAACGTCGCCCGACATCTTGTTGCTCGGCACCGGCGCCACGCAGCGGTTTCCGCATCCGCGCATCACCGCACCGCTGCACCGCGCGCAGGTGGGCCTCGAGGTGATGGACACGCGCGCCGCGTGCCGGACCTACAACATCCTCGTCGCCGAGGGGCGCAATGTGGCGGCGGCGCTGATTATCGAGTAAGCGAGGCGGGCGAGGCGTTAGCCGAGCCAAGGCCCGCAGGGCCCGACGCCGAGCGAGCGAGTGAGGCCGACACTCCGCCGCAGCACAGAGCAAATCCGCACAATGAGGCCGAGAGTAAGCGCCCCGGGAGCCTTTGCTATTCCCCCATTTGCAACAATGTCCCGCGCTTGCGCGCCGAATGCACGGCGGCGGCGAACAGCGCCACGCCGAGCGCGATATAGACAACGTCGAGCAGCACTGCATTGCGAAAGAGGTCATAGCGAAACGTCTGTTCCAGCAGCAGCGCGCGCATCCCTTCGAAAACGTGCGCGGTCGGCAGCGCGTAGCTGACGGCTCGCAGTGCCGGCGGCAGCACCTCAATGGGGTAGTAGACGCCCGAAACCGGCGCGACGAGGAATATCGCCGCCCAGGCGAGTTCTTCGGCGCCAAGGCCATAGCGCAGGATCATGGCGGACACGGCAAGCCCGACCGCCCAGCCGAACGCGAGCAGGCACGCGAAGAACGCGACGAGCGGCAGGCCCATCGAGAAGATCGAATAGTGGAACAGCAGGAACGCGAAGCCGCACGCGCCGCCGACACCAATCAGCGTTCGCATCAGGCTCATCGTGAGCTGGCCGGCAATCAGTTCGTAGAGTCGCAGCGGACTGACGAACAGGTTGCCGAGGTTGCGCGAGTACATCTCCTCGGTGAACGTCAGCGAGACGCCGAGCTGGCCGCGAAACAGCACATCCCACAGCAGCACCGCGCCAATGAAGAATCCCGGCGCGTCGGCAAGGAAGCGATTCGTCGGCGCGAGGTAGAGCGTCACGAACGCCCACAACACCATCGTCACCGTCGGGTAATACGCCATCGACACGATCCGCGGCCACGACTTCAGCAGCAGATACGCGTGGCGCCGGATCAGCGCGCGGATGCGCCGCAGCGACGGCACGAGGCCGCGCTGCCGGTCGACGACACGCGGCACCTCGCCCGGGATCTCGGCAGTCACGTCGCGACGTCCCGCGCAAAGCCCCGCGCCGGCTCGTCGACGCCGCGCGCGATGTCGAGGAACACCTCCTCCATCGTATCGCGACCGTAGCGCTCGATGAGCTGCGTCGGCGAGCCGTTGTCGACGACGGTGCCCGCGCGCAGCATGATCACGTCGTCGCACATCCGCTCGACTTCGCTCATGTTGTGCGAGGCGAGCAGCATCGTGCAGCCGCTCATGCGCTGGTAGCTCTCGAGATGGCTGCGCATCCGATCGCCGATGTCCGGGTCGAGCGACGCCGTCGGCTCGTCGAGCAGCAGCACGTCCGGCCGGTTGAGCAGCGCCTTCGCGAGCGACACGCGCGTGCGCTGACCCGCCGACAGTTGGCCGTAAGGCCGCTTCAGCAGATCGACGAGGTCGAGCTCCGCCGAGAGCTCGCCGATCCGCATCGACGGACGCGCAACGCCGTACAGGTCAGCGAACACGCGCAGGTTCTCGCGCACCGTGAGGCGCTTCGGCAGATCGACGTACGGCGACGTGAAATTCATCCGCGGCAGCACGCGGTGCCGGTCCCGCAGCATGTCGCAGCCGAGCACGGTGATCGCCCCCGACGTCGGCAACAGCACGCCGAGCAGCATCGACAACGTCGTTGTCTTGCCAGCGCCGTTGCCGCCGAGCAGTGCGGTCGTCGTGCCCGCGCGCACGTCGAACGTGATGCCGCGGACGGCCTCGACGCGCGCGAAGCGCTTGCGCAGATCACGCACCGCGATGACGGCGTCGCTCACGGCCCCCACCGGCCGCGCTCGGCCGTCAGCACTCGATCGT
>Ga0207645_10003763_pt1 | contig 11395 bp, 8 predicted proteins | sample KBSM53metaG_FD_184331 | JGI IMG/M metagenome (GOLD analysis project Ga0207645, IMG submission 184331) | Miscanthus rhizosphere microbial communities from Kellogg Biological Station, Michigan, USA - KBS M5-3 metaG (SPAdes) (version 2) | ecosystem: Host-associated > Plants > Roots > Rhizosphere >...
AAGACCAAGAACTCGGCCGCCGGCGTTCCGGTGCTGCTCGGCTTCACGTTCTTCATGGGCCTGATGCTGTCGCGCCTGATCGGCCACATCCTCGGCTTCCAGAACGGCACGGCGCTGATCATGACGGCGTTCGCCGGCACCGGCGGGGTCTTCGTGGGCATGGCGGCGCTCTCGTCGGTCGTCAAGCGCGACCTGTCGACGATGGGCAAGTTCCTCTACGTCGGCGCGATCATGCTCCTGGTGGCGATCGTGCTGAACATCTTTCTGCAGTCGAGCGCGCTGTTCGTGACGATCGCGGTGCTGATGGTCGGCATCTTCTCGGCCTTCATCCTCTACGACCTGAAGCGCGTCCGCGACGGCGAGGAAACGAACTACATCAGCGCGACGCTGAACGTCTACCTCGACCTGTACAACGTCTTCCAGGCGCTGCTCTCGCTCCTGGGCTTTGCCGGCAGCAGGGATTAGTTTGGCGCTTCGCTGAAATCTAAACGGGGCCTGCGGGCCCCGTTTTCTTTGAGGTCCCACACCGAGCTATGCGACCAGGTGGGCGATCGAGTTGGCGTAGTAGCGCAGGAGGGTCACCTCGGCGGGATGGGCCTGGAACAGGCCGTCGTGCTCATCGACCAGGCCGCGCAGGGTGAGCATGCGCAGGCCGACGGTGAGGGCGTAGTCGCGATCGGTGCGCGGGACATAGACGTGACCGCCGGCGGCCTCGATGCGATCCATCAGCGCGTGCACCGCCGCCTTCAGCTCGAGCTCGGAGAGCGCCCTCGCCTCGTCGCGCAGCAGCACGCTCGCGACGAGCGGCACCGGAAGCACCGGGACGACTTCGCCGATCCGCGCCATCAGCATCTTGCCCAGCGCGGCCACGGGCTCGCGCCGGCCGGCGTCGTCGAGGCTGCGGAAGTCGACGCCCTGAGCCGCGACGTGCGCGCGCATCGACACCGGCGTGCCGAAGTTGACACAGGCGTAGCCATGGCGATAACGCCGGCCGAGGACGGCGAGGATCGACTGGCGCGACGCGAACCGCGCCAGGATCGCGAGCTTCTTCCCCAAGCCGACGCCCGGCGCCGACGGATCGAGCTTGCGCAAGAGCGAGCGATCCTCGAGGACGCGGTCGTAGTTGATGCCGACCGGGATGAACACCAGGTCGCGCTGCGCGGCGGGATCGAAGCCCTTCAGCATGTAGTCGAGCAGGCCGAGCTTGGGGGCGCGCAGGCGGCCGTCGGTGGTCAGCCCGCCCTCGGGGTACATCGCCTGCGGCACGCCGCCTTCGGTCGCCATCTGGACGTAGCGCTGCAGCACCATCCGGTAGAGCGGATCGCCCGAGTTGCGGCGCACGAAATACGCGCCCATGGCGCGGATCAGCCCCTGCAACGGCCAGATGCGCGCCCACTCGCCGACCGCGTAGCTCAGCGCCACCCGCTCGGCGGCGAGGAACGACACGAGCACGTAGTCCATGTTGCTGCGGTGGTTCATGACGAAGACCACCGTCGAGCTCGGCTGGATCGCCGCCAGGGCGGCCTGGTCCGTGTAGCCGAGACGAACCCGGTATGCCATCTGGGCGAACGTCTTCGCGAGCCAGTAGCCGACCCGGAAGTACGCATAGGCGTTGAACGCCGGAACGATCTCGCCGGCGTAGCGGTGGACGCGCTGCATCAGCACGTCGCGCGGCACTCCGCTCTCGACGACGTGCTGGTGCAGCGCGGCGAGCACGCGCGGATCGGTCGTCAGGCGGTCGAGCAGGGCGCGACGCTGCGTCAGCTTGAACTCGGGTAGCTCGATCCTGAACCGGATGCTGATCTCGTCCATGACCCGGCGCACCTTGCGCCGGAAGTACCAGCGCACGCTCGGCAACAGCAGCCACTCGAGCGTCGCGAGCAGCGCCAGGCCGGCGAGGACGACGAGCAGCCAGAGCGGGACGGCGACGAGCTCGGTCACCGCTCGCCCTCGTCGTGGTCGAAGACGGCGATGCTCTCGACGTGCGCCGTGTGCGGGAACATGTTGATGACTCCGGCCGCCGAGCAACGGTAGCCGGCGCGATGGACGAGCAGGCCGGCGTCGCGCGCCAGCGTCGCCGGGTTGCAGCTGACGTAGACGATTCGCCGCGGTGGTTGCCACGCCGGGCCCTGCGCCGCCGGACGATCGGCGTCGCACACGTCGGCGAGCGCCTTGGCGATCGCGAACGCGCCTTCGCGCGGCGGGTCGATCAGCCACTTCGCCGCGCTGCCGAGCGCGACCAGGTCGTCGGCGGTGACCTCGAACAGATTGCGCGCGACGAAGCTCGTCTTCGCGGCCAAGCCGTTGAGCGCCGCCGCCTCGCCGGCACGCTCGAGCAACGCCGCGCTGCCTTCGATGCCGAGGACGCGGGCGGCGCGGGTCGCCAGCGGCAAGGTGAAATTGCCAAGGCCGCAGAACCAGTCGATCACGAATTCGTCCGCCGCCGGCGCGAGCAGGCGCAGCGCGCGCGAGACGAGCGCCTCGTTGATCTGGTGATTGACCTGGGTGAAATCGGTCGGTCTGAAGGGCATGCACAGGCCGAACTCGGGGAGCCGATAAGCCAGCGCGGATTCCGTCCGATCGAGCGGATGGGCCGTGTCGGGGCCTTTCGGCTGCAGCCACCACTCGATGCCGTGCCGCGCGGCGAACTCGCGCAGGAGCGCCAGGTCGGCGTCGACGAGCGGCTCGAGATGGCGCAGCACGAGCGCCGTGACCCGGTCGCCGACCGCGAGCTCGATCTGCGGCAAGCGGTCGCGCGCCGGCATCGCCGCGATCAGCGCGCGCAGCGGCAGGATCAGATCGCTGACGTGGCGCGGCACGACGTCGCAGCTCGCGATCTCGGCGACGAAGCTCGACTTGCGCTCGTGGAAACCGACCAGGACGGTGCCCTTCTTGACGACGTGGCGAACCGAGAGGCGCGCCCGCTGCCGGTAGTTCCAGTCCGGCCCGCGCATCGGCCGCAGCACGCGCTCGGGGCGGACCTTGCCGAGGTGCCAGAGCGCGTCCTCGAGCGCGCGCTGCTTGGTCGCCACCTGCGCGGCGACGTCGAGGTGCTGCATCTTGCAGCCACCGCAGACGCCGAAATGCCGGCAACGCGGCACGACGCGTTGCGAGCTTTCGTGGCGCAGGTCGAGCAACGTCGCCTGCTCCCAGTTGTTCTTGCGCCGCTTGGTTGCGACGCGAACCTCTTCTCCCGGCAACGCATCCTCGACGAAGACGACCTTGCCTTCGCCGTTGTGGGCGACGCCTTGCGCCTCGAGATCGAGCGACTCGATCCGCAGCCATTCCTCGGCGCTCGTCATGGGTCGATTATCCGGGCCGGTCGCACTGCTAAACTGCGTCCCGCCAGGAGAGAGCTTCGTTCGCGCGAAGCCGCCGAAGGCGCAGACCGGGGCGATGCCGCGGTCGAACGCTCAGGCAACAAGGACTGGCAAACGCTTGCTTGCAAGCGTCCTCGCTGGAGAGAGGCCCGCCGCGAGCGGGCCCACCGAAGGGGCAAGCAACGCCGCTCGCGGCGCTGCCAATCTCTCAGGTAGAGCGGACAGCAGGGGCAGTTTTCCCGTGGGGCGCAAGCTCCGACGGGCTTGAAACGTGCTCCGGAGCTGCAGCGATGGCCGATTCCCCTCCCGCCCCCGCGATGCTGAAGACGCCGCTCCATTCGCTCCACGTCGAGCTCGGCGCGAAGATGGTGCCGTTCGCCGGCTACGACATGCCGGTGTCGTACCCTGCCGGCATCCTGGCCGAGCACCGCCAGTGCCGCGAGGCGGCGGCGCTGTTCGACGTCTCGCACATGGGCCAGGTTCGCCTCGTCGGCGCCGACGCCGCGGCCGCCCTCGAGACCCTGGTCCCCGTCGACGTCGTCGGCCTGGACATCGGCAAGCAGCGCTACGCGCTCTTCACCAACGACGCCGGCGGCATCCTCGACGACCTGATGGTGACGCGGCGCGCCGACCACCTCTTCCTCGTCGTCAACGCCGGTTGCAAGGCGGCCGACATCGCCCACCTGCGCGCGACGATCGCGTCGCGCTGCCGAATCGAGCCGATGCCCGAGCACGCCCTGCTCGCGCTGCAGGGGCCGGCCGCGGCGGCGGTCATCGGACGGCTCGCGCCCGCGTTGGCGACGCTCACGTTCATGACCGGCGCCGACGCGCGCATCGCCGGCATCGACTGCTTCGCGACGCGCTCGGGGTACACCGGCGAGGACGGCTTCGAGATCTCGGTCGCTGCGCGCGATGCCGAAGCCCTGGCGCGCGCCCTCCTCGCCGAGCCCGAGGTCGCCCCCGCCGGCCTCGGCGCGCGCGACACGTTGCGCCTGGAGGCGGGCCTGTGCCTCTACGGCCACGAGATCGACACGACCACGACGCCGATCGAAGCCGGCCTGACCTGGGCGATCCAGAAAGTGCGCCGACCCGGCGGCGACCGTGCCGGCGGCTACCCGGGCGCGGCGACGATCGAGCGCCAGCTCGGCCGCGGCACGGAGCGAAAGCGCGTCGGCCTGATCGGCGCCGAACGTGCGCCGGTGCGCGAAGGCGCAGCGATCGTCGACGACGTCGGCATCGCGATCGGCCGCGTCACCAGCGGCACGATCGGCCCGAGCGTCGGCAAGCCGATCGCGCTCGCCTACGTGCCGACCGCGCGCGCCGCGCCGGGAACGAAGCTCGATGCCGAGGTCCGCGGCAAGCGCCAGCCGATGCAGGTCGTGCCGCTGCCGTTCACGCCCCACCGCTATTTCCGCGGCTGATCCCTGCCGCTCGTCCCACTTCCAGGAGCCGACATGCCCGTTCTCTACACGTCCGACCACGAATGGATCGACACCGGCGACGCCGAAGCGGCCACGGTCGGCATCACGACGCACGCGCAGGACGCGCTCGGCGACGTCGTCTTCGTCGACCTGCCGGCGGTCGGCACGTCGTTCAAGAAGGGCGAGGTCGCCGGCGTCGTCGAGTCGGTCAAGGCCGCGGCCGATCTCTACATGCCGGTCGGGGGCGAGGTCGTCGAGGTCAACGAGGCGCTGCGCGCCGACCCGTCGCTCGCCAACAGCGACCCGCTCGGCGCGGGCTGGTTCTTCAAGGTCCGCCTCAGCGATCAGGCCGAGACCGCCTCGCTGTTGGACCAGGCCGCCTACGACGCGCTCGTCAAGGAAGCCTGAGGCCGGCGTGAATCACCGGGAACCACGATGCTGATGTCTGCCCTGAAGCCGCTCGCCGAGCTCGAGAGCGCCGGCGAGTTCGTCCCCCGCCACGTCGGCATCGACGCCGACGACGAAGCACGCATGCTGTCGGTGGTCGGCGCCGCCTCGCGGCGCGCGCTCATCGACCAGCTGGTGCCGGCATCGATCGCGCGGCGCGCGCCGATGCGCCTGCCGGCGCCCCTCGGCGAGGCCGAGGCGCTCGCCGAGTTGCGCGCCATCGCGGCGCAGAACCGGGTCCTGAAGAGCTTCATCGGCCAGGGCTACCACGGCACGCACACGCCGGGCGTCATCCTGCGCAACGTACTCGAAAGCCCGGCCTGGTACACGGCGTACACGCCCTACCAGGCGGAGATCTCGCAGGGCCGGCTCGAGGCGCTCGTGAACTTCCAGACGATGGTCTGCGACCTCACCGGGATGGCGATCGCCAACGCGTCGATGCTCGACGAAGCGACCGCCGCCGCCGAGGCGATGACGCTGGCGCGGCGCAGCGTCAAGGCGAAGAGCGAGACGATCGTCGTCGCGGGCGACGCCCATCCGCAGACGATCGAGGTGCTGCGCACGCGCGCGACGCCGCTCGGCCTGCAGGTCGTCCTCGCCAACTCGGCCGACGAGTGGGATCGCCTGATCGAGGGCGGCGACTACTTCGCGGTGCTCGCGCAGTGGCCCGCGACGAGCGGCGCGCTGCACGATATGCGCGGCGATGCGCCGCGCATCCATGCGCACGGTGCCGCCTTCATCGTCGCCGCCGACCTGCTCGCGCTGGCCCTCGTCGCGTCGCCCGGCGAGCTCGGCGCCGACATCGCCTGCGGCACGACGCAGCGCTTCGGCATGCCGATGGGCTGCGGCGGCCCGCACGCCGCCTACCTCGCCTGCCGCGACGAGTACAAGCGCGGCCTGCCCGGCCGCCTGGTCGGCGTCAGCATCGACGCGCAAGGCGCGCCCGCCTATCGCCTCGCGCTGCAGACGCGCGAGCAGCACATCCGGCGCGAGCGCGCGACCTCGAACATCTGCACGGCGCAGGTGCTGCCCGCGGTGGTCGCGAGCATGTACGCCGTCTACCACGGGCCCGACGGACTGAAGCGGATCGCCGAGCGCGTCGCTGCCTATACCGCGGTGCTCGCCGAGGGATTGCGCCGGCTCGGCTGCACGGTGCGCAGCGACAGCGCCTTCGACACGCTCACCCTCGACACCGGCGCCGCGACCGCAGCACTGGCGAGCCGCGCCGTCGCGACCGGAATGAACCTGCGCCGCTTCCCCGAGTGGGGCGACACGATGCTCGGCATCGCCCTCGACGAGACGACGACGCGCGACGACATCGTCGCGCTCTGGGGCGTGTTCGCCAAGGACGGCCAGGTGCTGCCGAAGCTCGCCGACTTCGAGCGCGGCATCGCGCCGATGATCCCCGATGGCTTGCGGCGGAAGTCCTCCTTCCTCACCCACCCGGTCTTCAACCGCCATCACAGCGAGACCGAGATGCTGCGCTACCTGCGCAGCCTCGCCGACAAGGACCTCGCCCTTGACCGCTCGATGATCCCGCTCGGCTCGTGCACGATGAAGCTGAACGCGACCAGCGAGATGATCCCGATCACCTGGCCCGAGTTCGCGGACATCCATCCGTTCGCGCCGGCCGACCAGCGCGCCGGCTACGACGCGTTGCGGCGCCAGCTCGAAGCGTGGCTGTGCGAGGCGACCGGCTACGCCGGCATCAGCCTGCAGCCCAACGCCGGCTCGCAGGGCGAGTACGCCGGCCTGCTCGCGATCCGCGCCTGGCACGCATCGCGCGGCGAATCGGCGCGCACGGTCTGCCTGATCCCGGAGTCGGCGCACGGCACCAACCCGGCGAGCGCACAGCTGGCGGGCCTGCAGGTCGTCGTCACGAAGTGCGACGCCGACGGCAACGTCGACCTCGCCGACCTCGAGGCGAAGTGCAAGCTGCACGCGGAGCGCCTCGCGTGCGTGATGATCACGTACCCCTCGACCTACGGCGTGTTCGAGCGGCGCGTGCGCGAGCTGTGCGAGATCGTGCACCGCCACGGCGGCAGGGTCTACGTCGACGGCGCCAACATGAACGCGCTGGTCGGCGTCGCCGCGCCGGGCGAGTTCGGCGGCGACGTCAGCCACCTGAACCTGCACAAGACGTTCTGCATCCCGCACGGCGGCGGCGGGCCGGGCGTGGGGCCGGTCTGCGTCGTCGCCGACCTGGTCCCGTTCCTGCCCGGCCACGGGACCGGTGGGTTCTCCGATCCGGACGCGCGAGGCGTCGGCGCGGTCGCGGCGGCGCCGCTCGGCAACGCCGCCGTGCTGCCGATCAGCTGGATGTACATGCGAATGATGGGCAGCGACGGCCTGCAGCGAGCGACCGAGACCGCGATCCTGAGCGCGAACTACATCGCCGCGCGCCTGGCCGACCACTACGAGCTGCACTTCAGCGGCAACATCGCCGGCATCAAGGGCGGCGGCGTCGCGCACGAGTGCATCCTCGACCTGCGGCCGCTCAAGGACGCCACCGCCGGCGACAAGGGCGAGCAAGGCATCAGTGCCGAAGACGTCGCCAAGCGGCTGATCGACTACGGCTTCCACGCGCCGACGCTGAGCTTTCCGGTCGCGGGCACGCTGATGGTCGAGCCGACCGAGAGCGAGTCGCTCGCCGAGCTTGATCGCTTCTGCGACGCGATGATCGCGATTCGCGCCGAGATCGCCAAGGTCGAGGCCGGCACCTGGCCGCGCGACGACAACCCGCTCAAGGCGGCGCCGCACACGGCGGCGGCGCTGCTCGGCGCCGACTGGCCGCACGCGTACTCGCGCGAGGAGGCGGCGTTCCCACGCGCATCGCTGCGGCGCGCCAAGTACTGGTCGCCGGTCGGCCGGGTCGACAACGTCTGGGGCGACCGCAACCTGTCGTGCTCGTGCCCGCCGATGGCCAGCTATGAAGACTGACGCCTGAGCGGACCGCGACCGTCCCGCGTGGAACGGCTTATGCGTGCGGCGATGGCACCACCACTCGCCGCACGCCGCCATGCCTGATGCCGCCGAATCGAGCACCGTCTTCAGCCACGTCAAGCCTGCCGATGCGCCCTGGCGCGAGGGCGGGCTGCGCGATTTCTTCCTCTACAAGGACCTCGGCATCGAGGCAGCGACGAACGGCCGCGTCATCGCCCAGCTCGTCAAGGCCAACATGGCACCGGAGAAGGGCACGGGCTGGCACCGTCACGAGGCCGATTTCCACATCGTCCTGATGCTCAAAGGCTGGGCGCGGTTCATGTACGAGGACAAGGAAGCGCTGGTCTCGGCCGGCGACTGCGTCCACCAGAGGCCCGGGATCGTGCATTTCCTCTTCGACTATTCGCCGGACATGGAGTACCTCGAGGTCGTCGGCCCGGCGAATTTCGGGTCGATCGACATGCCCGCTCCTGCGGAGGTGCCGGATCCGACCCCCTGGCCGGCCGAGGCGAAGGCCGCCTGACGCGAGCCCGGATGCTCAGAACTCCATGTCGAGCTCGGCGATGTCGTCGGGCTCGGCCTTGGCGGCGGCGAGCCATTCGCGCATCTCGGGCATCGCCATGATCGTGTCGCAATAGCGACGCAGGCGCGGGTCGAGGGCGACGTCGTAGGTCAGGAAGCGCGTCACCACCGGGGCGTACATGGCGTCGGCCATGCCGCGCTGCTTGCCGAACAGGAACGGGCCGCCGTAGGTGGCGAGGCAGTCGGTCCAGATCTCGACGATCCGCTCGATGTCGGGCTTGGCGCCGCCCCAGATGCGGTGCTTCGGGTAGTGCGCCTTGAGGTTCATCGGCAACGACGCGCGCAGGTTGGCGAAGCCCGAGTTCATCTCGCCGCTCACCGAGCGGCAATGGGCGCGCGCGATGCGATCCTCCGGGAGCAGGCGCGCCCCCGGGATCACCTCGTCGAGGTACTGGGCGATCGCCAGCGTGTTCCAGACGGTCGCGCCCTCGTGCGACAGGCAGGGGACGCGAATCGACGGCGCGAGCAGGAGCAGCTCCTTCCTGGCGTCGGCATCGTCGGGCGAGACCATCACCTCGTCGAAGTCGAGCCCGGCGAAGCGCGCCATGAGCCAGCCGCGCAGCGACCAGGAAGAGTAGTTCTTGCTCGACAGCGTCAAGGTCGCGCGCGCCAGCGGCTTGGCCGTGCGCTTCGAGCGTGCGGACGGCGCCGCAGGCTTGCGGGCTCGGGAGGGAGTGGCGACGGTGGGCATCGGCAGCGGCAGGGGCAGCGTGGCGCGAGCAACGCAAAGCACATGCCAAGCCCACCGCGAGCACGCTGGCGTGCAAGTTGCTCCAGGTGCCCGGTGGTGAAACTGCATCCGTCCGACCGGTGATGTACGAGGCGTACCTGGCTCAGGGCGATGCGCTGTGGCCGTGGCGCACCCTCGCCCGGGCCAGCGTCCCGTCGCTGCTCGATTCGACCTTCGGCGCGCCGGGCCGGACGGCGCGCCGCCTCGCCGCGTCGTGCCGGACGCTGGTGCTCGCCGAGATCACGCACGCCCGGCCCGACTGGGCCATCGAGAGCGTCGTCGTCGACGGCATCGAGCATCCGGTGGTCGAGGAAGTGACCGCGCAGACGCCGTTCGCGACGCTGCGCAGGTTCCGGAAGGTCGGCGCGGCCGAGCAGCCGCGCGTCCTGGTCGCCGCGCCGATGTCGGGCCACTTCGCGACGCTGCTGCGCGACACCGTGCGCACGTTGCTGCGCGACCACGACGTCCACGTCACCGACTGGCACAACGTGCGCGACGTGCCCGTCTCGGCGGGCCGGTTCGGCCTCGACGAGTACATCGATCACATGATCGAGTTCACGGCCGCCCTCGGGCCGGGGGCCAACGTGGTCGCGATCTGCCAGCCTTGCGTCGCCGCGCTCGCCGCGGTCGCGATCATGGCCGAGGACGATCACCCCGCGCAGCCGGCGAGCCTGACGCTGATGGCCGGACCGATCGACTGTCGCATCGGCCCGACCGCGGTCAACAAGCTGGCGACGAGCAAGCCGATCGCCTGGTTCGAGAAGAACCTGATCGGCCGCGTGCCGTGGCGGTTGAAAGGCGCGGGCCGGCGCGTCTATCCCGGATTCCTGCAGCTGAGCGCCTTCATCAGCATGAACCGCGAGCGCCACGCCGAGGCGTTCCGCAGGTACTTCGCGCACGTCGCCGCCGGCGAGGAGAGCGAGGCGAAGGCGATCGGCGACTTCTACAACGAGTACATGGCCGTCTCCGACCTGTCGGCCGACTTCTACCTGGAGACGGTCCGGCTCGTCTTTCAGGAGTACGCGCTGGCGCGCGGCAAGCTGACACTGCGCGGCAGGAAGATCGATCCGGCGGCGATCCGGCGCACGGCGCTGCTCACCGTCGAAGGCGAGCGCGACGACATCTGTGCGATCGGCCAGACCCTGGCGGCGCAGGAGCTGACGCGGCTGCGGCCCTGGCTGCGTACCCACCACGTGCAGCCGAACGTCGGTCACTACGGCGTCTTCAGCGGCCGGCGCTGGCAGCAGCACATCTACCCGGTCGTTCGCAACGTCATCCAGGTGTCGCAGTAGGCGCGGCCGGCGCGCCGAAGGGTCGGTGCCTTCGCCGGCAAGGCGGCCGAGAGCGATCCGGCCGGCTCAGTCGCGCGACGCCGGCATTCCCGACGGCATCGCGCCGCCGCCGAGCGCGGGCTGCGCGCCCTCTACGGCAGCGTGCGGCGCTGGGCTCTTCCGGTCACGCACCAGGTAGCTGTAGATCACCGGCACGACGACCAGCGTCAGCAGCGTCGAAGTGATCACGCCGCCGATGATCGCGCGCCCCATCGGCGCCTGCAGCTCGCCGCCTTCGTCGAGCGCGAGGGCGAGCGGCAGCATGCCGAAGATCATCGCCGCCGTCGTCATGATGATCGGCCGCATCCGCACCAGGCCGGCCTGGAGCAGCGCCTCGGGGACCGACAGGCCGGCGCGCCGGCCGTGGTTGGCGAAGTCGACGAGCAGGATCGCGTTCTTGGTGACCAGGCCCATCAGCATCACCAGGCCGATCATCGAGAACAGGTTGAGCGTCGAGCGCGTGACCAGGAGGGCGAGCATGACGCCGATCAGCGCCAGCGGCAGCGAGGCCATGATCGCGAGCGGCTGCAGGAAGCTCGAGAACTGCGACGCGAGGACGATGTAGATGAAGATCACCGCCGCGCCGAGCGCGAACAGGACGCCGACGAACGCCTCCTGCTG
>Ga0207645_10003765_pt1 | contig 11392 bp, 8 predicted proteins | sample KBSM53metaG_FD_184331 | JGI IMG/M metagenome (GOLD analysis project Ga0207645, IMG submission 184331) | Miscanthus rhizosphere microbial communities from Kellogg Biological Station, Michigan, USA - KBS M5-3 metaG (SPAdes) (version 2) | ecosystem: Host-associated > Plants > Roots > Rhizosphere >...
TCCATGATGTCCCCCTTTTCATGATATCTGTCACTGCCAGCCGCCGCCGAGGGCGCGATAGAGCTGGACGACAGAGTTCAGTTCGTCCCCGCGGGTACGGGCAAGCAACAGTTGCTGGTCGAAGAGCTGTTGGTCCGCGATCAACACCTCGAGATAATTCGCCAAACCCGTATCGTAGCGCCGGCGGGAGAGACGGGCAGCGTTTTGCAGCGATCGAACTCCTTCCTCCTGCTCGACGCGAGCTTCCCGGAACTTGTCAATCGCCACGAGCGCGTCCGCCACATCGCGAAAGCCGTTTTGCGCTGCCTTCTCGTATTGAGCTAAGGCTTGGTCGAAGCGAGCTTTCGTGACTTCGTAGTTAGAGAATATGCGCCAGCCCTGAAAAATAGGTTGCACCAGCCCGCCCGAGACGGCCCAGAGCGCGGCACGTTTGTCGGCGATTTTCGAGAATTCGCCGGTCTCAGTGCCGAGCATCGCATTGAGTGAAAAACTCGGGAAAAAAAGCGCCTTCGCCGCGCCGATGTTGGCATTGGCCGCAACCAGCAACTGCTCCGCGCTCTGCACGTCCGGACGCCGTTCTAACAGCGCCGCCGGCAAGCCCGCCGGAACTGTCGGCGGCTGATATTGATCGATCAGAACGGCCCCTCGTGGAATCGCGCCTGGATTGCGCCCGAGAAGAAAATTGAGAAGATTTTCTTGAATGGTGATCCGGCGCTCGAGATCCGGAATCACTGCTGCGGTGCGCGCGCGGTTGGCAGTCGCCTGGTCCACTTCGAGTTGGTTAGAAACTCCGCCGGAAACCCGCTTACTGTAAAACTGAATAGTATCGTCGTTAATCTGCAGTGTGCGGCGCGATATTTCGAGTTCTAAATCGAGCTCGCGCAAAGTGAAGTACGATTGGGCGACGTCGCCAACGAGAGCGATGTATACGGCGCGCCGGTCCATTTCCGTCGCGTAATAAACCGCGGTGGCGGCTTCGGTCTCGCGCCGAATCCTGCCGAAGACATCGAACTCCCAGGCCAGGCCGAAACCGGCAACCCAGTTTTGAAAATTCCGGCTGGTGGAGACTGGCGGAGGGTCGCTGACGCGCGAGACCTGCTGCGCATTGCCGCCGGCATTCACGTTAATTTGCGGATACAAGAACGACCGCACGACACCGATCTGGGCGCGAGCTTCCTCCATGCGCGCGACCGCCGTGCGCAAATCGTAGTTATTGCTCAACGCCACTCGAGTGAGCTCTTGCAGCACCGGATCCTGGAAAAGCTCCCACCATGGGAGATCCGCAAGCGACTCCGCCGTCGCCGGTGTGGCACCACCACGGTGGCTATCGGGAACCAGTACCGGGGGTCGTCCATAGTCAGGACCGAGGGTACATCCGGTGAGCAGAAGAAATCCAAAGATGCTTATCGCAGTTCGCCTCATCTCAATGTGCTCCCTCGTGTGACGGCATCGCCGGGACTGCAGTTGGGATGGGTTTCTTTTTCCGGCCAAGACCTTCGACGAAGGCGAAGTTGCCTGGAATGAGGAAAACGCCGAGAAAAGTAGCGACGAGCATGCCCCAGAAGACGGCGGTCCCCATGACGTTCTGCGCGCCGGCCCCCGCACCGCTCGCGATCATCAGCGGCACGACGCCGAGAATGAAAGCGAATGCCGTCATGAGGATCGGCCGAAAACGCAATCGGGCGGACTCCAGAGCGGCATCTTGAACAGACATGCCTTCTTCATGTTTGGCCTTCGCGAATTCGACGATCAGGATCGCGTTCTTCGCGGCGAGGCCGATCAGCATGATGTTGCCGACCTGAACGTAGACGTTGTTGTCGTAGCCCATCAGCCAGACGCCGAAGAACGAGCCCAAGGCAACCAGAGGGGAGCCCAGCAAAACGGCCCACGGCAGGCGCCAACTCTCATACATCGCAGCGAGCAACAGGAAAACGAACACGATGGCGAGGACAAATGTCGGTCCTGCGGGCGGTGCAACTTTTTCCTGGTACGAGAGACTCGAGTAGGCAAAGCCCAATTCCCTCGGCATCGTCTGTTTGAAAACGTCTTCGAGCGCCGCCAAAGCCTGGCCGGAAGTGTAGCCGCGGCCTGGCACGCCGTTGATTTCCACGGAGCGGAACAGGTTGAAGCGAACCGTGATCTCGGTTCCACCTTCGGAGGTTATGTTAATGAGAGTAGCGAGCGGGATCATCGTGTTGGTGGTGCGGCTGCGAACATAAATGTCGCCGATGTCTTTGGGCTTGCGGCGGTAGTCGGCCTCGGACTGCACATAGACGCGGAACAGACGGCCGAAACGGTTGAAGTCATTCACGTAGGTGCCGCCCATGCTTGCGGACAGGGCCTGAAAGACTTCGTTGATCGGCACACCGAGCTTACGCGCCTTCTCGCGGTCGAGGTCGACCTTCACTTGAGGATAACGGGGATCGAAGGAAGTGAAGAGATTGGCTAGTTCGGGCCGCTTACGCGCCGCATCGAGAAACTGGCGGGTGGAGTCGCCGAGCTGTTGCACGGTGAGCGTGCCACTGCGGTCCTGCAACAGAAAATTAAAACCGGCCGACGCGCCAAATCCCGAGATCGTCGGAATGTTGAAAGGAAAGACGATCGCCTCGGGTATGTTCGCCACCTGCCGCTGCACATTCGCCATGATGCCCCGCACATGGAGCGCGTCGGAATGACGGTCCTCCCACGGCTTCATACGGACGAAAATCGTACCGAAGTTGGGTTGATAGGTGCTGGTGACCACGCCGTAGCCGCCAATCGTGGAGAAAGAGTCGACTCCTTCAGTCTTGGTCAGGATCTTCTCGACTTGTGATAATACATTACCCGTGCGTTCGAGAGACGCGGCGGGCGGGAGCGTGACGTTGACACCGAAGATTCCTTGATCCTCTTCGGGGATGAAGCCCGCGGGCAGCGCGCCGCCGAAAAGGCCGGCGCCGACGGCCACCACGGCGACGATGACGATGGTAAGAATCGCACGTCGCACCAGGAGTCGTGCGCCACCGATATATGCGTTAGTGGTGCGGTCAAAGGCGCGGTTGAACCAGCCGAAAAATTTACCTAGCGGCCCCCTGGCCGGCCCATGGTGCGCCTTGAGCAGCATGGCCGAGAGTGCAGGCGCGAGCGACAGTGCGCTGAAAGCGGAAAGCAGCACCGAAATGGCGATGGTCAAGGCGAATTGCTTGTACATCTGTCCGGTCAGCCCGCCCAGGAAGGCGACCGGGATGAAGACGGCTGAAAGAATGAGGGCGATGCCGACAACCGGAGCTGAGACTTCCTTCATCGCCTGGATGGTCGCTTCCTTCGGGTTCATCCCGTGCTCGATGTGGTGCATCACCGCTTCGACCACGACGATGGCATCGTCCACGACGATGCCGATGGCGAGCACCAAACCGAACATCGAGAGAGTGTTAACCGAGAAGCCGAGCATCGGGAAAAAAATGAATGTGCCGATGAGCGACACGGGCACGGTGAGCAGCGGAATGATAGTCGCGCGCAGGTTTTGCAGGAAGATAAAAACCACCAGCGTCACCAGGATGATCGCCTCGATAAACGTGTGGACAATACCGTCGATGGAAGCTTCTACCGCGGGCGTCGTATCGTAAACGATCTTGTAGTCCATGTCGGGCGGAAACAGCGCTTTCGCCTGGCGCAGGGTCTCATAGATCGCTTCGGAAGCCTTGAGCTGGTTGGCACCCGGCAGCAGGTAGACGGCCATCGTGCCGGACGGCTTGCCGTCGAGCCGTCCAAAGGAGTCGTAATTCTGCGAGCCCAGCTCGGCGCGTCCGACGTCCTTGACGCGGATCTGCGCGCCGGTTTCAGTCTGACGGAGAATGATGTTCTCAAACTCCTCAGGGTTGACGAGCCGGCCCGGGGCGCTCACCGTATAGGTAAATTCTTGGTCTTTTGGTGAAGGCGCGGCGCCGACGCGCCCGGCCGGAGCTTGCAAGTTCTGCTCTTTGATTGCCGAGATCACATCGGAAGGTGTGAGCGCGAGTTTGGCCAACTTGTCGGGGCGCAGCCAGATGCGCATGCCATAATCCGCGCCGCCGAAAAGATCGACCTGGGCTATGCCGGGTATTCGTAGCAGCTGATCGCGGAGATTGATGCCGCAATAGTTGGTCAAAAAGTTCGCGTCGTAGCTCCCTTTGGGCGAGTAGACGGAGATGAGCATCAGAATGCTCGGGCTCTGCTTTTTGACGGTGACACCCTGCTGAACCACTTCCTGGGGCAGGCGCGCTTGCGCCGAAGAGACTCGGTTCTGCGTCAACACGTTTGCGGTATCCTGGTCGACACCGACCTCGAAGTTGACGTCGAGCTGCATACGGCCGTCGCTCGTGTTCGACGACTTCATATAGATCATCTTGTCGACGCCGTTGACTTCCTGCTCGATGGGCGTCGCCACCGACTGCTCGACCGCCACCGCGGAAGCGCCGGGGTAGGTAGCCGTGACGCGGATGGACGGCGGCGCCAGGAATGGGTACTGCTCGATCGAGAGACCCTTGAGGCTAAACAGTCCCATCAGAACCATCAGGATCGAAATAACGATTGCGACGATGGGCCGGCGAATGAAGAAGTTTGCCATAGCTTATTTCCCTTTGACTTCCTTAGGTCCGCTGACTGACGCCGGAGCGCTCTCTGCAGGCGAGGCGATTTCTTTAACCTTTTCGACTTTGGCGCTGACCTGCACGCCGGGCTTCACTTTTTGAATCCCTTCCACGATAACCTTTTCCCCCGGCTTAAGCCCCGAATCGATGATCCAGACATTGCCGACCCGTTCGCCGGCTTTGACCATGCGCTGCTCCACCGTAGCATCCGGCTTGACGACCATGACGCTGTAGAGTCCTTGAATCTCCTGCACGGCGAGTTGCGGCACAAGCAGGGCACCTTCCTTAACGTCGGTTACGAACCGGGCTTTCCCATACTGGCCTGGGCGCAGAATGCGCTCAGGATTAGGAAAGCTAAACTGCCCGGTCAGGGTGCCCGTGCTAGCGTCCACCGCCCGTTCGATCGCATCGAGACGACCTTTATGGTTAAATGTGGTTCCGTCTGCAAGAATCAGCTCGACGCCGAATTTTTTCTCAAGGGACTTATCTTTATCGGCGCCGGCCCGAGCGAGTCTGAGATATTCCGCCTCGGCGATCGCGCAACGGAACAGGATCGGATTGATCTGCGAGATTGTGTTGAGCAGGGTATTTTCACCGCGTCCCACCAAGCTGCCGACCTTTTTTTGTGTCGTACCGATCAGTCCATCCACCGGTGAATTGATGGTCGTATAGGCCATATCGAGTTTGGCCTTTTCGACCAGCGCATCGTAAGCGGTAACCTGAAAGCGTGCGGCCTCTTGAGCCGACAATGCATTGTCCAGTTCCTGTTGACTAACGGCTTTCTCCGCCGCCAAAGGTTTGTATCGCGCAACGTCGTTGTTGGTTTTGTCGAGGCGAGTTCGCGCCGTCGATAGATTGGCCTGCGCTTGCGATAGCGCGGCTTCAAAAGGTTGCGGATCTATTTTGTAGAGGGTTTGCCCCTTTCTGACAAAAGAGCCCTCGGTGAAGTTGACGGAAGTAAGATAGCCTTCCACACGCGCGCGAATCTCAACGTCCTCTGAACCAAGCGTACTCCCGACGAGCTCGATGTAGATCGGAACATCTTTTTGCACGACCTCGGCAACCGTCACCTCTGGCGGTGGCGGCGGGGGAGGTGCTTCTTTTGCGCATCCAGTAATTGCGGCGAGGCTTACAAAGAGAACAAGAGCCGCTGCGAAAAGCGTCGACCGGCCGCGAGCCGACCTGACAAATTCAAGGTTCACGTGATCCTCCCAAAAAACGCTTTAGAATCATTTCCGACGGCCAGCATTGTAGTGGGCTCAACCCGGCCGATCTTCACCGAACCGGAAAGCCAAGAATCCGAGTTTTAAGTTATCGAAGTCGTACAACTATGGGTATTGGACTTTGGTCCAATAATAGAGGGAGCAGAGTCAACATACAGATAACGAAGAGTTGTTTTTTGGCCGCAATTCACTCGGAAGCTTCGGTGTGCGACTCGCAGGCGCTCTGAGCTTGCTGTAATCGGCGGTCGGTGGGGTGGAAAGTATCGCCCCGATATTCTTGTTTTTGAAAATTTTTTAGAATGCGCACCCAGATCCAGCAGTCCCATCCGAGCTTTTTCCAATACTCTAGCCCGATCCGATCCGCTTCAAGCTCTTTCTCGGTGGGATAGTTGTACAATCTGATGTACCATGGCAACCCGACACTTTGACCCGAGGCCCCGAACGAGAAATTTCCGCCAGTGAACCAGCCCAATACGTTTTTCGTCGCATGACCGGCCGTCTCGTGTGCGATCTCATGAGCGATAGTCTGCCTGAGCAGCCATAGGTACCCGGGCTGTTTCAATGCCAGCGCCGCGAGCTTATAGCTGATATAGATTCGCCCGTTCCCGACGCTCATACCGAGTAGATCTTGGCGCGGGAAATCAGACAGGAAGAATTGGTATTTGGAAAAGTCCTCACGGTCCTCACTCACCATCACAACCTGCGCCGCTTCGGTTCGGACCAATTCTCTGACGCGATCGTCGACCACAGCGGGAATTTTGAGCTGCATGGAACACGACGCCAGCATCCACCACAGGCTTAGCGGAAGAATTTCCCGCGCTCTCTTGAGCTGTTTTGTCATTTACCCTTTGTCGGTTTCGAGCCAGGCGCGTGCCTTGGCAAGATCCGTCGGCACGAAGTACTCGACTGCCGCGCCGCGAAATCCCTTGGCAAGAAAAGCACATATTAGATCGCGCCACTGCTCCTCACCAACCACGGCGATCTTTGCGATATTTTGATCCTGCTGGGTCATGAAGCTGATGTCGCCCCAGTTGCCTTCACGTTTCCAGCCAAGAAAGTCATCTAGCGCAAATAAGGCGCTGATCTTTCCCCAACGTTGGATGGCTTTCAATGCCACAGCTTGTATTTGGGACACTTCAGATCTATCGAGCTCGCCACTAATTTTTACGCTGATGATGGGACCGGTGGCGTCGAGAATGGTAAACGACATTTCGCCTCCGTGAGTTCCGCTCCCCACAACAATGGAGCAATGGAAAATTTCCGGTAATCATGACACACCGATTTTATCGACCGTTGTTGTCTTTGCGCGTGATTAACACCCAGCAATTTTAAACCTGTGTTCTCGAGCTCGATCATTTCCCAATAGACAAGAGCGCGACAATCACCGGACCCCAAGCGGTCAGCAAGATATTGCCGACGGCATAGGGGACCGTATAACCCAAAGCCGGGAGTTTACTGTCCGCCTCGTCCTGAAGGGCGCGCAGCGCAGCGGTCATGGTACCGGCGCCGGAACAAGCGCCCAAAAGGATGACCGGGTTCATCTTCAAGACATACCGGCCGAACAAAATCGCTACCAAGTGCGGCAGGATCGCTGCGAAGAGACCAACGAAAACCAGGCTGATGCCTGACTTCTGCAACCCAGAAATAAAACTTGGCCCTGCGGTCAAGCCGACCACGCCGATGAACACGCTCAAACCGACCGTATCAAAAACCCACATTGCCGCCTCGGGTATACGCCCGAATGCCGGAAACACAGAACGAAGCCAGCCAAATACAAGGCCCATGATCAGCGCGCCGCCGCTGGCGGTAAGCGTGATCGGCAGCCCGGCGACGGACACGGACAAAAGACCGACAAGCCCGCCGATAAAAATCCCCGTCCCGACAAAAATCATGTCGGTTGCGCTGCTGGGCCAGTCGGCATAACCGAGCACGGCGACCGCGCGATCGACGTCCCGTTTGGCGCCTACGAGGCTAAGCACGTCGCCGCGGTCGAGTTGAGTCGAAGGCGTGATAGGGATCTCCTCTCCTGCGCGTGTGATCTTGCGCAAAAAGACGCCACGAAATTCGCTTCGCCATGGTTCCAATTTTACTAATTCTGCCAACGGCTGTCCGATCAGACATCGATTCGTCAGCACCACATCTAACACCTGCAGTGGAAAATCGAGCAGCTCTTTATCGTTCACTTCAGGACCGACTACACTACTGCGCTCGACGAAAACTTCGGCTCTCGCCATGACGGCGACCACGTCATCGCGGCGGACGACAGTACCGGGTTCGGGCTCAACGATGGCGCCCTCGCGACGAATGCGCTGGATGAACACTCGCGTTTCCTGCGGCATCGCTTCTAGCTGCGCGATGCTCTTATTGACAAGCTGTTCATTCGTCACTCGGTAGGCACGCACATCGAAAGAACGTGAGGGAGAAATGATTCCCGGCTGTGCCTCCGGCCCGCCGGAGACCTGTGCCTGCATTTTCTTGGCTTCGTCCTTGAGATTCACTCCCATCAATTTCGGTCCGACTTTGGGAAGGAACCACACGACTGCAGTGGTGCCGACAAGATAGGTGACGGCATAGGCAACCGGAATATTGTTTTGCAGAACAGTTTTGGCTTCTGCCGAAAGCGCTAACCGGTTAATCGCATCGCCCGCCGTGCCGATCACTGTCGACTCGGTGAAGGCTCCAGCCAGTAGACCAGCCGCCGTGCCAATGTCATACCCGAAGAGTCTTGCCGCCACGTAGGCGGTGATCAGGCAGGTTGTGCATAAGACCAACGTGAGTGTCATTTGCGAAAGCGCATCTCGTTTTAAACCGCGAAAAAATTGCGGCCCGACTTTGTAGCCGGTCGTAAATAGAAAGAGATCAAAAAAGACCGTTTTGACCAGCGGCGACACTTTTATATCGAACTGTCCGATCAGGACACCGGCGAAAAGAGTACCGACAACAGTGCCGAGGCTGAAACCAGCGATTTTGACCTGGCCGATGGCAAAGCCAATTGCAAGGGTGAGAAATACCGCGAGCTCTGGATTCTGTCGCAGGGCGGTGACCAGGTAATCCATCGCTGTTTTAACCGTGTGTTACGAAGTCGCTTGACCTACCGTTAAGCCTCGTATTGCAAGCATATGCTTACAAGGCCCAGCATGCTGGGCCGCTACAGACCGTGTAACCGGCACAGTTCCGTCTAAAAAAGTTCCATCCGTGTATTCGCGGCTAACATTTTCTTTCTCCGTGAGTTGCCTTCCGACGACGGCTTTTGTGCTTTAAGCTCGACCTTAAGACCCTCGCGAGACAGGTTGAATTTTCGTCCGGCAACGGTCGATACGAGGCTTATTACCACACCCTTCTCGTTTTTCATCGTCGCGCTGGAGCCGGCGCCGGTGTCTGCGTCCTTTTCGTCGAGCTTTTGATAGTTGCCGCTGAAGTCAGCAGGGCTTTGCAAATTGAACACTTCACCTGAGAGCTCCGCAGCGGTGATGTTCTCATCGACGTTACGAAAAAGTCCGTTTGCCTGAAACGTGAAAGGAATTTCTTGACCTTGGTAAGTCAAAATTCCGTCGCCCCAGGAGAGCCCAATACCGGGAGCCACCATTCTGGTGGTGATCTTGATCGTGCCCGCTGGCTCCGCCGCTAACGCCGACAAATTGTTCGACACCAGCAAAAGGGTTCCGGCAACCAGTCCGAACAGTTTACGGCTCATATGCTTACCTCCAACCCAAGCTCAGCGAACGAAAATCCTTGGCCCTCCGGTGCCGAGTTTGTAGCGAACTTCGACCAGCGCTTATATTGGACTTTAGTCCAATAAGCTAGAACTGGGCGCTGACTATACGGGAAGGATTGTCAGTCGAAGCGAGACGGGGATTGGCGATTTCCCAGTGACGAAAACCCGAATGCAGCAGCTGATCGATCTCAGGTCATCCAACAGCAGGCTGGTTGACAAAAATGCATCATCATTCCGGGCAAGCTAGCGCGACCCGGAATCCAGTAGTTTTAAAATTTTTATCCTGCGGCCTAGTAAAGGGCCGGTATGACAGCAAAAAGCCGGATGATCTATTGAAAACAGTTGATTCCATGACTAGTGGTTTGCTGTATTTTCCGCTTTTTTGCCATTTGCGATACTGCGAAGAGCATCCGCCATTTCTCGGCTCAGATCGGCGACAGTTTCACTCATTGCCGCCACAGATGCTTCTGTCGATTTGTTCTTCGCGGGCTGCGTCAAATAGCTCTCCTTAGAGATCACGATCTTTCTTGCGTCATCGAGAATAGTCCAACGAGCCCACAACTCGACTTCCTCCTGTTTAGGCTCGAAACGGAGTACGTCCACCTGGACTTGGTAAGTCGGCCGTTGGCTCCTTTCCCAGGGATAGGCCGCAATTCGGTCGATCTGAAGCAAGATTGACAGATTTTGCGAGAGCACTCGCGAAAAATTTTCTTCCAGCGGCTCCGCCCAACGATCATTCTCGGCAATGGCAAGGCGGTTTTGCGAAATTCGCGTGACCACTTGCTCGCGATCGAGATATCCGGGAATCTTGATCGGGCCGATCCCCAGAAAAGCGGCGTTAGGAGGAGGGCTATCCTCCTTCGCCGTCGAGCCCGGGCGCGGCAGAGAAGTCAATGCAAAAAATCTTGACGGGTCCGGCCTCGGCTCAAGGGACAAACAACCTGCAGAAATGAAGCATGCAAGCAAAATTATCGACCAGAGTTTTTTACAGGTCATCAGTTTTCCTTTGACTCCGGCTTGCCGAAAATGAGCGCTCTCGGATTACGTTCCAGATACGAAGTTAACGCTCGCAACGATCGCGATGCCGCGGAAACCTCTTTCAGCCCTTTGACCAATTGATAATTGACCGTCGAGTCCTGATCACTGATGGTCTCAATGTTGGTTACCGCCGCCTCTGCCCGTTTCATGGTCTCCTCGGTTTGCTTGAGCGCGTCCGCCGCCTGTTTCAATGCGACACGAGTGTCTCCGGAGGTCTGCTCCAGATCGGTCGACAAGCTTTTAATATTTTCATTCATCGTACCGGCGAGATCGCCAATCTTCACCACCGCCTCGTCAAGCTTAGGCATAGTCTGCCTCAGCGAGTGAATGCTTGCCTCAAGATCGGGTGAATTAACCGTGTGCCTAATGCCGTCAACGGTTTGGTCCAGGGATGCGATCAGTCCCCTGAAGTCGATTTCGTCGAACTTGTTCACAATCTGAGTCACCGCATCCTTAGCCTGCTGGAAGGCTGTCGGTACCGTGGGGATTTCCGGGTATTTGTTGTTGCCATTTTCTTTTTGAACAAGGTTGATCGGACTACCGGGAAAAAAATCGAACGAGACATAGAGCAGTCCTGTCACCAGACTCTCCATCTCCAGTTGCCCTCGGAGGCCTCGATCCACGATGACCTTCTGTAAAGCTTCGCGGTCCACCGCAGCAGCAGCGGCACGGACCGATCCCCTCGAAGTCAATTTTTCCAAGTCGATTTCGACGATGACCGGGATCTTGTTAAGTTCTGCGCCTTGATCGAGCTGTAACCTGATGTCCTTGACCGCACCAATTTCTACGCCCTTGATTTTTACCGGTGCGCC
>Ga0207645_10003773_pt1 | contig 11382 bp, 4 predicted proteins | sample KBSM53metaG_FD_184331 | JGI IMG/M metagenome (GOLD analysis project Ga0207645, IMG submission 184331) | Miscanthus rhizosphere microbial communities from Kellogg Biological Station, Michigan, USA - KBS M5-3 metaG (SPAdes) (version 2) | ecosystem: Host-associated > Plants > Roots > Rhizosphere >...
CAGCCTGGATTTCAGATTCTTAATCCTGAGTTCTTTCTGATCGTCATATATCTTAATTTTCGATAACTCAACCTTTAATTGTGCCAAAATGCTATCCGTTTTTGCCGATGAGTATCCTGAGTATCCAAGAAATGACAAGAACAGGGTTAATAAAAATATTCTCATGTCGAGGCCAATGGTTTTAGATGCCTAAATCTATATTTAAAAAATGAGTTTCTGCTTAAAAATGATAAAAACTATTTTAAATTTTTTCAATCAAAAACATTGATAACTCCTCCCAAAGGTCATTTTTATTCATATTTTTTTTATAAAAAACATGCATTAAACTCTTAATTAGAAATTCTTTATAACTTGTTTAGGCCAAATAGATCATAGTTAGTTGTTATCATCTTCTGATTGCGACATTAATCCCTAAATAATATGAGAAAATTATTGTTGTTACTTTCCCTGTTTATTGCCTTTAATATTTCTTCTGCGCAAATTAAAACACCAAGGCAGTTATTTCCAGGCCTTTTTGAAACCGTTCAACTATCTGACATTTTTCCCGATAATAAAACCTTTGTTGATGCTGCTCCACGACGTGATCCGGAGCTGATTATGAAGGATTACCAAGAACAAAAAGATAAGCCAGGTTTTGATTTGAAACAGTTTGTTGTTGCTAACTTCATAGTCCCTGGCGCTAATTCTACCGTTTTTAAAACAGATGTGTCGCTTGGTATCCGCAAACACATCGACACACTATGGCACGTGCTATACCGTAAACACGATACAGTCTCCAAATGGTCATCATTGATCCCTCTTCCAAATGATTTTGTAGTACCTGGCGGCCGTTTCAGAGAAACCTACTATTGGGACTCTTATTTCACCATGCTTGGCTTGCAGGAAAGCCACCAAACAGAGATTATCCATAACATGATCGGCAACTTTGCCTACATGCTTGATAAGTATGGCTTTATCCCTAATGGAACCCGCACTTATTATTTAACAAGATCGCAGCCCCCATTTTTTTCGATGATGCTAGATTTGCTGGCAAAAGATGAAGGTAATGGCATTTTTGTGAAATATCAACCTGAATTGCTAAAGGAATATCGTTTCTGGATGCATGGAGCCGATAAAGTAAAACCAGGTGAGGCTTACCGTATGGTGGTACGCATGAGGGATGGTGAGTTACTGAATCGTTATTGGGACGATTCGGACCTGCCACGTGAAGAATCCTACAAAAAAGATGTAGAAGCGGGTAAACTTACCAAGCAAAAACTAAGCGATTTCTACCGCAATATCCGCGCCGCAGCGGAATCGGGATGGGACTTTAGCACAAGGTGGATGGACACAACAGGCAAACTGGAAACTATCCAAACCACATTTATTGTGCCTGTAGATCTGAATTGTTTGCTCTATCATCTCGAACTCTCTATTGCAAACTCATACCATTTACAGGGCAATGGTCTTAAATACAGAGAGTACACTACCAAAGCGCTGCTACGCAAAAAAGCAATACTGAAATACAGCTGGAATGAAAAGCTCGGCTGGTTTATGGATTATAACTGGAAAACCAGGCAAACCACACCACATCAAACCCTTGCAGGAGCTTTTCCCCTTGAATTTAAAATAGCGAATGCCAAACAAGCGACAAAAGTAGCTTTAGCATTAAAAACAAAATTCCTTAAATCCGGTGGATTAGTTACCACATTCAAACGGTCCGGCCAGCAATGGGATAGTCCGAATGCCTGGGCGCCTTTACAGTACATGGCAATTGATGGTTTAAATAAATACAATTATTCCGGACTTGCACGTTCTGTAGCAGAATCGTGGATAAGCACCAACATTCGTGTATTCAACTCCACTGGCAAGCTGATGGAGAAATATAATGTACTGGATACTGATGTAAAAGCAGGTGGTGGCGAATATCCTTTGCAGGATGGTTTCGGCTGGACTAATGGCGTATTATTAAATTTACTGAATAAGTATCATATGGATAATTTATAAGCGCCGCAATTAACAAGCATACACTACCCAATAATTTTAAAGCGTAGTTTTCTTAAGCAACTTTAGACTAATACCTAATTCAAAAGTGTTGTTGGCATAGCTGCTCAGTGGCCCGGTGTTATAGGTATAGGTGAACAATAAGCCTAATGTGTGATAATCTATCCCAAAGCCCATTGAAAGACTATTATCGCTATGGTACATACTCTGGAGATTTAACTGGTAATTATCCTCAAAAGTTGTTCTATACAAATTAAAGCCGACATCAAAAACATTGCTGTAACCCATTATCCCCCGGTAAGCCACTTTCGGTTCGATACTAAAAATACTGTAATTGTTATCATAGGTTAATTGTACCTTATAACCCATTGCCGCATAAAAAGTGGAAGCCTCGACATCTACGGCATCTGCCTGCTTTTGGAAGAAAGCTCTCTTGAGATTAGGTAATGAAAACTGAGCATTAAACTTTGGACTGGTATAGGCTACCCCTAAGTCGCCATCTGCATATATGCCCTGACTGTTAAACTGAGATACAGCTAAATCTCCTTGATCACCTACAATATTGCTTTCGTTGATGTGGGCGTCACTGAAACCTATTGACAAACCAAGGCTTAGTTTGGCGCCCTTATCATTTAATGGAATATGATAGGCATAAGTGCCCATAATACGGGTCCTATTCATTAGACCAGCATTATCATTATAGACATTTAAGCCCAAACCGACTTTATTACCCGAGTTAAAGTCAGCAGTAAAAGTAGCTAACGTTGGACTACCGGGCACTCCTATCCATTGCTGATGATAATCCATGTTCAAGTTTAACTGCTTTTCTATACCGGCCATGGCCGGGTTGGCCAGGTATTGATTCTGAAAATAGATTGATTGAATATTGGTCAATTGCGCGTAAGCACAATTGACGCATGTGACTGCTATTATACAGCTTACTACCAATACCCTAATCAATTTAGCGGCTCCTTTTTTATTATTAATATTATTATGACTTAGCATCTTGTCGTTTAAAGTTTGTCTCGCCCTGATCACTGGTTACCGCCTTTTTAGTACTGTAATGTATCCTTTGATCTTGCGGTCACCTGGGCCAAGATCGATCACATAATAATAAGTATCTTCTTTCAGTGGCTGTCCGTTATAGTTTCCGTCCCAATCATTATTGTATCCCTTTTTGATATACATCACTTTACCTGAATGATCAAATACAGTAACTGTATTATTAGGAAACAGATCAATATTTTTTATAAACCAGGTATCATTTTTGCCATCTCCGTTAGGAGTCAGGAGGTTATTGGCGATTACATCATTTTGTGGCACGTTGCGGGTAACTATAACTGTATAAGTTACAACGGTGATACCATCCTGAGCCAAAACATCTACAGTGATTGTATTGTCGCCCGGATCCAAATCGATCACCTGGCTCGGCTGCCCGCTTAATGCTACCACACCATTCACTTTTATAGTAGCATTTGCATCTGAAGTTGTAGGTGTTACTGTTATAGAGCTTACACTATAATCTACACTGGCTGTATAGCTTCTTGTACTGCTTGAAAAAGCTGGTTTCAATGTCCCATGGCTTAATGTAAGATTGCTCAGGGTTGCAATAGTTGTTCCTGCCCTGGCTACTGTAATAGTATATGTAGTTGAAGCACCTCCCGGCGCAGATACAATCACTGTAATAACATTGGCCCCAACACTCAATTGTATTGGCGCTGAAGGCGTACCCGAGCCGGTTTGCACACCATTTACTGTAATAGTATTTGTAGGATCGCTTGTAGTAGCTGTCACCGTCAAACTAGTAGTGGCATTTGCCACCGCCGAGGCATAACCAAAAACTGTGCTTGAAAAATCAGGCGCAAGCGAGCCGGAACTAATAGTCAAATTGGCCAATACTACTGCATTTGCAGGTGTTCTTGATACGGTAATCGTATAGGTAACCGTTGTACCATCCTGGGCTGTTACTATTACGTTAACAATATTGCTACCCACGACTAATGGAATAGAACCTGACGGGCTTCCTGATGCAACAACAGTACCATTTACGGTTATAGTTGAATTAGGATCGGTAGCAGTTGGTGTTACTGTAACACTGCTTACCGCATTAGCTACACTTACGGCGTAGCTGGTAACTGCAGTATTAAAATTAGGTGCAAGCGTCCCCGAACTTATTGTCAGATTATTCAAGGTTGCTGTAGATGACGCCGTACGGGTAACAATTACTGTGTAGGTATCTTTTGTTGTACCATCCTGTGCTGTCACAATTACCGTCACAGTGTTAGAGCCTATTGCCAATGGTATTGCACCGGATGCTGAGCCGCTGGTCACTGTAGTACCGTTTACTGTTACTGTAGCTGTAGGATCTGTTACCGTTGGCGTTACTGTGATACTTGTTGTGGTATTACTCACACCGGCTAGGTAGCTTGTTGTCGTACTTGAAAATACCGGCGTTAACGAACCAGAGCTTAAAGTCAGATTACTCAAGGTAGCTATTGATGATGGCGCGCGGTTAACAACAATAGTATAAGTATCGGTGGTAGTACCATCCTGAGCTGTAACAACAGTTGTGATGGTATTAGCGCCGACGTTAAGGGTGATTGCATTTGAGGCTGTTCCACTTACCACTGTTGCGCCATTAACTGTTACAGTTGCAGTGGCGTCCGTTGTTGTTGGCGTTACAGTGACATTGGTAACTGTATTTGCCACGCTTGCGCTATAACTGGTTGTACCGTTGGCAAAAGCAGGAGACAATGTACCCGAACTAATTGTCAGATTACTCAAAGTAGCTATTGACGACGGCGCACGGGTAACAGTAACCGTATAAATACTTGATGTAACGCCATCCTGCGCAGTAACGATTACATTTACTGTATTCGGTCCGACAGCTAAAGGGATAGCGCCGGATGCCGTGCCGCTTATTACCGGCGTTCCATTTACGGTTACTGTTGCTGTCGGATCTGTTGTAGTGGGCGTTACCGTAATACTGGTCGTTGCATTGATAACACTGGCGGTGTAAGCGGTCGTTCCACTGGCAAAGGTTGGTGTTAAGGTACCGGAACTAATAGTTAGATTAGATAACGTCGCCGTCGACGATTGTGCACGGGTGACGGTAACCAAATAAGTATTTTTTGTAATACCATCCTGAGCGGTAACCACAACGGTTATCAAATTAGGGCCTACTGTTAATGGTATTGATCCGGATGCTGTGCCCGAGGTCACTGCTGTACCATTTACAGTTACGGTTGCATTAGCATCAGTAGTAGTCGGTGTCAGGGCAATACTGGTAACCGCATTGGTCACGTTTGCTGTGTATACATTGGTTCCGCTGGCAAAAGCCGGATTGAGTATTCCCGAACTAAGTGTCAGGTTTGATAACGTCGCATTAGATGACGGCGTACGGGTAACTACAATAGTATAGGTACCGGTTGTTGCTCCGTCCTGCGCAGTTACAATTGTAGTAATGGTATTAGTACCTACATTGAGCCCAATGGCCCCGGATGCAGTTCCACTTGTAACAGGTATACCATTTACGGTTATTGTTGCATTAGCGTTATTAGCAGTTGGCGTTACCGTGATACTTGTAGTTGCGTTTGATACAACCGCTGTGTAATTGGTAATGGCACTTATAAATACAGGTATAAGCGTACCCGAACTGATGGTCAGGTTTGACAATGTTGCATCTGGCGAAGGCCCCCTTGTTACAGTAATTGAATAAGTCGTCGTCGTTCCATTCTGTGCAGTCACCAATATGCTGATTACATTAGTCCCAACATTTAGCAATATCGGTAATGATGGATTTCCTGAAATAACCGGTAAACCATTTACAGCAATAATTTCCGTAATATCTGATGCTGTTGGAGTTACAGTGACACTGGTTGTTGCATTGCTCACACTGGCTACATAACTTAATGTAGAGCTATTAAAAACAGGTATAAGCGTACCCGAGCTAATGGTCAGGTTACTTAAAGTTACAATCGACGATGGCGCTCTTGATACTGATATAGTATAGGTATCAGTTGTTGTTCCGTCTTGTGCGGTTACTACAACTGAAATTACATTGTTCCCTACACTTAAGGCTATGGGCCCAGATGCATTGCCGGATATCACGGCAGTGCCATTAACTGTTATTGTAGAACTTACATCTGTTGCGGTTGGAGTTACTGTAATACTGGCTGTTGCATTACTTACACTTGCAGCATAACTGGTTGTACCACTGGCAAATGCTGGCGCCAACGTTCCTGCACTGATAGTTAAATTTGATAAAGTAGCTGTCGCTGATGCAGCGCGGGTAACCACAACAGTATATGTATTAGTTGTTGTTCCATCCTGCGCCGTAACTACTACAGTTATTGTATTCGGTCCGACAGCTAAAGGGATGGCGCTTGATGCTGTGCCGCTCGTAACTGCATTTCCATTTACGGTAACGGTTGCACTGGCATCTGAGGTAGTTGGAGTTACGGTAATGCTGGTAGTTGCATTACCTACGCTGGCTGTATAGCTTGTTGTGCCACTGGCAAATGCTGGTGTAAGTGTTCCTGCGCTAAGTGTTAAATTTGATAATGTTGCATCTGCTGATGCAGCTCGGGTAACCACAACAGTATATGTATTAGTCGTTGTTCCATCCTGCGCCGTAACTACTGCGGTGATTGTATTTGTACCAACGTTCAGGCTGATTGGGCCTGATGCTGTTCCTGATGTTACCGTTGTGCCATTCACCGTTACTGTTGCATTAGCATCGGAGGTAGTTGGCGTTACAGTAATGCTGGTTGTTGCATTACTCACACTTGCTGTGTAACTGATCGTACCACTGGTAAATGCTGGTGTAAGTGTCCCAGTACTTAAAGTCAGGTTTGATAAAGTAGCGGATGCCGATGCAGCACGGGTAACTACTACTGTGTAAGTGTCTGTCGTTGTTCCATCTTGTGCAGTTACTATTGTAGTAATTGTATTTGTACCAATATTCAGGCTGATTGAGCCTGACGCACTTCCACTGGTCACTGCATTTCCATTTACAGTAACAGTTGAAGTAGGATCATTCGTTGTTGGAGTTACCGTAATGCTGGTTGTTGCATTGCTCACACTTGCGGTGTAACTGGTTGTGCCGCTAGCAAAACCTGGTGTAAGTATCCCTGCACTAAGTGTTAAATTTGATAATGTTGCATCTGCTGATGCAGCGCGGGTGACTGCCACAGTATATGTACCAGTTGTTGTTCCATCCTGCGCCGTAACTACTACAGTTATTGTATTCGGTCCGACAGCTAAAGGGATGGCACTTGATGCTGTGCCGCTCGTAACTGCATTTCCATTTACGGTAACGGTTGCATTAGCATCTGAGGTAGTTGGCGTTACGGTAATACTGGTTGTTGCATTACTCACACTTGCAGTATAGCTTGTTGTGCCACTGGCAAATGCCGGGGTAAGTGTACCTGTACTTAAAGTCAGATTAGACAGAGTTGCTACCGACGAAGCTCCACGCCCTACGTTAATGGTATACGTATCTGTTGTTGTTCCATCCGCAGCAGTTACTACTATAGTAACAATATTTTGGCCAAGTGATATTGGGCCCACCAGTAAAATTAAAGGCAAAGATGTCCCACCCGACGCGATCGGAATGCCATTAACCGTTATCGTAGCATTAGGATCGGTGGCTGTAGGGCTTACTGTTATCGTAGCAACTGCATTGACAACATTATCTGTATAGGAAGTAATCGCACTGGAAAAAGCAGGGCTTAATGTTCCGGCACTAATTGTAAGGTTCGATAATGTCGCCACTGATGAAGCTGCCCGCGTTACAACAACTGTATAAGTATCTGTAGTAGTCCCATCCTCAGCAGTAACCACTGTTGTGATGGTATTCGGGCCAACACTCAGGCTGATGGCCCCTGATGCATTGCCGCTCGTCACTGCATTCCCGTTCACCGTCACCGTTGCATTGGCATTGGTAGTGGTTGGCGTTACGGTTATACTGGCAGTTGCATTACTTACATTGGCTGTATAACTTGTGGTTCCGCTTGCAAAGCCCGGCGTCAAAGTGCCAGAACTAAGAGTTAAGTTCGACAAAGTAGCTACCGATGATGCAGCTCGGGTTACGGTAACTGTATAAGTATCTGTTGTTGTCCCATCCTCAGCAGTAACCACTGTTGTGATGGTATTCGGACCAACACTCAGGCTGATGGCCCCTGATGCATTGCCGCTTGTCACTGCATTACCATTCACTGTCACCGTTGCATTGGCATTGGTAGTGGTTGGCGTTACGGTTATACTGGCAGTTGCATTACTTACACTGGCCGTATAACTTGTGGTTCCGCTTGCAAAGCCTGGCGTCAAAGTGCCCGCACTAAGAGTTAGGTTCGACAAGGTAGCTACTGATGATGCAGCTCGGGTTACGGTAACTGTATAAGTATCTGTTGTTGTCCCATCCTCAGCAGTAACCACTGTTGTAATGGTATTCGGACCAACACTCAGGCTAATAGCCCCTGATGCATTGCCGCTCGTCACTGCATTCCCGTTCACTGTCACCGTCGCTGTCGCATCATTAACAGTTGGTGTAACGGTTATACTGGTAACCGCATTAGCAACACTGGCTGTATAGCTCGTCGTGCCGCTTGAAAAACCTGGAGTTAATGTTCCTGAGCTCAGCGTTAAATTCGACAAAGTTGCATCAGACGACGCTGCGCGTGTTACTATAATGGTGTAGGTGTCAGTAGTTGACAGATCCTGGGATGTTCCTGTAACAGTGATCGTATTGGGACCGACAACTAGATTAAGAGCGGCTGACGGGCTGCCACTTGTTACTGTATTTCCATTTACAGTTACTGTTGCATTCACGTCAGTCGTTGTAGGTGTTACTGTGACGCTCGTAACCGCATTAGCTACGTCATCGGTATAACTATTTGTGCCACTGGAAAAACCGGGCGTTAAAGTTCCATCGCTGATAGTGAGGTTGGATAAAGTAGCATCTGTTTGCGCAAAAATGCTTGTAGGCACTAAGAACGATGCGAAGAGCAATAAAATCCAAAAAGCTTTCGACAATAAGCGTTTGGCCCCACTGTTGCTAGCATTTGCCGTTCGGTTTGTTTTCCATGCGGCTTCGCTTTTGAGTGATATATTGTTAGATCCAAGTATAAGTTTATCCATCTGCTTCGACTAAAATTCCATCCGGAAAGCTCTGCGATCCGAAACAACTATTGTTCTGCTACTGCCGGTTAAAAAAATGCCCGGGAATACTTATTCCCTCAATTGGCCTACATAGGAAGTAATGATGCTTTAAAGATAATTATAATCTTTAAAAGAAAGATTATTGAAACAGAAGGAGATATAAAATTTCATTAAAGTGATTTTTTCATCCCCGGTTGAAGACGAAAAATGAGACTATAAGCAGGGAGAAAAACAAGATCGTGATAAAAACCTCTATAAACTGCTCATTAGTAGCATCCCCGCCAAAAACCGCTCTGAACGATTCTTTGAGTTTCTGGACAATTAGTTTTGGATGCAAATCTTTCACAACCCCTTATACGTAAATGAGTTACAAAAAAGTTACACACTCGTTGATTCAAGTATTTGAAAATGAAATAATTAACAGACTTACAGTTAAAAACAGTGATGATATAAACCTATTTTTTCAGGAATAACGCTCTTTTAAGAGTTCCATCATAAACACATTCACATCCCATTGATTGGCAATAGGGGTATCAGTTCCGGGCAGATGAACCATATATGGATGCGGCCCAAACTCAGGTGATATCGTCACCAAATTATCGCCTGCCTGGTTACTGATTCTATAAACAACTTTATCCCACCATTTCAAATGATTGTTCAGCGCTTCCTGCCATTCCGGTGAACGGGGATCTGGGATTTGAGGCCCTTCAGGATAACCCACCCGTGCATGCAAATGCCCCGCTCTTTCCAATGCCAGTTCAATCGCTTCTGGTTGATTTTCAAGAAAAGATTCGGCCACATTCACCCAATGCGATATATCCAGCGTTAATTTTAAATCAGGCAGTCTTTGCAGATATTCTTTAGTGATATGTGCAGCAAAAGTAAACTTCGCCCTGTGCGTTTCGTGATACACCGGTATACCTGTTCTATCGGCGTAAGCCGTCGCCACATCAATCAGCTTTTTATTTTGTTCGAAAGTGAAAAAGTCCTTGCCTGTTTGTGAATTGACCTTTATCCAATTGAATGGTTCTATTTTCCTGAACCACGCAGCAAAATTATCAGCATGAACATTGATATCGAGGTCACTGGTTTCATGATGTTGAGCAATAACCAATAAACCCGACTGCTCGGCTTTTCTGCATACCATTTCAAGCTCACTTGCCGGCGTACTGTTAGCTATTCCGTATTCGATACCATCATAGCCGGCATCTTTTACTTTCGAAAGAAAATTATCCCATGACAATCCGGTGCTCCCCCAACGCGGGCAAAAGAATTTTATATTCATCGGTTTTTATAGATTGATGAAGCGCAAGTATATTATAAATAACGAATATGCTAAACCGCATTCATATTAAATGGCAGTTTGCGGATACGCTTACCTGTCAGATCAAAAATAGCGTCAGTCAATGCTGGTGTAAATGGTGGTAAACCGGGTTCGCCAACACCGCCTGCATCCGCATCGTTGTCCATCACATATACGTCCACTACGGGCACATCATTCATTCGGGGCATTTGGTACGCATAGAAGTTTTTTTGCTCAGTCAAGCCATCTTTAAAAGTGATCTCGTGTGTAGTAGCAGCCCCCAAAGCCATCACCACTGAACCTTCCACTTGCGCCTTAATAATATCGGGATTAACATACCAGCCACAATCCATCACCGCCCATACATGATCAATCTTAATGCCACCATTGCTTTTTCTTGAAACCTTTACCACCTGGCCAACAGTACTGCTGAAGCACTCGGTAATAGCCACACCGTAACCTTCATTTTTGCCGCGATTTTTCCATCCGGATACTTCTTCCATCTTATCGATCAGGCGCTGGCAGCGTTCATCCTTTAAATATTCCCTGCGAAAATCCAACTGATCTTTACCTGCCAATACAGCCATTTCGTTCATAAAGCTTTCATAGGCAAACCCGTTGGTAGAAGCATAAACCGAGCGCCACCACATATTAGGCAGCGGCATTTCATATGGTACATCCGCAAAACTTATATTCTTAATGCTATCAAAATAGGGCTTCAGAAAACCTTCGGATGTGCTGCCATTCGCTTTGTCCCGTTTATCAGTTTGCCAGTGATCGATATTTTGGCCGGCCATTTTAAACTTCAAAGCAGATATCTGACCATTTTCAATTGCACCCTGTCCACGATAGGAAATTCCTGCACGGTAGGGTCCCTGGGTCATATCGTCCTCACGTGTCCAGACTACCTGCACAGGAGCGCCGATCTCTTTTGA